>Ga0335070_10007398_pt1 | contig 12877 bp, 14 predicted proteins | sample Lox_Sample_13_FD_206722 | JGI IMG/M metagenome (GOLD analysis project Ga0335070, IMG submission 206722) | Soil microbial communities from Loxahatchee National Wildlife Refuge, Florida, United States - Lox_Sample_1.3 | ecosystem: Environmental > Terrestrial > Soil > Wetlands | place: USA...
CTAGCCCGCATGCCCGCCGGCGGCTGGATCCAGGCTGGCCCCCGGGCGGCCGGAAACGCCCGTCCGAAGCCGGTTTCGGGTCCAGAGGCCGCGGACGCGCGTGGTACGCCGCAGCCGCCGTCCGTGGCGGCCCTGATGGTGCTCCGGCGGGCCCGCCGGAGGTTCAGCGCGATGAGCGTCGACGAGCTCCATCCCGGTCCCGACGGCTTCTTCGGCATCCGCTTCGAGTCGATCGGCGGGCTCGGAGCGCACCTCGCCGGGCAGATGCTCGGCGAGGCCGGCGTGCTCCGGCAGGGGCTGAACGGGTCGCACTTCTCCTCGTACGGCTCGGAGAAGAAGGGGACGCCGGTGAAGTCGTTCGTCCGCTTCTGCGCGCCCGACCGCGCGATCCGGACGAACAGCCCGGTCGAGACGCCGCAGGTCGTCGCCGTCTTCCACGAGGCGCTCGCGAAGTCGATGGACCTGACGGCCGGGCTCGTCCCGGACGGCGTGCTCGTCGTCAACACGAGCACCACGCCGGACGAGACGCGAGAGCGGTTCCATCTTCGCTCCGGCACCGTCGCCACCGTCGACGCGCTCGGGATCGCGGTCGAGGAGAAGACGCGCGTGAACACGGCGATGCTCGGCGCGGTCGTCCGCTTCTGCCCGTTCATCGACCCGGGCCTGATGCGCGACCAGATCCGCGACACGTTCTCGCGGCGCCACCCGGAGGTGGTCGAGGCGAACATCCGCACCTTCGACCGCGGCTACGCCGAGGTCGAGCAGACGACCGTCCGAGCCGAGGGCGTCACCCCCTCGCCCCCGGTCCGAGCCCAGCCGTCGTTCGGCTACCTCCAGGCGCCGATCGGCGGCGCCATCCTCGAGCCCGCGAACAGCATCGCGAAGGACATGAGCGGCTCTCGGCAGGGGTTCATCCCCGCGCTCGACCTCGACAAGTGCGTCCACTGCGGGCTCTGCGACATCGTCTGCCCGGACCTCTGCCTCGTCTGGGAGGAGGAGCCGACGGACGACGGCGGCTTCGCGGTGAAGCTCCGCGGCATCGACTACCGCTTCTGCAAGGGCTGCCGCAAGTGCGTCGACGACTGCCCCACCGGCGCGCTCACCGAGATCCGCGAGGAGGAAGGCTGGGCCGACGCGAACACGGTTCCGCTCTATCCGGCACTCGAGACGGCGGGAGCACGCTGATGGCGATCGCAGAGAGACCGGAGACCGCCGCCGCCCGGAAAGAGGCGGCGCAGGTGACGGCGTTCAAGACCGGCAACGAGATGGCCGCGATCTCGGCGCAGCACATCGACTTCCACGTGATGGGCTACTACCCGATCACGCCCTCGACCGAGATCGCGGAGCTGATCGACGAGGCGAAGGCGGAGGGCCTGCACAGCATGGTGATGATCCCGGCCGACGGCGAGCACGGCGCGGCCGGTATCTGCTACGGCGCGGCCGTCGGCGGCGGGCGCGTGTTCAACGCGACGAGCGCGCAGGGGCTCCTGTACGCGCTCGAGGAGTACCCGGTCCAGTCCGGCACGCGCTTCCCGATGCTGCTCGATCTCGCGACGCGCACGGTGAGCGGGCCGCTCGACATCCGCGGCGACCACTCCGACGTCTACTACGCGCTCAACACCGGCTGGCTGATCTTCATGGCGCGCGACCCGCAGGCCGTCTACGACCTGAACGTGTGCGCGCTGCGCGTCGCCGAGCGCGCCGACGTGCGGCTGCCGGCGATCGTCGCGTTCGACGGCTTCTTCACGAGCCACCAGAAGCGGCGGGTCGACTACTTCGAGGATCCCACGGTCGTGCGGGAGTTCCTCGGGCCGTTCACGGAGACGATCAACGCGCTCGACCCGCGGCACCCGGTGACGATCGGGCCGTACATGAACGACCCGGACCTGATCAACAACAAGATGCAGCAGAGCCTCGCGATGGACGCCGCGCTCGCCGCGCTGCCGGAGGTGTTCGCCGAGTACGAGCAGCTGAGCGGCCGGCACTACGACGTCGTCGACCTGTACCGGATGGAGGACGCGGAGGTCGCGGTGATCCTGCTCAACTCCGCGGCCGAGACGGCGAAGGACGCCGCCGACCGGCTGCGCGAGCAGGGGATCCGCGCCGGCGTCGTCAGCCCGAACGTGCTGCGGCCGTTCCCGGCCGAGATCCTCCGGAACGCGCTGCGCGGCGTGCGCGCGCTCGTGATCGGCGACCGCGCCGACTCGTACGGCTCCGGCGGCGGCAACCTCGCCCACGAGGTGAAGTCGGCGCTGAAGGACGATCCGCTCAACCGGACGGTGTGCCTCAGTCGCATCTACGGGCTCGGGGGCCGCGACTTCTATCCCGAGGACGCGGAGGCGTTCTTCCGGCTCGCGACCGAGACCGCCGAGGGAAGCGGCGTGCATCCGTCCTTCGACTACTACGGCGTCGTCGCCGGCGACCCGGCGAAGATCCCGGTCCGGCGCGGCCTCCCGCCGCTCGAGAAGCGCGAGACCGTCAGCGGCCGCATCGCCGTGACGGAGGACCCGGAGACGCTCCGGCTGCGGGTCGAGGCACCGCCCGCCTGGCAGCTCGCCGCGCGGCCGAAGCGCGTCGCGCCGGGCCACGGCGCCTGCCCCGGCTGCGGCGTCTTCCCCGCGATCGACCAGTTCCTGCGCGGGATCGAGGGCGACGTCGTCGTCCTCTACCAGACCGGGTGCGCGATGGTCGTGTCGACGGGCTACCCGTACACGTCGCACCGCGTCACGTACCTCCACAACCTCTTCCAGAACGGCGCGGCGACGCTCGGCGGGCTCGTGGAGATGTTCCACGAGCGCGTGCGCCGCGGCGAGCTCCCGGCCGGCGACGACATCACCTTCGTGATGGTCAGCGGCGACGGCGGGATGGACATCGGCACCGGCGCGGCCGTCGGCGCCGCGCTCCGCAACCACAAGCTGATCATCCTCGAGTACGACAACCAGGGCTACATGAACACCGGCGCGCAGCTGTCGTACTCGACGCCGCTCGGCAACCGCACCTCGACGAGCCACGTCGGCCCGGGCGAGCACGGCAAGTCGTTCCAGCACAAGGACATGCCGCAGCTGATGGCGGCGACGAACATCCCGTACGTCTTCACCGGCGTCGAGGGCTTCCCCGACGACCTGCTGCAGAAGGGCGCGAAGGCGCAGTGGTACGCGCAGCACGAGGGGATGGTGTACGGGAAGGTGCTCATCTCCTGCCCGCTGAACTGGCTGACCGAGGACCGCAAGGGCACCGACGTCGTCCAGGCCGCCGTCGACTGCTGCTTCTTCCCGCTCTACGAGATCGAGCGGCACAAGACGGTGCTCACGTACGACCCGGAGCCGATCGGCCGGCGGATCCCGGTCGCGGACTGGCTGCGGATGATGGGCAAGACGAAGCATCTCTGCCGCCCCGAGTTCGAGTTCGAGCTCGCGCAGTTCGAGGCCGAGGTCGACCGGCGCTGGCGGCGGCTGAAGGCGATGAACGACCACCCGCTGCTCTAGGAGAGGCGATGGCGACGATCCTCGAGAGACGCGAGCTGACCCCGGTGACGAAGCTGTTCGTCGTCAGCGCGCCGCTCGTCGCGCGCAACGCGCAGCCCGGGCAGTTCGTGATCGTGCGCGTCGACGAGCACGGCGAGCGCGTGCCGATCAGCCTCACCGACTTCGACCCGGAGGCGGGAACGGTCACGCTCGTCGTCCAGGAGGTCGGCAAGACGAGCGGGCTGATCTGCCGCCTCGAGGAGGGCGAGGAGATGCTCGACCTCGCCGGGCCGCTCGGGCAGCCGGCGCCGCTTCCCGACACGGGCCACGCGGTGCTCGTCGGCGGCGGCTTCGGCGCGGGCGCGGTGCACCCGATCGCGCGCGAGCTGCGGCGGCGCGGCGTGCGCGTCACGTCGATCGTCGGCGCGCGCACCGCCGAGCTGCTGATCCTCCGCGAGCTGCTCGAGCCGGAGAGCGACGAGTACCTCCCCTGCACCGACGACGGCTCGCTCGGGTTCAAGGGCTTCACGGCGCAGCTGCTCGGGCAGATGCTCGACGAGGGCGCCGGGTTCACGGTCTGCTACGCGATCGGCCCGATGGCGATGATGCGGGCGGTCGCGGAGACGACGCGCCCGTACCGGGTGAAGACGCTCGTGTCGCTCGACCCGATCATGCTCGACGGAACCGGCATGTGCGGCGCGTGCCGCGTCTCGATCGGCGGCGAGACGAAGTTCGCGTGCGTCGACGGCCCGTTCTTCGAGGCGCACGCCGTCGACTTCGACCAGGCGGTCGTCCGCTCGAAGATGTACGTCGACGAGGAGCGGCTCGCCGTCGAGCTGGCCGCCGCGGGGAGGTGAGGGATCGTGCCGATCGTCTATCCGACGAAGATCGAGATGCCGGCCCTCGACCCCGTCGAGCGCCGCGAGACATGGGACGAGGTGGCGGTCGGCTACACGGTCGAGCGCGCGCTCGCAGAGGCGCGGCGCTGCGTCCAGTGCCAGGACCCGGTGTGCGAGCAGGGCTGTCCGGTCGGCGTGCCGATCCGCGCGTTCGTGCGCCGGGTCGCGCTCGGCGACTTCGAGGGCGCGGCCGCGCTGATCCGGACGAAGAACGTCCTGCCGGCGATCTGCGGGCGCGTCTGCCCGGTCGAGCACCAGTGCGAGGCGCGTTGCTCGGTGCGAGGGCGCTTCGACCCGGTCGGGGTCGGGCGGCTCGAGCGGTTCGTCGCCGACTGGGAGCGCGCGAACCGCGCGAACGGAGGTGCGCCGGCGGTCGCGCCGCGGCCGGAGAAGATCGCGATCGTCGGTTCCGGGCCGGCGGGGCTCACCGCCGCCAGCGACCTCGTCCAGCTCGGCTACCAGGTGACGGTGTACGAGGCGCTGCACGCGATCGGCGGCGTCCTCCGCTACGGCATTCCCGAGTTCCGGCTTCCGAAGGCGATCGTCGACGAGGACGTCGAGCGGCTGCGCGCGCTCGGCGTCGACTTCGAGACGAACGTGATCATCGGGAAGACGGTGACGATCGACGAGCTGCTCGGCGACCTCGGCTACGCGGCGGTGTTCGTCGGCACCGGCGCCGGCTCGCCGAAGTTCATGAACGTCCCCGGCGAGAACCTCAAGGGCGTCTATTCGGCGAACGAGTACCTGACCCGCGTGAACCTCATGCGCGCCTACTCGTTCCCGGAGTACGACACGCCCGTCAAGCGCCCGACGCGGGCCGCGGTGATCGGCGCGGGCGACACGGCGATGGACGCGGCGCGCGTCTCGATCAGGCTCGGCGCGAAGGAGACGCACGTCGTCTACCGGCGCACGCAGGCGGAGATGGGCGCACGCGCGGAGGACTTCAAGCGGTGCGGCGAGGAGGGCGCGATCTTCGACTGGCTGACCGCGCCGGTGCGGTTCCTCGGCGACGACAACGGCTGCGTCCGCGCGATGGAGTGCATCCGGATGGAGCTCGGCGAGCCGGACGAGTCGGGGCGGCGGCGGCCGGTGCCGGTCGAGGGCTCCGAGTTCACGATGGAGGCGAACCTCGTCGTGATCGCGCTCGGCACGAACCCGAATCCGCTGATCCCGCTCACGACCGAGGGGCTCGAGACGAACGCGCACGGCTGCGTCGTCGTCGACCCGGAGACCGGCCGCACGAGCCGCGAGGGCGTCTACGCCGGCGGCGACATCGCCACCGGCGCCGCGACGGTGATCCTCGCCATGGGCGCGGGCCGCCGCGCCGCGACCGCGATCGACGAGTACGTCCGCAGCAGGGCCGCGGCAGCCGCGTAGCTCCCACGTACGCTGTGGGCAGGATGGACGATGCGGTGGGAGAAGCGGCGTTCGAGCAGCTCGTCCAGGACGCGCTCGACGCGCTCCCCGAGGACATCCGCGCGCTCATGGACAACGTCGCCGTCCTCGTCGAGGACGAGCCGCCGCCGGATGCGAACCTGCTCGGGCTCTACCGCGGCATCCCGCTGACGCGCCGCGGCGTCGGCTACGCGCTCCCGGGCTACAGCGGCGTCCTGCCCGACAAGATCACGATCTACCGCGGCCCGCTCGAGCGCCACTACGGCGACGACCCGGAGAGCCTCGCCCGGCAGGTGCGGCGCACCGTGTGGCACGAGATCGCCCACCACTTCGGCATCAGCGACGCGCGGCTGATCGAGATCGACCGCTACTGAGCGCAGCATCCGCGGCTTTCGGCATGATCTCGCGATGATGGTGGAGGCGATTCACATCGGCCCCGGCGAGGCGGAGCCGCTGCACGCGGTCGACTCGGTGGTCGCCGTCCCCGGCAAGGGCCTCGAAGGAGATCGCCACTACCGCGACGGTGGGGCGAAGCCGGGCCAGGCGCTGACGCTCGTCGAGGCGGAGAACGTCGAGGACGTCGGGCTCGCCGCGGGCGCGACGCGACGCCAGGTGACGACCCGGGGCGTGCGGCTGAACGACCTCGTCGGCAAGCGCTTCCGCGTCGGCGACGTCGAGTGCTACGGCGTCGAGCTCTGCGAGCCGTGCGCGCATCTCCAGGAGCTGACGCGGCCCGGGATCATCAAGGAGCTCGCGCGCCGAGCCGGCATCAACGCCGACATCCTCGTCGGCGGCGTCATCCGCGTCGGCGACCAGGTCGCCGAGCTCTAGACGAGCGAGCCCACGCGCAGGAGGTTCCCGCTCCGGTCTACGAGCGCGAACTCGCGGAGACCGTACTCGGTGTCCAACGGCGGCATCAACCGGCTGCCGGTCTTCGGATCCGGCTCGATGCCGATCGCCTCCCATTCTCGGTAGAGCGCGTCCGCGTCGCCGACGAAGACGTAGCACTGGCCGGCCATCGTGAGCGGGTCGAGCACGGGCACGTCGACGAAGTGGAGCACGATCGAGCCGCGCCCGATGATCAGGTAGCGGTACTTCTCGATCGGCGCGCCGCGCAGCTCGAAGCCCAGCCGCGAGTAGAACGCGAGCGTCTCCTCGAGATCGCGGCTCGGCAGGACGGGCACCGCGTACTCCTCCATGCGGCGAGCCTAACCGAGCGGGATCCGCGCCGGCAGCGCCTCGACGGCGCCGTACGCCTCCGTCGAGCGCGCCGCGACCTCGACGGCGCGCGGCAGCGCGTCGGCCGCCGCCTGCGGGTCGAAGCCGCCCGCTGCGAGCGCGGCGACGAGCACTCCCGTGACCGCGTCGCCGGCGCCCGTCGTGTCGACGACGCGGGCCGCGACGCCGGGAGCATCCGCGCGCGCGTCGCCGCGCAGCAGCGCGCCGTCCGCGCCGAGGGTGACGACGGCGAGCCGGACGCCGAGCGACGCGCAGACCGCCTCGGCCGCGCGCGCCGGGTCGCCCTCCCCGCCGAGCAGCGCGGCCTCTTCGCGGCTCAGCTTCACGAGCAGCGCGCCCGTACACAGCTCGCGCACGACGGCGACCGCCTCCTCCGCGGAGGCCCAGCGGTGCAACCGGAGGTTCACGTCGACGACCAGGGGCAGACCCGCGTCGAGTGCGAGCGCACGCGCGCGCCGGCACACCTCGCGCTCGCCCTCGCCGACGAGCGTGTTCGAGCCGAGCTCGACCGCGGAGCAGGCGGCGACCGCGTCCCCGAGGCGCGGTTCGAGCGCCCGCACCGCGGGCTCGATCCCGTCGCCGTAGATGAGGAAGTCCGGGACCGCGTCGAGGTCGATCACGTCGAACGCGACCGCGGTGCGGACGCCGGGGAGCCGCGCCCACCACTCCAGGCCGACCCGCTCCGCCGTCAGCCGCGCCGCGAGCCAGTCGCCCCACTGGTCGTCGCCGACGCCGCCGCCGAGCGCGACCGCGGTGCCGCACCGCGCCGCGACGATCGCCGCGTTCGTCGGCGCGCCGCCGCAGTGCGGGACGAACGGCCCGGCCTCCGACCAGCCGGAGACCGGCCGCTCGCAGATCAGGTCGACGAGGGTCTCACCGATGAAGAGGACGGGGCCGCGCGCCATCGCCGCGAGCCTATCCCGGGCCACGCTACCCTGGCGCGATGCGCGGGCTCTCCCTCGCGGCCGCGGCCGTCGCCGCCGCGCTCACGCTCCCGGCGACCGCCGGCGCCACGCCGCCGCCGTCGCTCCTCCACCCCGCTTCGCTGACGGCGACGGCACCGAGCGTCTACGCGGTCGCCTTCACGACGACGAAGGGGACGTTCGTGGTGACGGTGCACCGCGCCTGGGCGCCGCGCGGCGCCGAGCGCTTCTACAACCTCGTCCGGGCGAGGTTCTTCGACGGCGTCGAGTTCTTCCGCGTCGTCAAGGGCTTCGTCGTCCAGTTCGGGATCAGCCCGACGCCGGCCGTCTCCGCCGCCTGGCTCAATGCGACGATCCCCGACGACCCGGTCAAGCACTCGAACGCCCGCGGCACGATCGTGTTCGCCGACGCCGGCCCGAACACGCGCACGACCCAGGTCTTCGTCAACCTCGGGGACAACGCCGCCAACCTCGACGGCCAGGGCTTCGCCCCGTTCGGCGCCGTCACGAAGGGGATGAACGTCGTCGACAAGCTCTACGGCGGCTACGGCGAGGGGCCGACCGGCGACCAGCAGCAGATCTCCGAGCAGGGCAACGCGTTCCTGAAGAAGCATTTCCCGAAGCTCGACGGGATCGTCACGGCGAGGCTGGTCTCCGCCACGCCCTGACGCGCCGCGGAGTCGGGCTCCGGGTTCGCGGGCCTACTGCAGGTCGTTCGGGATCAGCCGCGGGCCGGTGATCAGCGTCGCCACCGAGGCGAACACCGCGTCCAGCCCGTCCACCTGCTCGTTGTCGAAGAACGTCTGCGCGTTCGAGGCGATCCCCTGGACCGCCTGGTACGCGGTGATGCCCGCCTCGTTCGTGCCGTTGTAGGCCTGGCACGTGTTCGAGGTGCCGCCGACGCCCTGCAACGTGTAGCCGATGCCGAAGATCGTCGTGCCGGCCGCCTTGATCGTGTTCGCCGAGGCCACTCCCTGGTGGCACGGCGTCATCCGGTACGGCGACGTGTTCGCGTAGTAGGACGGGCCCGTGTTCGCGGCGCCGTCCGTGAAGAACACGATGTAGTGGCGCGCGGTCGGGCGGCCGTCCTTCACGAGCTCGGCCTGAGCCTGCTCGAGCGCCGTCGCGTACGAGGTCGCGCCCGACGCCGGCATGCAGTCGACGGTCGAGACGAGCGGGGACGAATGGTCGAGCACGCCGCCCTTCTTGTACGCGTTCGTGATCGGCACGACGACGTATTTCGAGGATGTCGAGTTGTACGAGTTGGACGACGGCGTCGCGCAGTTCGACTTGCCCGCGTCGACCGGCGGCAGGACGACGAGGCCGACGCGGTCGAGCGTCGGGTCGAGCGCGGTCAGCATCGTCTCGATCCCGGATTTCGCGTTGTTCAGCTTCGTGCACGACGGGTCGGGGGCGCCGCTCCAGGTCCAGCACATCGATCCCGTCCGGTCGAAGACGACGACGATGTCGGCGGGACGGTCGGCGCACGGCCCGCACGCGGTCGAGCGGACGTGGATCGGGATGCTGCTCACGCCGAACAGCCGGAGGAAGAACGTGCTCGCGTTGCCGGTCTCGTCGACGACGACCGCATTGTCGGGCGCGCAGCCCGGCAACGACGTGACGCACTTCTCCGAGACGGACTGCGTGACGCCGGTGATCCCTCCGCTCTGGATCGCGTTCTTCCCGCCCGACGCGGCGCCGTAGCTCGTCGCCGTGCCCGCCGCTCCCGAGAGGTCGGGCAGCTGCGACGCCCCGGCGAGCGCGGCCGCGTCGGCCGAGCTCTGCAGCGTGCGCTGCGAGTAGTACGCGTAGCCGATGTCGAGCGCGAGCCCGAGCATCCCCAGCAACGGGACCAGTGCGATGACGACCAACGGGAGCACCTGCCCCCGCTCCTCTCGCCCGAGCAGACTCCGGATCCAACCCCTAGCGCGCACGGCTTCCCCTTCCCCCAACTCGTCGGCGGAGGCCGCAACGCCCTGGACACCCCTGCTTGCCGCGATCATCGGCACCCCCGCCGGGAGGACGCGTCCCCGATTCGAGGGAATCGAGGCCGGCACGTATGCTCCCCGGGTCCGCGAGGGGTCACCTGGAGGTGGAGATGGCCGTCCTGATGCTGCTGGAGCTGCCCGGCGCGACCCGGGAGCAGTACGACCGCGCGAACGAGATCCTCGGGATCCGGAGCGACGACGACGCCCCCGACGGGCTGATCTCGCACGCGGCCGGCCTGACCGACGACGGCATGGTCGTCGTCGACATCTGGGAATCGGCGGAGTCGCTCGAGCGGTTCTTCGAGGAGCGCGACGTCGAGGCGGCGATGAACGAGGCCGGCGCGGATCTCGGCGAGCCGCGGGTCCTCCCGGTGCACAACCACTCCGAAGGCTCCGGCACGGAGCCCGGCGTGCTGATGATCGCGGAGATCGACGACTTCGGCACCGACACGTACGACCGGATGACGACCGGGATGGAGGGACACCAGCCCGGCGGAACGCACCCGGCCGTCTATCACGCCGCAGCGGTGAACGAGAGCGGCGGCATGGTGATCGTCGACATCTGGGAGTCGCCCGAGGCGTTCGGGAAGTACGCGCAGGAGCAGATCGCACCCGCCGGCGAGGCGGCCGGCATGGCGCCGTTCGAGCCGCGGTTCGTCCCCGTGCACCGGCGGATCAAGGGGCAGACCGCCTAGTGGGGCACTAGCTCGTTCGAGCGACACTCGGTCAGGTGAACCACGCGGGAGGGCGATTGACCGCGCTCTCCCGCCGCGCTATGCGCAGCGTGGGGTCGCTTTTCGCTAGGGAGGAGGACGCAGATGCGCAGAAGCAAGTTCGCCGCCGCGCTGACGGCCGCCGTCGCCCTCTCCGCCGCCGTCGCTTCCGGTGCAGCCGCCGCAACGCTGTCGCCGAGCTACCAGGTCGCGGGGTTCGCGTTCGGCGCGTCGCAGGGGACCGCGAGCTCGTTCACCGGGTTTGCCACGGGGTCGCTCGGCGATCGCGGGCTCGTCCGGGCGACCGTCGTGCACGACCCGCTCGCGGCGTGCTCGACGGTCGGCACGAGCTGTGCGGTCACGGGCGGAACGCTCAACCTGAACAGCAACAACGGCTCGTCGCTGGCGGGAACCTTCAACGGAGGGAGCATCACCCTCTCCGCCCAGGCGCCCGGCTGCGGCCGGCAGCAGTACACCCTGGACGGCTGGGCCGCGGTGAGCGCCGGCAACACCGTCGAGCTCAACGCCGTCCTGACGACGCTCCGCGTGCCGTTCCGCGGAGGCTGTCTGACCCTCGCCACGAGCGTCCAGGGAACGCTCGCGTTCGCGACTGTCGCGGGGGGCTAGGCCGATCTCCTCTCGCTCCGCGGGGTGCGGCCCTCGCGGAGCGGGAATCACAGACGGGCGCGGTCGACCGCGGCGAGCGCGAGGCGGATGCCGAGGCTCGTGCAGCCGGCGGTGGGCGGGAACAGGCAACGCAGCAGTGCCGCAGGCATGGGATCCTCCTTGGGACCGCACAGCAGGAACAGACTCGCATCGTGCCCGCCGGCGGGCACTTGACGGAATCCCCGCATCGGTGGTTCAGCGCAGCGCTTGACGGCCGGAAACCGCATGATTTCGCCGTCTCCGGCGTCTCTTTGATATACGCCGTCTCGCCCTGCTGCTCGTCCTCTTCGCGGTCGCGGCGCCCGCGTCGGCGGCGCTGCCGCCGCTCCCGCACGGCTGGCCGAAGACGCTCCAGCTCGGCCTGGCGGACTCGCCGGGTGGCGCCGCGGCGCTGCGGGCGAAGGCGCCGTTCGGCTTCCGCTACCAGTACCTCGCCGGCGGCGTGAACACCGGCCAGGGCTGGTCGACCTGGAACCCGGACGGGACGTTCGCGTCGATGTACGTCCAGGACTCGTGGTCGCACCACGTGATCCCGGTGCTGTCGTACTACATGCTGCTCCAGTCGAACCCGCGCGGCGGCGACGAGGGCCAGACCGACCTCGCGCATCTCCAGGACCCGCCGCTGATGGCGGCGTACTGGAACGACGTGCGCCTCCTCTTCCAGCGCGTGCACGGGACGAAGCCGGTCGTCGTCCACGTCGAGCCCGACCTCTGGGGCTATCTCGAGCAGGCGAATGCGGTCGCGCTCGCGTCGTCGTTCGCGCAGCAGTGGGTGACGCTCCGGAACCAGCTCGCCCCGAACGTGATCCTCGCGTACCACATGAGCGGCTGGGGGACGAAGCACGACATCGTCTACGAGGATCCGCCCGACGCGACGGTGAAGGCGTACGCCGCGCAGTCGGCGGCGTTCTACAACGCGCTGCACGCGAGGTTCGACGTCGCCTTCGAGGACTTCTCGGACCGCGACGCCGGTTTCTACGAGAAGGTCGAGGGCAACCCGAATACGTGGTTCACGCCCGCCGACTTCCACCGGCACCTGCTCTACGGCGCGACGTTCGTGAAGCTGACCGGCCTGCGGATGGTGCCGTGGCAGATCCCGCTCGGGAACATGAGCCTCGACGACACGTGGGGCCACTACCGCGACAACCGCGTCCAGTGGCTGCTCGGACCGGGGGGCCGCGCGCACCTGCGCGCGTACGTCGCAGCCGGCTACATCGGGTTCTTCTTCGGCGGCGGCGCCGACGGGACGACGTCGGCGCAGACGGACGGCGGGTACTTCTTCAAGGCGGCACAGAGCTATTACGAGACGGGAGCCCTGAAGCTCCCGTAGGCTCACGACGACATCTCTGCGGCAAGACATCGACAGGGGAAGGGGAGCTGCAATGAGATGGATCCTGCGCAGGCGGCCGTCTGCGGCGACGGTGATCGCTGCCATCGCCCTCGTCGTCGCACTCGGCGGGACGAGCTACGCGGCGACGGTTCTCCCGAGGAACAGCGTCGGCACGGCTCAGCTGAAGAACAACGCGGTCACCTCGATCAAGGTGGCGAACGGCTCGCTCCTGAAGGCGGACTTCAAGACCGGCCAGGTGC
>Ga0335070_10007399_pt1 | contig 12876 bp, 17 predicted proteins | sample Lox_Sample_13_FD_206722 | JGI IMG/M metagenome (GOLD analysis project Ga0335070, IMG submission 206722) | Soil microbial communities from Loxahatchee National Wildlife Refuge, Florida, United States - Lox_Sample_1.3 | ecosystem: Environmental > Terrestrial > Soil > Wetlands | place: USA...
GCGTCCTTTGGCTGGAGACCCGTTGAAGCCTATCTGACCGGCAGGAAGAAGAGGAAGGAAGAGAACAAAGAGCATGAAAAGAAGGAGGAGAAGTAGGCCAGAGGCCTCATTAAGAAGTGGAGAACCCGCAATCCCCGCGTTCCTGATTTCACCGGGGATTGCGGATGATCAAAGATCCGACCGCGCCTCTCTTATCTTCTCAACTGACTCGCTGAAGGACAGAGCTCCCGTTTCCGTAATCGATGATCAACTTCTTACCGTCGATTTTAAATGTGGCGTTTACAACGTAGTCTTTCGTGCTCAGAATGAGCGTTGACCCGACGATGCGATAGCGCTCCGTTGTCGTCTCTACCTTCCCGTCCAGATTTGTCTTCGTTGTTACAACAGTGCCGTCTTTCCTGAAATGTGAAACAATCGACTTATGGGACTTCGCGGGGGTAGGCACGATGCTGACGACCTGCCACGTCGTACCGGCAAGAGGCCTTAACTCCCCTTCCGTTGCCTGTTGGCGCCTTGCGGCATCCTTCTTGTCCTCTTCATTGCCGATGAGATAGCCGATACCGGCGCCAACACCCGCCCCGATCAGGGCTGTTGCACCCCACGACCCGTGCATGTTGGCAAGTCCGCCGATGAGAGCGCCCGCTCCTGCGCCCGTTGCTGCTCCTGTCTGGGCCTGCGTGGCGCATCCGGCGCCCAGTGATACGGTGACAAGCATTCCAAAGATGCAGATGATACTCACGAACTTCTTTCCTCTCTTCATTTCCGTCTCCTTTTCTATGGTTAGTGCCTGACCTTCATCAAAGACCGAATCAAAGGAAAACATCACGTCCCGGTTAAATCTACTAAAACTATACGGGTGCCGTCAAGGGCATGCCCTCCCTGAGAAGGACTCTTCGCAGATATGATAACTTCTCCTCATCGCAGTCTTTTCGGGTCTTCCTCATCTCACCGGCTGTTTGTCTTATCGAAAATCTCTCTTTCACCTTTTGTGATATAGTTAAGAGCGGCAAGGCTGTCGCTATCTCAAGATAAGAGAGGGGGGAATTGAAATGAAATGCCTTTCCAGGGTAGCAAGGTTAATCCCGCTTTTCATGGGTATGCTGACCGTTCTTTTTCCGATAACCGCACATGCCGGCGGGTATTTTCTTGTGGACAGGGACGGAAGAGTGATTTCCGAAACTTCGGAAAAGGTTATCGAAATCGGTTCTTCCGGGAAGAGAGTAGCCTACCACGACGGCGGCACCAGAGTCTTTGACGTGGAATGGGATGCGTCAAAGAGAACGTTGGTCGTGAAAGGCGACAATGTCTACCTCCGGATTTACAGCACCGGACAGATTGAAAAACTGACGACTATCTACGAAGGAGAGAAGCAGCAGATGCCTATCTTCGTAGAGCCGAATGTTAATTTTATGCCGAGACAGAATCCCCCCCGTAAGTGAAGGAGCTTATGGATGACCGACAAGCGACCATTAACTCATGAAGAACTGAAAAAGCTGCACAAGCCTGTCAGGAACGTCAATGTTGAGCATAGAAAGAGTCTGACCCCTTTGGAGCTCTTTGCAGTCTGGATCACGGACAAGGTTGGCTCAATGGGATTTTTCATTCTTATTCTTGTTTGGACCTTTGCCTGGCTTGGATGGAACACTCTGGGGCCGAAGGAGTGGAGGTTTGATCCGTTCCCGGCCTTTGTCTTATGGCTTTTTCTATCCAACATGCTGCAGATATTCTTGATGCCGCTCATTATGATAGGTCAGAATCTCCAAGGTCGTCACGCAGAGGCAAGGGCAGAATCGGATTTTGATATCAATGTAAAGGCCGAAAAGGAGATCGAGACCATTCTCCTGCATCTTGAACAGCAGAACGATCTCATCCTGAGAATCCTTCATCATTTGGAGAGTGATGGCCTGAAGCAGAAGGACTGAATTTCGAAAGACGGCTGAGCCAGGACGGTTCGAATATCCTCATCGATGGAAGCCTCCTTTGTCTCCCGTGGTCATCAGCTTTACCCCGACTTCCTGTGTCACCTGCAACCTCTCAGGCGTTCTCATCGTCTGCGTAATTGAACTTTACGGGCACGGTGTTGTCGGTAAATGACATATCAATGAGAGAAGTGCTACTATTAAGAGTAATAAGTTGATGAACACAGCCGTTGACGCAAGGGGGCAACGAGGCTCCCAACCTGACCGATGAAACAATAACGGAGGAAGAATAGAGACGACATGAACCGGAAAATCTTACATCTCCAGAGGCGCCTTTACCTCGTCCCGGCCATGATTCTTGTCGTGGGTCTGAGCAGTGCCGTTGTGATCTATCTGACATCTGAGAAGGATGGGGACAACGTTTTGGGTTATGACGTAGGAGGTGGATACGTTTATGAGAACATGCGTGAAGATTCCAAGACATATATGCGCAACATGGAGCTTTATGGCGGACGGGCGAATGTCCTTGCGAGCGAGTTAAGTCACTGGTTTGTCGGATTGTGGCATGGAAAGTCACTCGGATTGACCGTAGCCTGCATTACCATTCTTATAGCCGCCGGTGTTTTCTTTGTTGCCAAGAGAGATCTTGAATAGAACGGGCAAAATACCGGATACTTCAACTATGATACTCGGGCGTCGGGGACTTTGAACACCTGTTGATGGCTTAACCTCATGCTGCTCTTCCCTGCAGAGACTCCCGAGAAGCTGTTCTTTTTCTTTTCTTCGTTGCGGATGGCCTTCGCAGTCTTTCCTTTGTATCTCTTGAGCCTCTGGAAGAGGCCCTTTTTGTATGCCGGGCTCCTCCTGCAGATAACGTATATCGTCTCAAGGGGCTTGGGTCTCGGAAGGCTGCCCTTGGTGGGACCCCACGACACCCTCACCTTCATTGCAGCGTCTATCGTCGCCTTCTCACTTCCTTTTCGGAACATTCCGAGGAAGAATGAGCGATTCTCTTCCGCAGCTGCTCTGACGGCAGCTGCTTTTACGATATTCGGCCTCATCTCAAAACAGCATAATACTCCCCTTCCACCCGTTCTCAAAACCCTTTGGTTCGAACTCCATGTTGTCCTGGCATTTCTCTCCTATGCCCTTTTCGCCTTGGCCGCTATTTTCGGATACCTTTTCCTTCGGGGGCAGGAACCTTCATTTGAAGGCTTTCAATACAGGACGATCCTTGTCGGATACTGCCTCTTCTCTTTGTCGATGATAGTCGGGGGAGTGTGGGCATATCTTGCGTGGGGAACGTACTGGCTATGGACTCCCAAGGAGCTCTGGACAAGCATCCTCTGGCTTTATTACACCGCCTATCTCCACGCCCGGCTGAGAACGTGGTGGAATGGGAAACCTGCTGTCATTCTTGGCATGGCAGGTTTCGGAGTCGTTTTGTTCACCTATCTCGGAGTGAGTCTGTTAATGAAGAGTTCTCATACTTTTTAATCGCTCAATTGTTAAGGAGGCTACTTGTAAAACCATACACTTGTCATGCCCGCAAGCGGAGCGCGTCGGGAATCTTTCTGAAAAAGAAGAGAGATTCCGAACAGCCGGAATGACGGAATACTGCCGCACGCAGTTTCAGTCGTGACCGTTTTCGTATTATGTATAAGCTCATAAGACACACGTTAGGTTTCTTTGTATCCCTGAGGACGACTCTCTGGTCCCTCCTCTTCCTGCTCATCATGCTCCTGGGAGGAGCATGTATCATGCCTCTGAAAGAGGAATTCCAGTCGATCCATTCCCTTCCTCTTTTCGGATGGATGAAGGAGCAGCCGCTGGGCATAACCTGGTGGTTATGGGCCTCGGTAGGTCTCCTCTCTGTCCTGACGGCGAATACCCTTTTCTGCAGCATCGAATCGGTCATCAGGAAGAGAAGGAATGCTCAATGGCTCCTCCTGATCTCGCCCCAGATAATCCATATCGGCTTTCTCGTTATTCTCCTTGCCCATTTCCTGAGCGCAATGGGCAGCTTTAAAGGTATGGCAGTAGCTCGGGAGGGTGCCTCTTTCAATCTCCCGAACAATACGACCCTTCAGGTCAGGAGCATAACCATATCCGTCGACTCTTATGGTTACGTGAGTGATTGGGCAGTTGATGTCGCATACCTCTCTGAGGGAAGGATGGTGCATGAAGAGCTACTTATGCCGAACAGACCGTCTCTCCGGGAAGGACTAGGGGTCTACGTGAAGGATCTGAGGGCATCCCCGGAAAAAACGGTCCTCCTTGAGATTACAAGGGAGCCGGGCGCACCATGGGCGCTTGCCGGAGGGGTACTCTTTCTCTCCGGAACAGTGATGCTTGTTCTACTCAAAACGGGACGCGAAGGGAGGAGTGAGGCGGGCTAGAGAATCCTCCTACTTTGTCGGGGGTATGGCCGAAGTATCAGGACCTTTCACCATCGCTTTCAGGGTGAGGACCGTCCTGGGTCGATCCGTGGCGTTACTGAAGACCTCGACTGTCTTGACGAGAATGCCTCTTCTCTTGGCGGTATCGACCCTTGCCGTTATTTTCCCTTTTTCTCCCGGCTTCAGATGGCTTGAACTAGCCATCGCTGCAGTGCATCCTCAGGATGCCTTTACTCCTGAGATCATGAGGTCCGAGGTTCCTGCGTTTTCGAAATCGAAGACGTGCTCCAACTGCGTCCCCTCCTTCACCTCTCCGAAATCATGGATCTCATCTTGAAAGTGTATGGAGGGCTGGGCATAAGCCATGACAGGGAAGAGGATCGCGCAAACTAGAATAATCTTCTTCATGTCACATTATACCATATCAACGAGTCGCTCACATGCAGAGAGTCGCCATTCTGCGCGGAAATCGTCAAGAAGGATCTGCCGTCTGGTGACAGCAGCATTACAGATAACCTTCGATCATGATATCATCTCCCAGGCGTCTGACGCGCATATCCTTGAGCGAGAAGGCGTCTTCAAGTCTCCTGAAGTCTTTTCCGCCAACTGCCGGGAAAGATTCTCTGGAGCCGATAATCTTGGGCGCGATGAAGAAGATCACCTTATCGACGATTCCGTCCTCAAGGGCATGGGCATTGAGGGAGGAGCCGCCCTCAATCATTACGGAAGTGATCCCTCTCTCGCCAAGCCTCTCCATGAGCCAATGAAGAGCAAGCTTTTCTCTAAAATATAGCAATGATGTTCCTGATAGGGCGAGGTTTTCTAACTTGTGAGCGAGCACGGACTTCCTCGCCGCATCGGGCTCTTTCGCAACAATGATCGTTTCAGGAGGGACCTTGAGTATCTTCGCATCGAGAGGAATCTCGATGTTAGGGTCAATGACGACTCTTACCGGGTTCTTCCGCTTTCCCTTCAGTCTTACTGTGAGTTGAGGATCATCTGTCTTGACAGTGCCGATTGCGGTCATGACGGCGTCAACGCCGCTTCTCAGCTTATGGACGACGAGCCGTGCCCTCTGTCCCGTTATCCATTTCGATTGGCCTTCGGGTGTCGCGATCTTGCCGTCGAGGGTCATGGCGACCTTCAACGTGACAAAGGGTTTACCCGTAGTTATGTATTTGATATAGGATTCGTTTAGCCTTCGGGCCTTCGCCTCGGCTATCCCCGATATGACCTTGATGCCCGCCTCTTCTAATTCCCTGATTCCCCTGCCCGAGACCTTCGTATTGGGATCTCTCATGGCCACGATGACCCTCTTGACGCCCGCTCCTATGATCGCCTTTGTGCAGGGCGGCGTCCTCTTGTCGGTGTGGCAGCATGGTTCAAGGCTCACATAAAGCGTGGATGCCCTCGCATCCCTTCCGGCCTTTGAGAGTGCAAGGGCCTCTGCATGAGGAGTACCCGCTTTTCTGTGATAATCTTCGGCGATAATCTTCTCATCCTTGACGATGACGGCTCCGACCATGGGGTTCGGGCTCGTCATCCCCCGCGCCCTCGCTGCAAGCATGATAGCCCTCTCCATGAAATGTTCTTCAGTCAGTCTGTCGGCCATTTCTCAACTCTGTGAGAGTATACCATAGGAACGGATTCTGTTTTGCGGGCCGGCAGGAGCAGAGGAGGTATCTCTTTGCCGAAGCGATGACGGACGACTGCAGTAGAAGGCAGCCAACTCAACCTGTTCGCCGTAAGAATGACGTGACTGTGAATCGCCTCCGATAACGAGCGTTTGACAAGAAGAGTATTTCCCTTTATCCTAATACCCATGGAGAACGGAATCAGTCTGTGGCATCGGACAGTGGCAGAATGGCTGAGAGGCGCGGGTTCGTGGGCGCTCTCGACACTGAAGACGCTGGGGCGTATGTACATCTTTTTGCTCTACTCCCTTGCCTACGTCTTTGTCCCTCCTTTCAAATACAGAATCTTTCTGAGACAGATACAGTTCATCGGAACAAAATCCATGGTTGTCATCTTCCTCATGGGATCTTTTACCGGGATGGTACTTGCCCTACAGATATTCCATACCCTCAGAAAAGTCGGCTCAGAGGCAATGCTCGGTCCTGCTGTCGCCCTCACCCTCATCCGCGAGTTAGGCCCGGTGCTGTCTGCACTCACGATTACGGGAAGGGCGGGTTCAGCCCTTACAGCCGAGATCGGCATCATGAGGATAACCGAGCAGATAGACGCCCTAACGTCGATGGCGCTTAACCCGATGAGGTATCTCGTTGTCCCGAAGATCGTTGCAGCAATGATCACGTTCCCCCTCCTTACTGCCATGTTTGATTTCATCGGCATATGGGGTGGATATCTGGTGGGGGTAAAGCTCCTCGGCCTCAGCTCCGGGACCTATTTCTCGCAGATGAAGCAGTTTGTCGACATGAGGGACATTCTTATCGGATTCTACAAATCCTTCAGCTTTGGAGTTCTCGTATTATGGATATGCTGCTATAAAGGCTTTTACACAGGGTACGGCGCAGAGGGGGTGAGTAAGTCCACGACAGAGGCCGTCGTCATGTCCTCTGTCCTAATCCTCATATGGGACTATTTCCTCGGCACCCTGTTTATCTAGGAAGGGCGTATGATCGAGATTATTGAACTCACGAAGTCTTTCGGGCCGCAGAAGGTCCTCGATGGCGTCAATTTGACGATTCGTGACAAGGAATTGATCGCTATCATCGGGGAGAGCGGAGGCGGAAAGAGCGTCCTCCTCAAACATCTCATACGCCTTCTCAGGCCCAATTCAGGGAAGGTGCTTGTCGATGGCGAGGACATAACGAGACTCAGGAGAAGAGCGCTCGACAGAATACGACAGAACTTCGGCGTTGTTTTTCAGGGAGGAGCCCTCTTCGATTCCCTGACCATTTACGATAATATCGCCTTTCCCGTAAGAGAGAAGACAAGGCTTTCGGAATCGGACATTCATGACAAGGTGGAGGAAGCCCTGCTGGATGTCGGTCTTAAAGGCATCGAAGAAAAATACCCGGACGAGATAAGCGGCGGCATGAAGAAGAGGGTCGCCCTTGCGAGGGCGCTTATAACAGAGCCCAAGATAGTGCTCTTTGACGAGCCCACGACCGGTCTTGATCCGATCATGCTTCATGCTATTCATAAGCTCATCAGCGACACCCATAAAAAATACGGCTTCACCGGCGTTATGATCAGCCATGATATCCCCGAGATCTTCTCCATTGTCGACAGGATCGCCTTTCTCTACAAAGGCAAGATAGAGGTGATCGGCACGCCCGATGAGATCAGAGCCTCCGGAGATCCTATTGTGAGACAGTTCATAACGGGAAGCCTGACAGGGCCTATTGAGATTGTTTATTAAGATCGAGGACGAAAGACGAGATTACCTTTGGAAGGAAGGATAGAGGGGAGAGCGAAAATCGGAGCAGAGGAGGACGATTATGCATAGGAAGACGTTTGATCTCGATATGGCTGTGGGTCTTTTTCTGGTGATAGGGATCATCTGCCTCGCTTATATATCGATAAAGCTGGGGAGGCTTGAAGTGATCGGCACAAGGTATTATACTGTCTATGCAGATTTTGCAAAGGCAGGGGGAATCAAAGCGGGCTCGAGCGTCGAAATAGCGGGCGTTGAAGTCGGAAAGGTGAAGAGCGTGCGGCTCGACAAAGACTATCAGGCTCGGGTGGCATTGAATCTGAACACGGCTGTGAAGATCCAGGAGGACGCCATTGCCTCAGTGAAGACAAAGGGACTCATTGGAGAACGGTATGTAGAGATTACGCCGGGAGCGTCCGATGCCATGATCTCTGCGGGCGGCAAGATTCGGGAAACGGAATCGGCCATCGATGTTGAGGAGATCATCTCGAAGTACGCCTTCGGAAAAGTTTAAATGAGGAGGAAACTATGAGGACAGATGGAATGACATTCGGTTTTCTCGTGCTTTTTTGTCTCTCCCTCTTGTTATCTGCTCCTTCAAAGGCGAATGCCGGGGAGCCTACGGATCAGGTGAAGCAGACCGTCGATGCCGTCCTTGACATTCTGAGGAACAAGGAACTCAAGAGACCCGAAAAGACCGAGGAGAGACGGGCGAAGATCAGGAATATCGTCTCGGGAAGGTTCGATTTTGAAGAGATGGCAAGACGTTCCCTTGCCCAGAACTGGAAGAAGAGGACGCCCCAGGAACAGAAGGAGTTCGTGGCCCTGTACACCGACCTCCTCGAGAACACATACATAAAAAAGATCGAGCGGTATCAGGATGAAAAGGTGGCCTACCGTGACGAAAAGACCGAAGGCCCGTATGCTACGGTAAAGACGAGCATCATCACGAGCAAGGAAGTGGATATACCGATAGAGTACCGGCTGCTGAAAAAAGGGAACCTGTGGATGGCCTACGATGTCGTGATCGAAGGGGTCAGCCTCGTTAACAATTACCGGAATCAGTTCAATGAGATCATCCGCTCGCAATCATATGAGGAACTGGTGAAGAGGATGAAGAGCAAGTCCCTCAAGGAGCCGACGTCTTAAGGAGCAGGAACAAGAGCAGGAGCTGGCGCGGGCTTTTCCTGCTTTATTTTATTCCGTCGGTATTCGGTGTAAGCGTCCTTAAGCGATGTATAGGGGTCAACGGCCGATTCCTTGAGGTCCTCATATTCGCCGATCCTGAGGGAAAGGGCGTTCTCATATTCGAGGGCACGGACTGCTAGTGACGTTCCCGTAGGCTTGATATAGGTGATTGGATTGAGGAATGTGTCGCCTGCCATTCCCACGGAGTCCCTCAAGGAAGAGGGCCCGAGAATAGGCAGCATAAGGAAAATTCCCTCGCCGACGCCGTAGACTCCCAGTGTCTGTCCCAGGTCTTTGTCCGAACCTTTGAGATCGGGGTTTTGAGATGCAACATCGAACATTCCGGCGAGACCGACGGAAGAGTTTATCAGGAAACGCGCGAGTTCGACGCCTGCGTCCTTCATTTTCAGCTGGAGAAGGGAATTGACGATGCGGACAGGGGCTGTCATGTTATGGAAGGCGTTACGAATGCGGACCCTACCAAATTCAGGGACAACAAGGCTGTATAGCTGTGCTACCGGTTTGAAGATGATAAAATAGAGTTTGTCGTTGACGAAGTAGAAAAGGCGGTTCAATGGCTCAAGAGGGTCGGCCATGGGTTTCACTTCGACGAATTCTTCCTCGACCGCTTCCTGGGTTTCCGCCGACTCTGCCGGGGCTGCGTTGACCGCCGCAGAACCTTCTGTTTCGCCCTTTAAAGTATCCTGTTCGGTCTTCGAGGTATCTCGTTCGATGTTCGAGACATCCTGTTCGGCCTTCGGGATATCCCGAAGTTCATCCGCTCCTGCGGACAACGGCAAGAGAAGAAAGATCAAGAAAACAAGCCATAGCAAGGAAGACCTTCTCATCGGCACCATTCTTGTTCCGCCTTTCATCGTGGTCGTTCCCGCGAAAACCGGGACCCAGGGACACACCGGGTTTCGGATTAAGGGGACGACGAAATTGTTTTCAGCAGCCCCTGCTCAAGACCTTGACGACGCGGGCAGAGGCAGATGCTTCAACTTTTATTTTACCTTATTGCCAAAAAAAATCCAGCATTTTCCACGATACATTCTCGAGCCGTAAATTGATTATCGTCAGAAAGATGGGTTATAGTAGATTATTCATAGGAGGTAGATATGCCGATATACGAGTACGAATGCACGGCCTGCGGAAGGCATCATGAGATGATGCAGAGGCACTCTGACAGCCCCCTTCTTCTATGTCCTGACTGCGGAGGCCATATGAGGAAACTCATATCTCCTACTTCCTTTGTCCTGAAAGGCTCAGGTTGGTATAAGACTGATTATGCCTCAGGTGACAGAAAGACGAAGCAGGATGCCGAAGGGGAAACGACTCAGAAGACGGGAGCGACTTCTGAGGATAATGCCGGAAAAAAGTCTGAACCTCCTTCCAAGTCAGAGGACAAATCTGAGAAGAAACCCGAAGTCGCTGCCAAGTCTGAGTGAGTAAAGTCCATGTCCACATCCCCTACGACAAGATAGGGAAGTACCTCCCCCTTCTCAGAAAGGAGAGACTGAACCTCGAGATATACTTTTCTGCTGCATCCCTCGATTCTTTAAGAGATGGCAGTATCGAGGCGCTGAAGCATAGTCTTGAGTATAAGCCCTCTCTCTCCATGCATGCCCCTTTCATGGACCTCTCGCCGGGAGCGGTTGATTCCAAAATCAGGACAGTTACTGTCGAGCGTTTCTCACAGGTGCTGGGCATCGCAGAGGTCCTTAGGCCTGAGACTATCGTATTTCATTCCGGCTACGAAAAGTGGAAATATGCTCATAGGATTGACCTTTGGCTAGAGGGGAGTCTGAAGACGTGGCGGCCGTTCATAGAAAAGGCGGCCCGACTCAATCTTAAACTTGCGATCGAGAATATCTTCGAAGACGAACCCTCTAATCTTCAGGCTCTCATGAAGGAACTCTCTTCGCAGAATTTCGGGATATGCTTTGACACCGGTCACTGCAACCTTTTCTCAAAGGTGCCTTTGAGAGAATGGCTCGATACCCTCGGCAGCTTCATCGTTGAGCTCCATCTCCACGATAACGATAAGAGTTTCGATGCACACCTTCCCGTCGGCGACGGCACCTTCGATTTTGAGACACTCTTTGCTGCAACAAGGGAAAGGGAATGTGTTTACACTATTGAAGCACATACACCCGAGAGAGTCCTGAAGAGCATCGAGCGTCTGAAGAGGTTTACTAGAGTTTCCCCATCTGGTTTCTCAGACGAAACCCCCTGAGAACGGGTAAGCCCGCTCCTTTATACTGGACCATTACTCTGTGTGTCTCGCCCATTCCCTGGGGCATGATCAAGCCCTTGATCTGTGCAATCTCAAGGGGATCGGGCAGGCTTCCATAGAACTCTGTGATGACTTCATCGATACCGAGTGAGACGAGATACGTTCCCTGGGGGCAAAAACCGAGGGTCTTCAGACCGAATTCATCGCCCCATTTTTTCAAGGAGGAGAAATTCACATGTGCCGTGATGTCTTGCTCTCCGACATGCTGATAGGGATCTTCATTGATCTGGTGCTCATAATAACAGAGGAGGGTGCCTCTGCTTCTGTCATCGCCGTAGTAATCCCACGCAGGGTAGCCATAGTCTATCGTCAAAACGAAACCATCGGAAAGCTTCTCTCCGACCTCCTTAAGCCACGTTCTCAGTCTTAGATTCACCTCTGTCCTCATGCCCCTGGGGAGTTCAACGCCGAACTCCCTGAAGTACTCCTTCACTTCGCTGCTGCAGGGGACTCTCTTCTCGACGAGGCTCTTTCCCTCTGCAGAGACATAAATCTCCATCAGATCATCGGCCATCTCAACAAGCCTGACTGGAAAGGCGTCAAGAAGCTCATTCGAGAGGAAACAGCCCCTGACGGCTCCGATTTCCCCGATGTGAGAGAGCCAGGTCATCTTGTCCACGAAATCTCTGAGCAGTTCACGCTGCCTTTCTCCGAGCGAGGGGTTGATTTCGATGATGGTGTACTTGAGATGTTCAAAGAGACTCTTTTCTCCCTCTGTGTCTTGCCCTTTCCCGCCTTCTCCCCTGAGATATTCCAGAAGGTCCTTTGCAAGATGTCCCATCCCTGCACCCATCTCAACGACGCTGAAGAGGTCAGGACGACCCATCAAAACCCACATCTCTTCCAACTGCCTTCCTATCATAGCACCGAAAATCCTATGGAGATGGGGACTCGTATAAAAATCTCCTGTCCTGCCGATCTTTGCCGAATCCTTTGCGTAGTAACCGAGGGAAGGGTAGTACAGGGCCATATCCATGAACGCTTCAAAATTCATGGGACCCCTCGAAGCTATCCTTTCTAATATCCTTTCCTTCAGGGAGGGCATGGGAACGCACCGTGAGTCTTCACGGATTTCCTTGAGCAGATAAGAGGTACAACATACGGCTCAATGCGCAATTACTCATTGCGTTATAGAAGCCATCTCGTCACTGAGAAATATACGATAATTTCTCTCTTTTCTTAAGGCATTGTTTCCCGATTCTGGAAGAATGTGCTCATGGTAAAGCCGGAAGGGGAACGGATTTGGTCTTCACAGGAAAAAGAACCACCGCCTTTTCGGTCTGAACTTTGACAGAGACCTGTTTATTTCATTGAGGGCTTTATGGATGCCATCCTGCTGTTTTCTCGTCTCGATGACCTCGCTCGAAAGAAAGGCAAGGCTGTCTTTCATCTTTGAAAGGGTTCGGTTTATCTCGTCGAGGCTCTCCGCCAGGGAATTCAATTTTTCGTCGGGGAAGAAGGAGCCTTGCGACGCAACAGGGAGTGAGGCAGTTGCGACCTCTTCCGTGAATGTCTCAGGCTCTTGTAAAGGGATCGCTTCCTCAACGTCCAGCTCGCTCTTTTCGTGGATCCTGATCGCTATCCCTTCATCTTTGGCAGGAGCGATATCCACTTTATGCTTTCGGGCAATGTCCTTGACAAGGGTCTTTGTGATAACGCGGAAGGTCTCCATCA
>Ga0335070_10007400_pt1 | contig 12876 bp, 13 predicted proteins | sample Lox_Sample_13_FD_206722 | JGI IMG/M metagenome (GOLD analysis project Ga0335070, IMG submission 206722) | Soil microbial communities from Loxahatchee National Wildlife Refuge, Florida, United States - Lox_Sample_1.3 | ecosystem: Environmental > Terrestrial > Soil > Wetlands | place: USA...
CGCTATCTGCAGAGCTGGGACGTGCCGAATCTATTCGTCACCGGCGCCACGTCGTTCCCGCAGAATGCCGGCTACAACCCGACCAACACCGTGTGCGCCCTCGCCTATTGGGCCGCCGACGCGATCGTGAACCGCTATCTCAAAAATCCCGGCGCACTGGTGTCGGCGTGATCGCGCGCACCACCGCAACCCTCCTCTTCTTCGTTGGCATGGCGGTCTTGCCGGCCAGGGCGGCGAGCCCGACCGGACCCGGCGATCCCTTGACCCACGACCGCCAGGCGTTCGACGAGATCGAGCGTGGCCGTTATCTTGCGACCGCCGCCGACTGCACGGCGTGCCACACCCAGAATGGCGGCAAACCATTCGCCGGCGGGCGCAAGCTGCCGACGCCGTTCGGGCTGCTGCTCGCGCCCAACATCACGCCGGATTACGAGACCGGCATCGGCCGCTGGTCCGACGACGACTTCGTGAGCGCAATGCGACGCGGCGTCGGGCCCGGCGGCATGCATCTCTATCCTGCGATGCCCTACCCGTATTTCACCCGGATGACGCGGAAGGACGTCCTGGCGATACGCGCCTATCTCAACACCATCGAGCCGGTGCGCCATGAGGTGAACGCAAACCAGCTGCCGTTTCCATTCCGGATCCGTGCCTCGATGTTCGGCTGGAACACGTTGTTCTTCAGCCCGGGCGAGTTCCAGGCGAACCCCGGCAAGTCTGAAGAATGGAACCGCGGCGCGTATCTCGTGGAGGGGCCCGGCCATTGCGGCGCCTGCCACACGCCGAAGAACTTCCTCGGCGGCGACAAGACCAGTGAGCGCCTCGAAGGCGGCGTCCTGGTGGGCTGGTACTCGCCGAATCTGACCGCTGACGAGCGGATCGGTGTCGGCACGTGGTCCGCCGACGACATCGTCGGGTATCTCAAGACCGGGCACAACCGTCACGCCGCGGCCACCGGCCCGATGGCGGAGGTCATCCAGAACTCGACATCGAAGCTGTTCGACGACGACCTCAAGGCGATCGCGGTCTATCTCAAGGACCAACCGCCGCCGCAGAGAGAAAAACTCTCCCCCGTCGCTCAAGACGAGCCGGTGATGAAACGCGGGCAGGCGATCTACGTCGACAACTGCGCGGCGTGCCACGGCGGCGACGGCCGCGGCGTCGCCAACCTGTTCCCGACACTGAAAGACAGCCCGGTCGTGCAGGCAAAGGATCCGACGACCTTGCTGCAGATCGTGATCCACGGCACGCGCAACGTCGCGACCGACCCGGCGCCCACGGCTCCGGCAATGCCGGCATTCGGCTGGCGCCTGTCGGACGACGAAATCGCCGCAGTCCTCGCCTACATCCGCAACAGCTGGGGCAACGCCGCAGCAACGGTCGCCGCGGACGACGTCTCCAAACGACGGCCGCAGTTGACCGAGACAACGCCATAAATCTACGGCGCGTCCGGGTGTAGCCGCCTTCGCCGAAAGCACGGCTTCTTTCTTCGTCACTCTGTGGTATATTAGAACCTAATAATACACAGAGGGGGCGCCCATGACTCGGCACAAATCCACGACAGAGCGCGATTCCAATCTCGACCGTCGCAGCTTCTTGGCGACAGCGGCCGGTGCAGCCATCGCGGGCTCGCCGCTCGCCCGCTCGGCCTTGGCGGCGGAGGTGCCGCTGACACCGGGCACACCCGCGGGCGTCGCCTCGTATGCGATGCTCGAAGCGCTGCCCGGGAAGAAGCCGCTGATCCGGCTGTCCAACCGGCCGCCGAATTACGAGACCCCGGTCAGCTTTTTCAACGAGCCGATCACGCCGAACGACGCATTCTTCGTGCGCTACCACCTGTCGGATATCCCCGAAGTGAAGCTCGCGGAGTGGAAGCTCAAGATCGGAGGCGATTCCGTGGAGCGCCCGGCCGAGTACGATATGGCGGCGCTCAAGAACGGTTTCGAGCAGGTCGAGGTGGTCGCCGTCTGCCAGTGCTCCGGCAATCGCCGCGGCCTTTCGGCGCCGCACGTGCAGGGCGTCGAGTGGGGCTACGGCGCCATGGGCAATGCCCGTTGGAAGGGTGTGCGCGTGAAAGACGTGCTCGCCAAGGCCGGCGTCAAGAAGGAGGCGCTCGAAGTCGCGTTCGACGGCGCCGATGGTCCGGTTGTCGACAAGACGCCCGACTTCAAGAAAAGCATCCCGACATGGAAGGCGCTGGACGAGAACACCATCATCGCCTTCGAGATGAACGGACAGCCGCTGCCCCATTTCAACGGCTTCCCGGCGCGTCTGATCGTGCCGGGATGGACGGGCACGTATTGGATGAAGCACATCATCAGCCTCGACGTGATCTCGAAGCCGCTGGGCGGGTTCTGGATGGCAACGGCATATCGTATCCCGACCGGTAAGTTCCCGCTGGTCGACCGCTTCATGTCGCAGGAGACGACCGCGAACACGCCGATCACCGAGATGGTGGTGAACTCGGTGATGACCAACGTGCGCGACGGCCAGAAGGTCAAGGCCGGACAGGCGACAGTGGTCAAAGGCATCGCCTGGGACGGCGGCTATGGCATCCAAAGCGTCGAGGTCTCGACCGACGCGGGCAAGAGCTGGCGGCTCGCCGAGCTCGGCCAGGATCTCGGCCGCTTCTCCTTCCGGCCGTGGAGCTATCGCTTCACCCCGCCGAAGGCCGGCACCTATGGCGTCATGGCGAAGGCCACCAACAAGATCGGCGCCACGCAGACGTTCGTGCTGAATTTCAACCCCGCGGGCTATCACAACAACGTGGTGCAGCTCGTCAACCTGGTCGCGGCGTGAGGGAGGCAGCCATGATGAAGAAGCTTCTCGCCGCCGCCGCGCTCATGATGGTGTCCGTGCCCGCGTTCGCCGACGATTTCACCAAGCTCAAGGACGGCGCCGGCAAGGACGTCGTCGAGCAGAACTGCAGCGTCTGCCACAGCCTCGAATACATCCCGATGAACTCACCCTTCCTCGACCGAGCGAAGTGGGACGCCACGATCAAGAAGATGCAGGGTCCGCTCGGCGCGCCGATCAGTCCGCAGGACGCGGCGGTGATTTTGGACTATCTTACGAAGAACTACGGCGGCTAGCGGCGAACCCCGAACGTATCGCGGGCGCGCGGGCCACCCTATAGAGGGAGCGGACAATGGCGTACGATCTCGATCAGTTCACCGCCGATTGCCGGACCATCCTGAAGCGCGACCCGGGTCCCGGCGGCCGCGAAGAGGTGCGCCAGCGCCTCGAGCAGCTGTTGCAAAACCCCGACTTCGTCCGCAAGAACTGCGTCGAACGGGAAAAAGGCCTGCACGTGCTCTACGAGGACAAGGACCTCGGCTTCCAGGTTCTGGCGCATCTCAACCAGAAGCCGCGCGTGTCGCCGCCGCACGATCACGGCAAGTCGTGGGCGATCTACGGACAGGCCACCGAATATACCGACATGACCGAATGGGAACGGATCGACGACGGCAGCGACAAGACCCACGGCAAGCTCAAGGTCGCCAAAACCTATCGCCTGACGCCGGGTCATGCCGGGATCTACGCAGACGGTAAGATCCACTCCATCGACTATCCCGCCAATTCCTGTTTCGTCCGCGTGACCGGCACCAACCTCGACCGCATCGCGCGAGTCAGCTTCGACCGCGAGAGCGGCAAGATCACCCAGATGGCGCCGCAACAAGCGACTTGAGCACCAACGGGCTGACAAGCGCAGAGCACGCCACCGTGCGGCGCATCGCGCCGCACGAGTTGCGCGCGTGGCTCGACGATCGCGATGAACTCGCGATCCTCGACGTCCGCGAAGAGCTGATCTATTCGCAAGGCCATCTGTTCCATGCGCGCTCGGCGCCGCTCAGCCGGCTTGAGCTGCGGTTACCCGCACTCGTGCCGCGGCGGAGCACCCGCGTCGTGCTCTGCGACGGTGATGGGGCGCTGGCTGCGCGCGCGGCGGCGATCCTGCGCGAGCACGGCTACGCCAACGTCTCCGTTCTCGACGGCGGCAACGCCGGCTGGCAAGCCGCCGGGTTCGAGCTGTTCTCCGGCGTCAACGTGCCGAGTAAGGCGTTCGGCGAAGTCGTCGAGCACGACGGCGCGACACCCGGAATCGACGCGAACGATCTCGACCGGCTGCTGCGCGAGCGCGCCAACGTCGTCGTGCTCGACAGCCGGCCGTTCGATGAATACACGCGCATGTCGATCCCGACCGGCATCAACGTGCCCGGTGCCGAACTGGTCTACCGGGTACGGGATATGGCTCCGTCGCCGGAGACCACGATCGTCGTCAATTGCGCCGGACGGACGCGCAGCATCATCGGCGCACAATCCCTGATCAATGCCGGCGTGCCCAACAAGGTCATGGCGCTGCGGAACGGCACCATGGGCTGGACCTTGGCCGGGCTCACCTGCGACAAGGGCCAGGACCGGCGGGCACCGGCGCCGTCGCCCGAGGCCGTGGCGTGGGCGAAGGGGGCCGCAGCGCGGGTCGCCGCGAAATACGGCGTCGAGATCGTCGACGGCGGGCGGCTCAAGCGCTTCGAGGCCGAAGCTGATCACCGCACGCTGTACCTGTTCGACGTCCGCGACCCCGATGAATACGTGAAGGGCCACGTCCCGGGTGCCGTATCGGCGCCGGGCGGGCAGCTCGTCCAGGCAACCGACCAATACGTCGGCACGTTGGGCGCACGGCTGGTGCTGATCGACGAGGCCGAGGTGCGCGCGGTGATGACCGCATCGTGGTTGCGCCAGATGGGATGGAAGGAAGTCTACGTGCTGGTCGAACGCGGCAACGAGACCGGCATGCCCGCCCCGCCGGTCCTCGGCATGACGGCGCCGCTGGCGGCGCGCGTCGAAGCGCGCGCGGTCGACGCGCTGATCCGCAGCGGCAAGGCGACGGTGATCGACCTGTCGCTCAGCCGCACCTTCCGCAACGGGCATATTCCCGGGGCGTGGTTCGCGATCCGCCGCCGGCTCGAGCAGGCACTGCCCAAGATCGCGATGAACGATACGCTGGTTCTGACATCGGAGGACGGCATCTTGGCGAGCCTCGCGGTCGAGGAGGCGGCATCGCTGACGAAAGCGCCGGTCCGCTATCTCCATGGCGGCAACGCGGCGTGGACGGCGGCAGGGCTGCCCATCGAGACCGGGGGCGAGCGCATGGCCGATGAGCCGATCGACGCGTGGCTGAAGCCCTACGAGCGCGCCGCCGGCGTCGGCGCCGCCATGCAGGAGTATCTGACCTGGGAAGTCGACCTGCTCGACCGCGTCAAGCGCGAAGGTGCGCGGTTCGCCTAGGCGGCGCGGATCTTGGTCAGGAAGCCGTCGACGTCGCGGCGGAGCTTGTCGCCCTGCGTCGCAAGCTCAGCCGTGGCCGACAGCATCCGGGTCGCGGCGCTGCCGGTTTCGCCCGCGGCGTGGTTGACGCCCGCGATGTTCGAGGAGACATCGGACGTGCCCGAGGCGGCCTGCTGAACGTTGCGCGCGATCTCCTTGGTCGCCGCACCCTGCTCCTCGATCGCTGCCGCGATCGTCGTCGTGATCTCGTTGATGCGTCCGATCGTCTGGCCGATCCCTTCGATGGCCTTGACCGAATCGCCGGTGGCGCCTTGGATTTCCTTGACCTGCGCAGCGATGTCCTCGGTGGCCTTGGCGGTCTGCGTGGCGAGGCTCTTCACCTCTGAGGCCACCACGGCAAAGCCCTTGCCGGCCTCGCCCGCGCGCGCCGCCTCAATGGTCGCATTCAGCGCCAGCAGGTTGGTCTGACCGGCGATGTCGTTGATCAGCTTGACCACATCGCCGATCTTCTGTGCCGCCTGAGCCAACCGCTGAACCTGGACATTGGTGCGTCCTGCATCCTCGACCGCCTGCCCGGCGATACGCGCCGATTCGGCGACTTGGCGGCTGATCTCCGAGACCGACGACGATAATTCCTCGGTCGCTGAAGCCACCGTCTGCACGTTGGCCGACGCTTCCTCGGATGCCGCAGCCACGGCAGTCGATTGCTGGCTCGTCTCCTGGGCCAGCATCGACATCGACTGTGCATTGGTCTGCATCTCGGTCGACGCAGAGGTTAGCGTCTTGAGCGAGTCGGCGACCGACTGATCGAAGGCCTTGATATGTCCTTCGATGATCTGTTGCCGTTTCTCCTTCCGCTCCTGCTCGGCGCGCTGCTCGCCCGCCAAGGCCTCGGCCCTGATCATGCTGTCCTTGAACACGGTCACGGCCTCGGAGATATCGCCGATCTCGTCCCGGCGCCCGCCGCCGGGGACGGCAATCGCCAGATCGCCGCCCGCCAGCCGCTTCATGGCCTGGACCATCGCGGTCAGGGGGCGCGTCATCGACATGTTGACGTAAGCGACGATGGCGGCGCACAGCAGGAACGCAAGCAGCACGACGCCGAGCATCATATTGCGCGTTATGACGAAGCGGTCGCCCGCCGCCGCGTGTGTCGCCTCAGCGTTCTTCATCTCGTTGGCGACGATCGCGTTAAAGACCTGCTGCACAGAGTTGAAGCGTTTGATTGCGAGTCCGAGGACCGTATCCTCGGCGTCGTCGAAGTTCCCCGTCTTGAGCTGCACCAGCGCCGGCTTGACCGCCTTGATCATCAAATCGTTGCGCTTGGAAATCCAGTCGTCGAACAGCGTTTCGGCGTCAACGGCGACGTGCGACGCGTAGTCCTGAGACAGGCGCTCGATCTCGGTCAGGTTATGTTCGACCCGGTCGATGTACTTCTGTGTATCGGTCGTGCTTGCACGGGCGATGACGGCGATCATCATCTGCTCGATGTTGTCGTGCATCAGATCATTGATGCGTCCGAGCGTGCCCACGGGCATCAGACGCTGCTGATACACCTCGCCCATATCGCTGTTCGACAGGCTCAGGCTCCGCAGCCCGATGACTGCCATCACCGCTTCGGTGAGCGCCATCAAGCCGACCACGAACAATATGCGGGTGCAGATCGTGATCTTGCGGATCGAGAAGGATTTTCCGAACAATGACATGAAAGGCTCGTATTTTGGCTTCGTGCTTGGCTTCTGCGGTTCGCGCGGAACGGACGGCGCTTCAGGGCACCAGCCTGAAGCGCCGCCCGAGGTCGCGCTGGACGAGCTTACTGCTCGCTTGGCAGGCCCTTGGCTTTCCAGTCAGGGAAGCCGGACCGGTACCAATGGACGCTCGTGTAGCCGGCCTTGATCGCCGCGGTCGACGCCTTGTAACTCTTCCAGCATTCCGGACCGTTGCAGTAGATCACGATGTCGGCCGACTTATTCGGCGGAAGCTTGGCGAGATTGAAGTCGTCCTTGCTGGCGTCAAAATCAACAGACTTCGCGCTCTTCTCGCGATACGGTACGTTGATCGCGCCTTTGATATGCCCCTCGGCATATTCCGACGCGACGCGGGCGTCGATCATCGGCACGCCAGCCGCGAGCAGCTTCGACACGTCCTCGGCTGTCGCCATTTTCGCCCCGGTGAGCGTCGCAGGCGTGTCGCCCGCATCGGCCCACGCGGCGCCAGTTGCGGCGGCGCCGACCAGCAGAATCGCAACCGCGAAAATTTTCTTCAAATTGATTCTCATGTTCGTCTCCGGCTCCAAGTAATGATGAATGTTCTATTCTTCGCTCCGTCTTCGACGGCTACGGATGAAACGCAGTCGTATTCGCCGCATGTATGGCACCTGACGTTGAACAAAGGCTTAAACGCCGCTGAACAGCCGGTTAACACCGGTTAGACTCTTCACTAAGTTACATAAGAGTCTTTCTAGTCTGCTTGAGGGCATGCAGCGGGCGCATCCCACCCCGGCGCAGGCCCACAAGGTCATGAATTAAGCCAAATCGGCAACCGTCTCTTAGCTTCTCTCCGATATATGACGGTCAGACCTCGAACGATACGAAACCGTCGAAAGGACGAATCATGACTCGCTGCAGACACGGAATGGGCGGCACGGTACGGGCGATCGGTATGTCATGCGCGCTGCTGATCGGCGGCGGTGTGGCCGCGACCTCGGCAGGCGAGCTCGCGCCGCCCGCCATGCCAGCGAACCAGATCATGGCCCCAAGCGGCGATTGGTGGCCGGTTTCAACGGAAAACGACGCCTTGGCAACCTACCTTCGCCGCTCTCCGCCCGCTCTCAAGCCGGCGGCAGCTTCTTTTGCATCGGGTGACTGGTGGCCGGCGGAAGCGACGAACTCCTACGCCGAGGCGCCCGCCATGCCGGCCAACGTCGCCGACGCGGCGCCGCGCACGCAACGAAAGTAAATCGACGTCGCCTGTCCGCGGCTCCGCCGCCCGTGCCCCCGGGTGTGCGGACTTGATCGCCTAGGCGCGGCCGCCGCCGGCTGCTAGGCTGTTCCCCTGCGTCGCGAATGCGGCGTCTCACAAGGGAGAACGCCATGGCCAAGGCTTATTGGATTGCTTGCTACCGCTCGATCAAGAACCCGGACGCATTGGCGGACTACGCCAAGCTTGCCGGCCCGGCGATCCAGGCCGGCGGCGGCCGGTTCCTGGTGCGCGGCACGCCGTCCAAGACCTACGAGGCCGGCCTCAACCAGCGCACGGTGATCATCGAGTTCGACAGCGTGGAAAAGGCGGTCGCGGCGCACGACAGCCCCGGCTATCAGGCCGCCCTGAAAGCCCTCGGCAACGCCGCCGAGCGCGACATGCGCATCGTCGAAGGGCTCTAGTCGTACGCCTTAAAGGCCCGACACCATAAGCAATCAGGAGGACACTTTGGGGGTACGAGCTGCTGCAATCGTGCTCGTGCTGGCGACGGTGCTGTTTGGCACTGCGCCGGCGCGGGCCCAGGACTATCCGAACCGCAACATCACGATCATGTGCGGCTTCGCCGCCGGAGGCGGCGGCGACCTGATCTGCCGTTACATCGCCGACCGGCTGAGCGGTGCCGCCGGCCAGCGGGCGCTCGTCGAGAACCGCGTCGGTGCGCTTGGCTCGATCGCCGCGGCGGCCACTTCGCATTCGAAGCCGGACGGCTACACCTTGCTCGTGACACCCGGCAGCGCCACCCACGCCAGCTACAATTACATGTTCATCAAGCCGCTCTACGACCCGATCAAGGACTTCACGATGGTGACCACGATCGCGCGGCTGACCTTCATCCTTGTCGTGGCGCCGGACAAGATGCCCGTCACGTCGGTGAAGGAGCTGACTGAATGGTCGAAGACCCATCAGGCGAAGACCGGCGGTTCGACCGTGACCGGCCAGGTGTCGACCGAGATCTACAAGCAGATGGCCGGTGTCGATGCGCTGTGGGTGCCGTACAAGAGCGCGCAGCAAACGGTCCTCGATCTGATCGCCGGCGATCTCGACTACATGTTCTGCGACCCTGGCCTCGCGATGACGCAGATCCCGACAGGCGCGTTGCGGCCGCTGGCGCTCACCTCATCGCTCCCGTCGACCGCGATTCCCGGAATTCCGCGCATGGCCGATGTCGGGTTCCCCGGCTACGACGTCACCGGCTGGTGGGCCGCCTACGTCGCCCCCGGCACGCCGGCCCCGATCGTGGCCAAGCTGAAAGGCTGGATCGACGAGATCGTGCTGCGGCAGGAGACGAAAGATTTCTTCGCCCGCGCGGGCATCGACACGTTTCCGGCCGGCAATCTCGATCTGGCCAAGTTCACGCAGGATGAGACCGCGAAGTGGAAAAAGCACTTCGAGATCGCGAAGATCCCGCCGCAGTAGCACCTGTCATTGCGAGGAGCGCTGCGACGAAGCGATCCAGGGCCACTCACCTCTGTCTTGCAAGGGGCTAACCCCTTGCAAACCCCGGCTCGCAATGACATGGCCTTGCGGCCACGTCATTTGAACAGCATCAGCGGCGCGAGAGTGATCGCCGGGATGTACGTGATCAGCACCAGCATCACGAGATAGATGCCGAGGAACGGCATGACGCCCCGGTAAAGCTCGGGCAGCGGCGTCTTGAACAGCGCGTGCGAGGTGAACAGGTTAAGGCCGAACGGCGGCATGAACATGCCGATCGCCAGGTTCACCGTGACGATGATCCCGAAATGGATCGGATCGATGCCGGCATGCGTGACCAGCGGCGTCAACAAGGGCGTGAGCAGCAGGATCGCGGCCGGCGGCTCGAGGACGCTGCCGACGAACAGCAGGATGACGTTGATGACCAGCAGCAAGGTCCACGGGTGCAAGCCGAGCCCGTCGACGAAGGCGACGAGCTTCGGCGGATAGCCGCTGGTCGTGATCAGCCACGCAAACGCGCCGGCGGTCGCGACGATCAGCAGGATCTGCGCGATCAGGGCGGCGGATTCGATGGTGATCGTCCACAGATCGCGCCAGCCGATCTCGCGGTAGATGAACATCGACACGAAGATCGCGTAAATGCAGGCGACGCCGGCCGCCTCCGTCGGCGTGAACAGGCCGCCGTAGATGCCGCCGAGGATGACCACCGGCGCGAAAATCGACCAGATGGCGTTCTTGAACGCCACCACGATGCGCGCCCATTCGGGACGCGCCGCGATCGGAATGTTCTGCCGGCGCGCGTACCAGAACACATAGACGCAGAGCGCCAGGCCGATGAGGATGCCCGGCACGAACCCGGCCAGGAACAAGGTCGCGACCGACTGCTGGGCGGCGATGCCGTAGATGATCATCGCGATCGACGGCGGGATGATGATGTCGATAACGCCGGTCGCGGTGACGAGGCTGACCGAGAAGCGGTCGCCGTAGCCGTTCTGGCGCAAGGCGGGGATGGTGAGCTTGCCGATGGCGGCGACGCAGGCGACGCTCGACCCCGACATGACGCCGAAGACCTCGCAGGACGCGACCGTGGCGAGCCCGAGCGAGCCGCGCACGCCACCGACCAGCGCCAGAATGAGCTCGATCAGGCGCCGGGCGATGCCGCCGCGCGACATGACGTCGCCGGCATAAATGAAGAGCGGCACCGCGAGCAACGGGAAGACGTCGAGGCTCCCGAAGATCGCGGAGTGCAACGCCTGCACCGGATTGTAGCCGGTGAGGATGCCGCCGAGCGCGGCCGCGAGCAGCACGACGAAGATCGGCACGCCAAGGACGAGAAGCAGCGCCGGAATGACGAAGAGGACGAGAACGGTCATCGATGGTAACGGATTACTGCGTGCGGCCGAAGCGCGACATGACGAGCTTGATGGCGATGATCAGCGCGATCAGCCCCAGACCGATCGGAACGAGCGACTGCGGAATCCAGATGGGAAACCGCAAGGCATCGCTGCGCTGGTCCATCTCCCGGAGCAGGAACACGAGGTCGACACCGTTCAATGCGACGGTGCCGAGCACGCCGATACAGACCAGCGAACTTACGACGAAGGCCGCGCGGCGCAGCGGCGCCGGCCAGCGCTCGACGAACGTGTCGATGCGGATGTGCATGTTGCGCCAGGTCACGGCGACGCCGCCGGTGAAGACACCGAGGATCATCAGCCACAACATCAGCTCTTCCGCCCACGGGAAGGGCGCCGTGAAGATGTAGCGTGCCACGACGTTGGCGCCGTTGATCACGACGATGCCGATGAGCGCCAGGCCCGCAAGCGCGAGGCAGATCCGCGTCAGCCCTTCGCCCAGCCAGCCGACGACGCCGGCGGGCGGCGCGTCGGGACTCGCGATTGGCGCGCCCTCACCCATGACGACACCCGCTCGCGAGGCTCACGGCGTCGACGCGCCTGCGGCCTTCATCGTCTCGTAGAACGCCTTCACCGGCGGATCCTTGGCCAGAACCGGCTGAATCGCCGCGGCGATGCGCTTCGTGGCCTCGGCCTGCTCCTCCGGCGAGAGCTTGGCGATCTTGCCGCCCTTCTCGAGCCAGGTCTTGCGGTCGGATTCGATCTTGGCGATCTGCCACTTCTCGAGTTCGGGTTCGACGGCCTTGCCGGTGTCCGACACCGCCTTCTGCAGATCGGGCGGCAGGCGGTCGTACCAGGCCTTGCTGACGAAGGCGATCGGGACGAGCGCCCAGAAGCCGGTATCGAGCATGTACGGCGCGATGTCGTAGTACTTCAGCGCAACCCATACGCCGAGCACCGAGCCGACGGCGTCGATGGTGCCTTGCTGCAGGGCCGGCAGGATTTCGCCGAATGACATCGGCACCGGCGCGCCCCCGAGCGAGGCGACGGCCGCCTGTTCGGCCTCCGAGGCGATCACGCGAATGCGTTTGCCCTGGAAATCCGCGATCTTCGTCGCGGGCGTCTTGAAGACGTACGACTGAAGGTCATACACGGTGAGACCGATGACCACCATTTGGCGCTGCACCGCGATATCGGACACGGCCTTGCGAACGTTGGCCTGGTCCATCACCCGGCGCGCATGCGCGCGGTCCTTGAAGATGCCGCCCATCGCCAGCACCTGAAAGCGCGGGTCGGCGCCCGCGAACAACTCGGCCGGGCCGATCGCCGCCTCGATCGTGCCGAGACGCAAGCCCTCGATCTGGCGTTGCTGATTGCCGAGCTGGCCGCCCGGATAGATCTCGACCTTGATACGGCCGTTGGTCGCCTTCTCGAGCGCCGGCTTGTAGATATTGATGTACTCGTGCTGCGCGTCATTCAGCGTCTGGGTCGCGAATTTCATCACGTACTGCTGCGCGGAGGCCGGTGCCGCAGCCAGGACCAGTGCCACCGCCGCGGCGCCAGACGAAATCCGTCCTACTTTCATAGCGAAGCGCATCGAGCCGCCCCTCCCCTTGGTTAAGTTGCGATCGACCTCTGCGTGGGTCATCGTTCGCCGAGAACTTTGGCCGTTCCGTCCCGCGATTGTCAAATCGATCCGTATACGGAGTGGGCGGTTGCCGCAGCACGCGGGACATGCGAGGACTGCATCAGATGATCGAGCAAACCTATGATTACGTGATCGTCGGCGCCGGCTCCGCCGGCTGCACCTTGGCCTACC
>Ga0335070_10007401_pt1 | contig 12876 bp, 8 predicted proteins | sample Lox_Sample_13_FD_206722 | JGI IMG/M metagenome (GOLD analysis project Ga0335070, IMG submission 206722) | Soil microbial communities from Loxahatchee National Wildlife Refuge, Florida, United States - Lox_Sample_1.3 | ecosystem: Environmental > Terrestrial > Soil > Wetlands | place: USA: Florida...
CTGCACGTTTCAGGGATAAGTATCTGATGTTCTAATTGATCACCCTTGAAACCCAGCACCTTGACTGAAGCTGCCGTACAGTCTGAGGCCGACCTGAGTTGTATCGGCTGATCCCGTCCTTTTGTTATCTGCATGTCGATCTTTTCTTCGAATTCAGGAGAAGACTTGAATGGTGTATACCATCTGTACAGGACCTTAAAACTATTCCTGCCTGTCTTTCCGAGGTAGGTATAGTAGGCCCCGGTGTTGCTGACACTGCCATTGCGCGGCTTCAGGCGAACAGAATACAGGCACTCACCGGGGCTGACAAGCCCGGGATTGCTGATGCACCCTGTGATATATTCCGTGGCGCTGACAAATACCTCATCGTTGCACATGGAATGCACGTCTACGCTGATGAGCAGGGAGGCTACCGTAAGTACCAACCACGTGGCAAGGCCAACCATCAGATATTTGAATCTCCTCATGCGAGTCTCCCAGCGCTTTATTCGTTCTCATACTATAAGCATTCGATGGAGGTAATCCAGTTTGTGGGGCTCGGGAGGCAACCTAGCTCGCGGTCGACCCTGTGCTTCTTATCAATCGTCATGGTTTCGTGATATACTTTCGACCATTCCAGCGTCGGCGATAGGCACCCAGGCGGGTAGGGCGCCGGAAGCCTTTACGCTGATATCATCGACGAAATGACTGACTATTATTTCAAATGCACATTGTGCGATGAAGAGTACGAACGCGGACGCGTCAGCTACGTTTGTCCCGCGCATGGCGACGAGGGAATCCTCGATACCATACTGGACTACAAGAAAATCGCAGCGGCAACCTCTCCGAAAAAAATTTTGGATTCGCGTGATTATTCCATCTGGCGCTATGCAGATTTGCTTCCCCTGGACAGCTCACGCGAATCGGCACCGCATCTACACGTCGGGTGGACGCCTCTCTATCACGCCACGAAGACAGCCGCGCACCTCGGTTTGAAGAATCTTTACTTTAAAGACGATGGTCGGAATCCGACAGCGTCGTTTAAAGATCGGGCGAGCGCGCTCGTCGTGGCCAAGGCTCGGGAGCTAAAGGTGGATACGATCACGACCGCAAGCACAGGGAATGCGGGTGCGGCGCTTGCGGGGCTTGCCGCAGCAGCGCACGTACCGACCGTGATCTTTGTGCCCAAGACCGCACCACAGGCAAAGATCGCCCAACTGCTGATTTTTGGTTCACGGGTTTTGCTCGTAAAAGGAAATTATGATCAGGCGTTCGACCTGTGTCTGGCTGCCTCTAAAGAATTCGGATGGTACTGCCGCAACACGGCGTACAATCCATTCACAGTCGAGGGCAAGAAGACCGCGTCTTTCGAAATATGCGAGCAGCTTTCCCTTGTGGCAAAGGGCGGTGCAAAGCGAAGAGACAGGGCTTTCCGCGCGCCTGATCGCATCTTTGTGTCCGTAGGTGACGGCAATATCATCAGTGGTCTGTGGAAGGGATTGCGCGATCTTGCGGCACTTGGATGGATTGATACAATGCCCATGTTGATGGGAGTTCAGGCGGAGGGCTCAGCAGCCTGCTACAACGCCTGGAAGGCTGGTACTGAGAAAATCGCACCTGTTCGTGCAACGACCCTGGCTGATTCGATCAGTGCGGACATGCCTCGAGACGGCGTACGTGCTGTGCGTGCGGTGCGCGAGACGAACGGTGCCTATCTCACGGTCAGCGACGAGGAGATCCTCACTGCCATAAAGGACCTGGCGCGTGCTGAAGCTCTTTTTGCGGAACCCGCAGCAGCAGCGGCTTACGCGGGACTGGTCAAGGCAGTTAAGAGAGGCATTGTGAAAGCAGACGAAACCATTATCTGCTTGATCACCGGCAGCGGTCTGAAGGATATAAGGAGTGCGATGCAGGCAGCAGGCGAGGGCACGCACATCGAGCCCACCCTGGACGCAGTCAGACAGTTGAAATTCAAATAAGAGAAGCAGGGAGTTTATCGATGGCAATCCTGGGACCTACGTTTGAAGAAATGCTGCACCCTGAAAAGATAGCACCTGAGATTCGTAAACGTGCCCTGGAGATGAAAACGAAGGATCCGATCGATCCGATCAATCTCTTCAATATCACATGGCGCGCCGGGGATAACAGCATCTATTATTTCGTGATGCCTAAAGAGCTGACAAATGTCGACGCAAACATTGTTGTACTGTACGGTAAGGACTTTCCGACCGGCTCGCACAAGGTAGGCGCGGCCTACTCGGTGCTTGTGGAAAAAGAACTGTTCGGGGAGGTTGATCCCAAAGAGCATACCCTGGTGTGGCCGAGCACCGGCAACTACGGGATCGGCGGTGCGTACGTTGGTTGCCGTATGGGATTCGACAGTATAGTGGTGTTGCCTGAAGGCATGAGCAAGGAACGTTTTCAGCAGATTGAATCCTACGGGGCGCGCATTATCAAGACGCCGGGATCTGAGGCGAACGTCAAAGAGATTTACGACGAGACGCATCGTCTGCGCCGGGACCCCAAGGTGAGAATTCTCAACCAGTTTGAAGTGATGGGTAACTATCGATTTCACTATCACGTCACAGGTAATACGATTGTTGAACTCGCCGATGTGCTGAAGAAGCAGGGGGTCGGCAACGGGAAGGTGGCGGCCTATTGCTCAGCCATGGGGAGCGCCGGCACGATTGCCGCGGGTGACCGGTTGAAGCAGGTGTGGCGCGACCACAAGATCATCGGTTTGGAGCCGGTCCAGTGCCCAACGCTATACAACAACGGTTACGGCGTGCATGACATCCAGGGTATCGGTGACAAGCACGTGACCTGGATCCACAATGTCATGAATCAGGACGCGATCATGTGTCTCGACGACATTGAGTGCAAGAAGGGGTTGCAGCTTCTCACTGATCCGGTCGGGAAAGAGACGCTCGTGAAGCGATTCGGCATAGCGCCGGCAGCCGTAGAGAAAATGTCCACGCTTTTCGGCATCAGCGGGGTCTGCAATGTTCTGGGAGCTATCAAGACAGCGCGCTTTTACGGGCTTGGCGCCAGCGATACGATCGTGACAATCTGCACCGACAATATTGACCGCTATCACTCGGTTTTGGAAGATATGACCAGGACGTATGGCAAGGTGGATGAGGCCAGAGCGACGGCTTACGCGCACATCTTTCACGATCAGAAAATCGATTGGATTCACGAGGGCACGAAAGAGATGCGCAGGCAGTGGCACAATCTGAAGTATTTCACCTGGGTGGAGCAGCAGGGCAAAACGGTCGAGGAACTGGATGCACAACTCGATCCGGCGTGGTGGATCATGCACCAGGAGATGGTCTCGGCAATTGACAGCAAACTGAAGGCAGCGCGCGAAACGTCACCTGCCTCTTGACGCGGCAGGGCGCTGTTCAACCGGCAACCTCGAATTGTGTTGACAAGCGCTCACTCTAGGTGATAATTTTCTGTGCCGGAAATCCCGAAAAAGCAGTATCCTGCAAACGAATCGATGTCATCCCCAACAATTGCAGCCGCTTCCAAGGCGCGTCGAAGATTTACCTTTGACTGGAAAGATGTAGGCTTTCGAGCCGTCCTGCCCATTCTGGCCATGCTGGCTGCCATGCTGATCGGCGCGGTGATGCTTCTCTTCCTGAAGGCTAATGCCTTTCATGCGTACGCTGCTCTGCTGGCCGGCGTCTTCGGTAGCGTGTATGGGTTTACGCAATCGCTTGTCAAAGCAACCCCGTTGCTGCTCGTGGGACTTGGCATCTGCATCTCCTTTCGGGCCAGCGTCATCAACATAGGCGGTGAAGGGCAGATAATAGCGGGCGCGCTGATGGCAACATGGTTTTCGCTTGCCTTTCGCACATGGCCGGGCTGGCTTTTGCTTCCGTCGACGATGATCATGGGTTTTCTCGCGGGAGCCGCCTGGGGCTTCATTCCGGGCATTCTCAAGGCCCGACTGAGCGTCAATGAAATCCTCAGCACGGTAATGATGAACGCCATCGGGATTCAATTGATGAATTTCCTGCTGCGAGGCCCGCTCATCGACCCGGCAGGCGTCAAGGCAGGAACGTTTCTGCACCAGTCGGAACGCCTTCCTGAACAGGTCTGGCTGCCTCGTCTCATACCCCAAACGTTGCTCCACGCAGGTGCGATCATTGCGGTCGCCCTTGCGGTCTGTGTCTACATCTTCCTGTGGCGCACCACTATTGGCTACCGTATCAGGGCCGTGGGGCTGAGCCGTGAGGCGTCTCGCTATTCCGGTATTAACGTGCCTCTCTATCAGGTTCTCTCCCTGACACTGGCCGGCGGCTTCGCAGGGCTGGCAGGGGTTGTCGAGGTGATCGGCGTCCAGCACCGGCTTCTGGAGGGCATCACGAGCGGCTACGGATTTTCGGGTATTGTGGCAGCGCTGTTCGGTGGACTTCATCCCCTCGGCACCATTCCGGCATCGTGGCTTTTCGGCAGCTTGCTTGTTGGGGCGGACAAAATGCAGCGCGCGGTGCAGGTGCCGTCCGCTCTTATTGATACAGTGTTGGGTCTGGTGGTTATGTTCGTGGTTGGGTCCGCACTCTTGTCCAAACGTTGGGCCGCAAAGCGGGCGCTCACAACCCAGGGGAGATAGAGGAGAATGGCTGATCCTTCGATATTTACGCTTCCCGCAGCTGTAGGAATCCTCTCCTCGGCTGTCCGCCTGGCAACGCCCTATCTTTTTGCGGCGGTTGGGGAGTCTATTGCCCAGAGTTCGGGCGTGCTCAATCTCGGCGTTGACGGCATTATGCTGATGGGCGCGTATTCTGCTTTTGTCGTCACGCTCACAACAGGAAGCCTGTGGCTTGGGGTGCTCGCTGCCATGATCGTGGGTCTGCTGATGGGTCTATTGATGTCCGTAATCAGTGTCACATTGAGAGCCGAGCAGGGGATTAGCGGCATAGGTCTGTACATGTTTGGCCTGGGTCTCTCATCGTTACTCTTCAAGGTCACTATCGGGACAGTCAAGACTATCGTCGGGTTTCAGCCGGTCAAGATCCCCATTCTTGGCGATATTCCTGTGGCAGGCGAGATCCTCTTTCATCAGAGTCTCCCGGTGTACGCGGCGTTTCTGGTTGTGCCGCTGGCGTGGTGGTTTCTCGACAAGACAACCTGGGGGCTTAAGATAAAGGCCGTGGGGCATACGCCGGCTGCGGCAGACTCCCTCGGCGTGAGTGTTCTACAGATCCGCTATGTGAGCGTCTGCATAGGGGCTGTGTTGGCCGGACTTGCAGGCGCTTCGCTTTCTCTGGCGATGGTTAACCTCTTTCAGGAAAACCTCACGGCCGGCATGGGCTTCATTGCCGTTGCGCTCGTCTACTTCGGCGGCTGGCGCCCGGTTACCATTATGGCTGGAGCGCTTCTCTTCAGCTTCATGAATGCATTGCAGCTTTGGATGCAGGTGCTTGCCGTCAAGATCCCGTCCGACATAGCTGTGATGCTGCCATATCTGCTGACGATTGCCGTGCTGGCTGTGGCGCACAGTCACGCGCGGGAGCCGATGGCGCTGAACAGACCCTTTGAAAGAGGGGAACATTAATGCAGAGAACGACCGCTTCGCTAGGACGACCGCCCCGCAAACGTGACTAGGAAGACCGTCGCACGATGTGCGACTAGGAAGAGGGAAGATAGACAAACTATAAGGAGGAGATAAAGATGAAGATTCGTAGCTTGTTGATCGTTGCATTGGTAATAGGCATGATGGCTGCTGTCAGCGGGTCTGCAGTTGCTGCTTCGGCGTTTCGTATTGCTATCGTGATGCCGAGTGCAAAAACAGACATGGCTTTCAGCCAGTCGATGTTTGACGCCCTCAAGGCATTGCAGAAGGAAATGGGCGGGGAGTCTGCACTGCAGATCGCCTATTCGGAAGACATGTTCAAGGTGCCTGACGCAGCAGCAGCTATACGGGACTACGCGGGCCAGGGTTTCAACATAGTGCTCGCGCATGGCTCCCAGTATGGCTCCTCGGTGCAGGAGATCGCCAAGGATTTTCCCAAGACAGCCTTTGCCTGGGGTACGCATGTGGACACGTTCGGGTTGCCGAATGTGCTTGCGTATACGGCAGCCGCTGAGCAGGGCGGGTACGTCAACGGTGTTCTCGCAGCCAGGCTGACAAAGAGCAAGGTAATCGGCGTCACCGGCCCGGTCGAAATCGGTGATGCGAAAACGTACATCTCCGGTTTTACGCAGGGGGTCGCGTCTGTGGATCCTTCCATCCGCGTTTCCAAAACCTGGACAGGTTCCTTCTCCGATGTGGCACTGATGGCGGAGGCGGCCAAGACGCAGATTGCGGCAGGGGCTGACATTCTCACAGGTTCGTCTCAGTCGGTCGTGGGGTCGATAGGTGCGGCAAAGGCGGCAAAAAGTAAGGTACTCTGGTTCGGCACGCAGCAGAACCAGGCACCCCTGGCGCCCGAACTTGTTGTGGCCAGTCAGCAGTACGACTGGATGGGCGTGCTCAGAGCCATGATCAAGAACTACAAGGCGGGAAAACTTGGCGGCGAGACCTACGTGGCAGAGTTAAAGAACGGGGGACTGAAGATCGTCTACAACCAGAACTTCAAGTTACCCGACGCTGTCAAGAAAGCCGGCGACAAGGCGATCACAGATATCACCAGCGGTGCCATAAAGGTCAAACCTTAACGTGACCGCACTATCTTCATCTCCAACGCAGCAGCGAATCCACAGAGTGGAAATGCGCCACATCACCAAGCGGTTCCCCGGTGTGGTAGCGAATGCTGACGTCTCGTTTGATGTAAACGCAGGAGAGGTGCACGCCCTTCTCGGGGAAAACGGCGCAGGCAAGAGCACGCTGATGCGCATGCTTTACGGACTGTACCGTCCCGACGAAGGTGAAATCTACATTGATGGAACGCAGAGGCTATTCCGCTCGCCTGCCGAAGCCATCCGCGCAGGCATCGGCATGATCCACCAGCACTTTATGCTGGTGCCGAAACTGACGGTCGCAGAAAACGTGGCGCTGGGATTGAAGTCGTCGCGCGAGCCGCGGCTCGATCTCGACAAAGTATCCGGGAGGCTTCACGAGCTGTCCCAATCGTACGGCCTGAAAGTTGACCCGTCGGCGACTATCTCGCATCTGTCGGTCGGCGAGCAGCAGCGTGTCGAGATACTCAAAGCGCTCTATCGGGGTGCGAGCCTGATCATCCTTGACGAACCGACGGCGGTGCTCACGCCCCAGGAAGTTAACGATCTTTTTGCGACACTCAAACAAATGGTGGCCGAAGGCCACGGCCTTGTCTTTATCTCCCACAAGCTGCACGAGGTGATGGCGATCAGCGATCGTGTATCAGCGCTGCGTGACGGATGCATGATCGGCACGAGACCGACCAATAGTGTTACCAGGGACGAACTGGTTCGCATGATGGTGGGGCGTGAAGTGAAACCGCTGGAACCGCAGCCTCTCCAGAAAGGTGCAGTGCGCCTCAAGATACAGGATCTCCGCGCTCTGGGCGACCGCGGGACAGAGGCGCTCCGGGGTGTGGGGCTGGAGGTCAGGTGCGGTGAAATTGTGGGCATCGCAGGCGTGTCCGGCAATGGCCAGCGAGAGTTCGCGGAATGCGTGACCGGTCTGAGAAAGGCCACGGGAGGCACGATCCTCGTCGACGGGCAGGACGTAACCCATGCTACGCCGCTTCAACGGATGGAAGCGGCCGTGGCGTATATTCCCGAAGAACGGATGCGCGATGGCGTGATTGCCGATTTCTCAGTAGAGGAGAATCTGTTCCTGCGGGATCACGGTTCACCTGAATACGCCAGCGGGATTTTTCTGAAGATTTCCAAGATGTGGGCCCGCGCACGCGAGCTGGTGAAAGAGTTCAGCGTCAAGACTCCGGCGCTTGACACACCAGTCAAGAATCTATCAGGAGGCAATATTCAGAAGCTCATCATGGCGCGGGAACTCTCCCGTGACCCGAAGCTGCTGATCGCAGCTCAGCCTACGCGCGGCGTTGATATCGGCGCAACCGAGTTCATCCACCAGCGTATCCTGGAGCAGCGGGCAGCGGGCAAGGCCATCCTGCTGATTTCCGAGGACCTGGACGAAATCCGCAGCCTCTCGGATCGAATCGCCATAATCTACGAAGGACGCATCATGGGTATCGTGGACCGCGGCCAGGCAACGGTGGAGGAGATCGGGTTAATAATGGCCGGGATTCCCATGGAGGAAGCCATGCAGCATGCTTTCGATCGGCTCCCTCTCTTTCACCCGGCGAGCGATACGGACCAGCCGGTCCCGTATTGAGGTTGATCAGGAACATCGTCACGAATGCCCAGAAGATATTTCATAGGAAAAAAGGGGGCACCACTTAGGAATCTGGCGCTCTCGTTCTTCCGGAAAGAGACTCCGGCCTTTCCTGACACAGTGCTCCTGGAGACTGCGTCGGGCTGCAACGGTCTTTGCGTTTTCTGCCCGTATGAGGCGATACGGGAAAGCCTCCCAAAGGGTAGGATGGACGATGCGTTGTTTGGAAGAATTGTCGATGAACTCGCCGCGCACCGCGTGAAAAAAATCATTCCCTGTTTCATCAACGAGCCATTGCTCGATCCGCATCTTTGCGACCGACTCGCGATCATCAGACAGAAATGCGCGGGGACCATTATTTCTCTGACAACGAATGCTTCACTTCTCACCGAAAAAATAGCACGGAGAATCCTGGAAGAGAATCTTGCTGATGAGCTGAATATTTCCTTCCAGGGATTGAGCCGGGAAACGTACGAGGCCTCTATGCCGGGGCTTTCCTTTCAGCGCACGCTGGAGAATGTAAAGCGCTTCCTCGAGATACGCGGCAGGAATGTTCATCCGAAAGTAACCGTGACTGCAGTCGAGACAAACATTGTTCAGGCAGAACTAGATGAAGCACCGGCATTCTGGAGGCGACTGGGAGCGGAATTTAAGGTGCTTCCGTTCGAGACGCGCAGCGGAGATGTGCAAGGCTCCCTGAAGCATGCTGACCGGGAGCTCTCACCGGTTCTCTTCTGCCGCAGGCCCTTCAACACACTCGTTATCACGTTCGATGGAAAAGTTCCCATCTGCTGCGTTGATTATACGAGGAAGTCCATCCTCGGCGACGTGAATACGGAGACGCTCGAAAAGATATGGAATGGAGCGCCGTTCCAGGAAGTTCGCCGTGCCTTCCTCGAGGGAAGGGCTCACAGCATACCCGCCTGCTGCAACTGCAAAGTCGCCGAATAAAAAGTCCCCGACGTCGGTCTTACGCCTCGCTGCCGTGAGTGCTCGACGCGGCCTGGCTACGGGCCTCCTCCCCTGAACTCATGCCATGGAAATAGGCATTCAGAATTACTGCCGTGATCGCTGCGAGCAGTATGCCGCTGTGGAGCAAGGGAGAGAGCGTCTTTGGCATGTTCTGGAAAAACTTGTTGGAGATCAGCGGGATCATACCCATACCGACACTGATAGCGACCACGTAGAGGTTGTGGCGCTGCTTCTCAAAATCAACACGGCTCAGGATGCGGATGCCTGTGGCCGCAACCATGCCGAACATCACGATGCCGGCCCCGCCCAGAACAAACTGCGGAACCGATGCCACCACGTGCCCCATCTTGGGGAAGAGACCGAATGCGACGAGGATAAGACCGCCCGTGGCCGTGACCCAGCGGCTGCGCACACCCGTGACGCCTACCAGGCCGACATTCTGAGAGAAGGACGTGTAGGGGAAGGTGTTGAATATGCCGCCGATCAGCGTACCAAGGCCGTCGGTCCGGAGGCCCCGGGTGAGGTCCTGCCGTTTTACCTCTCTTCCGGTGATCTCACCAAGAGCCAGGAACATACCTGTGGATTCGATCATGACCACGATCATTACCAGACACATGGAAAGAACGGCGACAATATCGAACCTCGGCATACCGAACTGAAAGGGGTAGACCAGGGCAATCCATTTGGCGTCTGCTACGCCGCCGAAATTAACTTTGCCGAGAGCCATGGCGATGACAAAGCCGACTATGATGCCTATGAGAACCGCAATATTGGAAAAGAATCCCTTGATGTATTTGATGATAAGAAGGATTACCAGCAGCACGATCAGTGCTACCGTGAGATGCAGCGGAGCGCCATAGTCTGGCGAACTGGGCAGTCCACCAGCAGCCCAGTTGATGCCCACGCCCATGAGGGAAATGCCGATTACCGAGATGATCGTGCCTGTGACCACCGGCGGAAAGAGCGGTAGAAGCCTGCTGATCAGAGGTGCAACGAGCACACCGAAGATGCCGGCGGTGATGACCGATCCGTAAATCCCCAGCAGGCCTATCTCGGGATTGACAGCCATTGCCATCATCGGGCTGACAGAGGCGAAGGTAACACCCATCATCACGGGAAGCTGGATGCCGAACCCCCAGATGCCTATGGATTGGATCAGGGTGACGACGCCGCAGGCGAAGAGGTCGGCGCTGATAAGTAAGGCGATCTGGTCCTTGGGCAGCTTCAGAACGCTGCCGAGAATGAGCGGAACCGCAACAGCGCCCGCATACATGACCAGGACGTGCTGCAGCCCAAGCAGGAACAGCTTGCCCGCGGGCAATACTTCGTCTACCTGGTGGACAGATTTCTTGTTTTGCATATCGACCTCCTTCGCATATTTGTATAGATGTCTCGGGATCGCACGTTACTGTTTCAGGCCTCTTTCCGCCGCCACGGGCAGGACTCCGCCAACAGCCTGGGAGAGAACCGCCATTTCGACAGCATGAAGCAGGCTTGCCTGTGCCTCGCCATTTAATTTCAGATCTGCCTTTTGCACCCTGTAATTCTTATCGAGTTCGGCTTTCACTTCGTCATTCTCATAGATGTAACCATCGGGAGCGATATCAAGACTGGCAGCGCGGCCATCATGCTTGTATTCAAGACGGCTGGGGCTGGTGAAGCAATAACCGGATCGTGCCGAAGCGAAGCTTTCGAGACTCACGTGGAATTTGGGCTTGTCGAGGTAAGGCGCGCCGCTCGTGGGACAGAACGTGGCGCAGTTGCCGCACTCGTTGCAGTAGTCGCCGATGTTCAAGACCTGGAGCTTTTGCTCGATGGAAAAGGGCTCCGCATCGGAAATTTCAATCTTCTTGCCGACTCTTTTCACCTGCTGGACTTTCAAGGTGAGCGGTTCAAGTGCGTATCCGATATTCGCTCTGTTGGGACAGACCGTTACGCAGACCCAGCAGAGTTCATCACACTGGAGACAGCGGCCGGCCTCTTCCTGTGCTGTTTTCTCGTCGAGGGTGTTGACTACCAGGTCGAACCCCGCGCGGTTGTCGAGGCCGGTTTCTTGAAGGCGAGCGCCTTTTTGACGGCGGGCTTTTCGCGTCATCAGATCTTCGGGATCTGAAGCTTTGCAGGAGACGCTCGTCGTTGCAGCGAATGATTTCAGTGCACGCTTTGCGATGGATCCGGCTGCCCGCTTGCCGTCCCCGATTGCTTTGATGAGGGTCGATGCCCCGCGGACAGCATCACCTCCGGCGAAAACATTCTCGATCTGCGTTTCCTGCGTTGTCGGGTTGACTTTCAGTTGTTGTTCAGGAAAGAACTCGAGGTTGACGCGCTGGCCGATAGCTGCGATCACGGTGTCCACATTCATGTTAAAGAGAGAGCCTTCTACCTTAATCGGGCGGGGACGGCCGCTGGCATCTTTCTCACCCAATTGCATCCGATAGCACGCAAGTGACGTGACCTTGCCATCCGTCTCGATCACGCGCTCAGGGGCAGCAAGTTCCACCAGCTTGATCCCTTCATGTAGCATGGCTTCAACTTCTTCCGGCGCAGCAGGCATCTCTTTTCTGGTCCGCCGATAGAGCACCGTGACTTCTCCATCCTTTCCTACCAGGCGCTTAGCCGCTCGTGCAGCATCCATCGCGGAATTACCTCCGCCCACGACAACTGCTCTCTTCCCGAGATTCGGGCGCTCTCCACGACGCACAGCGCTCAGGAAACGGAGTTGATCCATTACCCCTGTTGCTTGCTCTCCGGGGGCCCCGAGCGCCATTCCCTCCTGCGCTCCCACGCCGACGTACACGTAATTAAACTGCTTGCGCAATGTTTCGAACGTTGTGCGATCGACTCGGGTCCCGTACTGTGCAGTGACACCGAGTGACAGAATGGCATCGATATCTTTCCTGATGCTCGTGTCATCGAGGCGGAACTCAGGGATGGCGTCTGAGGCCCACCCGCCCGCGAATTGTTTCTGCTCGAATACCTGTACCTCGAAACCCTGCAGGGTCAGGAAATGGGCGCACGAGAGGCCTGAGGGCCCTGCACCGATGATCGCCACCTTGATTCCGTTGGAAGCGACAGGTTTTGATCTGCCGAGGCTATCGGCCGGTCCCTGGAAGCGTTGCGCAACAAAGCGTTTGATTTCCCTGATCAGCAGCGGGTTGTCGTAGTTGATCCTGGTGCATTTGGTTTCGCACTGATGATCGCACACCATTCCCTGGACATTCGGGAAGGGGTTGGTTTCCGTAATGACGCGGTAGGCCCGTTCGTAATCTCCCCTGGCCGTATAGTACATGTAGGCCGGGATGTTCTGACTGACAGGGCAGGTGGCCATGCACGGCGCGTGGATGCAGTCAAAGGTTTTTAATGGGGTCGCGGTCTTGATGTTATCGTACGCAAAAAGGCTTTTACGGTAGGCTTCATTCGTGGTCGCCGATTGTGCGTAGGCCTGCACATTCACGAGGCCGCCCTGTGCAGGGTTCTTCGCGCCTCCGCTGCAGGCAACGATGTACTCTTCTAGCGTGCGTGCGCCCTTACCACTAAGGGCGTTTTTCGCCTCCTCGAGATATTGAGAGAGTCGGCCGTAGCCTCCGGGCTTTAAGATATCTGAACAGACCGTCACCGGCCTTACGTTGCAGGCGAGA
>Ga0335070_10007403_pt1 | contig 12876 bp, 10 predicted proteins | sample Lox_Sample_13_FD_206722 | JGI IMG/M metagenome (GOLD analysis project Ga0335070, IMG submission 206722) | Soil microbial communities from Loxahatchee National Wildlife Refuge, Florida, United States - Lox_Sample_1.3 | ecosystem: Environmental > Terrestrial > Soil > Wetlands | place: USA...
CGCCGAACGCAGTGCGAAGATGCCGGACCGCGCCCCGTCGGGCGGAAGCGCGCCAGCGCAGCCTGCCTATGCCAAGAGCGCGCCGCCGCCCAATTCCGGTGACACGGGATCGTTCTGGACGAGACATCGCACCCGGATCCTCGTGGGCGGCGTCGCCGCCCTCGTCGTGGGCGTGGCCGCATGGATCATCTTCTCGGGGCCGTCGCTGCCGCACGGCTTTGCCGGCGGCAACGGCCGGCTCGAGGCCAACCAGATCTACGTCGCGACGAAGTATGCGGGGCGGATCAAGGAGGTCCTGTTCAACGAGGGCGACACGGTCGACGCCGGGCAGGTCGTCGCCATCATGGATACGACGGCGCTCGAGGCGCAGCTGCGGGAGGCGGTCGCGCAGATCTCCGCGGCGCAGGACCAGCGCAACGTCGCCCTGGCGCAGGTCGACGTGAAGCAGGCGAACTACAACTACGCCGCAAGGCAATACGAGCGTTCGCGCAGCCTGGTGGGTCGCGGAGCGGTCAGCTCGCAGGAAGCCGAAGTCGATCTCGCCAGCATGCTGTCGAGCCGCGCCGAACTCGTCGGGGCCAGAGCTGAAGTCGTGCGGGCCGCGGCCACGATCGATGCCGCCAAGGCGACGGCCGACCGGCTGCGCGCCGAAATCCACGATGCGACGCTCGTGGCGCCGGTCCGCGCGCGGATCGAGTCGCGACTGGCCGAACCGGGCGAGGTGCTCGACCAGGGTGGGCGCGTGTTCTCGCTCGTCGATCTCAGCAACGTCTATATGTATGTGTTCCTGCCGGAGAAGGTGACCGGCAAGATTCCGCTCGGCTCGGAGGCGCGCATCGTCCTCGACGCGGCGCCGCAATATCCCATTCGCGCCTTCGTCTCGTACGTGTCGCCGGTGGCGCAGTTCACACCGAAATCCGTCGAGACGGCGGAGGAACGCCACAACCTGACGTTCCGCGTGAAACTTCAGATCCCGCGGGAACGCCTCGTCATGTTCGAGTCGCTCGTGAAGTCCGGTCTGCCCGGGATGGGCTATGTCCGCTACGACCAGAGCGCGCCGTGGCCCGCCAATCTCCAGGTCAAGCCGGCCGTTCCGAGGAATCTCTGGGAGCCAACGGGCTCGAAGGGCTCGAGCTAGATGGACGCGGGCGCCGGCTCCTTCGTCGCCCGTCTGAGCGGCGTCACCCAGCGATACGGCAAGGCCCTGGCGCTGGACGATATCAGCCTTGAGTTCCCGGCGCAGAAGATGATCGGCCTCATCGGTCCGGACGGCGTCGGCAAGTCGACAGCGCTGGGCATCATCGCTGGCGTCCGCAAGATGCAGCAGGGTACCGCCGAGGTCCTCGGCGGCAATATCGACGATCCGCGGTTCCGCAATCTGGTGTCCGGGCGCATCGCCTATCTGCCGCAGGGCCTCGGCAAGAACCTCTACCCGACATTGTCGATCTTCGAGAACGTCGACTTCTTCGGCCGGCTGTTCGGCCAGTCGCGCGAGGAACGCGAGTGGCGGATCGACGACCTGCTCGCCAGCACCGACCTCACGCCGTTCCGCGACCGCCCCGCAGGCAAGCTGTCGGGCGGGATGAAGCAGAAGCTCGGGCTCTGCTGCTCGCTGATCCACGATCCCGATCTCCTCATTCTCGACGAGCCGACGACCGGCGTCGATCCGCTGGCGCGCCGCCAGTTCTGGGAACTCATCGAACGCATCCGCGGCCGCCGTCCCGAGATGAGCGTCATGGTCGCGACCGCCTACATGGACGAGGCCGAGCGCTTCGAATGGCTCGTCGCAATGAACGCCGGCAAGGTTCTTGCCACCGGAACGCCGGACGAGCTGCGCCGGCGCTCCGATGTCGACACGCTCGAAAAGGCGTTCATCAAGCTTCTGCCGGAGGAGGCGCGGCGCGGCCACCGCGAGCCGGTGATTACGCCCCGCCAGCCGATCGGCGGCCCGCCGGCGATCGAATCCTACGGCCTGACGCAGCGGTTCGGCACCTTCACCGCCGTCGATCACGTCGATTTCCGGATCGAGCGCGGCGAGATCTTCGGCTTCCTCGGCTCCAACGGCTGCGGCAAGACCACGACGATGAAGATGCTCACCGGCCTGCTCCCGCCGACCGAGGGCACGGCCCTGCTCTTCGGCAAGCCGGTGAAGGGTGGCGACGTCGAGTCCCGCCGGCGCGTCGGGTTCATGACGCAGGCGTTCTCGCTCTACACCGAGCTGACCGTCCGCCAGAACCTCGTATTGCACGCGCGGCTCTTCGACTTCGACGAGCAGGAGTCGCGGCGCCGGGTCGAGAAGGCGCTGACCGCCTTCGGCCTCGAGCCCGTCGCCGACACGCTGGCCGAGAGCCTGCCGCTCGGCATCCGGCAGCGGCTCTCGCTTGCCGTGGCCGTCATCCACGAGCCGGAGGTCCTCATCCTCGACGAGCCGACCTCCGGCGTCGATCCGGTGGCGCGCGACGGATTCTGGGAGCTGCTCATCCGGCTGTCGCGCGAGGAAGGAGTCACGATCTTCCTGTCCACGCACTTCATGAACGAGGCCGAACGCTGCGACCGCATGTCGATGATGCACGCCGGAAAGGTCCTGGCGCAGGGGCCGCCGGCCGAGCTCGTCAAGGAGCGCGGGGCGAAGACGCTCGAGGAAGCGTTCATCGGCTATCTCGAAGAGGCGGCCGCCAAGTCCGCCGCAGAGAAACCTGCGGCCGCGCCGGCCGCGCCGCACCAGGCTGTGCCCGGCGCCGCGGCGCCCCCGGAGCATGCCGGCCCCGAGCCGGGCAGGTTCAGCCTTGCACGCGTCTGGGCATTCGCCCGGCGCGAGGCGATCGAGCTCAGGCATGACTCGGTGCGGCTCGCGTTCTCCGTGCTCGGGCCGATCCTGCTGATGATCGTGTTCGGGTTCGGAATCTCGCTCGACGTCGAGCACCTGACCTTCGCGGTGCTCGATTTCGACGGCACGCAGTCAAGTCGCGACTATGCCGACGCCTTTCGCGGCTCGATGTACTACGACGAGAAGCGTCCGATCCCGAACTACGGCGAGCTCGACCGGCGGCTGCGCAACGGCGAATTGCGCTTCGCGCTCGAGATTCCGCCCGGATTCGAGAGAGACCTGTTTCACGGCGCGCATCCGGGCGTCGCCGCCTATTTCGATGCCGCCGTGCCGTTTCGCGCCGAGACGGCGCGCAGCTACGTTGTGGCAACGCACGCCGACTACGATGCGGCGTTGCGCAGCGCGAAGGGCCTGCGGCCGGCGGCGCAACCGATGGATATCGAACCGCGCGCCCTCTACAACCAGTCCTTCGAGAGCGTCTACGCGATGGTCCCCGGCGACCTGATGCTCCTCCTCATGCTGATCCCCAGCATGCTCACCGCTCTCAGCGTCGTCCGCGAAAAGGAGCTCGGCTCCATCGCGAACTTCTATGCCGCGCCGGCCACCAAGGCGGAATTCCTGCTCGGCAAGCAGCTGCCCTATATCGTCGTCGCGCTCATCCAGTTCGCGACGCTGGTCGCGCTTGCAACGCTCCTGTTTCACGTTCCGATCAAGGGGAGCGCGCTGGCGCTCATCGTCGGCGCGGTGATCTACGTTCTGGCGAGCACCGGATTCGGCCTGCTGCTTTCGGTGTTCGCCGCGACACAGACGGCCGCGATCTTCGCCGCGGCCATCATCGCCATTCTCCCGGCCGTCCAGTTCTCGGGAATGTTCGTTCCCGTCTCGTCGCTAACGGGCGGCGCGTGGTTTGCGGCGAAGATATTCCCCAGCACCTACTTCCAGGCGATCAGCGTGGGAACCTTCACGAAGGCGCTCGGCTTTGCGTCCTTGTGGAGCGACATCGCCGCGCTCGCCGTCATCGCCGCGATCTACTTCTTCGCCTCCGTTCTTTTGCTCGGAAAGCAGGAGGCCTGACGGTGCGCAACGCCTGGCACATCCTGCAACTGGGCGTCAAAGAGCTCATCAGCCTGGCGCGCGACCCGGTCCTGCTCTTCCTGATCGTCTACAGCTTCACGTTCTCCGTCTACACGCCGGCCAAGAGCGCGGTGATGGATGTCGTCAATGCGTCGATCGCCATCGTCAACGAGGACGGCTCGCAGGCGGCGCGCGCCATCCGCGATGCGATGCTGCCGCCGCTCTTCCTCCCCGCCGTTGAGATCCCGTTTGCCGACCTCAACCGCGACATGGACGCGGGCAGGTACACCTTCGTGGTGAACATTCCCCCCGAGTTCCAGGCCGATCTCGAGCGCGACACGAAGCCGACCGTCCAGATCATCACCGACGCGACGGCCATGAGTCAGGCGGGCCGCGGCCCGGGGTACATCCAGAACATCATCACCAACGCCGTCCACCCGTTCTGGCGCGGGCGCGACAAGGCCAGCGACACGCCCCTGGTCAAGCTCGACACGAGAGCGCGCTTCAACCCCAACATGCTCCAGAGCTGGTTCGTCGCCATCAACCAGCTGATCAACAACATCTCGGTGCTCGCGATCTTCCTGACCGGGGCCGCGGTCCTGCGCGAAAGGGAGCACGGCAACCTCGAACACCTGCTGGTGCTTCCGTTGCGGCCCTACGAGCTGATGTTCGCCAAGATCTGGGCGAACGGTCTCGTGGTCGTCGTCGTCGCCATGCTGTCGCTCTTCCTCGTGGTCAGAGGCGCGATCGGCGTGCCCATCGCGGGCTCGGTGCCGCTCTTTGCCGCCGGTCTGAGCATCTACCTGTTCTCCGTGACCGCTCTCGGGATCATGCTCGCGACGGTGGTCCGCTCGATGCCGCAATTCGGGCTGCTCGCCTTTCCGGTGTTCATCGTGATGAGCCTGCTGTCGGGCGGCCAGACGCCGCTCGAGAGCATGCCGGTCTTTCTCCAGAAGGTGATGCAATTCGTTCCCTCGACCCATTTCGTCAGCTTCTCGCAGGCGGTGCTCTTCAGGAACGCGACGTTCGCGATGGTGTGGCCGGACATGGCGAAGATGCTCGCGATCGGTCTTGCCTACACGGTGTTCACCCTTTCGCGCTTCCGCAAGATGCTGGCAGCGGTCCAGTGAAGGATGCCGACCATGACGACGACATATCTGACGAAGCGGGGTCTGACGGTACTGCTTCCTGCGCTCCTGATCTCGGCATGCATGGTCGGCCCCGAGTACCAGAAGCCGGACGTCCCGCTTCCCAACGACTTCCGCTACCAGATCAGCGTCCCCGACGCGACGTCCTTCGCCGATCTGCCGTGGTGGAGCGTCTTCAACGACAAGACGCTGCAGGCGCTCATCAACGAGGCGCTGGCGCACAACTACGATCTTGAGGTCGCAGTTGCGCGCATCGAGCAGGCGCGCGCGCAGGTCGGGCAGGTCGAGGCCGAGGGCAGGCCGCAGATCGGATACGAGAAGGGCTTCGTGCCGCAGGTCAAGGGCGGGACAGGGACGCTGACATACGGCGCGTTCACCGGCCTTCTGACCGCGGCGTGGGAATTCGACATCTGGGGCCGGATCCGCCACGCAACCGACGCCGCGAAGGCAAACCTCCTCGCCCAGGAGGATGTCCGGCGCGGCGTCATCCTGACGCTCGTGAGCGACGTCGCATCGGACTACTTCAAGCTGCTCGAGCTCGACCGCGAGCTCGCGATCGCCGAGGAGAGCTCGCGGGTCTACAAGAGCACGCTCGAGCTGTTCACCCTGCGCTTCGAATCCGGAAAGGACAGCCGGCTGCCGGTCGAGCGTGCGCAGGCCGCCTACCAGTTCAGTCTCGCGGACATCCAGGACCTGAAGCGGCGGATCGCGCAGCAGGAGAACGCCATCAGCACGCTGGTCGGCGCCTATCCGAGGACCATTGCGCGCGGCAAGCCCCTGACCGACCAGTCGACTCCCGAGACGCCGCTGGGATCGACCACGGCCTTGCTCCAGCGCCGCCCCGACATTCTACAGGCGGAGCAGGACATGATCCGGGCCAACGCCCAGATCGGCGAGGCGGTCGCCGACTTCTTTCCCCGCATCGGGCTGTCGAGCTTCCTCGGCGGGCAGGGCGTGACCATCTCCAACATATGGAGCAGCTTCGGCGTCTGGAATCTCGCGCTCGCCTTGACCGGGCCGATCTATTCCGGCGGGCGCCTCGAAGAGGCCTATCACGAGCGCCAGGGGTTCTGGGACGAAACCGTCGCCGCGTACAAGCAGATCGTGCTCGTCGCATTCCGCGAGACGTCCGACGCGCTCGTCGCGCGGCAGACGCTCGCGCTGCGGCTCACGGCCCTCGGGGAGCAGGTCCGGGCCCTGCAACGCTCGTCGGAAATCGCGCTGCTCAGGTATCAGGCCGGACGGGCGAGCTATTTCGAAGTCCTCGAGGCGCAGCAGCAGCTCTTCCCCGCCGAAGACGCCCAGGCCCAGAACGAGCGCGACCAGCTGCTGGCCGTCGTCAATCTCTACAAGGCGCTCGGCGGGGGCTGGAGCGCCGACGACAACGGCAAGGCGCCGCCGACGATCAATGCCGTCAACACGCAGGTCCCGGCTGGAGGGTGATGCGATGGCGTCGGGAGCCACGCCGATGGGCGAAGTCAGGGCGGACCGCCGGCAGGCCGGGGCGGCAGTGCGATCCATCGGGCGATTCTGGCGATGAGCGGCTGCATTGCCGTCATCAATGCCGGGTCCTCGAGCCTGAAGTTCGCGCTCTATGAGCGCGATTGCGTTCACAGCGCGCTCTTTCGCGGCCAGATCGCGCAGATCGGAGTCTCGCCGCATCTGACAGTGTCGGGCGGCAAGAACGAAATCGTGACCGAGCGGCGCTGGCCGGCGGCGGAGCTCGACCATCGGAAGGCGACCGAGGAGATCCTCCGGACGATCGCCGGATTGGCGCGCGGCGAGCCCGTGCTGGGCGTCGGTCATCGCGTCGTGCACGGGGGCGTCGGCTATGCCGAGCCGGTGCGGGTCGATCCGGGCGTCCTGGCGGCGCTCCGGGCGCTCACGCCGCTGGCGCCGCTCCACCAGCCGCACAACCTGTTGCCGATCGAGATCATCGCCGAGGTCGCACCGGGCATTCCGCAGGTCGCCTGCTTCGATACGGCCTTTCACCGGCGCCAGCCCGAACTCGCGCAGCTGTTCGCGTTGCCGCGCAAATACACGGCGGCCGGCATCCGGCGCTACGGCTTTCATGGTCTCTCCTACGAATACGTCACCGCGCGCCTCGGCGACATCGCGCCCGGGCTGGCCGGCGCGCGCGTCGTGATCGCCCATCTCGGCAACGGCGCGAGCCTGTGCGCCGTGCATCGCGGGCGGAGCGTCGCGACGACCATGGGATTCACCGCGGTCGACGGTCTCGTCATGGGAACGCGCTGCGGCGCGATCGACCCCGGCGTCCTCATCCATCTGATGGACGTATGCGGCATGGACGCACGCGGGCTGGAAAATCTCGTCTACCGGCAGTCGGGGCTGCTTGGCGTATCGGGCGTCTCCTCGGACATGCGGAAGCTGCGCGCGTCGTCCGAGCCGGCCGCAGCCGAAGCGATCGCCCTGTTCGTGTACCGGATCGTCCGCGAGGTTGGATCGATGGCGGCGGCGCTCGGCGGGCTCGATGCGCTCGTCTTCACCGGCGGCATCGGCGAGAACGACGCCGGTGTCCGCACGGGCGTTGCCGAAGGCTGCCGCTGGCTCGGCCTGACGCTGGACGAGGCGCGCAACGCGGCCGGCAACGCCCGGATAAGCGCCGACGTGTCGCGCGTCTCCGCCTGGGTCGTGCCGACGGACGAGGAATCCATGGTCGCTCGCCATACATCCACGATATTGGGGCTGGGTCTTGTGCCGGCAAGGCAGGAGACAAAATGAGCAAGCGCGACGACCACGCCCAGCAGCCGAAACTGAAGCGGAAGGAGTACGAAAAGGAGCTCGAGAAGCTCCAGGTCGAGCTTTGCCATCTCCAGGAGTGGGCCAAGACCACGGGCGCGCGCATCATCCTGCTGTTCGAAGGCCGCGACACCGCCGGCAAGGGCGGCATCATCAAGGCCATTACCGAGCGGGTGAGCCCGCGCACGTTCCGGGTCGTCGCTCTGCCTGCGCCGTCGGAGCGCGAGAAGACGCAGATGTTCATCCAGCGATACATCCAGCATTTCCCCGCCGCCGGCGAGATCATCATTCTCGACCGCAGCTGGTACAACCGCGCCGGCGTCGAATATGTGATGGGATTCTGCACCAAGAAAGAACATCGCCGGTTCCTGGAGTTGTGCCCGCTGGTGGAGCAGTGGATCGTCGAGACCGGCATCATCCTCATCAAGATGTGGCTCGAAGTCGGAAAGGACGAGCAGGACCGCCGCTTTCAGGCGCGCATCGACGATCCGCTGCGGCAATGGAAGCTCAGTCCCATGGACCTCGAGTCGTATTCCCACTGGTACGCCTATTCGAAGGCGCGCGACCTGATGTTCGAGGCGACGGACACGAAGCACGCGCCCTGGTACATCCTTCCCTCCGACGACAAGAGACGCGCGCGCCTGAACGGCATCGCGCACATCCTGTCGCTGATCCCCTACGAGCGCATCAAGCGGCCCAAGGCGAAACTGCCGAAGCGCTCGAAACGCGGGAAGTACGATGACAGTGCGGGCCTGAAGGGCCGCACGATCGTGCCGCAGCGTTACTGAAGCGTTCGCGGGCCGCGCCCACAGAATGCGGTTTCGCCGGATGCCGCCGAAACGGGAGAAGGCTCCCGGACTATTGGCTGGTGATGGTCCAGGTGTAACCGTCAGGGCCGATGTCGGCTTCCTGCCGCAGGCTGTTGCCACTCGCATCGCTGGCATCGAGGACGTGATGGCCCTCGCTGACGGGAATGGTGCACTGCGTGTCCGGCGCGGTATTGCAGCCATACACGCCGTCGACATTGACGGTGATGTAGACGCTCGTCTTGTTCACGACGATGAGTGTCGCGGCGGCCGCGGCAGGTCCCGAGCCCGCGAGGAACATGGCTGCCAAAACGAGCGTGCGAATCCGCCCCATCGCGTTTCTCCACATCGAACGCCGCAGACAATCGTTACATCGGAATCCCTGCGCCGACAAAGACCCCAGGCGATTGCCGCCTAGCGCGGCGACGCCGCGCCGTCCTCGGTCACGGCCCCGCGCACGCGCGGATCGTCGGGGTCGAGGAGTTCGAACTCGAGCCGCGAGCCGTGCTGCATGCTCCAGCGCTGCTCCGTGACGATCACGCGGTTGCCAACCTCGCCGAGATCGACGTCGCGGTCCGGAAGAACGACGATCGTCCGCGCCCCGACCCGGACATGGAGCTGCTTGCCGGCCTTCAGCCGGTTCGCCGCCCATGCCTTCAAGTCGGCGTAATGGGGCTCCGCGCGCCAGGCATCGGGAGATTTGCCGTCGACGAAGACGAGGATCCGAACGCCCGTGTCGTCGGCGCGGATGACCATGCGCGACCGGTCGGGCCGCCAGTGTTCGGGCACGTCGGCGTCCAGCCGGTAGTGGCAGAAGAAGTCGCGGCAGGTTTGCGGCCGCGTCGCGTGGATGACGCAGCCCTTGCCGTCGCAATTCGGGCACAGCATGCCGGCTGGCTTGTCGAGGACGGGAACGTCGAACAGCTCGCAGCACAGCGTGCAGTTGCCGCAGTCGCGGCCAGCAACCAGTTTCGCGGTCGTGCTTGTCAGTGGCCTGGACCTCCTCGCCGTCGTGCCTGGCGGCGAGTATGCACCAAAACCGGTTCCGGTCATGCCTGGCGGCTTGTCCATGCAGCGGCGCGAAGGAGTTGCCGGCGAGCGTTAGAGTGCGCCGCAGCCGCGTCACAAGAAGCTCACGGCGATTGTGATGTTTCCGCAGGCAGCGTGTGGTTTGGAGCCGGCGCGCGCGAGCGGATCAGCGCGCCGCCTTCGATGCGAGAAAGCGTTGCGCGCGCGGATCATCCTTGTTCGCCTTGAAAGGCTCGAGGCGAATGCCCTGCGGCGTGCGCGTGACCGACGTGAGAATCAAATCGTCGTGAGCGACCTCGCCGAGATCGACGACGCGATCGGGCACGACGACGAACGCATGGCGCGCGACGAACACCACCACCTGTCCGCCGGTGCGCGCGCCGATCTCCGACCAGGCGCGAAAGGTGGAGAGATAGGGCTCGCGTCTCCACGCGTCGGGCCGCTGGGTGTCGACGTAAATCGCGATGCGCTGTCCCTCGGCTTCGTGCGCGACGACGAACTTCGCCTCCGACGGCTTCCATTCCGGGCCGAGGTTCTTGTTCGTGATGTACATGCAGAAGAACTCGCGGCAGACATGGGGTCGCTCGGCGTGGATGCCGCAGCCGGTGCCGACGACGCAGTGGCGGCACCAGGCGCCGGCCGGACTCTCCAGCTCCGGCACGTTCATCACCTTGCAGCACAAGGTGCAGCCGTCGCAGTCGCGTTGCGGCGCCAGTTCGACCATCGGGTCCTCCGGCGCGATCATGGACCGGCGGCGGGCGGCTCTCCAAGGCAGATGCGCCGGATTCCTTCCGCAATCTGATTCACGTCAACCTTTGCGCACGCTGCTTGCGCCGCCGCGCCCAAGATTGAAGCCCTGTTGCGCCCGATTTGGCTAAGATGCCGGCGCAATTTTCCGATGCGCCGGCCATGACGATCTCCGACACCTATCGCTCGCTCGATCACGACCTGGGCGACGCGCCCGACATGATTCGCGACACGGTGCAGGCGTTCGTGCGCGAGAAGATCGCCCCGATCGCCGCCGAGATCGACCGCAGCAATGCCTTTCCGCGGCAGTTGTGGCCACAGATGGGGGCGCTCGGCCTGCATGGCGTCACCGTCGAGGAGGAGTTCGGCGGGCTCGGGCTCGGCTATCTCGAGCATGTCGTGGCGATGGAGGAGATCAGCCGCGGCTCGGCGGCTGTGGGCCTCGCCTATGGCGCGCATTCGAACCTCTGCATCAACCAGATCCGGCGCAACGCCACGCCGGCGCAGAAGCGCAAATACCTCCCCAAGCTGATCTCCGGCGAGCATGTCGGGTCGCTGGCGATGAGCGAGGCCGGCGCGGGCTCCGACGTCGTCTCGATGAAGTTGCGCGCCGAGAAGAAGGGCGACCGCTACATCCTCAACGGCACCAAGATGTGGATCACCAACGCGCCGCACGCCGACACGCTGGTGATCTACGCCAAGACCGACAAGGACGCGGGCCAGAGCGGAATCACGGCGTTCCTGGTCGAGAAGAGCTTCAAGGGTTTCGGCGTGGCGCAGAAGCTCGACAAGCTCGGCATGCGCGGCAGCGACACGGCCGAGCTCGTGTTCGAGGACTGCGAGGTCCCGGAAGAGAATGTCATGGGTGGCGTCGGCAAGGGCGTGCACGTGCTGATGAGCGGGCTCGACTACGAGCGCGTGGTGCTCTCCGCCGGCTCGCTCGGCATCATGCAGGCCTGCATGGACGCGGTGATCCCCTACGTCCACGAGCGCAAGCAGTTCGGCGAGTCGATCGGCAATTTCCAGCTCATGCAGGGCAAGCTCGCCGACATGTACGTCGCGCTGTCGGCGGCGCGGTCCTACGTCTATGCGGTGGCAAAGGCCTGCGACCGCGGATTCACGACGCGCAAGGATGCAGCCGGCGCGATCCTCTATGCGGCAGAGAAGGGGACATGGATGGCGCTCCAGGCGATCCAGTGCCTCGGCGGCAACGGCTACATCAACGACTATCCGACCGGGCGGCTGCTGCGGGATGCCAAGCTCTACGAGATCGGCGCGGGCACGAGCGAGATCCGCCGCTGGCTGATCGGCCGCGAGCTGTTCGAGGAGAGCGGGAACTAGCGGAACGCGCCGATCGGGAGCGCAGCCGCCGTGGTCTCTGGCGCGCCGCCCTTGATCGTGCCGATCATGAGGTCGTTGAAGTTCACGAGCCCGACGGGACGCCGGTGATAGCCGTTCTTGAGCACGACCAGCCGCTTGAAGCCGCCGGCCATCTTGGCCAGGACGTCGCTGATCTTGGCCTCGTCGCTGATCGTGTCGAACTTTCCGGCGCCGTCGATCAGGGGCAGGTTGGCGCTGTTCGAATCGTCCTCGAACACCTTGATGATGTACTTTGTGACGACCGATTCCGCGTTCGCGCCGGTGAATTCGCGCTTCGCCGCGAAGCCAGGCAGGTAGCCGACGAACTCGTCGTTCTTGTCGAGCAGCAGAAGGTGGATGAATCCGGGCTGCTGCTTGAGCGCCGCGAACAGCTGCACGAGGTCGACCGGGTTGAACTTGGTGCTGCCGCCGCCCTTGAGCCGCACCGTGATGTCCTTGGTCTTGTAGCTCTCCGGGTTCTTCACGACCTCGAGCTGGTCGATCTTCTGGTCGGCGCGGACGACGAGGTCGAGAGCGCCGTCGCGGCCGGGAAATTTCTCGACCATGTTGTTGGCGCGCTTGAGCTGCAGCGTCATCAGCCCGCCGGGCGCGGGCTTCTCCGCGGCCTTGGCCAGGTTGAGCGCGGCGATGCAGATCGCCGAGCCGAACACCACCGAGGCGGCGATGACCACGAGCGTCGTGGGGGAAAGCTGATAGCCGGCATAGGGCGCGCCGAAATAGGCGCCGGCCAGCGCCGCGCCCGCCAGAATTCCGAAGGTCGCGGAGACCGCGATCCTGTTCATGCCCCTTATCCCCACCGCGCGTTGGCCGGCTTCGCGAATTGATGATAACTCAGCGTTTTCCGCCGGTCATCGGCGATTTAACCTGTGCTTAACCAAAGGGAATCAGCGCCATGGCTGCAACAGATGTCGTCATCCTTTCCGGAGCGCGCACGCCGATGGGCGGCTTCCAGGGCGAGCTCGCAGGCAAGACCGCGCCCGAGCTCGGCGCCGCCGCGATCGGCGAGGCGGTGAAACGCGCGGGCGTCGCCGCTGCGGACATCGACGAGACGGTGATGGGCTGCGTGCTGCCGCACGGCCTCGGCCAGGCGCCGGCGCGCCAGGCG
>Ga0335070_10007404_pt1 | contig 12875 bp, 11 predicted proteins | sample Lox_Sample_13_FD_206722 | JGI IMG/M metagenome (GOLD analysis project Ga0335070, IMG submission 206722) | Soil microbial communities from Loxahatchee National Wildlife Refuge, Florida, United States - Lox_Sample_1.3 | ecosystem: Environmental > Terrestrial > Soil > Wetlands | place: USA...
CGGGGCTTCCCAAGGATCCCGACGAGCTCGATGCCACGCCGCGCACAGTCGTGGCCTGGTCGGATTCCTACCGCGCCGGGTTCCAGGTGACGCCGCACCGCCATCGCCGCGCGCAGCTTCTCTATGCGGCCGAGGGCGTGATGCGCGTGACGACGCCGGAAGGCTCTTGGGTCGTGCCGCCGCACCGCGCCGTCTGGGTTCCGCCCGCCGTCAGCCATTCGATCCGCATGTCGAGCGCGGTCATGATGCGCACGCTCTATATCGAGCCCGCCGCGGCGGCCCCGTTACCTGCGCGATGCTGCGTGGTGTCGGTCCCGCCTTTGCTGCGCGAGCTGATCCTGCGCGCGATGGAGCTGCCCTTGCTCTATGACACCGAGGGCGCGCAAGGGCGCTTGGTCGCCCTGATCCTCGACGAGATCCGGGCCCTGCCGGCCCTGCCGCTTCATCTTCCCGTGCCAAGCGAGCCGAGGCTCGCAAGGATCTGCGGGGCGCTCTTGGATCATCCCGAGGACGGTCGCGCGTTGGAGCAATGGGCGCGCAGCGCCGGCGCCAGCGGCCGCACGCTCGCGCGCCTGTTCCGGCGCGAGACCGGCATGAGCTTCGGGGCCTGGCGCCAGCAGGCGCGGCTGATCGAGGCGCTGACCCGGCTCGGTGCCGGCGAACCCGTAACCCATGTCGCGCTCGATCTCGGCTATGATAGCCCCAGCGCCTTTACCGCCATGTTTCGCCGCTCTCTCGGCGTGACACCCAGCCGCTATTTCGCTTCGCCATCGCCGGCCGCGGCACGGCCGCGATGAGATTGTCCGCATGATCCCGCTGCCGATCGACGCCGCGCTGCCGGCGCTCAAGGAAACGCTGGCCCGCGCGCCCAATGCGGTGCTGGTGGCGCCGCCCGGCGCCGGCAAGACCACGCGCGTGCCGCCGGCCCTGCTCGCCGAGCCTTGGACCCAAGGTCGCAAGATTCTGGTGCTGGAACCGCGCCGTCTGGCGGCGCGCGCCGCCGCCCATCGCATCGCCCAGGAGCGCGGCGAGGCGATCGGGGGAACGGTCGGGTTTCGCGTGCGGCTCCAGTCGGAAGTGGGCCCGCGCACGCGCATCGAGTTCCTGACCGAAGGCCTGTTCACGCGACGCATCCTGGCCGATCCCGGGCTCGACGGCTTGGCGGCGGTGCTGTTCGACGAATTCCACGAGCGCAGCCTCGATGCCGATCTCGGCATGGCGCTGGCGCTCGATGTGCAGCGCGTCCTGCGCGAGGATTTGCGCATCCTCGCCATGTCGGCGACGCTCGACGGTGCCCGGGTCGCGAAGCTTCTGGGCGATGGGAAGTCCGACGCGCCCTTGATCCAAAGCGAAGGGCGCCTCTTCGAGATCGAGACGCGCTATCGCGGCCGCGAGAGGCACCTGCCGATCGAGCCGCAAGTGGCGGAGGCCGTGCTCAAGGCGCTCGACGCCGAGCGCGGCGGCATCCTGGTTTTCCTTCCCGGTGCCGGCGAGATCCGGCGCGTCGAGCGGCTGCTCGCGGAGCGGATCGCCGATCCGGATGTGATCCTGGCGCCGCTCTATGGGGCGATGGAGGGCGGCGAGCAGGACCGCGCCATCGCGCCGGCGCCGCGCGGCAGGCGCAAGATCGTGCTCGCCACCTCGATTGCCGAGACCAGCCTCACCATCGACGGCGTGCGGGTGGTGGTGGATTCGGGCCTCGCGCGCGTACCGCGCTACGATCCGGCCAAGGGCATGACCGAGCTCGCGACGGTGCGGGTCTCGCGCGCCTCGGCCGATCAACGCCGCGGCCGTGCGGGCCGGACCGAGCCCGGCATCTGCTACCGCCTCTGGGACGAGGCCGAGACGCGGGCCCTCGAGCCTTTCACGCGCCCCGAGATTCTGGAGACCGATCTGGCATCGCTGGCGCTGACGCTGGCGGAATGGGGAACGGCCGACCCCGCCGATCTGGCTTGGCTCGATCCGCCGCCCAAGGCCGGCTTCGCCGCGGCGCGCGAGCTTTTGACCGGCCTCGATGCGCTGGATGCGCAGGGGCGGATCACGGCGCATGGCAAGGCGCTTGCGCGCCTGCCCCTGGCCCCGCGCCTGGCCCATATGGTGCGGACGGCCGCAGAGCAGGGCGAGGGCGCGCTCGGGGCCGAGATCGCGCTGCTGCTGACCGAGCGGGGCCTGGGTGGCAATGACAGCGATCTGCGGCATCGACTGTCGCTCTTCGCCAAGGATCAGAGTTCGCGCGCACGCGATGCGCGGCGGCTGGCGGAAGGTTGGCAGCGCCTCGCGTCGCCCGAGGCGGCGCGCCTTGCCATGGAGCGCCCGCGCGCCCCCGCCCGCACCGGTGCTTTGCTGGCGCTGGCCTACCCCGATCGCGTGGCCCAGGCGCGGCCCGGCAAGCGCGGTGAGTATCTCCTGGCCAATGGCCGCGGCGGCCGGCTCGAGCTTACGGATTCTCTGGCGAACGAGCCCTATCTCGCCGTGGCGGAGGTTGCCGGCGAAGCGGCCTCGGCGCGGATCCTGCTGGCGGCGCCGATTTCAGAAACCGAGATCGAGCGCGACTTCGCCGCCCATATCGAAGCGCGCGAGGAGATCCTGTTCGACGCCGCGACGCGCAGCGTGAAGGCGCGCAGGCTGCGCCGTTTTGGCCAGATCGTCCTCGATGAAACACGGCTCGATCGGCCGGATGGCGAGGCGGTGACCAAGGCCCTGATCGAAGGGTTGCGCGGACTGGGGATCGGGGCGCTGCCTTGGAGCGACGCGCACCGGCAATGGCGCGCGCGCGTCGAGTTCTTGCGGGCGCAAGATCCCGCCGTGGCTGGAACGGAGGCTTGGCCCGATCTGAGCGACGCGGCCCTCGAGGCGGGCCTCGAGGATTGGCTCGGGCCCTTTCTCGCCGGCCGGCGCAGCCTCGAGGAGATCGACGCGTCGCTCTTGAGCCACGCCTTGGAAACGATGCTGACGCCCGAGCAGCAGCGCCGCTTGAAGCGCATGGCGCCGACCCATCTTCCGCTGCCGACCGGGCGCGAGGCGGCCATCGACTACAGCGCCGATGGCGGGCCGACGCTCTCGGTCAAGCTGCAGGAGCTGTTCGGCTTGGCGCAGCATCCTTGCCTGGCCGAGGGCCGCGTGCCGGTCACCTTGGCGCTGCTCTCGCCGGCGGGCCGGCCGGTCCAGGTCACGCGCGATCTGCCGGGCTTCTGGCGCGGCTCCTACAAGGCCGTGCGCGCGGAGATGCGCGGACGCTATCCCAAGCATCCCTGGCCCGAGGACCCGCTGAGCGCGGCGCCGACCGCCCGCACCAAGCGGCCTGGCAGTGCTCAATGAACCGTCTTTTCGGCGCGCGCGCCTGCGGGGGTCCTGTGCTCGCTAGGTGCCGGTCGGCGACAGAGGATGGGACTGGCGGTGGGTCGCGTCGAGGGTGGCGAGGAAGCGGCCCGCCCACCAAGCGGCACCGTCGGCCTTGAGCTGCCGCATCATGGCTTGCCAGCGCGCGTGGCGCTCCTCGAAGGGCATGATCAGGGCCATATGCATCGCGTCGGCCATGGAATCGGGATCGAACGGATTGACCAGCAAGGCCGCGGTCAGCGCCTCGGCGGCGCCGGCGAAGCGCGACAGGATCAGCACGCCCGGATCCTGCGGCGGCTGGGCCGCCACATATTCCTTGGCCACGAGGTTCATGCCGTCGCGCAAGGGCGTGACCAGCCCGATTCGGCTGAGGCGGTAGAAGCCCGCCAGGACGGGCCGCGTCAAGGCGCGGTTGAGATAGCGCAAGGGCTGCCAGTCGAATTCCGCATGCTTGCCATTGATGCGGCCGGCGATCTGCTCGAGCTCGCGACGCAGCGTACGGTAGGTCGCGATCTCACCGCGCGAATGCGGCGCGATCTGGAGGAACGTGACCTTGGACTTGTGCTCCGGCCAGCGCTCGAGCAGCTGGCCATAGGCATGGAAGCGGTTGGGCAGGCCCTTGCTGAAGTCGAGCCGGTCGACGCCGATCGCGAGTTGGCGGCCAGCCAGGCTCTCCCTGAGACGGATCGTCTCCTCCGCCCTCTCAGTCTCCGCGGCGAGATCCGCGAAGGCCGGCGCATCGATGCCGACGCCGAACACGCCCGCTTGGCTGCTGCGACCAAAGGCCTCGAAGCGCCCGTCGGCCTGAACCCGTCCGCCAAGATTCCGCGTGACGAAGTCGAAGAAGGAACGCCGATCCCGCTCGGTTTGCAACCCGATCAGATCGTACCCCATGAAGCTTTCGCCCAGGCTGTCATGGGCCGGCAGGGCTTCGAACAGGTCGGCCGGTGGGAATGGCGTATGCAGGAAGAAGCCGATCGGATTGCCGACGCCAAGCTTGCGCAACTCGGCGCCCATGGGGATCAGGTGATAGTCATGGACCCAGACCCGGTCCCAGGGGCGCAGCAGCGGCTTGAGCGCCGCCGCCATCGCGCGGTTGACCGCCATGTAGCCGTGATAATGCTCGCGATGGAAATCCAGAAGACCGAGGCGGTAATGCAGCAGCGGCCACAGGCAGGCATTGGCGAAACCGTTATAGTAGCGCTCATAATCCTGATGCCCGAGATCCATGACCGCGAAGGTCATGCGGCCCGATCGCATGAAGCGCAGTTCGCCGCTGGTCGCGTCGGCCGTCTCGCCGCTCCAGCCGAACCACAACCCCTCCGCCTTGCCGAAGACGTCGCGCAGCGCGACCGCAAGCCCGCCGGCCTGCGCGCCGCGCTGGCGCGGCAGGGGGACGCGATTGGAGACGATTACGATTCGTTCCAAAATCCCTCCTCCCAGCTCTTGCTGAGCCGCATGCAGGCGCCGATCAGCCCCACCATCGAGTAGGTCTGCGGCAGGTTGCCCCAAAGCTCGCCGGTCGCATGCGCGACGTCCTCCGAAAGGAAGCCTGACTGGTTGCGGTTGGCGAGCAGGCTCTCGAGGATGTCGCGCGCTTCCTCCTTGCGCCCGACCATGCCGAGCGCGTTGACATACCAGAAGCTGCAGACCGTGAAAGCGCTCTCCGGCGCGCCAAAATCGTCCGGCGCGATATAGCGCATCATGTGCGAGCCGCGCCGAAGCTGCTTCTCGATCACGTCGAAGGTCGAGAGGAAGCGCGGATCCGTCGGCGCGACGAAGCCGAGTTCCGGCCAGAGCAGCAGGCTGGCGTCGATCTCGCTGCCATCGAAGGTGCTGACGAAGCAATTGAACTTCGGGTTCCAGGCGCGTTCCAGGATCTGCATCCTCAGGCCGTCGGCGGTTCGCCGCCAATGATCGGCCTTGGTGGCGAGGCCCAGTCTGCCGGCGATCTGGGCGAGGTGGTGGCAGCCGGCCCAGCTGGTGACGGCGGAATAGCTATGGACGGCCTGACGGCCGCGAAACTCCCAAGGCCCGGCATCGGGCTGCAGGCCCAGCGTTGCCGCGGCCGTCCCCACCTGCTCGAGCCGCTCGAACAGGGCGCCATCGCCGCGATTGGGCAGGCGCTCGTCGAAGAACATCTGCGCCGCGGCCATGATCACACTGCCATAGGAATCGTTCTGCGTTTGCAGCGCCGCCGCATTGCCCACCCTAACCGGCCCCATGCCGCGGTAGCCGGCAAGGGTCGAGACGGTGATCTCCTCGACCGGCGTGGAGGGCACGATCGGATAGAGCGGCTTCAAGGACGGCGTCGGCTCGATCGCCAGGAGGTTGGCGATATAGCGGATGAAGTCCTCCATGGTCCGCGTCGCTCCCAAACGATTGAAGGCGCGCACCACGAAATAGGCGTCGCGTAGCCAGCAGAAGCGGTAGTCCCAATTGCGATTGCTATGGGGCGCCTCGGGAATGGAGGTGGTCAGCGCCGCCACGACGGCGCCCGTCTCTTCGTAGGCGCAGAGCTTGAGCGCGAGGGCCGCGCGCAAGACAGGGCCTTGCCATTCGAAAGGCACATTCAGATAGCGCGCCCAGTCCTGCCAGTAATCGAGCGTCTCCTCGTAGTGGTGGCGCGCCAGGCTGGGCAGCGAATCGGCGATGACCTCGTCGCCGCCGAGGATCAACGTGACCGGTGTCTGCAGGACAAACGGGGATTCGTCGGCGATATAGGCGAGCGGCGCGTCGGTTGTCAGCCGCAGTACGAAGTCCGGCCCGATATAGCGGATGGAATTGCTGCCGGCCATCTGCTGCGGCGCCACGGCGCCGTAGCGGAAGTGCGGGCGCGTACGCACGCGCACCACGCTGTGGCCCCGCACCGGCTCGATCCGCCGGATCAACTGCGCCGGGCGGAAGATCCTGCCATAATGCTTGAAGCGTGGCGCGAAATCGGTGATGCGGATTTCGTCGCCCTCCTGGTTGACGAGATGCGTCACCAGGATCGCGGCATTGCCGAGGTAGTGCTGACGCGATTCGACCGTCCCGCGCAGCTCGACATCCCAGAACCCGGTCTGAGGATCGTTACCGTTCAGCAGCGCGCTGAAGATCGGATCGCCGTCGAGACGGGGGTAGCAGTGCCAGACGTGACGGCCCCGGCGGTCGATGAGCGAGGCCACGATGCAATTGCCGATCGCGGCCAGGTCGAGGCTTGCCTCCGTCGTCCCCTCGGCTTTCGTCATCTCGACCTCATTGTGCCGCCTCCGCATCGCGATCGAGGCGCACCGCCAGCTCGCGCAGCCAGGCTCGGGTCGCGGCGGGTGAAGGCAGAAATCCGTCGGCCAGAAGATCCCGCTTGTCGCCGACGCGGATGGCGCAGCCGCCATGAGCGCGAGAGGCGGCCATCCCGGCGCGATCGGTCTCGTCGTCGCCGATGAAGATCGGCACGCGGCCTCTGAAAGGTGCCACCGTCATGAGCGCCCGAACCACGTCGCCCTTGTCGAAGTTCTTCGGCTTGATCTCAAAAACGCATTTGCCTTCCAACAGTTCCAGGGCCTCGGTCTCGGGCGCGAGGATCCGGTTGATGATCGCCTTGAGCTCGAAGGCGACCGGCGGGTTCTGCCGGTAGTGGATGGCGATCGAACGGCCCTTGTCCTCGAGCAGGAGGCCGGGCCAGCCCGGGAGGATCGTTTCGAGGCGCGGCCGCAGGCGGTTGAGCGCGGCGACGAACGCCATTTCCTGGCGGGGCTGGCGCGCGGGTCCCCGCATCTCGCCGCCATGCTGCGCGCCGACGACGAAGCGCCGGGCCGCAAAAAGGCGGTCGACATCGGCCAGGCTGCGTCCGGTGACGAGCGCCAGCGCTCCGTCGAGCTTCGATTCGAGCGCACCCAGCACCGCGGGCAGCATATCGGGAATCTGGACCGCCTGCGGCGTCGCCGCCAGATCGACCAGCGTGCCGTCGATATCGAGGAATAGCGCCAGGCGCTGCCGCAAATCGCCGGCCTCCAGGCGGTTCAATCGCACCGCCCGCGAACCGGGTTGGAGCTCCAAAGGAGGTAAAGCCTGTTGCATCGGCTGAATCGCTGCGCTTCCTTCTGCCGTCGCTGATGGGGAATGCCGCTCGGACGTCGCGATCAAGGGATGATCCGGGGCGTCTCGGAGGCGGGCGTTTCGCGCTGACCCTGCCCAAACGGCGAAGGCGGGGTCCGTCAACCCTTGATCGACCGGCCGGCTCTCGCTAGCCGCCGCGAAAGCGCGCTTGGCGCTGCTGTGGCCGCGCTCTACCGTATGGCCCGTCGGCACCCCTCATCGGGCGAGCGCCGCATCGCAGACGCGACCAGGAGAACGAGATCCGATGGCCCAGCATGGATACCAGACCGGCCGGCTCAATCTGCCCTTCGTCGGCCATTGCACCTTCGCCAAGCAGCCGATCTGTCTCGATCTCGACAAGATCGACGCGGATGTGGCGGTTCTGGGCGTGCCCTTCGACATGGGAACGCAGTATCGCGCCGGCGCGCGCTTCGGGCCTCGTGGCATTCGCGAGGCATCGACGCTGTTCTGCTTCGGCCATGCAGGCGCCTATGACCATGAGGACGACGTCGTCTATCTGCCGACTGACAAGGTCAGGATCGTGGATGTCGGCGATGTGGACATGGTCCATACCGACACCATGGCCTGCCACCGGAACACCGAGGCGGCGGTGCGCCAGATTCTCAAGGCCGGCGCCATGCCGCTCAGCCTCGGCGGCGACCATGCGATCCATGCGCCCGTGATCGCGGCCTTCTCCGAGGAAAAGCCGGTCCATATCGTCCATTTCGACGCGCATCTCGACTTCGTCGACGAGCGCCACGGCGTGCGCTACGGCCACGGCAATCCGCTGCGCCGCGCCTCCGAGATGAAGCATGTGCAGGGCATGACCCAGCTCGGCATCCGCAACGTCTCCTCCTCGAACCGCGAGGATTATGAGGCGGCGCGGCGTGCGGGCTCGGCGATCCTGTCGGTGCGCGATGTCCGCCGTCTCGGCACCGCCGGCACGCTCGCGAAGATTCCGGCGGGGCAGCGCTATTACGTCACCATCGATATCGACGGATTCGACCCGTCGATAGCACCGGGAACCGGCACGCCCAGCCATGGCGGGTTCCTCTATTACGAGGTGCTTGAGATCCTTCAAGGCCTCTCGCGGCAAGGCGACGTGGTCGGGATCGATCTGGTGGAGGTGGCGCCGCATTACGATCCGACCGGCATCACCTGCTTCCTGGCGGCGCAGATTCTGATGAATTTTCTCGGCTTCATCTTTCAGGCGCGTCACGAGCGGCGCGTGACCGCATGAAGCCGATCGCGATCGGCGCGCGCGGCACATACCGGATCGAGCCGACGGCCGCGCATACGGCCTCCGCCATCGGCAATGCAGGCGTCCACGTGGTCTCGACCCCGGCGCTCATCGGCTTCCTCGAGGATGCCAGCCATCGCGCGATCTTCGATTGCTACGAGGCGGGTGAGGTCAGCGTCGGGACCAAGGTCGATATCGAGCATCTGGCGGCGGCACCCCTGGGGCAGCCGATCGAGGCGACGGCCGAGGTCGTCGCGGTCCAAGGCCGGCGGGTCGACTTCAAGGTCGAGGCGCGCCAGGCCGGCCGCCTCGTCATGCAGGGCCATCACCAGCGCGCCGTGGTCGATCTGGCCCGGTTCCTGGCGGCGGACGACAAGGCCCGCTAAAACTCATTCTTGCGAATCATTCGCAACAACACTTGACGCCCCTCGCTTGCTGCTTTAGGAAATATGCAAATGGTTCTTAATTGCATATTAGGCGCTGCGACCATGGCCCAGACAAGCCGCCCCAAACTGATCATCAAATCGCTGGTCTTTCTCGTCCTTCTGGCGCTGGCCGGGATCGGGATCGCAGCCGGCGCTGAACGCTCAGGCGCCCATCCGGCGACGGTCCGGACGGCGATGGTGGCGGTTGTCCGGGGTCCCATCGCCGGCGGTTGAACGAAACGGAATCCGCCGGTCGTGGGATCGGTTGGGCGAAACCTGGCTCTCCCCTGGTTTGCCCAGCAGGCGATCGGCGGTTTAGGCCCTCCGCGACGATAGGGGCCTGCGGGTTTCCGCCCGCGTGACGAAGCTTCGAGCCCTCTCTCCTCGGACTTCGAGCCACGCGGGCGGAACCGAATTGGCATTCGCGAACGCGCCCGCTGCGGGTTCAGCGCTCGTCGGGCAAGGGCGGCGAGCGCGAGGGCACCGGGCTCGATTGCAGGATCGAGGTCGTGGTCTGCCCGAAGACGAGGAAGCGATCGAGCAAACGATCCAGCCCGTCGAGCGATTCCAGATGGATCTTGATCAGGAAGCAGTCTTCTCCGGTGATCCGGTGGCATTCGCTGACTTGCGGCATCGACTGCGCGAGCTTCACGATCCTGGGGAGCTGGCCGGGCATCGGACGAATCCGCACGATCGCGGCCACCGGCAGTCCCAATGCCGTGGGATCGAGCTCGAGGCGATAGCCCCGAATGATGCCGGCCTCTTCGAGGCGTTGGACACGCTCCTTCACGGCGGGCGCCGACATCCTCACCTTGCGCGCCAGCGCCGAGATCGCGATGCGCGGATCCGCGCGCAAATGCCGGAGCAGGGCGAGATTGCGCGGATCGCGGAGTAATTTCGAGGATTGAAGGCCTATCGTCAATTTCGCTTTCAATTTCATCAGAAAATAGACCTTTGTCCTTCATCTTGGCATCGATCTAACCGGGTAGGCCGCGCAATCATAGGCCCATCATGGGTCCGGTTCAAATCTCCTCCGGAGTGAGGGCAGCGCCGGGGCGCCTCGGCCTTCTGACCGACCGCGTGCCGCCACTGGGCTATTTCATGGTGAGCGCGGTCTTCCACTATCTGGGACCGTCTTTCGCGGTGCTGCTGTTCGCGAAGTTGGAGGTGCTGGGCGTGGCGTGGTTGCGCATCGCGGCCGCGGCGCTGGTCTTCGGCCTTTCGCGGCGGGCCTGGCGTTTCTGGTTGCAGGCGCCGCGAGCGCAGCTTCTGACGGTGGCGGCGCTGGGATGCGTCCTCGCGGCGATGAATGCCAGCTTCTATCTGGCGATCGCGCGCCTGCCCTTAGGCACGGTCGGCGCCATCGAGTTCCTCGGGCCGATCCTGCTTGCGGCCATCGGCATGCGAAGCCGACGGAATCTGCTGGCGCTCGCCCTTGCGATCGCGGGCGTCGCGGTCTTGACCGACATCCGCCTGGCCGGTGAGCCGCTCGGCTATGTCCTCGCCTTCGCCAATGCGGCGCTGTTCCTTCTTTATATCCTGCTGGGCCATCGCATCGCCGCCTCGGGCGGCGTCGCTGGCATCGAGCGGCTGGCGGCGGCGATGGGCGTGGCACTCCTCGCCATCACACCGGTTGGACTCGGTGCCGCCTGGCCAGCCTTCAGCGATCCAATCCTGCTGCTGGCGGGGGCCGGCGTCGGAATCGCATCCTCCGTCGTGCCCTATATCTGCGACCAGTTCGCCATGGCGAGGCTGACCCGTGCCCATTTTGCGCTGCTGCTGTCGGTCCTGCCGGCGATGGCGAGCCTGATCGGCCTCATCGTGTTGCGTCAGGTGCCGAGCCCGGCGGAGCTCGCGGGCATCGGCTTGGTCATCGCCGGCGTCGCGCTGCACCGCGAGACCTAGGCGAAGCGGCTCGGCTATTGCGCGGCGCGGCCGGACCCGCGTGCGGCTCTATGGGCGCGCGCCACGGCCATGAAATTGTCGTAGAGGCGCCGCGCCGCGAGCGTCATCGAGGCCAACTCGCGCTTCGCCTCGGCCTCCATCTTCGGCAGGGCGTCGGGCCCGAGACGATCTGCCAGCGCCTTGGCATATTCCGGAACGCAGCCCCATTGCGGCACGGTCTCGGCCGTGATCTCGACATGGTACTGAATGCCCCAGGCCTGCTCGCCGACGCGCATGGCCTCGATCGCGCAATCGGGCGAGCGCGCCAGCACCGCGGCTTGCGAGGGCAGCTTGGTCACCTCGACCGAGTGCCATTGCAGTGCCTTGGCCTTCGCGGGCAGACCGCGGAACAGCGCATCGCGATGGGCTTCCTTCGTCGCCTCGACGCCGAGCACGCCGATCTCGGGCTTGGCCATGGGCTTGCACTCGCCGCCCAGCGCATCGGCCAGGAGCTGATGGCCGAGGCACAGGCCCAGATAGGGCATGCGCCGGCCGAGCACCGCCTGCCTTATCGCGGCTTTCTCGGCGATGAGCCAAGGATGCCGGTCGGTCTGCCATACATCCATCGGCCCGCCCATGACCCAGAGCGCGTCATAGCGATCGAGCGCGGGGATCGGCCGCCCTTCGTCCAGTTCGACCGCATCCCACGCGATGCCGTCGCTCGCCAGGAATTCGCGAAAGATGCCGGGATGCTCGCAAGCGATGTGTTGGAACACGAGGATGCGCATGATGCTCTCGACGGCCGTCCCTGCGACGATAGGGCCGCCAGCATAAGGCGGCTCATGCCGTCACGTCGATGCCCCAAGGCGGTTGGAATTGGTTCGAGAGAGCTTTCGCCCGCGATGACGGCGTTCAGGCGCTGACGCGGAAGAGGATGGGGTTGCCGCGCAAGATGGGGTCGCGGCTCTCGGCCAGTTCGTAGCGCTGCGTGATCGATACCGCCTTGGCCGCGGCGACCGGCCTTTGAATTTGCAACGCGCCGGCGTCGGCTTGCGCCAGAGCTTGGGCCAGGAAAGCGACGCCGCTGCCGGTCGGCCGGGTTCGGGCGTTAGCGCTCTCCGCTTCCGGCCGATCGGGCAGGCGCGCGCCAGCGCTATCGCGAGGCTGCTGCGCGCGCGAAAGGCGGGGCTGCCAGCGATCCTGCTGGGCCTGCGAAGACGATATCGCTGGCGTCACGATATCGAGCGGCATTCCTGTCGACCTCCCAAGGCACTAACTCGGCCTTTGAACCCAATTATTGAGGTAAAGCGTCGCCGGACAAGCCGAGATCGCTAACAAACGTGGTTAAAATCTCATTAGCCGTTTAACCGCAAATTCGAGACAAATCCGCGCAAATCCGCCGAATTTAGGCTAAGGGCGAGAGGTCCTCGGCAACCATCTGGTTTCATGAATTCTTAAAGCCATGAGCCCTATCGTCGCATCACGTCGGTGAAGGGGTCGGGTTAGGGCACTTGGCTCCCTGCGTACCGCCGGCGCATTGCCTTCAGGTAGGAGGTTTTTTGCCCATGACTGCGCGGTCCTGGCCGATGGCTGCGCCCGTTTCCAAGGATTGGGTTCGGGATGCCATCGAGGCCTCCGGCGATCTTGTCTATGACTGGGATCTGACCGCCGACCAGATTGCGTGGGTCGGGCCGGCTGGCGGCTTTTTCGGCGTGGGCGAGACGCTCGTGCCGACCTCCGGTCGTGTGTTGGCAAACCATATCCATCCCGAGGATCTGCCGCAGCGCCTGAAGGCGTTGACGGAGCATTTCAATCAGAGCGCGCCCTACGACTGCGAGTATCGTCTGCGTCGCCATGGCGGCGAGGAATGCTGGGTCCATGATCGCGGCGCGGTGAAGCTCGATCCCGAG
>Ga0335070_10007407_pt1 | contig 12872 bp, 15 predicted proteins | sample Lox_Sample_13_FD_206722 | JGI IMG/M metagenome (GOLD analysis project Ga0335070, IMG submission 206722) | Soil microbial communities from Loxahatchee National Wildlife Refuge, Florida, United States - Lox_Sample_1.3 | ecosystem: Environmental > Terrestrial > Soil > Wetlands | place: USA...
TCGCCCCGCTACTATCCTTGGCTCGCGCCAAAGCAGATCCGGCCACAACCGCCACAACGAGCAAGCTTCCCAGCAAGGCTTTCCACTTCAGCATGATGAGCCTATCCTCCTGACTTGGAGCGTTACGAACCTGGAGTCCCCGCAGGTTCTTGCGAGGGCATCGAGCTCCTCCGTTTCAACACCCATCCGATTTCGCCGCCAAGCTCGGCGCGCGAGTCGTGCCTTTCGAGCTGTCGTGCCGCCGTATGTCCCGATTCGGGATCGCTCAACTTAGCCGTGGTTCGGGCGCAATGGTGTGTGACACTAGTTCGGATTCACTTCTCGACGATGTGCCGGGGCTCACGCCTGTTGTGATTTCATCACGTCTCGGATCCAAATCGACGATTCGAACAGGCGTTCGATCGCATAGGACCGCACTTGCAGGATCGGCTCTGCACTTGATCTTTCCTGCGTATTCCGCGATATCGTTTGACTCTGACCATCGCCCGCTGATTCTTTAGAACAAATCTTTTCCCATTTCGGGAATTACCCGTGAACGCTCTCTGATGTGATCCTGACCACTGCCACCGCACACTCGCGGGCCCAAAATCCCATTCACATCTCTGCGCAGACGCATCTTGCCGGCAAATGGGGATACATGATCGACGACTAGTGGCAACCCGACCCTCGGCTGCCCCACCCTCGGAGCTGCCCCCTCAATGGCGATGCGCCCGGAAAGGCACTGCGGAAGTCGAGAGCGTGAAGGCGTGGACCCCGGAGAGGCCGAACTATGGAAGGCTAAGGAAGCTTGTGCACACGACCGCGAGCAATGCTTTTCTGCCAAAGCCTAATCGTTGCAGCACACCCGGAAGGGCTCCAGGTCAGGAACGCTCGTTTCGTTGCATTTGCTCGAAAGCGCACAAACGAAAAGCGTCCCGCAGGGGACGCATTAGTCTTTTGCTTTCAAACGTTGAACTTTAAACTTTCGCTGCCTTTGCCATCTTTCCGATGGCCGCCAAATCCGCCAGGGACGGAATCGACTCCGGCGCCGTCACCTTGCGCTCCGGCAGCATCGCCCCACTCCTGAACGCTTCCACCAACATCTCAATCGCCAGATCCGTATTGGGACGAATGTAAATCGTCGCCGCCAGACTTCCGTTCCGCACCCACGCTTGCCCGGTCTTCGGCATGCCGTCGCAGCCGGTGACCGGGATCCTCATCCACCGCGCCCGATCGGACTCCGCGATCTCGCTGAATGCCTTCCGCGCGCCCATCGCCATGCTGTCGTCTTGTGCGCCCACCAGGTCGATGCGGCTTTGCTGCGAGGTCTGCAATCGCAGCCACGAAGTTACCGCCTTGTGCGAACTCTCTTCCGTCCAGTTCGCCCTGATTGTTTTCACGTTGATGTTCGTGGGCTTGCTTCGATTCATGCCGATCGATCTTTGCTTCGCAGCGGAACTGTTGTTCGGTCCCTCGAGGTACAACATCGATCCGCCATTCGGCAGCAGCGCGGCAAATTGCTGGCCCTGAATTTTACCGATCTCCTCGTGGTCGGATGTGATGGCGCACATCGGAACCTTGTACTGCCGCCGCAGTTCCAGGATGTAGTCCACATCGAAATTCAGCACGACCCAGCCAATCCCTGCTGCGGCCGCAGCTCTCGCCACTTGCGGAAATGCCGTCGCGCCAGCCGGCTCGAACATGACCGCATCTGGCTTTGCGGTCAAAGAGTCTTGCACGTACTGCAGCAACTGCTGGCTCTGCACTAACGGATCATTGTTTGCATGCAGGATCTTGACGTCCACACCCAGTCGCCGCCCCGCCTTCTCCGCCGCTGCCGCCTGCTCCTGTTGATAGTCGTTGTCATTATTCGTGAGCGAAACCAGAAAACTGAGCCGCTTCATGGCACACCCCTTAATCCCCGATCATAAGATGATCTCTGCGCGTCACCAACGTAACCGCGGTAATCCCATAGAACGTCGCGTCTTGAGTTCCACCGGCGGGAAAGCGCCCCTGGAAGAACAAGGGTCCGGGTTGGGCGCCTGAAATCTCGACGTGCCTCTACGCTCCCGCGGCCGCGCCCTTCGCCGTTTCGCCCAGGAACGTCTTCAATTTCGCATCCAGAATTTCGCGGCTGTGCTCGGGGAGATCTACGAAGCGGAACGGCTGCATCCATCCCTGCGTCGCCCACATGGGAAACAACATCTGCGCTTTGCTCCGAATCGTCGTTTTGCTGATGTGAAAAATCATCTCGACTTCCAGCTTCTCGTCAAGCGGCTTCTCCAGATGGATCACTCCGCCGCTCGTCGACAGCTGATGAATGGCCGCACGCACGGCCCGTTTGTTCGGCAGACGCACCAGCACCAGCACCGATCCGCGCAGTTTCACCCGAAAAGGCCGCTCCGCAGCCGCAGCTGGCGCTGCCTTCTCCGCCCGCGGCGGTATCAGTCGTGCCGATGATTCGAACTCGTCTTCCATAGGCTCCGCCACAGTATGGCAGCCCGGTAACGCCCAAAGAAGTTACGGAAGAACAAGACCGAATTAGCCTTAAAGTTTCTTGGGCTATGTGGGGGCCCGCCGCCTCGGCTGTCCGGCGGCCCAGTTGTGTCGGGCCACCCAGGCGTTTGCTTTTTGCTCTTGACAGAGGCGAGTTACAGGACGCTTAAGGAAGTCCAACGAACTCGAGTGGAAACGAAGTGCTCATTCGAGCCGTGAGTGGTTGTAGGTTTCTTGTTGGGATGATTACTTCCGCCCCGGATGCGCTTCCGCACTCTCAGAGAACACGTTGTAAGGCCACGCCTTCTTCTGCACCGCCTGTTTTGGTACAGTCGGCTCACTGGGACGCGCCGCTACAGGATCATTCTTCGCTGCGACCTTCCAGTCTTCGGGAGCGTCTACAATCCCCCACACGTTCCCGTGGTTGTAGAGCGCAACTCCGATCAGGAATGCATCGTTTCCCAGCGGAACGCAACTGGCCACGCGTCCGGTTACACTATTTCCGCCCGGCAGATCGTTCATCATGATCGGGGATTCAAGTTGCAGCGCTTTTGTGCTGCGAAACCCACACCCTTGCGCGCTCACCACCAGGACCAGGCACCGCTCCGCGAATGGCCGCATCCGGTCCAGGCTGGTGACGCTCACCGGAATCTCGACCCGCAGCCGCGTGCTGCGCCGCGCCGTCTTAGGCGTAAGAACTTCCATAGAAGAGAGACTGGACTGCCAACAACGCAGCTCCAACCTTTCCTTATTGTGTCAGATCGTCCGCCAGAACGATGGTGACCAACGTAACCGTGCGGGAACTTACAGGCTTTCAGAACCACCTATCTGGGGTGCCCCACTTCTAGCCGGTTTTGCCAGAAGTGGGGATTTTCCGTCGAACTCTCGGTTCTGGGTTTTAGCATTTTCACAGAGAACTGAGAAAGGGGAACTGAGAAGCGGCTATTTGTCTATCGCATTCCTGCGCGCCTGAGCAATGCCGGCCTTTACACCTTGATTCACAACGCGCGCAAAACCCGCCTTGTTCATCGCAGCCATGGTCGCTGCTGCGGTTCCTCCGGGTGTGGCCGCCTCATGCACCAGTTCCGCCAGATTCAATCCACTCCCTCTCCAATACAACACGCCGTCGCACAGCGCGTGAGCGGCTGCGGCCAGGGCCGTCTTTCTGTCGAGCCCCGCGCGCCTTCCCGTCGCAGCTAAAACGGAAAGCGCATGATAACCATGGCTCGGGGAGTACGTAATAGTAAACGCATCGAACTGAGATTCGCGCACCTCGACAACTTGCCCGACCAGTTGAAAGAACCCGCGCACCCGCGAACGCGCGCTTGGTCTCACATTTCGATCAAAACAGAGAGCCGTCAGCCCTTGGCCTATGCGGCACACCGGACTGGGCATCGCCCGAACCCAGCGGGATCGCGGAAGCGCCCTTCGCAATTGCGCCAGCGGAATTCCCGCAGCCATGCTAACGCAAAGTCCCCGAGGCATAGCGCCGCAGCATGCGACTTCGGCAAGCATCTCTTTCACCGATCCAGGCCGCACCGCAACGATCAGCATCTCCGCTCGGGCCAGCGCCGAGTGCAAATCTCTTGCGATTGTTACGCCTGACTCTTTCCGAAGCGCGCGCATTTTCTCCGGATGGCGGTCATACACCACAATATCGCGCCGATCGCCCGCAAGCCGCAAACCGGCACACAAAGCGCTCGTGATTCGTCCGCCGCCGAGAAAAACTGTCGCCTTCATTGAATTGTCGTCCTGAGTGCTGCGGAGGTCGAAGGATCTCTCCCCTTCGGCAACTGATCCCAACCTGAACTGCTATCGACTCGCTAATCCCCCCGCAGTCTCCCCACCATCCAGGGTATATACCTGGCCCGTCGCAAACGCCGCGTCATCCGACGCAAGATATGCAAACAACCCCGCGATCTCCTCCGGTGCCGCATGCCGTCCGAGGGGAATCTTCCCGTTGACCTCCGCCAGCATCGCCTCCGTGTACTCCGCACGTTGCATCGGCGTCAGCACATACCCCGGAGCCACTGCGCACACGCGTATCTTCGCTGCTAACTCCAGCGCCATCGACTTAGTAAGCGCTATAACCCCCGCTTTAGTGGCATTGTAATCAGCGTAATATGGATATCCCGCCATGCCATTGGTCGATGCCGTCTGCAGAATCACTCCACTGCCACGCTCCCACATATAGCGGGCCGCGGTCTGCGCGACGTAGAAGACTCCCGTCAGATTCACGGCGATCACACGGTCCCACTCCTCCGGCGTGATGTCGAGGAACTTGTGGCGAACGCTAATGCCCGCATTGTTGATCAGGACATCGACGCCATCCATCAACCGGATCGCCTCGGCAAACGCCGCCTCCACCTGCATGAGATCAGTCACGTCAGCGATAATGGCCTCGCCCAGCCCCGGCAGCTCATGTTTGATGCGGGCGCAGGCCGCATCGTCGCGGTCGAGCACGCATACTCGCGATCCCTCGTCCAGAAACCGTGCTGCAGTCGCCGCACCAATCCCCGACGCCCCGCCTGTGACCAGCACTCGTTTGTCTTTTAATCCGCGCATGGAGTCTCCTTTGTTCGTGTAGGAAACGGACGCCTCGTCGGTCTCGAGCGCACCGAGTGAGAGTGCCGCCTACGTAACGCGATCTCACGGTCTTAACCTGCACTCTGCATCTGAGTTCCGCTCGGACCGCGGACGAGGCGTCCGCGGCTACGCAATCAGCATCCTGCCGCCCGCACCGCGATCGTGTGCGGCACAGCGCGCAACAGCCCCATCAACTCTGCATCGCACGGACGGTTGATATCGTAGATCGCGTATCCCAGCGTGCCGCGGGTATCGAGCACCTGTCGCTCGATGTTGATCCCGCGATCCGCCAGGATGTCGTTGATCGCCCGCAGAATGCCCGGCACATTCTGATGAATGTGCATCAATCGATACGATCCTTCCTCATATTCGAGATGGCACTGCGGCAGGTTCACGCTCAACGTCGAATCGCCGCTGCGCATGTAATTAAGCAGCTTGGCCGAGACAAACTGACCGATGTTCTGCTGCGCCTCTTCGGTGGAGCCGCCGATATGCGGCGTGAGAATCACGTTCGGCAATCTTTGTAGCGCGCTGACGAAGCCCGCGCCGCTCTCGGGTTCTTTCGGGAAGACGTCGATCGCGGCACCCGCGATCTTGCCTGACTTCAGGCACGTTGCGAGCGCGTCGTGGTCCACGACGAATCCGCGGCTCAGATTGAGGAAGCACGCTCCCTGCTTCATGGCTGCGAATTCTTCTGCACCGAACAGATTCCGATTCTGCGGCTTGCCATCGACGTGCAACGTGACCACGTCTGCAGTTTCCAGCAGTTCGCGGAATCCAACAGCACGCGCGTTGCCGCGCGCCAGCACATGCGAGACATCGTAAAAGATCACGCGCATCCCCATGGCCTCGGCCAGATCGGAGAGCTGCGAGCCGATCTTGCCGTAGCCAACGATGCCGAGGGTAAGCCCGCGCACCTCATGCGCCCCCGCGGCCGACTTCTTCCACATGCCACCATGCATCTCGGTTGATGCCTGAAATGTGCGCCGTACCAGCACGATGATCTCGCCCATCGCCAACTCGGCCACAGAACGCGAGTTGGAGTGCGGGTCGTTGAACACGGCTACACCACGGTCATTGGCCGCCGTCCGGTCAATCTTGTCCACGCCAATGCAGAACGCGCCCACAGCGATCAACTTCTCCCCCGCTTGCATCACAGCGCGTGAGACCGGGGTCTTCGAGCGCACGCCTAAGATAGTTGCGTCGCGGACTCGAGCGATGAGGTCACGCTCTTCCAGCGCGGCCTTATGCGACTCGACATCGTGTCCCGCGGCGCGAAACTGCTCTACCGCCACTGCACTGACACTTTCCAGCAACAGAACCTTCAAGCATCCTCCTGGTTGTGAGGGTGACCAAGAATTATCTCAAACGTGCGAGTGTCAGGACACGAGAGGTGGGGCGGGCAGGTTGTCCCCGCCGCGACAGTCGCCGGGAATGACAATGTCCGGGATCGAGGAGCTAATTCCAATGGCTCAATGACGGAATAGCTGAATGACTCGATCTTTCAGAGCGGGTGCCCTTTGAAGAAGTAAATGAGTTCGACGATCAAGATGACCACGACCATCAACTCGAGGACGAAAGCGCGGGACTGGTTGAACTGCTCCACCATGAAACGATACAGGTCTTCGGCCGTGTGCAGTTTTTCCTGGACCAGGTCTTTGTAGTCGGGGACTCCGACTTTCTGGGCGCACAACTTGTATAGGCGCGCGGAGAACATGTCGCTCAGGAACTTGATGGCATTGTCGGCACGCTCGGTAAGTTCGTTGACATCGAGCAGGACGGTGTGCAGCTTGGATGCGGCGCGGGCGGTGCGCCAGCGCGACCACCATGTGGTGCCCCCGACTTCGAGGAAGTCGTAGACATTCTCCAGTTCCCTGGTCAGGAACTCGTCGTAGTGGCGGAACTCCAGAAGCTGCGAATTGGCGTATTGCAGGAGTTGGATGGCAGTCTCGGCGCCGGAGGGTGTGTCGTAGATGAAGGCGGCGTTCCATCCGATGACAGCCAGGTCGCTGGGGTAATAGGAGGTGCGGGAGGAGAGAATCTCCTGTCGCTCTCCGTCGCTGAGCGTGGCCGTTTCTCCACGGACCACTTGCGCAATGCGGTTCCCTTGCGCGGCCAGGAGTTCTTCGGCGGGCGGCGAGCCGTCGATCTCGCGTATGTGGAAGATGAAGTAGTCCTCTTGTAGCCAGTTTTCTTCCTTGTACGGCTTGATGAGGGCGGGCGCGGCGCGTTCCAGGCGCTGGTGGATGACCTTGCTGGCCAGCTTCTCGAAGTTGGTGTCAGAGGTCCAGCGGGCGGAGAGTTCGACCAGCTTGTCCCAGTCGCCGGAGAACGGAAGTTCGAAGACCAGGCTCACAACACCGTAGTCGAAGTATTTGATCTCTCCGGTAAGGCGCTCACCGGAGTCGAGGACCAACGGCTCCAGACGGTCGGCGACCGGAGGACGTTGATAGCGAACGTAGGACGGAGCCTGGCTGCTCTTGAATGTGGCCTGCGCATGCCGCGCCTGCAGGACCTGGCGGATCACGTCAAGGCGAATCTCTTCGCAAATGTCGTACTGGATCAGTACGAGAACGGAGCCGCGGAGGGGACAGACGGGAGGCGCCTGCGTCGACTCTTGGACCTGGACGGAAAGGTCATGGGCGACCTCGGCGCTGACGATGGTGGTGACTTCGCGGTCCATGAGGAATGATCTCAGTTCTCAGTTCGCAAGACGTGCGTGGCAGTCAACTGGAAGCGGGAGACTTGCTGCTCTTGATATTGTCCCAGAAAAGGCGGTCGAGTGGGGCTGCTTTGCGCTGTAAAGCGGCGACTACCCTCCCCCTCCTGGTCCTCTGGAATGACTGGTTTAGCGCGAAATCGAAAATAAGTTCTTGCCGTTCAATATTTTGGGGGCAAAATATTGAAAATGCGAGGCTTGCTGATGTGGTCACACACATTTTTTTGATCGACCTCGCAAAATATTGTAAACATTGGAGTTGCTCGATCTTGGCGGCCAGTAGGCCTCGCAAAATATTGAGCCGCTTGGGTTTACACTAAGATCTTCTTTTCAAAGAACTTAGCTGATGGCGCGAATGCCGCGTCCGTGCCTCTCGCTATGCCGATGATTTCATCTTGGGGCTGTGGAAGGCAAGGTCAGATGTCACATTGGCGGCGCATTGGGGTGTGGAAAAGGTGGACTGCGAATGTCAATATGTGTGGAGAGGACCGAATAAGACTCTTTACCCGTGCGGCAGATGCTCAAGGTATGCTCCGGCGTTCAGCATGACAAATGCCTAGCTAGGGGTGACTTCCGAGGATGGCGACACTATTTGCCAAACGGCTCTAGCCGGGGCGCTTGGCTGGTGGCGCGCCGGGGTTTCGGCTTGAGCTTCGGCTTGGTTTGGCCCTTGACATTGAGAGCCACTGCGGCGCGGATTAGATCCTTCAAGGCTGCCTCATCGATCTTGTCGCCTTCGTGGATGTCGATGGCGCGCCTGACATTCCCCTCGAGGCTGGAGTTGAACAGACCTGAAGGGTCCTTCAACTGGGCTCCCTTGGCGAATGTCATCTTGACGACGCTCTTGTAGGTCTCTCCCGTGCAGATGATGCCGGCATGGGAGAAGACGGGAGTCCCCGGCGATGTCGGCTTGACCCACTTCCACTCTTCGACGTTCTCAGGGTCTGCCTCGTGGATGATCTCGCGCACTTTTGCAAGCGTCTCCTTACGCCAGTCGCGAAGTTCCTTGATCCTTGCGTCGAATACTGCAGAGGCAGATCCTACCGGAACAGTCTCTTTCATGTTCAGCTCCAACTCCTGCAACTGGTTTAGGGTTTAGATGCGCTCAGCGTATTTCCGAACGTCAGACAAAGTTACCCACCCACATAACGACACCGCGTTGTGTGGGCCACCTAACGCATTACTGAAAGAGTCCCACCCAAGCCAAACCCGGGCTTGAGTGGGCCACCCCTTGCGCATCTCCGAATGCGCTTGGGGCCCGGCGATTCCATTGCGCAGATTACGGTATCGTCAGCTTGCCCAGTGCGGAGCCTTGCAGGGAGACGGTCTTGCCTGCAATGGTACGAGAGGTTTTGATCTGGACGGCGTAGATGTACTCGCCAGAGAACCACTTGCATGCCGGGTTGTCCACGTAAGGGACAATCCGAATGTCGTATATCCCGCCTCCCTGGTTCCCAAACTCGGTAACTGAAACATTGCAGCCGCCGGGGCGGACATTGAATCCGTCACGCAAAGTCCAGCCTGCCGGCAAAGCTGTGACACTGGTTTGGTCGCCGGCGCTCGCACCCAAGTCTGCGACCGGTTCACCGTCCAAGGTGACCAGTACGCTGATCAAGGCCGAGGCAGCGACGTTGGCACCGGAGTCGCCGGCGTCGGCATTGCTGCGATTGATCTGCATTTGCACGAACAACTCACGAACGGCCGAGTGCTTTTTTCCCTTTTTCGCTTTGGGCATTGGGGAGCCTCCTCCTAAATTGAAGTTAGTGGGGAAGACAACGGGGAATTAGAGGGGTATTGTACACGCGCCAATATGTCGAGACACCAAATTCTAGGGACAGACGAACACTAACCATGGAATTGAATGCGGCACTGTGGAAAAGCCCCCTCAAGCCTGCTGTTGGCTTGAGTTGGCACCGTCCGCGTTGTGGGTCACCCTCGAAAATCGAGTTCAAAGTTCCTTTCAGACTCTTAGCGAGCCACGGAAGCCTCTGGCGGCATAGTACGATTCGGCACCGTTGTGATAGAGGAAAACCGTGTTGAAGCGGCGATCGCAGAAGAGGGCGCCGCCGAGTTTTCTGATATTGGAAGGTGTTCTCACCCAGCTCGACGTTTTGGTATCGAAATTTCCAAGTCTCTGCAACTCTCGATATTGTTCTTCCGATAAAAGCTCAATGCCCATGGCAGCGGCCAGATCAAGCGCGCTGCCTTTTGGTTTATTCTCTTTCCTCGATTCCAGTGCTTCACGGTCGTAGCAAAGACTTCTGCGGCCTTTCGGACTTTCCTCGGAGCAATCATAAAAAATGTACTCGCCCGACTTTTTGTCATGGCCAACAACGTCCGGTTCACCGCCAGTTTTTTCCATTTCATTAAGTGACCACAGGCTTTCAGCATTCGCTTCCAGCTTGGCTTGCACTTGAGCCCATGCAAGACCTTCGTGACGGTTCATATTTTTCTCAAAACGGGCTTGCAAGGCTGTGAGTATTTCTTCACGCTGTTTTTTGGAGAGAGTTACGTTTGGCATAGCCTTCATGCGATCCTCAAGCGTCGCTTTGCTCCGCGGGCGGACGAGGCGTCCGCTCCTACGCTGTTGTGTGTGATGCTCTTCGGAAAGCTTTCACGCGGTACGAGCGGAGTACGATAACTCAACAAAGCCGTTCTTGTAGGCGACCACGTTCTTCAGATTCCACCTCTCCTCTGTCAGGGAGTCACTGAACAGGCGGAGTCCCTCACCCAATAAGACAGGCGCAATCGTCAACCTGATTTGGTCTACCAGGCCGAGTTCGAGAAATCGCTGGCACAATATGGCCCCGCCCACCAGCCAAATGTTTCGATATCGAGGCGCGAGTTTTGCGTCAACTAAGGTCTTGAGATCGCCCGAATAGAACTCGACGCTCTTCCTCGCGCTCGCCAGCGGCCATTCTCTGCTGCTCACCACTACGGCCGGAGTATCGCCATAGGGCCAGCCCAGTTCCAGCGCATCTTCATACGTGCGGGAACCGAGCACATAACAGTCGATGGTTTTGAGGAAGGTGACAGCTTCTTCCTGCGAAATGGAAACCCCGGCTTCGTAGACGCTTCCGCTATCCAGCCAGGAGACACTGTTGTCCTTCTTCGCGATGAAGCCATCCAGACTGGAAACCATATGCAGGGTTACACTTCGTTTTCTTGCATTGTCTTCGGTGCGTGACAAAGTTCCTCCTTGCTCGGGCCGCGAACTGCCGCACTCAAGCCAAAATCGGGCTGGAGTGGACCACCCTGATGTGCTGCGTTATCCGGCGATCGCAGATCATACGTTCGCATACGACCCTGTGCCAACTGCCGATCTGTTCGAAATCAGTCGTCGAACGACATGGCCTTTCCACATCCACAATCCCGATAGAACCATCAAAGGCACGAAGACATACCGGGTTGCGGGGGCGTAGCTTGGGATTTTGTCGAACGGACTATAAACATAACCGAGGATCGGAATGCTGAAGAGCAGGTGAATCCAGCGAAAAATGGAACGGGTGATGCCTCGGTTCCTGACGGTGGCTGCATTGGCTGATAGGGTCATGATGTCACTCCTTGGGTTTAGTGTTCGATCTCGTGTTTCCTGAACTTCCGGTAGAAGCCACTGCAGTGGTTTCTGTCCGCAGATGGCCGGGTCCCCACCCTAAAATCGCAAAGTGCGCGATTTCAGGATGGGGCATCCTGCTGCCACTTGGGCAGTTCAACGCCGAACTGCTTGGCATATTCGGCGTGCAATCGCTGAAAGCCGGGGAACTTCATGGTCTCAGGGCCGACGGTGCGTCCAATGGGCTGATCGCCGAGAAGGTGGTCGAGCACATCGAAGCAGATATGCCACCCGGCAGCACCCATTGCGATGAAGTGGCGATTGATGCTGGTCCACAGGGTCAGGCGCGTGCCGCCGCCCAAGGGTTCGAGTTCCCATCGCATTTCGTTGCCACCCCAGTTGTACTCGAGCGCCTTGGGAGCGTCGGCTCGCTTCACGGTTGTTTCGGTAATGTGCGGCGTGGGCGCTCCCACCGTGGTGAGCTTCACCTTGGCTCCAGCCGTATCCAGGCTCCCATCGGCGTCAAAGGGAGCCCACTCGCGCAGATGGGCCGGGTCGGTGATCGCCTGCCAGACTTTTTCCGGCGAATGGCGGAGTTCTCTGACGAGAATGAGCGTCCAATTCTTTCCTTCTTGCTTCTGCATCTGCGCCCCGTAGGCCGGGCCCGGTGTGTACTGTGCGCGATCGAGCATCTTCTTCTCCTGTTCTCAGTGGCGTGCCAGTTGGGTGAGTTGAATGAGATTGCCGCAGGTATCCTTCACCACCGCAATGGTCGAGTAGGGCACGTCGGTGGGCGGCATGGTGAACTCGGCTCCGTGCGCCTTGATCCGCTCGTAGTCGCCCTTGATGTCGTCGGTGTAGAACATGGCCGCGGGCTGGTTTTGTTGAAACAGCGCCTGCTGATAGGCTTTGGCCGCGGGGCTGTTGTTCAGCGCCAGCTGCAGCTCAGTTCCGTCCGGCTCCTCTGGCGAGGTCACGGTCAGCCAGCGATACGGGCCCTGACTGAAATCGGCCTTCTTGGCAAAGCCCAGTACTTCGGTATAGAAGCGCAGGGCCTTGGTCTGGTCGTCCACATAAACGCTGGTCAATTTGATTTTCATTTCGTTTCTCCGTTGTCACGTTCGCGGTTGGGCCGCGTCGTCTTCTTCTTAGTTTTCTTTTTCGTTGGTGTTGATTGATCCATGCGGTCGAGGTAGCGTTCGAGGGCATCGACGTGAGTGGACCAGAACCGGCGGTACGCCTCGATCCAGGAAGCCGCGTCCTTGAGCGGCCCAGCGTCGAGACGGCAGGGGCGCCACTGCGCTTCACGCCCGCGCGAGATCAGGCCGGCGCGCTCCAGCACCTTTAAATGCTTCGAGACCGCGGGCATGGACATCTCGAATGGCTTGGCGAGTTCGGTCACCGAGGTCTCGCCGAGCGAGAGCCGGGCCAGGATGGCACGGCGCGTGGGATCGGCGAGTGCGGCGAAGGTCGAACTAAGTTGATCGTGCATCTGTATTAAACCTATCGGTTAATTAACTGACAAGTTAAACATATGAC
>Ga0335070_10007408_pt1 | contig 12872 bp, 9 predicted proteins | sample Lox_Sample_13_FD_206722 | JGI IMG/M metagenome (GOLD analysis project Ga0335070, IMG submission 206722) | Soil microbial communities from Loxahatchee National Wildlife Refuge, Florida, United States - Lox_Sample_1.3 | ecosystem: Environmental > Terrestrial > Soil > Wetlands | place: USA: Florida...
TTGAAGAAGATAGCGGATGGATCATCGGCCTGGGCGATAAATGCGCCCCCCAGTCCTACCGCCTTTGCCGATTGCTCGTAGATGTCAAACCCATTCGCAAAAAGAGAAAAGGGCGAAAGCAGCATGAAAAGTATGGCGAGCAGCACTATACTCCAGGCTCTCATGTAACTACTCCGCGTCAGGCGTTTCCTGCGGCTCCGGTGAGCAAATCCAGGAGCTGTTGCAGGTCTTTCATTGACGGGGGGCTTAACAGGCCGGATAGCGCCTCCCAGCTGAGCTCGCCGATGCTGACTGCTTGCAGGAGAGCCTCTCTCACCGGGAGAGAGAAGAGCCGGATGACTTCGAGACCCTTGCCCGTCAACTTGAACTGAAAGAAGGGATCCATCATGGAGAAGGAAGCATAGATGATCAACCCCCAGGAGTAATTACGGTCCATGAGCGCCGTGGTCGCTTTCGGCATAAAGACGGGCAGGTTTTGCCAGTCAGGATAAAGGGAATAATCACCGACAAGCCTGATCTCCGGTTTACCGAAGGCTTTGATCGCCAGGCGCATGTAGGTGGAGAGTTGAGGGTCAAGACCCATTTTGGAAGCACCTACCCAATCAACGGCCACCAGGTCTTCACCGCCGATAATCGTTCCGGTGAAATCAGGTTTTTTATCAGCGAACACACCAAAGATGCCGTCAGCGCTGAAATAGGCATCGATGAAACCAAAGTGGACAGGGAAGTCCTGAATTAATTCGATCGCCGGGGTGTAAATAGGCTCATCACCGAATTCCTCCCTGTTGCAGTGATACTCCTTGAACTTATTTGATCGTGGAAGAGCGCCATATATGTTCTTGATTGTCAGGGTGTAATAGGCATAGGCGTGCGTTTTGTTCTTTGCGAAAGAAATCCTGAAATCAGCGTCTCGCCACACCGGATGGACGTCCCGCCGGGTTGGTTTGCCCGCGGCAGCCGAGGCTGCGGGTGACGTGTAGCTGACGTAGTCGCGGGAGAGATTGACGATTGCATGGTCGCTGCCGGTATAGCCGACATATCGGGCCAGTGTCTCGACGTCCCGGTTAGTAAAAAAAGTTGCATACGTGCTCTCTGCCTCCACCAGCGTGATGTTTCTAAACCCCCTGTCGCGAATCCTTGCAATCAGGTATTTTACGAGAGCCGGGTCGGTAAAGGTGGAGATATCGGTGAGGGAATACATGAAGCTGAAATTGGGTTTTATGACGATCGAAAACGTCTCCCTCGTCTTCTGCTTTTCTGCGACGGCTTTGTTGTACGCGGCTTCCAGCGCACTGAAAAAGCCCGTAGCTTCCAGAACCTGATCCAGTGCGGCAAAGCGATCTGCGTTCTTGACGGCCGCAACGCACGTGGAACGTTCTGCGCCTTGCGAAGTGAGGTCGAGCACGCTCATGTTTTCTTCCATGCCTAAGGATCCCGACTCTGTGGTGCCGGGCAAACTGACGATGCGCCGCTGGAATGTCCTGTGGCCGGGATAATGGTTGTTGTTTATTTCGAGTAGAGGTGCCTCATGGAGTATGAGGCTATCGGCTTTTTCCTTTGGTTCGATCGTCCCGTGCACGAGCGACCCGTCGGGGTTGCTCACGACCTCATAGTCCATGTACGCGACGCTGCCTATCATCTTTCCGAGGGGTTCCTCGAACCAATGCGCGAGGGAGCCAGAGGCTACCGGGCGAAGTACGCCTGAGCGTATCTGCACACGGAATGCACCCTTTGCGGATGCGCCGCGTGCAGGCTCCACGGCGCAGAAGTAATTGTAGTAAAGTGCCGGCACTGTAAAACTTGAAAGCCTGCCGTATTCACCCTCTGCCAACGTCTCTTGAGCTTTGACATTATACGTGGCGCCATCGATCGCCAGGCTTCCGTTGACGGCGGAGAGGGTGTAGATGTCCGCGGAATAGCCAAGGGGCTTTAAGGCTTTGATCCACTGTTCGACCGTCTTGAGAAGAACCGACAACCAGTCGAATGCTGGAAGGAAACCTGCCTTCTGCTTCGCACCGGTCAGACTTTCGAGATACTTCTTCAATCTGTCGAGACTGACTTCGAACGGGACATTCTTCCTTTCTACAAAGCGGGGCGTAAATGCAAACTCGAGGCGTGCGCTCACCTTCCGAAGATGATCAGCAAGAGGACTCTTACGCATATCTGTAAAAGAGAGCTGGTATCCTTTCGTGACTTCAAACATATCCCCGTCGTAGTTATATCTGCCTTGTGTAGAAGTATTGAAATCGAGTTCGAGATTGGCCACGGTACGGTCAGATAATGCGAAGCGTCGCACGTCGCCGCTTCCTTCCCGGATGATGAGGCCGATGTCTGAGAAGCCCGTGTCTCCTCCCCAGGGAAAGCCCTTGGGATGAATTCCAGAAAAGAGAAAGAACTCCAGTTGTACACCCTCTCTCTCGCATGTTCCTTTACAAACCCAGTTGCGATACTCAGCCTCGTAGATGGAAGGGATGATATTCTTCAGGTATTCTTGAGATGCTTCTCTGGAGACGAATAAGAAGAAACGGACGATGGTTATCAACCTGTCCTTTAGGTGTGCAGCAGCGCTGATGACCCCGAGCAGGCTCTCGCTGCCCGGAAGTAGCATAGAGAGGAGCATGGGCGGGAGGTCAGGTATCGGATGGAAGTAGATTATGCCCCGTGCGGTTTTATTCTCGCTGCCTTCTTGCCATTGCAGGGTGGCGTAAAGCGTGGTGTGATCCTGCAATATATCAAACGTCCCCGGGTCATGAACTATCCGCTTGTATCCCGAAAACGTGTACGTGGTACCATTCGGTCCGATGACCTGGAAGTCGTACGACATGCGCCGCTCATTCGTCTGCTGGTCCCTGAAGTAAAGGCCGAAGGTTGCTCCTTTCTGTAATGCGATGTTTTGACCAATAATCAGGGGGCATGAAGCGTGACCGGTCATAGGCACGTGACGAGCGCCTAGACCTGTGTCCGGCCCGGCAAGCAGAGCATCCAGATCAGCTATCTGTGTGGTGACAACGTACTCCAGCTTATTGCCGGCTTCTTTACCTTTGAGATAGCCTTCTTCGAAAGAGGCCGCTCCCTCATAAAGGTATCCCCACATCCTTTCTGCCCACTCCAGTCTTGAGTCATCGCCCATTGCCGCATCCTTTCTGTGGGTTATCTGTTATAGTCGGGACTGTAAAGATTCAGCCGCCAAGCAACTTCAAGAATCCCCTGGTTCTCTCCAGCCAGTATTCTGATTGCGCATCGGCAAAGATTCCTTCGGCTCTCCTCAGACTTTCTACGGCGTTTTCCATCTCGTACGCACCTGCATAGACGTCGGCAAGGCAGAGATGGGCAATGGCCACCTGCTGGATTACCTTGAGCTCGTCGAGAAGACGAATGCCTTTGAGTACAATATCGGCGGCCTCTTTAAAAGATGCGCGACCGGTGTGCCCGAGGATGCGCCCCAGTACCGGCAGGGAGAGGGCCAGATAGTACCTTTCATCATTCTTCTCCGCGAGCCTGATCGCTTCCCGGACGTGTGTATGAGCCGTCTCCATATTGCCCAGTTCCAGGTGCATGGCCGCGAGAAAGAAGTAATGGACGGAAAGATCGTAGCTTATTCCGGCATCGGAATGGATCTTCAGTCCTTTTTCCACAAAGGGCAAACCGATCTTCGACTCTCCCATGAAGTAGTGTGACCAGCCGACGCCGCTCCAGGCCAGACCGAGCAGCACGAAAATCTGTCCTTTTTCCAGATAGTGGATACTCTTTGTAAAATGGGTCAGCGCTTCTTTGCCGTTGCCCTCATGACAAAAAAGATATCCATACAGCGTCTCAGTGAGCCCCAGGCTGTAAAGATTCTCTATGTCCTGTGCAGCACTCAGTCCTTTTTGAAAGACGAGTTTCGCCTGCGCAAAATTGCTCAGGTAGCCTGTCGCGAAGGCGTAAAAGGCTGAGAGAGCCGTATACACGTTGTAACCACGATCAAAACATTCTGACTGCTTGTCGCCTTGTTCGAGGAGCGTGAGCACGCGTGGAGCAACATCGACTATCTTCAGAAATTCTCCTCGGGCAGCGTAATTACTGCAAAGATCGAACGCTACAGGGGCGATGAGGTTCACGTCTGCTTCTGTTTCGGCAATTCTGAGACAGTCCTCGTTGTACTTCACGCCTAGCAGAGGGTTCCCCTTTACCGAGTGGTAGAGACCTATCATACTGAGAAGCGTTGTGAGACACTTCGCGTCACCTGAATCCCCGCAAAGCTTTTCGCCCTGTTCAAGGATTCTCAGCGAATCCTCGGGAAAACCGAGGGAGATCATCGGGGAAACCATTAAAAGGCAGACCTCGATCTGCTCTTTGTGTGTGTACTTGTCCTGAGGGAGGCTGTTGAGCACCTCGATGGCCTCCCTGAAGAAGCGGAAGGATTCCCAGAGAGCCGAATTCTTCGCCGCTTTGCTGCCGGAGAGCTTCAGGTACGTATAGGCGCGGCGCGCGTGTTCGCTTCTTGCGTAGTGATAGGCGAGCATCTCGTAAAACTCCTCCAGCCGGTCTGCATAAAGTGTCTCTATCGCACTGCCTATGTTTCCATGGATTTCCTTTCTGCGTTTTATAAGCAGGCTGTTGTAAGCTACTTCCTGGACAAGCGCGTGTTTGAATAGATACTTCAATTCCGGGAAGAGGCTCTCCTTGTGCAGCAGTTCAAGACCCTGGAGATCCTGCAGGTATTCTTTGAGATGCGCTCTGATACTGTCTCTGTCGCCGACAATGAATTCGAGTATAGAAAAGGGAAATTCTCTGCCTATCACGGATGCGACCTGCAAGGTCCGTTTGAGGTCCTCGGGGAGCCGGTCAATACGCGCCGCGATGATCCCCTGCACGGTATCGGGTACCTGGATTTCCGAGGTTTTCTTTGCCAGTACGTAGGCCTCATTCGTCCTACCGATATACTTCTTCTCGCGGAGCGCAGAAGTGAGCTCTTCTATGAAGAGAGGATTGCCACCCGCTCTGCTCAGTATGAAGTCCCGCAGGTCTCCGCTGACCGGTGAGCCGGGAAGAAGCGACTCGAGCAGCTGTTGTCGCGCTGTCATGGCCAGTTCATCGAGACCGAGCCGCATGTAATAAGAACGATTCGCCCAGGGATGTGTATAATCGGGGCGGTAGAGGAGTATCAGGAGAATTCTGCTGTTGGTCAGCCAACCAATGAAGTACGTGAGAAAATCCTCGGACGTTTTGTCGACCCAGTGGAGGTCCTCCACGACAAGGACCACGGGTGCTTCCTGACTCAGCCTGATGAAGAGGTCTCTCAAAGCTTCAAATGTTTTTTCTCTCCGCTGTCTTGGGTCAAGCCTCAGGTATGTCTCATCCTCGATCGAGAGCGACAGCAGTTCGTGAAGAGGAGAATGCATATGCGACAGGTGGCCACCCAACTCCTGGACCCGTTCCTGAACACGCCCTTTTATGGCGGCCTCCTTCATCTGCTCCGTTATGGAAAAGTAAGATTTCAACATGTCGAGGATTGGCAGGTATGCCATTATGCTTCCGAAATGGAGGCAGTGCCCTTCCAGATAAAAACAAGAACGACTTGTGAGGCGTTGTCTGAACTCAAGGATGAGCCTCGATTTTCCGACGCCGGCCTCGCCCACCATTCCTATGACCTGTCCGACCCCGGACTCCACCTTGTCCAGCGCCCTGATGAGGCCACCCACTTCCCGCTCCCTGCCCACAAACATTGTCAGACCGTGAGCGACAGATGCGGCCAGGCGCGTATTGACAGCTCCGGTTCCGATCAGCTCGAATGCCTCGACGGGTTGTTTCTTTCCTTTTACAGCCAGCTTGCCTAGATCCCTGAATGTGAAGAAATCCTTCACAGCGGCCTGTGTGTTTTCGGAGAGCAGAATTGAGCCCGGAGGAGCCATGCTCTCCATGCGCGAGGCCAGATTGATGGTATCACCGAGAGCCGTATACTCCATGCGAAGGTCGTCACCGATAGAGGCCACTATTACCACGCCGGTGTTGAGCCCGACCCGCATGGTAAAATCGATGCCCCATTCAGCCCTTGCTTCGTTGGCGAATAATTTCATCGCCTGTTGTATGGCAAGGGCAGCATGACAGGCCCGCCGGGCGTGGTCTTCATGGGCTATCGGCGCGCCGAAGAGCGCCATGACGCCGTCCCCGCTGAATTGGGTGATCGTGCCCTCGTACTCATGAATCTGATCCATGAGCAGTTTGAAACAGCGATCCATGAGTTTGTGAACTTCTTCCGGATCAAGCTTCTCGGAAATCGCTGTGTAGCCGACGGCGTCTGCAAAAAGGACCGTTACACGTTTTCGCTCACCTTCGACAACGCCTCTGTAGTTGATGATCTTTTCGGCGAGGAACTCAGGCGTATAAGAGCGGGGCTGTGCGTAATCGATGACGTGAGATGTTGCTGCCGGTGCGAGCTCGAAGCCGCACTGATCACAATACCTGGCCTGGGGTAGAACGGGCTTGGCGCACTGAGGGCATATCTCTCCGAGCTTGGTGCCGCACTGGATGCAGAACCTGGCGAGATTCCTGTTCTCATAAAGGCAGGACGGGCATTGCATGCTGGAGCCTCTCACTGAAAGCGAGTGTCAATCAGCGGAGTCACAAACTGCTCTGGGCCGCACAATATCGGGGTCTTAAAGCCTATCCCGTGAGAAATAACCTACCTGCCGCGCCAAATCTTTGTGCCGGTGAGCTAAGCTACGATGTTACCCATTCTATAGCATCGGCTACAATGCTTGTCAATCATTACTTAGATCATTGTCAACGCAAAGTATTGACACGGTTGTCCTGCCACATATATAGTAACGGGTATGTAGTGGAGAGAAAGGGGGATAGAGAGATGCCTCTTTACATTATGTTCAGTAACCTCACCGACGAAGGCAGAAAGACGGTTAGCGATAATCCCGAACGCATCGAAGAGGTGAACAGGGAAATAGAGAGCATGGGCGCCTACGTGATAGCACAGTATGCGTGTCTAGGCAAGCATGATTTCATCAATCTCATAGAGGCGCCAGATAACGAGTCAATCATGTGGGTCTCGATGGAGCTTGGCGCCAGAGGAACCGTTCAGATAATGACTCTTCCGGTAATTCCCATGCAGGAATTCATCGAAAAGATGGAACAGGCAGCTCTCAGCGATCAGCAAGAATCAGCCTGAAGACATCTGAATCCCCAAGACAAGCCGGATGGCATTGCTTTTGAATGAGAATGTGCAGATGTCGCGCCTCAGGGGCGCGCTGGTACAGGTGCAGGAAGGCCGCCGGGCTCCGCCCGTTGGTGGGCCCTTCCTTGACTTTGGTGCGGAAGAGCTTTAATCTATAGGGGTTTTTAACTTTTCACGAGAGGCTTCGGGATGGCAAAAAAGGTAGACGAGATTAAGTGGCACGAGCTCAACATAGGGGGCGTAATAGACGAGCCGGGTAACGCAAGGGAATATCTGACCGGGGACTGGAGGAGTCAAAGACCCGTCTGGAACGAATCACGCTGCATCAAATGCGGCATCTGCTGGATGGTCTGCCCTGACATGGCGATTTACCAGAAGGCCGACGGTTATTTTGTAGCAAACTACGATTACTCAAAAGGTTGCGGTATTTGCGCCAAAGAGTGTCCCACTGGGGCGATCACCATGGTAGAGGAGGGACGATGACAGGGAGAAGAGGCATGGAAGTATCCCTGGCGGTAGCCGAGGCGGCCAGATTGTGCCGTGTCGAAGTGGTGGCAGCGTATCCCATCACGCCCCAAACACACATCGTCGAGCACCTCTCGGAGCTCGTGGCGAACGGCGACTTGGACGCGAATTTCATCACTGTAGAGTCAGAACATTCCGCCCTGTCGGCCTGTGTAGGAGCTGCGGCCGCAGGTGCGCGCACTTTTACCTCGTCCAGTTCTCAAGGACTCGAATTGATGCATGAGGTCCTGTTCATAGCCTCCGGGCTGCGCCTCCCCATCGTGTTGGTCGGGGCGAATAGGGCTCTCTCAGCACCCCTTAACATATGGAACGATCATTCCGATGTGATGGCAACGAGGGATACAGGATGGATCATGCTTTTCTGCACGAACGGACAGGAAGCAATCGATACGGTGATCATGGCATACAGGATAGCTGAAGACAGGCGCGTGCTTATTCCGGTTATGGTTAACATAGACGGCTTTACGCTGACTCACGTGGTTGAACCTGTTGAGTTTCCCGCCCAGGATGCGGTTGACGCATTCCTGCCGCCGTACAATCCTGCGTACACGCTGCATCCGGACAAACCAGTCACCATGGGAGCATATGGTATTCCGGAGATCTATACCGAGTGTAAGTTCGCTCAAGAGGTAGCCATGAATAAATCGAAAGACGTGGTCATCGAGATCATGGACGCCTTTGGCAGACATTTCGGGAGGTCGTACAAACCGGTAGAAACGTACCTGACAGAGGATGCCGAGATCGTGTTCGTGGCGCTCGGCGCTATCAACGAGACTATTATGACTGCAATAGATGAGCTGCGCTCGGATGGCAAGAAAGCGGGTCTCATCAACCTGCGGCTCTATCGGCCTTTTCCCGCAGAGGAACTGCTGGTTGCCCTTGAAGGCAAAAAGCGCGTGGCGATTGTGGAGCGGGTAATGCCCGGTGGTGCCGTCAACAGTCCTCTCTATCATGAAATCACGTCACTGGCCTATCGCTCCGGCATTGGCGTTCTCATCAAGAACTATGTTATTGCTCTCGGGGGGAGGGATGCCTTGCAGAGCGATTTTCACAACATATTTCGTGACATTCAGGCAGCAGGTATGACGGACACGCGCATACAGAAAGGACTCAATTTTGCCATGATAGGAGTGAGAGAATGATACCGTCCCTGCCCAACATAAAGACGTTCGCGGCAAACGTGATACCCAAAGATGAGTTTGCTGTGCCGGGACACAGGTCCTGCACGGGCTGCGCTGAGATACTGGCTGTGCGCCTCGCGCTCAAGGGGTTCGGTAAAGACACGATTATCGCAATGGCGACCGGCTGCATGGAGATTGTCAGTAGCCCGCTGCCAACCACCGACTGGACGTTGCCGTGGATACACGTCGGTTTCGAGAATGCCGGCGCGGTTGCGTCGGGAATTGAATCGGCGCTTAAAATACTTAGGAAGAAAGGCAAAATACCCGATAAAGATGTATATGTGGTTGCCATCGCCGGGGACGGCGGGACAATGGATATCGGGCTGCAGTCGTTGTCGGGCGCACTGGAACGGTACCACAAGTTCACCTACATCTGCCTGGACAACGAGGCGTACATGAATACGGGAATACAGAGATCATCGGGTACGCCCTTCGGCGCGATGACCACCACCAGCCCGCCGGGAAAGAACAGCGTTGGGCAGTCTACATGGAAGAAGGATATGCCGAAGATAGCTGTAGCGCACAACATTCCGTACGTGGCGACCGCGTGCCCGTCATACCCTTTTGATCTGCTCGAAAAGATCAAGAAGTGTAAAATGGCGGACGGACCATCCTATCTCCACATACTCTCTGTATGCCCTACAGGCTGGAGAACCGCGACCGACCTCTCCATACGCTATGGCAGGCTGGCGGTTCAGACGGGTGTTTTTCCCCTGTACGAAGTGGAGAATGGCACCTACAAATTGACCTATAATGCAGAGCCGTTGCGCCCCATTACGGATTATCTCAAGGGGCAGGGCCGCTTCAGACACCTAACGTCCGAGGCTATCGAGAGCATACAGGAGAGGGTCACCGCTGAGTGGGAGGCTCTGAAATCCAGGTGTGTGGCCGGTTAAAGGCCAGGTGAGGAGGACATGCCGGTAGACAAGAAAAAGCTGGACGAAATAATTCTCAAGTGTGGTCGAGACAGAGCGCATCTGCTGGCTATTTTTCAGGATGTGCAGAAAGAGTATCGGTATCTTCCGAAGGAAGCCATCAAGTATGTCTGTATGCGTCTCGGGATACCGCAATCAGACGGCAATGAGGTGGCGACGTTCTACAAGTCCCTCTCCCTGAAGCCTCGTGGGAAGCACACGGTGCATGTCTGTCTGGGCACTGCGTGCCACCTGAAGGGAGGCGCTGATGTGCTTCTTTCATTCATACGGCAGCTGGATGTGCAGACGGGTGGCACCACAGCCGACGGGGAGTTTACGCTTGAGTCGGTAAATTGCCTCGGTGCCTGTGCGCTGGCCCCTCTGGTGCGGGTTGACGATAAAGATTTCGGAAAGACTACTTTTCAGGAGGTGCGCAATATTATCAGCGACTTCAAGGACCATCAGTAATATGCCCCTTTCATTGGAGCAACTCGACGCTGTCGGGTTGAAATTTAAGGAAAAGGAACGGGCATTTGAGAAGATCATCCGTGTCTGCTGCGGGACCGGCTGTATTACGTCCGGTGCCAACAGGCTCCTGGAGAGCCTCAGGAGTGCTGTTGAACGTGAAGGCCTTTCATCGCGGATACTGGTCAAGAAGACCGGCTGCCACGGGTTGTGTGAGCGCGGCCCCATTGTTACGCTCGGCAAGGACGAGATACTCTACCAGACTGTTGGAAAGCGGGATCTGGACAGGGATGTGGAACTGCTGTTGAAGACGGCGACTGAGGGAAAGATAGCCGATCTCCTGCTTCTGAAGGCTCCAGGAAAAAAAGAAAAGTTTGTTTCTCCGCTTGAGATACCCTTCTACAAAGGACAGAAACGGGTTGTGCTTGAGATGAACGGTGTCATAAACCCGGAAGAGATAGATGACTATATTGCACACGGCGGCTATCGCGCGCCGTTCAAGGCCTTTCAGATGACGCAGGAGAAAATCATCGATTGTATCTCAGCAAGCGGATTGCGCGGAAGGGGCGGCGGAGGTTTTCCCACCGGAAGAAAGTGGCACTCCGCGTATGAAGCGGACGGACAGATGAAGTATCTCCTGGCGAACGGAGACGAAGGTGACCCCGGTGCCTTTATGGACCGGTCGCTGATGGAGGGCAATCCCCACGCCATCATTGAAGGGATGATCATTGGCGGCTACGCCATTGGCTCAAACAAAGGCTACATCTATGTGAGGGATGAATATCCGCTTGCGGTCTCGAGACTCTCCCGGGCAATCGAACAGGCACAAAACTACGGTATTCTGGGGCGGAATGTTTTTGGCTCTGATTTCGAATTTGACGTGGAGATTTTCCGTGGCGGCGGCGCTTTTGTGTGCGGGGAGTCAACGGCCCTCATGTCGTCTGTTGAGGGGAGAGCGGGTGAGCCGAGAGACAAGTACGTGCACACGGTGGAGCAGGGGCTCTGGGCGAAGCCCACCAACCTGAACAACGTGGAGACATGGGCCAATGTGCCTTCAATCATAAACGAGGGGCTGGAGTGGTATACCTCGATCGGCACGAAGCAGAGCAAGGGCACGAAGATCTTCTCGCTCGTCGGCAAGGTGAATAACACCGGTCTTATCGAAGTGCCGATGGGCATTACACTGAGGCAGATCATCTTTGACCTTGGGGGAGGAATCAGGGGCAGGCGCCGCTTTAAGGCGGTCCAGACCGGCGGCCCATCGGGTGGCTGCATACCGGAGCAGTACCTGGACATGCCGGTCGACTTCGATTCCCTGGCGAGTATCGGGTCCATGATGGGATCAGGCGGGATGATTGTCATGGACGAAAGGGATTGCATGGTGGACGTGGCCCGTTATTTCCTGCAATTCCTGATGGAAGAGTCGTGCGGCAAGTGTACGCCTTGCAGGGAAGGTACACGGCGCATGTATGAGATTCTGGACCGGATCTGCAAAGGCGAAGGTAAGATAGAAGATCTTATGCATCTTGAAGAGCTGGGACGGGGATTGCAATGGGGAGCGATATGCGGCTTGGGGCAGACTGCACCGAACCCGGTCCTCTCTACGATCCGCTACTTCAGCGATGAGTACAAGGCCCATATCATCGAAGGAAGATGTCCAGCGGGTGTGTGCAAAGATATTACCACCTTCACGATCATGGAGGATAAGTGCACCGGGTGCATGCGCTGCGCTGCGGAGTGTCCGGTGGGAGCGGTAGTGGGCGAGAGGAAAGCGCCTCAGACGATAAACGACATGCTTTGCATAACGTGCGGCATCTGTTACGACGTCTGTCCCTTTGATGCGGTAAAAATAAGCTGAGAGGAGTTTTGTGCATGGTTCAGCTTGCGATAAATGGTAGAAGAGTCTCTGCGGGAAAAGGAGAAATGCTCCTCAAGGTAGCCCAACGGGAAGGGTTTGTGATCCCGACACTCTGTTACCATGAATTACTCGGCTCAGCCGGACGTTGCAGGCTTTGCGTGGTTGAGGTGCATGATGCCGGCAAAAAACGCGTGGTAGCCTCCTGTCTCTATCCGGTAAAGGAAGGCCTAGAAGTCTTCACTGATTCAGACGAGGTAAAGCTCGTCAGGAGGACGGTGCTGGAGTTGCTTCTTGCCCGTAATCCATCGGCTGAGCTGATACAGCACCTCGCAAGACAGCACGGTATCAACGAGGCCAGATACGTACCGGATCAGGACAAGGGCAAATGCATTCTCTGCAACCTGTGTGTCCGCTGCTGCAAAGAGATAGTCGGAGTCTCGGCGCTTGGCTTGAGCGGGAAGGGCCCGGTGAAGAAGGTGGGACCACCCTTCGACGAACCCTCTGAGACCTGTATCGGCTGCGGCGCCTGTGTTGTCATCTGTCCTACCGGGCACATCGTCATGGAAGAAAGTAAGGGCGTGAGGACCATCTGGAAAAAGAAATTCGCGCTTGCCATGTGTCCTACGTGCAAGAGGTACCATCTCCCCATATTTCAGCTTGAGTGGATCTCAAAGACCAGGAACATCCCGATGGAGGAGTTGATGGTGTGCGAGGACTGTAGATAATAGAGGCTCAAGGCTCAAGGCTAACAGTCCTGGGCA
>Ga0335070_10007410_pt1 | contig 12870 bp, 9 predicted proteins | sample Lox_Sample_13_FD_206722 | JGI IMG/M metagenome (GOLD analysis project Ga0335070, IMG submission 206722) | Soil microbial communities from Loxahatchee National Wildlife Refuge, Florida, United States - Lox_Sample_1.3 | ecosystem: Environmental > Terrestrial > Soil > Wetlands | place: USA: Florida...
AGCCTTCAAGAAATACGTCTTCTCGCTGTCGCAGCCGGATCCTGAAGCGCTGGAGATCGCGCGCCAGTTGGCCCGGTCCCGCAACTACCTGATGTCCACCATCAACAATGAATCCAGGGAGCTGAATGAGTACCGCATCCAGACCTTCGGGCTGCGCGAAATCTTCAGTGTGTTCGTCAGCTCGTGTTTTGTCGGGCTGCGGAAACCCGAGGAGGGCATCTACCGGCTCGCCCTGGAAATCACCCAGAAGCGGCCCGAGGAGTGCTGCTTCATCGACGACCGTGCCCTGAACCTGGAGAGCGCGGCCAAGCTGGGTATGCACGTCATCCAGATGAAGGGGGCGGCCTCGCTGCGCGAAGAGTTGCAGATGCTGGGGGTGCAGGCGGCAGGAAAATGAAGCGGGTCGTGGCCTACGCCGTCTTATGCGGCGGACGCGGCGGCGCTGCAGAGGACTGCACGCCTGGCCTGGCCGGTTCGGCACTCACTCCCAGGCTGAGATCACTGGACCAGCAGTCGGCGGCGAACTTCCACTCCCCATCCTGGCGCGTGAAAATGATGAGGTACTTGCCTCGCTCTTCGCGCCGCTTGCCGGTGGCGCCCGGAACCAGCATTTTGCAACGGCCGGCTTCGAAGGCCACATCGCCGAACAATTCCACCCGCAGCGGCTCCATCTCCACCTCGCCCAGGCCCGCATCGAGCGCGGCGAAAAAGAACTCGCGAATGGATGCCGTGCCGCGCACCGGGGCAACATTGGGGCGCAGCACGAGCGCGTCCGCAGCATAGAGCTCTACCAGGTCATCCAGTTTCCTGGTGTTGCAGGCCAGCGTCCAGTGCTGGGTCATTCTTCGGAGGGCGGCTTCCGCCCGGCTCGACGCAGCTCCAGGGAGCGGGGCCCGCGGCCTCACCTCGCGCGCGGTCATAGCATCGGCCACGGCTCGCAGCTCCTGGCCCGCCGGCTGTGAGACTCCAGGGAGCGCGGAGAAATAGTGATGGTGATAGTGGTGATGGTAGTGGTGCTCGCCCGCAGGAAGCTCCGGGTTCTGTCCCGCTCGATGCGCCGCGGGCGGAGAGTGCGGGACCGGACCCTCCAACTCCGGCAGTGGAGTGTCTAACAGGGGAGCGCCGCAGGCCGCACAGAAATGGTTTCGCGGCGGATTGTGCGCGCCACAAATCACGCAACTCCGGGTCGCGGATGTTTCCTCAGACTTTGGCGCGGTATTCACGGATTGCTCGGTGTCCACTTCGACGGCCAGCCGCTGAATCGCCTGAAGAGCAGCGCTGATAGCGTCCTGGCCCGGCTTGGAGTGACCCATGTCGGCCTTCAGGCGGCTGAAGAACTCGTCCACGACTGGGTCTGGGGTCAGTTCGCCGTGCGGCTCGATCCCCTGACTTTGCGCTGGTGCGGGTTGTTTCTCGTGGTCCACGGGGCAGCGTTCATTCTAGCTGAAAAGATTCCGCTAGCGGTTTGAAAACTCGACCTTCGCCTCGGCTTCAGTAGGAACGCCATTACACATGGCGGGGCGGTAGCGCCAGGAGCGCACGATATCCAGCACCGTACGGTCCTCGACCGAGCCGGCGCTTTCGAGGATCAGAGGACTATGTACGCGGCCGTCGGTACCGATGATGAAACTCACCCTGATCCGGCTGCTGGCATCCGGCTGCTCCAGCAGCGGGTTGGGAGTAGCCAGGGCTTCGGGCGGTTGCGTAGCCTCGCAGCTGCCGCGGGGGTTGGTGTGCTGCATGGTGGCGAACTCGGAGTCGTGTACTGCTGGAGTCCAGAGCTGGCGCTCGCGCGCAGTGAGAGAACGATTCCTTTCCATCCACGGCGAAGGGGCATTCACCGAGGCCCAGCACATGGCCGGCACCGTAATTAGAACGACTAAGCAGAGCTTCCGAAGCGGCATAAGACCTGGTCCCTCCGGGTGTTCCGGCTGGGGCCAGGCGCCGGCGCACCCTTCACTGCTCTCAGGGGCAATCTCGGTACCAGCGAAAGCGATTTGCAAGCTGCTGAAAACCAGATATTTGGAATGGGAATCGCTCTCTCCCCGGCGGGCGATGTGAAAACACTTGCAGCTAAACAACACCCGCAAATTGCCTCTGTCTTGCCCCGACCACCGCGCCCAGGACGCACGGGGGAGGCACCCCGGGGTTGTCTGAACATCATCCTGTGAGGCGCGTCACATCCTGCTATGAGGCTTTCGCGCAAAATTGTGCTGAAGGTACACGGCGCTGGAAGGAAAGCCGGACAAGCCTGAGCGGGAGGGATGGCGATGTTTGAACAAGAATTGGAAATGGAAAAGCGCGAGTCCTCAGTCGTGCCTCTGCTGCTGATTGTGACACTCATCCTGGCCGTCGTAGCGGTCGCGGGCTACTTCGTGCTGCAGGCCCGAAAGGTGATCACCAACACCGAGGCCAGCGCGATCGCGACGTCGGTCCTCAAGGCGCAGGGGCCGGCCACGATCCGCTTCCACACCGGAATGGTGAAAAGCAGCGTGGACGACAAACCGCATGACCCCAACTACCGTCTGCTGGAGAAAGCGGGCCTGATCAGGTTGGGCAAAGACACGGGCGCATATGGCACCATCACTCCGGTGGCGCTCACGCTGGAGGGCCAGACGCTGCTGGACGAGATTCCCGGGGTCACGAAGTCAAAAGAGAAGGACGGCACCGACATCTACCTGGTTCCCATTGCCGAGCGCAAGCTGGTGGCGGTTTCGAATGTGAAGATGATCAACCCTGAACGGGCCGTCATCGACTATAGCTGGAAATGGGAGCCCAACAAGCTGGGCAACCTTTTTGACGCCTCGGGGTCCATGGTGAAGAGCTTCAATACCTGGGACCGCGCCACCCTGATCCAGAAATATGGAGCGAATTTCTATCACGGAGATCCCACGTCGGTCAGCCTGATTGTGGCGAAGGACGAAAAGCTGGGCTGGCAGCCTGCTATCGAGTAGCACACGCGAGTGACGGTACTGTCGGGTGTCCTTGCTCACCTGCCAGTGCCGGCAGCCGCACGCAGTGTAAGCAGGGTGATCTCCGGAGGACAGTTGAGGCGCACCGGCACGCGAATCGTTCCCAGGCCGATATTGGTGTACAGGGTCAACCCACCGATGCAGTGAAGTCCCCAAGGATACTTTCGCGCCATAGAAGGAAGAAACGGGGCGCCCAGCAGAGGCAATCGTACCTGCCCTCCATGCGAGTGGCCGGAGAGCTGAAGGTCCACTGGGTATCTCGCCACGTGGTCGGCGGCGTCCGGCTCGTGGAGCAGCAAGACCACAGGCTCATTCCGCGGGATGGGCTTCAGCGTCACCTGCAGATCGGGCTTGCCTTCGATTACATCATCCAGGCCGCAAAGCCACAGGCGGGCCCCGGCCTGCTCCAGCGGCATAGCCCAGTTGCGCAGAACGGGGATGCCCTGGGCGTGGAGGGCCTCGACCACGCGCGCTGGGTCGGACCCGACGTCGTGATTGCCCAGAATCGCTACGCGGCCGAAAGGCGCGCGCAGCTGGCCGAGGAGCTGGGCGCAGGGCTCGGCTGCGCTTGCCCCTTGCTTCGCATTATGCAAGTACTCGGCCCCGTACGGCACTGTGACGAAGTCCCCAGTTAAAACCACCAGATGGGGGTGCAGGCCGTTCACAATTTCTATGGCCCGGCGGATGGGCACAACCGAGAAGTGTTCATCGTAGTGGAAGTCGCTTAACTGCGCGATGGTGAAACCATCCCACGCCGCCGACAAGCGGGCAAGCGGCACGTCAATGCGAACCAGTTGCGGACGGTTGGGCTCGAAAATCGCGGCATCGGCGGAAACCGCTAGGCCGCCGGTCACGGCCACGGCGGCACTAGCCTGCAGAAACTTTCGTCGCGTGAGCAATGGCAAGCCGAGTACCTCGTCTCCAATATCAGGGGGTGCAACGTTGCCCGCGGAGACGACTAGGCACGTGGCCTGATGCCCTTACTCAGATTCCTTCCGACGATGAGTTCGGAATAGCACCTACTCAGACGCACCCCGCGCCCACGACTTACGAAGGCTTCATTGCAGCCCGCTCTGCGTCAACTTGACTGCATTGTTCGCTCCCAAGGGCGTGAAATATATGCTGGAAGCTTGTCCGGCCGTGCTGACGCCATCCTCGATGATGGCGCTGGTTCCGCCTGCCTCATTGAGGTTGATCCTGCCGTTCGCCGTCAGCCTGACCACACAACCGGGACGGTTGGCGCCGGTGCAATCTGCAGTCATACCCCAGAAAAAGAACTCGGTGCCTGCCGCCCCGATATTGGGATTGAAAATCTGGGAAATGGGAGAACAGCGGGAGCGGGTCGAAGGGAGAATCTGAACTGAGGTCACGCTGCCCGGGTTCAGGGTATTGGTTATGAAACCGAACGAGTACCGCCAGGGCGTGCCGTCGGTGGCCCCGGTGCCACAAACCAACATCCTTCCCGTGGAAGGGTCAGTGAAGTACTTGTCGTTGAAAGCGCCATCATACAGATTGATGCTGGTGCCTGCGGTACTGCCCTGCCCGATTCGTGCCCTCGCTTTTTGGGTCAACGTGGTGGTGCTCGCTTGTACCAGGACCGCACTGGTTCCGTCGTTGGAAGAGACGGCGAACACCGTACCGTGGCTGGCGTCCACGATGGGAGCATCGTAGATCGCGGGGTTGCGTGCCGTGGCCGAGCCCACCGCCAAGCGTTTGTTGATGGTCGCCGTGTTGGAATTGACCGAATAGAGAAATCCCTGGCCATCGCCGAGGAAAAGGTTCTGGGTAACCTGGTCCAGTACTGGAGCGGTCAGCCTGCGGTTGGTGTTGATCGTAATCGGCCAAGGAGCGCCCGCCAGGGCCGGGGACCCTTTGAACACTCCGGTGATCTTGTAAAGCTTGCCGTCGTCCGCTCCCATGTAGGCGACGTCATTGACGTAATCAACCCAGGGAGAAGCGTGCGTGTTGGTTTGGGCGGAATACGGGATGGAAATCAACACCGCTGAATTCCCGACACCGGGAAAGGCGGAGGCGGTCGCGGACGTGCCATTTCCGGGTCCGCTGGCCCAAGTCAACACGTGAAATGTAGAGGAAGCACCCCCGCTCTCCACAAACGCGATCTTGGTGCCGTCGAGAGACAAGACGGGCGCGGTGACTATCCTGCCCCCGGCCGCGGTGGTGATGTTGTAGGCGAACAGCACAGTGGGATTGCCGCTGCCGCACAGGCCTCCAGCGCCGCTGTAGAGGTTGTTGAACGCAACCAGATTTGCCTGCCCGCCTGTGGCACCCACAACGTTGAGGCCAAAGACTGCGTAATCGTTCAGGCAGTCCGCCGCGGTGTCGTCAAAGCCGAATTTCGCAGGCGACATTCCGAACGCAATGTGCCCCGCACCCAGAGGCATGCTCCAGTCCCGCTGCTCAGCGTCCGGGGAGTCGTTCGTGTTGTCATCGGGCGCGGCACTTGCAGGCGCCTTCGCAGAACCCGCGCGCATCTCGCGCAGGAACTGGTGCCACACCCGAGGCTCCAGGCGAGCCAGCTCTGGCTGCTGAGAAAACACCTGGCGACTAAAAAAGAGATGATGATGTGTCCAGTCCTGCGGGATCCCGATCCGGGGCCGCTGATCCTCGGCAACCTGAGCGCTCAGTGCCGATACCAAGATCAGCAAACCGAGCACCCGCAATACGCTGGTAAGACATTGCAACCGGCCCTGGCCCATAGCCACTTCTCCTCCCCCAAAATCGCGCAGTGTGCAAACATTCTAGCCCGTTTTTTCGCTCGGCGCGATTTCACAGTTGGGAACCTCCTGGTGTCCGAGAAGCCTCTGCTGACAGCGGATGCCGGCAGAAGGTAGATGGCCGGGCACATAAGAATTTAAGGATTGGGAGACCAGGGAAACCGCGAAGGCAGGCACCCAGTGTGCCTTGCGACAGAAAAATGAAGCCTGACCCGGGGGCGGACCAGGCTTCCGAGGGGCCGAACAGTGGTTACCGACAGGGCGCCGAGATCTAGATCCGCAATGTTTGCAGCCTATGATCGCGTAGGTAGGACGAATTTGCGGGACGAATTCCTAACAATCCGCCTCAGGCGGTTCGTCACCGGCGTACAGCAGCTGCTCCAGGAGCCCCGCCATCGCCAGTTTCTTGAAGATTTCCACCAGGTGGTCCCGAACCTGGGTTTTGCTGATATAGAGCTGCCCCGCAATAATGGGGTCGGGAACCCCTTGTGCCACCAAGCGGATGATGGTTCGCTCCCGTAGGGACAGAAACTCCCCTTCACGGCCACCCACAGGAAGTCGTGTTGTTTCCGGTTCCTTCACCCAACCTGGCCGTCAAACCCACGCGGTAGAAACGCTAAGACTGCAAAACCTTGCAACTCGGTCTGGGCCCAGACGCTGTCTCGGCTCCGGGTGCTGCGGAACCGATCCCACAGTTGCAACCCACCTGGGCTCCGGGCTGCCGTTTCCCTTGGCAGTCTGGAGAGCCCTGTTGTGTTACTGCTGTGACGCCTGGCGCGCGCGATTTGCTAACAGCACAAGGGCAACAAAATATTTTGTGCGGGAGCGTCGTAGAAAGGCGTGTTTAGTGTATATACAGTGGAACCCGCCCCGCCTTGGGGTTCGGCCAGGGGTGTGGGTTGCCCTCCCCAAGCGGCAACGGATTACAAACTTAACACGGTCATATGGAGCAAGGAAGCATTTTAAAACTGTCTCCGGTCCTCGGGCTTGAGCAGGTCGAGAACCACCGCAAGCACAAACCGGAAGAGACAATTGTGGAGATGTATGCCAGCTTGCGTCCCTCCCTGCTGAGTTATGCCTATCAGGTCGTTGGCTCCACGGGCGAGAGCGAAGACCTGGTGCAGATTGCCTTTCTGAAGCTCTTTGACCAGTTGCAAAGAAATTCCCATATTCTCAATATCCGCAGCTGGCTCTACCGCGTGGTCCACAACCTCGCCATCGATCACATACGCAGGAACGGCATCCACGAGTCGGCGGTGGCGGAGTGGCTTTCGCAACGGAGCCGTGCTGGGAGCGTGCGTTCCACGGAAGAAGAACTGATCCAACAGCAGCGCATCTCCGATTCGTTGCGCATCCTGAACGAGCGGGAACGGCACTGTCTCCTGCTGCGCGCAGAAGGCTTGAGCTACCAGGAGATCGGCGGGGTCCTGGGCATCAGCGAGAAAGCGGTCAGCGTTTACCTGGCTCGCGGTCTGAAAAAGTTCGAGGTGCAGAATGAAACCTGCGCCTGATCGCGACGCCGTTCTGCCACCACACTTGAACCAGATTCGGTTGGTCGCTTACCAGGACGGGGAATTGCCGCGCCGGGAGATGGAGTCCGCGCGAGCTCATCTGGAAAGCTGCTGGACCTGCCGCAGCCGCTTGGCGGCCGTCCAGGGCAGCATCGAGTCCTTCCTGAGCGTCCGTAAAAAGCTGTTGCCAGAGCCTGCAGTGCTCTCGGAGTCGAGGGTGGAACAGTTCCGCCAGCGCCTGTCCCGGCACGCCGCGGCCGTAGCTGCGGTTCCGTTGCCTTTCGGCGAACGCTTGCTCATCTTCCGCAATCAACTCCGCCAGTTGGGTCACGCCCTGCTGCAACCTCGCCGGGCCGTGTTGGCCACGTTGGTTGCCGTCTGCCTGCTGCTGGCTATGTTCACCGATGTGCTGAACACCCGGGTCTCTGCGGACACGGTGCTGCGGCGGGCTGAAAATTACGAGACTGCACACTCTCCCGCCTCCGGCCAGGTGACGCGCACTCTGGTGCAGGTGGAACGGATTGACCGGACCGGCAAAAGCACGAACTCCCTGGGAACCGTCGTGATCGTGCATGACTCGGCCACACCGGCCACCTATGTGCGCACCAGGCTTGCTTCGGGTTCAATTGAGAACGCCATAGTCAGAGACGATGGGCCGATGCCGCAACCTGCGCTTGCCGCGGCGCTGTTAGACAACGGATTGGAAGCGCCCCTGTTGCAATATCTGACGGCGCAACGCTGGGTGCCCGATGTCTCGGTAGCCGGATTTCGCAGACTGATCGCGGGGCGTGGAAGCGCGCAGGCTTCCGCCCGGCGCCACGGAGACACCTTCGAACTGAGCTATCCCTTTGCGCCGGGGCATCCCTCGGGCATCACCGAGGCCTCGCTGTTGGTAAGCAGCCGCGACTACTCGCCGAACAGGCTTAGCATCGTTACCTCGAACCGGGGGACCTCCTGGGAATACCGCCTTACGCGCACCTCGTTCTCTTTCGAACCGCGCAGTGTCGAGGTGGCCAGCCTGAACTCCCCCGCAGACATCTCCAATCGGTCCACGGATCGTTCTGCCCCGGCCCCGCCCTTGCGCAAGCCCGTTCCGTTCTCTTACGCCGGCTCTCATGCCAGTGAGGCTGAAGTCGCGGCCGCCGAGGCTCTGCACCGGGTGGATGCTTGCCTGGGTGAGGAAATCAACCTCTTCCCCATGTCTGACGGCTCCCTGCTGGTTCAAGGCCTGGTGGACAACAGCGCCCGCCGGGAGGCCATCCGGAAGACCCTGCAATCCGTCAGCGGCTCGCTGCGGGTCGAGGTGTTTGTCCCCCGCGAGCTCAAGAGCGGCTCGGAACTTTACCGCCCGCCCGATCAGTTGGGGGACACACTTCCGGCCGGCAGCGCGGTCACCACCAGCGCAACTCTTGCCGACCTGTCCAGCACCAAGATGCCGCTGTACGAGCAACTCTACCGGCACTTTGCCCAACCGGGAATCTCCTCGGAAGAAACCGACAAACAGGTGGCCGTGTTCTCCAATGAGGTTGTCACACTGGCACGGCAGACCTTTCTTCACGCCTGGGCCTTGAAGAGATTGGACCGGGAATTCTCCGCGGAGCGCACCTCTGGGCTTTCGGCCACCGCTCGGCAAAAGGTCGAGCAGATGCGCCAGGATCACCGCCGCTGGATTTCCACGCTGGCACAACGCCAGACGGAGATGCTCTCGGACATCGCCGGAGCTGGCCTAGCCGCTGATATGACCCAACTGGACACGGTTCAGCAGGACAGCGAGACCTTGCTGCACCTGGCGCGGGAACAGAACGATCTGGTGCGGGCGCTGTTCACCACTTCCCAGCAGACGCCAGAAACAGCCTCCAGCCTCGCCCGACTGCTCGTCGTTCTGCGGCGCATGGGCGCTTAGCGGCATTCGCCCCCGGCAAAGAGCGCCTGTTGGACTCCGGGACTTTTGGCTCCTGCCCGTAACGGTCGAGGGCTGCCAGGGGATAGTAGAGGTCAAACCCGTGCTATTCTTTCTCTCCTTGGGTGCCGCCCATCACCCTTCGCAGAGCCCTAGAACTCTGACGAGAGAGCGGTTTGATCAAGACACTCACAGCCACGTTGTTGAGTGCTATGGTCTGTCTTGCGCTTGGCGGCACGGCCCATGCCCAGCGAGCGGCCCTGGCGGGCTCAGTCTGTGATCAGAACGGAAGCGTCATCCCCGGCGTTCGCATCACCCTTCTGAATCTTGATCAGGGGCTGAAGCGCGAAGCTACCACCAACGAGGACGGGTACTTCTCGGTGCCGTTTCTGCAGCCCGGAAACTACCTGGTCACCGCGCAAAAGGACGGCTTCGCGGTGGCAGAGATCAAGGATGTCATCCTTCACGTTGGCGACCTGCGCGGCCTGAGCATCCGCCTGCAGGTTGGCGCTGCCCCGGTACAGATCGAGGTCTCAGCCAAGGCTGCGCTGGTAGAAACCGTCAGCCCGGCGTTAGGCAAGGTCGTAACCGGCGAAGTGGTGCGCAATGCCCCGCTCGATGGTCGCGACATTCGCGACCTGGCTTTGCTGCAACCGGGCGTGGCCCCGGTGGACCTCGACTTTCTGGGTGCAGGGGCCTTCACCATCTCGGGCAATCGTGGCGATTCGATTAATTACCTGCTCGACGGCGGGCTGAATAACGATCTGGTCGACAATCGAACCGTCTATTCTCCGAATCCCGACACGGTCGCGGAGTTTCGTGTCATCACCAGCAACTACCCGGCGGAGTACGGACGCAACTCCGGCGGAGTGATTACGGTGGCGACACAATCCGGCACCAACCAACTGCATGGTGGAGTGCTCGATTTTCTGCGAAATGACGCTCTCGACGCCAACAGCTTTTTCAACAAGGTGAACGGCCTGCCCCGCAACGTTCTCAAACGCAACCAATTTGGCGGCACCCTCGGCGGCCCGCTCACTATCCCCGGGGCGGTCCACGGCAAAGACCGTTTTTTCTTTTTCGCTGGTTACCAGGGAGAGCGGCAGATGCAGGACCTGGTGCAGCACGATGTGCCGACCTTTACCCCCGACGAGTTGCGTGGCGATTTCTCCCACTCCGGACCCGCTGGTGTTCCCGATCCCGGCGTGGCCGCTTTTCTCCAAGCATTTCCCTTCTTTCAGCCTGACTCAAACCAGGCTGCCCAAGCCATCATTGATCCCACCCGAATCAACAGCGTGGCGCAGAAATACATCACGGCAGGGTTGATCCCGACCTCACCCGACGGATTGCTAAGCTCGCAAGAGCGCTTCACCTCGAACCGTGATGAGGTGACCACAAAATTCGATCTTGATCTAACCGGGAAGGACAAATTGGCGGTGACCCTGGGCTGGGATCGCATTGACCAGTTGACGCCCTTCGACTATGCCAACGTCCCAGGATTCCCTGATGCGTCCGCCTTCCACGACTATTTTTCGAATTTCGCCTACACTCACATTCTCTCCCCGAACCTGCTGAACGAGTTCCGCATAACGGCGCAACGCGTCACCATTGACGCGGAGAATCCGGCCGTCCACCTGCCCACCCCGGCGGCATTGGGCATTGGGATCACGTCCGATCTGCCCACTGGTCCGACCAATCTGGTGTTCGATCGGGGATTGCAAATTGGATTCGGCCTTGTTGGGCCACAAAGGATCGCCGATAACACGTTCGCCTACTCGGACACCTTGACCTGGACCACCGGCAAGCACAGCTGGAAGTTTGGCGGTGGCTTTTCCGCCTTTCAGGACAACGCGTTCTTTGCCTTCATCGCCAACGGTCAGTTTGCCTTCTTTGCCAGCCCCTTCGGTTCGCAGAACTCCTTTGCCGACTTCCTGCTCGGCCTGCCCTTCGCGTATATACAGAATTCAGCAGCGCCTTCCAACACGCGCAGCAAGTACACCTATGGATTCGCCCAGGATGACTGGCGGATACGCAGGAACCTGGTGCTGAGCGTCGGCCTGCGCTACGAATACAGCACCCCGAAGGCCGACACCCTGGGACGCACTTTCTCCATCGTTCCCAGGCAGCAATCGAGAGTGTTTGTCAACGCGCCGGTCGGCATGCTGTTTCCGGGCGACCCGGCGGCACCCCGTGGCGTGAATTTTCCGGACAAAGACGACTGGGCGCCCCGCGTCGGCTTTGCCTGGGATCCAAAAGGGGATGGACGCAGCAGCCTGCGCGGCGCCTTCGGTGTGTTCTATGACATCCTGAAGGGAGAGGACAACCTGCAGTTCAATGGAAAACCGCCGTTCTATGCTAGTGCGGGCTTTACCTTTCCGCCCCTGTGCGACAATCCTCCCTCGCAACCAAACTGTCAGCCGCTGCCCTTAGGCCTGTCGCAGCCGTTTGCGGCTGCAACAGCGGCCAATCCCTTCCCTTCGCGGAAGCCGCCTGCCAGCCTGGACTTCGCCGCAACTGGCTACTTGCCGATCGGCGGATCCAACAACGTGTTTGTCGTCGATCCCCACCTGCGCACGCCCTACACCTACCAGTACAACCTGACGTTCCAGCGGGAGCTGGCGCAAAACACGGTGCTGGAAGCCAGTTACGTGGGCAGCAGTTCCCACGGGCTGACCGCGTTGGTGGACATTAATCCCTTCGTGCTCGGCACCACCGACCGTTTGCTCAACCTTACTCCCGGCAACAGCAACTGCGACGCGAGCGACCCATTCCAGTGCAGCTTTGCCCAGTTGCGCGAATTCCGCAATGCCACTAACGCCAGTTACAACGGACTTCTCCTCAGCCTGCAAAAGCAGCTCTCGGACAACGGCATCTTCGGCCGCTCTTATTTCACCCTTGCCTACACCTGCTCGCACAACATTGACAGTGCGTCCGGCTTTGCCAACCGGAATTTCGAAGTTCCCTACTACCAGCCGGATATGTTTCGCGCTTCCGCCGACATGGATGTGACCCATCGCATCGTCTTCAGCGGCGGATGGGACTTGCCGTTCGACCGGGCATGGAGCTCGGGCCCAAGGCGGCTGACCAACGGATGGAGCGTGTTCCCTATCGTGAGTTGGCGCAGCGGTTTCCCTATAGACGTATTTGCCGGACTGGCCAGCGCCTTTGACTTCACCAGTCCCGGCCCCTCCGGTGTGGGCGACGCCAACCTGGTGCGCGCCAATTTGGTTGGGCCGGTCCGTATCTTGGATCCCCGCCGCCCGGGGAATTTCTATTTCGACCCCACGAGCTTTTCTAAGGCGCAGTGTGATTTTTCGATCGATCCAACTTGCCAGCCGGGCCCTGCGATGTTCCCGAACGACGACCAAGCTGTCACCAGTCCCGCAGTCCGAACCTATGGGACGCTTCCCAGGAATTTCTTTCGCGGTCCGGGTGTGTTCAACATTAACCTGGCCTTCTCCAAGACCACCCCCTTGACCGAGCGCGTCCAGCTCGAGGCGCGCGCGGATTTCTTCAACCTGCTGAATCATGCGGAGTTTATCAATCCCAACACCAATATCACCGATCCCAATTTCGGGAAGATCCAGTTCACCTACCAGCCCCGGATCATCCAACTGGCTCTGCGCATTAGGTTTTGAGCTTTTTTGCTGCGGCTTGCTTACAAAACCTGGGCAGGCACGTCGAAGCTGGGTACAGTACTGTTTTTTCTGAGCCAGCCGGAAGTTTTTCAACTGAGGAGCTCTGCATGCGTC
>Ga0335070_10007412_pt1 | contig 12869 bp, 8 predicted proteins | sample Lox_Sample_13_FD_206722 | JGI IMG/M metagenome (GOLD analysis project Ga0335070, IMG submission 206722) | Soil microbial communities from Loxahatchee National Wildlife Refuge, Florida, United States - Lox_Sample_1.3 | ecosystem: Environmental > Terrestrial > Soil > Wetlands | place: USA: Florida...
GGACGCGGCGGGAGGCGTGGCGTACGTCGCGGGGCTCGCCGAGGGGCTGCCCGACCCCGCCAACGTCGAGCACTACGCGGCGATCGTGCGCGAGCGCTCCGTCAAGCGACAGCTGCTCAAGATCTCCCAGGAGCTGATGGCCACGTGCGCCCGCGAGGAGGGCGAGGCCATGGACGCGCTCGACGCCGCCGAGACGCAGATCCTCGCCATCGCCGAGCGCGCGATGCGCGGCGGCCTGCGCCAGGTCGGCAAGCTGGTCCACGACGAGGTCGGCCACATCGAGCGGGTCTCGAAGTCCGCCGCCCCCTATACCGGAATCGAGACCGGCTACTACCGTCTGGACGAGCTCACCTCGGGGCTCCAGAAACAGGACCTCATCATTCTCGCGGCTCGGCCCGGCGTCGGTAAAACCGCCCTGGCGCTCAACATCGCGTCCCACTGTGCAATCCGCCACAACCTCCGGGTCGCGGTGTTCTCCCTGGAGATGTCCGCCGTTGCGCTCACCCGCCGCCTGCTGGCGGCAGAAGCCCGCATCAACCTCAAGCGGTTGACCCGCGGGCTGCTCTCCAAGACCGCGGACACGCACCAGGAGGCCTCCGACTGGCAGCGTCTCGCCGAGGCCGCGGATCGCCTGGCCGACGCCCCTCTCTGGGTGGACGACACAGCCGGCATTTCTGTGCTGGAGCTGCGCGGCAAGTGCCGCCGGTTGATGATGGAGCACGGGCTCGACCTCGTCGTCGTGGACTACCTCCAGCTCATGTCGTCCGGGATCAAGGCCGAGAACCGCACGCAGGAGGTCTCGGCCATCACCCGCGGGCTGAAGGCCGTTGCGAAACAGCTGAACGTCCCGCTCCTCGTGCTCTCGCAGCTCTCGCGCAACCCCGAGCGGCGGGGCGACCAGCGCCCCCAGCTCTCCGACCTCCGCGAGTCGGGTTCCATCGAGCAGGACGCCGACGTCGTGGTCTTCATCAATCGCAAGAACCGCGCCCTCCAGGCCGCCGCCGGCGAAGAGGAGGAAGAGGACTGGCGTCTGGCGGACATCATCATCGCCAAGCAGCGCAACGGCCCGACGGACATGTTCAGGTTGCTCTTCCTGGAGGAATTCACGCGCTTCGAGAACCCGGAGTTCTCGACCTATGAGCGCTGAGCCCGCCGCAATCGGTCGCGCCGGTGTCTTCCTCGAGCGGCTCGGCACCAAAGGTCTGCACGCCTTCGAAGAGGTGGGCCGGTTCTTTTACGTCGCCAACGCGACCATCTACTGGATGTTCCGGAGACCCTTCGACGGCAAGGAGTGGGTGCGCCAGATGGTGCGGGTGGGGGTGGACTCCATCCCGGTGGTCGGACTCACCGCGATGTTCACCGGCATGGTGATGGCCCTCCAGACCTACCGCGGTTTCGAGCGCTTCCACGCGGAGGGGTACGTCGCGTCCGTGGTCTCGCTCTCGTTGACCCGTGAACTGGCGCCGGTTCTGGCCGCGCTGATGATCGCCGGCCGCATCGGGTCCTCACTGGCGGCCGAGATCGGCACGATGCGAGTGACCGAGCAGATCGACGCCCTCTACGCGATGGCCACCGAGCCGATCCAGTACCTCGTGGTGCCCCGCGTGGGTGCCACCACTCTGATGCTTCCTCCCCTGGTTGCGCTCGCCAACGGCCTCGGCATCTTCGGGGGCTACTCGATCGCCGTCGGCTTGCTGGGCGCAAACCCCGTCATGTACTGGGACAAGACCTTCCAGTACCTGGACCTCAACGACGTGTTCTCGGGGCTCATCAAGGCAGGGGTCTTCGGGCTCATTCTGTCCGTCACCGGGTGTTCAAAGGGCTTTTTCACGACAGGTGGCGCGGAGGGAGTCGGGAGGTCCACGACAAGCGCCGTGGTGATGGCTTCCCTGGTGATCCTGGTCTCGGACTTCTTCCTCACGAAGATCCTGTTTTGAGGCCGCGACGGTGACGAACACACGCTCCGGTGGCAAAGAGTCGGCAATACAGCCCGGCCCGCCCCTCATCGTCGTGATCGATCTCTGGAAGAGCTTCGCAGGCCGACCGGTCCTCCGCGGTGTCAGTCTGGAGGTGACGCGCGGCGAGTCGCTCGTGATCGTGGGAGGCTCGGGCGCCGGCAAGACCGTCCTGCTGAAGCACATCATAGGGCTGATGGCACCGGACCGCGGGCACGTCATCGTGGACGGCGAGGACATCACGCGGGCGGATTCAGCCAGATGTCTGGAGATCCGCCGCAGGTTCGGCATGTCGTTCCAGGAGGGGGCTCTGTTCGACTCGATGAGCGTTTTCGAGAATATCGCCTTTCCCCTGCGGCGGAACACCAACATGGCGAAAGCGGAGGTCGCCGCCCGCGTACGGGAATGCCTCGCCCTCGTGCACCTCGAGGGCGTCGAGAACAAGGCGACCAACGAGCTCTCCGGGGGTATGCGGCGCCGGGTTGGGTTCGCGAGGGCAATCGCCCTGCAGCCCGAGATCCTCCTGTTCGACGAGCCCACCACGGGACTCGACCCGATCACCGCCGCCGTCGTGGACAGCGTGATCGTCGAGATGCGCGAGACCCTGGGCGTCACCATGGTGACGATCACCCACGACATGAAGTCGGCGTTCCGCGTTGCGGACCGGATCGCGATGCTGCGCGCAGGCGAGATCGTCGCCGAGGCCAGCCCGGAGGTCTTCCGTTCCCTCCCCGACCCGTACATCCGAAAGTTCCTGGCCGGGGAGCCGCTGGAGGAGGATGTCGCATGAGCAATACCGCCCGAGTGGGCCTTTTCATGCTCGTCGCTCTGATTGTCCTCGGGATCTTCATCGTGAAGATCGAGGAGATCCCGATCGGGACGAAAGGCGGCCGCGTCAGCGTCAAGGCGATCTTCCCCTCGGTGGCGGGGCTTGACGAGAAGAGCCCGGTGAGGGTCGCCGGCGTCCGCGTCGGCATCGTGGAGTCCATCGCGCTGCAGGGCGACCGTGCGCTGGTCACGCTTGCGCTCGACCCGAGTGTCGTGCTCCACGAGGGCGCAACGGCCGAAGTGACCAGCCTCGGCATGCTGGGCGACAAGTACATCGAGCTTTACCCCGGCAAGCTCTCCGGTCCCCGCCTCCCCCGCGACACCGTGCTGACGGGGACCAGCCCGGTGGCTTTCGACGAGCTGATGAAGAACCTGAACGACATCGGCGGCGACGTCAAGAGCATCACGGCGTCGCTGCGGCAGTCGCTCGGCGGACCGGCGGGCCAGAAGCGCCTCGACGAGATCATCGAGAACATCCGCCAGCTCTCGGCCGACCTGAAGGGGGCCGTGGAGGCCAACCGCAAGAGCGTGGACGCGACCGTCGGGAACTTCCGGGAGTTCTCGGAGACCCTCAAGACCGAACTGCCGAAGATAGCGGAGAAGATCAACCGTCTCGCCGACAACGTGGACAGCGTGGTCGCGGCCAACCGCGAGAACGTGACCGAGTCGATCGCCAACATCAAGGAGATCTCCGCGAAGCTGCGCACATCGGCCGACAACCTGAACGAGATCTCGGGCAAGATCGCGCGTGGTGAGGGAAGCATCGGGAAGCTCGTGAATGACAAGACCACCGTCGACAACCTCAACGCCGCCCTCAAGTCTGCCGAGGGGGGCATGGAGAGTCTCAAGAACACGCTCGGCAGGACCGAGCGCTGGCGCCTCAACATCAACATACGAAGCGAGGCGCTGCCACAACTCTCCGGACATGAAAACTCCCGCAGCACAATCGGGTTCGACCTGGCGACGAGCCCCCAGCGGTTCTTCCGCCTGGAGTTCGTGGACTCCCCGTTCCCGCGGGTCTACACCTCGACGGAGACCCGCACGACGCTGTACCCCGACGGCCATACCGAGACGACCTCCCAGGCGATCGTGAAGACCTCGAGCACGTACTCGGTCAACTTCCAGGTCGGCTACAACTACAGCAACACGGTGCTGCGGGCCGGCCTGTTCGAGTCCACCGGCGGCATCGGGATCGATCAGACGCTCGCGAAGAGGAAGCTCCTGCTGACGCTCGAGGCCTACGACTGGACTCGGGAGGTCAAGCCCCCGCACCTCCGCTTCGAGGGCCGCTGGTACTTCAACAAGAATCTGTTCGCGTTCGGGGGTTGGGACGACCCCATCTGGTCGCAGCGTTCGTCCTACCTGCTCGGTGCGGGCATCACCTGGGGAGACGAGGACGTTAAGTACCTGCTCGGCACGGCGGCAGCGGCCGCCCCGAGGTAGGGATGGTGCGCGAGGGCGCGACCTTCGAGTGCACCGCCTGCGGCCAGCGCTCGCAGAAGTGGCTCGGCCGCTGCCCGTCGTGCGGAGGCTGGAACACGCTCGAGGAACTCCCGGTCGAGCTGCGCACGACGAGCAAAGGTAGAACCGAGGTCCCTGCTCCGGTTCCGCTCTCTGCTGCCGAGCTCAAGGACGCGCCGCGGGTTCTTACCGGGATCGCGGGTCTCGACCGCGTGCTGGGAGGAGGCCTGGTGCCCGGCAGCGTCGTCCTGCTGGCCGGCGAGCCCGGCGTGGGGAAGTCCACCCTGCTCCTCCAGGCGGCGGCGCGGCGCCCTGAGCTCGGGCCGGTACTTTACGTGAGCGCCGAGGAGTCGGCTCGCCAGGTGGCCCTGAGGGCGCAGAGGCTGGGCTGCTCGAGCGACCACGTTCTGCTGCTGGCGGAACCGGGCGTCGAGTCCGTGGTGGCTGCCGCACGCCGGTTGAAGCCGGCCCTCGTGGTGGTGGACTCCGTGCAAACCATGTACTCGGAGAGGGTGCCCGCGGTTCCCGGCAGCGTCAGCCAGGTGCGGGAGGTGGCGACCAACCTACTGGAGCTCGCCAAGCGCGACGGGCCGCCCGTGGTGCTGGTCGGGCATGTCACCAAGGAGGGCCTGGTGGCCGGGCCCAAGGCCCTGGAGCACCTGGTGGATGCCGTGCTGGAGTTCTCCGGCGCCAGCGGTCACCCTCATCGCATCCTGCGCTCGACAAAGAACCGGTTCGGCCCGGCGCTCGAACTGGCCCTCTTCGCAATGAGCGACACCGGGCTCGAGGAGATCGCAAGCCCCTCGGCGGTACTGCTGGCGGACCGTCGTGCTGGGTCGCCCGGCTCGGCGGTCGCGGTCGTGCTCGAAGGGACCACTCCCCTCCTCGTCGAGGTCCAGGCCCTGGTTTCCCGCTCGCCTCTCGCCAATCCGAGACGCGTGGCGCAGGGCGTGGACGCGGGCCGCCTCGCCCTGCTGCTCGCGGTCATCGAGAAGCGGGCCGGCGGAAGGCTGGCCGACCGCGACGTCTTCGTCAATCTAGTCGGCGGCGTCAGCGTGGAGGAGCCGGCCCTCGACGTCGCGGTGGCGGCGGCCGTGATCTCCTCGGGTGCGGACCGGCCCCTGCCCGCCGATCTGGCGTTCTTCGGAGAGGTGGGCCTCCTGGGCGAGATCCGGGCGGTGAGCCGGCCCGTCGAACGCCTGCGGGAAGCCAGGGCGCTCGGGTTCGCGCGCTGCGCCGTGCCGGCGTCCACGAAGGCACCCGTCGAAACAGGGGTCGAGCTTCTTCCCCTGACCGACGTGCAGGAGCTGGGCAGGCTCCTCCAGGCGCTGGACCGCTGAGGGCACGATGGGCGCGGCCGGCACCGACCTCGACAGGGCCCTCGTGAGGGTGCTCAACGACCTCGAGGCCCTCCGCCGCTCCCTCCGTCTCTACCCGGCGTCTCACCCTGCCCTCAAGCCCGCCCGCGAGCGGATCCGTGCGACGGTGCAGGCCCTGGGTGGCGAGGGGAAGGAAGCAGTGCTGTCGTTCGGCCCCGATCAGCTCTTCTGGAACGGGGAGAAGGTCTCGCTGCCCCCGGCGGCTCCTGCCGCCAGGCTGGTGGGGCTGCTGTTCCACCTGGGCCTTGCGGCCCTGCGGCTGCGCTTCCCGGAGGCGTCCGATGGCCTCTCCGACCTGGTGGGCCGGATCGCAACGCTGCACGAGCCTCCCCAGGAGGAGGAGCGCGCGTCCCTGTTGGCGGGGGCCGGCTCGCTCACCGGGGTCGAACTCGTCCCGCTCGACCTCTCCGGCGTGCAGCTCGTGTCCCCCGATGCCCCGCCTCGGCCGCCCGGGTCGCGACCCGTGTGGGCGGAGCTCGCCGGGCGTCTGGCGCGGGACGGAGCCCTTCCCATCGTCGGGAAGATTCACGAAGGGGAACTGACGCCTGGCATGGTCCTGGACCTGCTCCCCGCCGTTACCGACCCCGAGACACTGTTCGACCGGCTCTTCGCCCAGCTCGGTGAGATCGTCCGGGCCGGCCCCGATTCCAGTCGTGAGATGACATTGGCCCAGACCCGCGAGTTTCTCACTGAGCTGGTTGGTCTCCTGGATCCCGAGCGGCAGAAACTCGCGGTGGCGGTCGCTCTCCGTCACCTGCCTGTGGTGGGAGAACGGGATCTCTGGGTCGCGGCCGAGCTCTTCCTCGATGCGGTCGAGCTGATGCTGGCCCGGCAACTCCCGATTCCCGACGTCGTGCAGCGGGCACTCCACCGCATGGCCGCGCCGATCGCCGACGAGAACCCGGACATGCCGCAGGAGGTGGGGGCTCGCGCGCGCCGCCTGCTCGCCGAGCTCCCGCTCGCGCAGGACTCCGACGCGCTGCAGACAGCGGCCGCCCGGGCGCAGCTCCCGACCGGGTGGGAAGGGTCCGCATGGGTCCGCGAGTCGCTGAGCGAGCTCGGTGAGGAGCAGGTCAGGCTCCATCTGGTCCGCCTGCTCCAGGAGGTCATCACCCTCTGGCCCGGGGAGCTCGTAGCCAAGCGCGCCGCATTGCGCCTCGCCGAGGAGATGGCTGCCGCGCTCGAGGTCGGGGACATCGCCACGGCGGCGAGACTGGCTCCCCTCCTCGCTGCCACCTCGGATGCCGAGGCCCGCCGGGTGGCGAGCGAAACCGGCGTGCCCGCGGCGATCCGCGCGTTCAAGGCCTACGATCGCAGTCACCACGCCGACCTGAGCGCGGTGCTCGTCGCCCTCGGGGAGAGCGCCCTGCCGGCGGTCCTCGACGCTCTCGCAGACGAGGAGAGCCTGGCGGTCCGAAAGCGCCTCCTCGAAGTCGTCGCCCGCCAGGGTGAGCTGGCGTTCCCTTACCTCATTCCCCTGCTCGACGACCCGCGCTGGTTCGTGGTGCGGAACGCAGCGTTTCTCCTGCGGCGGCTCGGCCACCCCGATGCTCCGCGCCTGCTCAAGTCCAGGCTGGCTCGCTCCCAGCCGAAGGTGGTGGCGGAGATCCTCAAGGCGCTGGTCGAGCTGCGGGACCCCGATTGGTACCCTCTCATGCTGCAGAGCCTCGACTCCCCGGACGAGGAACGCCGCCGGGTGGCGCTCGACGTCGCCTCCCGGATCCGCCACCCTGACGTGGTGAACGCCCTCCTCGAGAGGCTCTCCGCCCGGATCGGCGGGCGGCTGCGGGAGCCGTTCAGCGTCGATCTGATCCGGGCACTCGGAAGGCTGCGTGATCCGGCCGCGCTGCCGGCACTCCGCGAGGTGCTGGCGATGCGACAGTGGCGATTCTCGTTTTCCCTGGGACCGGCGCGCCGTGAGGCGGCCGCCGCGGTCGCCATGCTCGAGGGCCCGGAGGCCCGCGCTCTGGCGCTCGAGTTGGGGCGCAGCCGTGACCGGGCGGTGGCGGAGGGTGTGCGGATGGCAAGGCAGACCGCTCGCGAGCCCGAGGAGGAGGAGTGAGCCCGCAGGCGGACTGGGGAGCGCTGGTTCAGGCCACTATTGCCGAGCTGGCGGCTGGGACCACCACCGTCGGGCTCTACGGGAGCGCGCATCCGCACGCCGCGCAGGCGCTCGGCAAGCTCACCTCTCTGCTGGGGGAACTGCTCGCTGGCGAGGAGGAGCTGGCGTTCGTGCTGCTCGGGGAAGAGCTCTTCGTCCAGGGCCGGCCTTTCACGCGAATCTCGCGCCAGGCGCCCGCGCTGATCCGGCGGCTCAGGCGACGGGGGGTCGAACACGTCACTTTCCGGCGGGGAGTGACGGCGGAGGAGTTGCGGTCTTTCCTCGAGGAGCTCGCCGCGGGCGAGGATGCGCCCGTGAGCGCGTACCCGAACATCCAGGTCGGCAGAGTCGAGCTCTCCGAGAGTGAGCTGGGGGGCCCGGACGCGAAGGAGGGGGGCCGGAGGGGGCGCCGTCTGCCAACCGTCAGGGACAGGGTGTCGTTGGTCCAGGAGTGTTTTGAGGACGTCATGGCAGGGCGACAGCTAGCAGTGGGGGATCTCGAGAGGGTCACCCGCTCGCTGGGCGAGGCGCTGGCAAGCGACCCTGACCCGGTCCGCCACCTGGCACCGTGGGAGGGCTTGGAGCGGTGGTTCGCGGTGCATGCCCACAACGTGGCCGCCGTGACCATGGGTCTCGCCCGCCTCGCCAACGTCGGGACCACCGCCTGCCGCGACCTGGGTCTCGCCGCACTCGTGCACGACATCGGCAAGCTCTCCCACCCCCGCGAATTGCAGGCCAGGGAGACGGAGCTCGCGGGAGACGAGATCGAGTTGCTCCTCGACCACCCGAAGGTGGGGCTCGAGACCCTGCTCGCGAGCGGACAGCTACCTCCCGTGGCCCTCATCGTGGTCGCCGAGCATCACCTCAACTTCAACGGCACCGGCTACCCCCGCCTGGGCCGCCCTCGACGTCCGCACCCCGCGGCCAGGATCGTCACGGTTGCCGACACCTTCGACGTCCTCTTCACGGCCCGGGGAGCCAGGGGGTTGACCACGCGCGAGAGCACCGTGGCGTGGCTGACCGATCGACAGGGCTCCATGCTAGACCCCGGCTGGAGCTCTGCCCTCTGCGAGATCCTCCAGCCCCCGCCGGCCGCTCAGCCGCCCGGGTAGTAGCCCGAGATCGTCCTGACCTCGACCTTCGGGCGACTCACCTTCACCGCAACCTTGCGGAAGATGTCCGGCGCCGTCTCCGAAGTCGACGTGTAGGCCAGGAGGTACTGACTGCGAAGCTCGCGGTTGATACGTTCGTAGACCGGCTCCAGGCTGGCGCCACGGGCGAGGAAGAACGAGTCACCTCCCAACGTCCGCGCCAGCCGCGTGAGGTGCGAGCGGATCCCCACCTTCGTGATCGGGAGGTCGATCCCGACCGTGTAGATCGTCACCCCGCTCCGTCGGGCGTAGTCGAGCGTCTTCTCGAAATCCATCCGGGACGCGTTGTCGTCGCCGTCCGTCAAGATGATCATCGCCTTGCGCCCGCGCACGCCGGAGAATTGGAACAGCCCGTATACCGTGGCATCGTAGAGAGCGGTCTCGCCGTCCGCCCGCAGCGAGATCATCGCCCGCTCGAGCGCGCCGAAGTCCGCACTGAAACCCTCGAGCATCGTGGCGCGGTCGTTGAACGCTTCAACGAACGCGCGGTCGCGGGGGCGGAGTAGGTTACGCAGGAACCCCACGACGACTCGCTGGACCTCGGGCAGCGTCTTTTCCATCGAGCCCGAGGAGTCGAGCACGAGCCCCAGCCGGATCGGGAGGTCCTGCTGGCGCGCGAAGAACGAGACCGTCTGCTTCACCCCGTCCTCGCTCACCTCGAACTCGCCCTGCTTCAGCCCCTCGACGGGCTTCCCCCCGCTATCGAGCACCGTCACCGGAAGCTCGACGGTGGTCACCTGGATGCCGGTGAGGTACTGCGGAGCATTGACGAACTGAACATCCTCCGCCTGCCTCTCGTCATCCAGCACCGCGAGCGCGCGCAGGTAACCGATCGAGCCGTCGTCCTTGACCGGCAGCCAGGCCTCGAAGGGAGGCGTGTATAGCGTCTGCATCAGCATCTCGTTCCAGTAGAGCTCGAGCCGGGAGAGCTTGTGGTCGGGGGGCACGTTGACGGTGACCGACACGTGAACCTTGCCACCCTTGCGATCCCCCGGGCCGACCGGTTGCTGCCTCACCAGGAACCGCTCTCTCCCGACGTTGATGTCCAGCTGCCGGCGGTCCAGCTCCTGGTCCTTGCCGTCCAGTGCCACCGCGACGATCGAGGCCAGCCGCGGAAGTGGGCCGAGGTCGAGCTCCACCTCGAAGGGCGGCCGGTTCTTCGTCAGGACCGCGCGGCCGTCCAGGAGAAACTGCACCTTGGTCACCTTCGGTCCCACGAGCGCCGTGAACCTCTGGACACCCGTGACGCCCTCCCCCTCGGGCCCCTGCAGGGAAAGAGTCGGTTCCTGTGCCTGGGCTACTCGTTTGATCGCGTCCTCGGCTTTGAGGTCGGGAGTGGCCTCGGGCCCCAGCTCCGGAACAGGAACCTCGAAATCCAGCTCGCGCATCGCCGCGTGCTTCGAGTTCGTGTCCTGCACCTTCAGCCGCAGGTGGTACTTGCCGGGGCGCAGCTCCCTCTCGATCAGCACCGGGAAATCGCCTGCACCGGACGTCGGAAACGTGAAGGCGTACCTGAAGCGGTCCGTCATCACCGTGTCGCGCGACACCTCGCCGGTGACGTCAAGCTGAACCACCTCGACGTCCCCGACCTTGCTCGTCCCCAGGCCTGCGCGCGGGATTCCCGCCGAGAACGTCACGGACACCTTGCTGCCACGGCGGCCGCCGATCGCCGTCGCCACCTGCAGGTCGAGCGCGGTGGCGTCCTTGGGTAGAAGAGTCGAGAACTGCAGGAAGCGCGCGGCGGCCGATTCCTGGTTTCCGGTGTCGGGCGGACTCGCGTGCTCCAGTGCCATCTTGGTTCGCGTGTCCTTCAGCCAGTACTCGGCCATGTCGAGCGCCCGCAGGATGTCCTGGTCGCCGCACCTCATCTCGGGCCGCATCACCTGCGACTGGGACATGACGGGATCGCGCGCCCAGGCCTGGAGCTCGCTCCAGCCCGTCGGGTTGTAGAGTGCGGCGCGTCCGTCGTTGATGGGGTCCCACAGCCGGTACCGGCCGAGGCCGTACGGCTTGAAGAAGAGAATCACGACGTTGTCGCCGATGCCCTCGAGCCTGGACCAGACCCAGAACTCGAGCGGCCAGAAGATGCTGTCGCATTCGATCGGCTTCCTGATTTCCGGCTGGCCGTGGAGCAGCAGCACCCGGGCCCGGTCCTCCTTGGTGTTCCCGAAATCGGTCCGGCAGTCGTCGAGACGCTCCTGGTAATCGCGGCGGAACGTCGGACCCGTCATGCCCCTCTCGTGGGCCCACAGGTCCCACAGTCGGTCGGCGAACGCCTGGCGCTCGGCTTCCGTTTCGAGCGCGAGGAACGCCTTCCGCTCCTCCATGCTGATGATCGGGTACACCTCGTCCTCGAGCCAGGTCTTCCACGCTGCGGGCAGCTGCGCCGGCTTGACGGCCCAGGCGGGCGCCGCCATCGCCACGGCAAGCAGCCCAAACATCAGCAGATCACGAACCCTCGGTCTCATCGTTTGCTTTACGCTTCGGCCGGGGGCGGCGTTGCAAGCTGAAGGTACGCCTGCCATGCCCTCCCTCTGCCCTGTGCCAACACCTTGAGGTCCGACCCCATGCCCGAGGGCAACAGCAGCCGTTTGGCGGACGAGAGCTCCGCCCACTCCTCGGGTGACAGGGGTTCGCCCCGAGCCACGGCGGGGGGGAGGAACGAGAGCGCCCCGTGAAGCGTGAGGAAAGCACCCAACGGCCTGATCACGCCGTGCTCCCAACCGGTGTCGGAGGCGGCGTTCTCCAGGTCGTCGAAGTTGACGTGCGCCGTGATATCGATTTCGCCCGGGTCGGCCAGCACGTCCTCGACCAGGGCGTGCGCGCGATAGCCCACCAGCGAGCCTCGCCGCCGCGCACGCGGCTCGTACAGTTTCCGACTTATGTGACCGTAGTCCACCACGAAGGCGACGGCGTCGGGCCCGCACCACGCCAGGTGCTCCGCGTGGATCGCGCGCGCGCGCGGCCTGATCTCCGCAACCTGACCTTCCTCCAGGGTGAGACCGTGCTCCGCCAGGTAGCGCAGGACGTCGGACGTGCTGGGTTCCCCGGTCGCCCAGCGCAACCCCCCTTTGCCGTCGGGCTCGACGTAGTACTCCGCCAGGGTGTATCCGAGCTTCTGTCCCAGCACAGTTACCCGGTGCGCGGGCAGGGCGTCGTACAGCTCGCAGGCGAAGAGGACCACAGGCCCGGCAGGCCAGCTCGCCTCGGAGAGTCGCGACGCCAGCTCCACCCCCGGGCAGCGCTTGGCGATCCGCTTGCGTGCCCACTCCCCTGTCTCGACTGCGAGCGTTCGGCGCAGCACCTCGGGTCGGGCGTCACCGAGGTGTTCGATGAGCCCGGCAAGCAGCACGCCTTCTCCCGCGCCGAGTTCCACGAAGGTGACAGGCTCACCGAGGGCCCCGGCGAGCTGGCGGACGATCTCGGCGAGGCTCCGACCGAAGATTGGCGAGGCGGTCGGGGCAGTCAGGAAGTCGCCCGAACGTCCCACCGGTCCGCTCCCGGTTCGGCGCCGCGTGTAGTAGCCCGCGCTCGGGTGGTACAGGGCAAGGTCCATGAACTCCGCGAAGCTCACCCTCCCCCGGCGCGCCACCTCGGCGACGATCGCGTTCACCGTCGCTAGCCTAGCACCACCGAGGGGATACGCGCGTGCAGATCCCGGGCAATCGAGGAGTCGCTCTCGTCGTGGCTCCGAACTGTGATGAGCGTGGGCACCTTGATTGTCGCGAGCCGGTCCGCGTGCTCAGCATCGTCTCAATGCGGCCCCTTCAGGTCGGCTGCGGCCGCGTGGATCCTCTCCCAAGCCCTGACGACATGTCTCTCCTCGGTGCTGGTCTGTCCCACGCACAGCCTGAGGGTGAAGCGGTCCTCCAGCGTCGTGTGTGTCAGGTAGAGATCGCCGCTCGCGTTCAGACGATCCAGGAGTGCGCGGTTGAATTCGTCGCCGTCCCGGTGCCTGAAGCACACCAAGTTGAGCGGCGGCTCGACGGCCAGC
>Ga0335070_10007413_pt1 | contig 12868 bp, 13 predicted proteins | sample Lox_Sample_13_FD_206722 | JGI IMG/M metagenome (GOLD analysis project Ga0335070, IMG submission 206722) | Soil microbial communities from Loxahatchee National Wildlife Refuge, Florida, United States - Lox_Sample_1.3 | ecosystem: Environmental > Terrestrial > Soil > Wetlands | place: USA...
GATTGTTGTAGATGGTGTAGGGAAAGCCACTGGTCCATCGGAAAAGTCCAGAAAGTTCCCAGCCTCCGATCACAGCATCGAGGGCACGATTGACACCGGACGCGAAAGGACGGCCTTTACCGAACGGGAGGTCGATGATCCAGTTCGCATTCACCTGATGTGTGGTATCAAAATCGGAAACAGCCTTGAAAAGATTCGGGGACCAGGCATTAAACATCTGACAGCCGCCGTTGAAGTTGAGAGAACCGTAGTTTCCCAGGCGCTCAGCGTCAGAACATAAGTCAATCGATTTCGAATACGTGTAGTTGAAGTCGAACTGAACACCGTGGCTCATGGGATGCCGGAGCGTGGCTTGCAACGCGTTGTAATTCGAGAATCCGATGGAGCGAACGGCGAACAATGAAACATACTGCGGGTTGTAGAACGAGTTAGGCCCTCCGACAGGATAGTACTGGCAGGGTGGATGTCCAGCCTGACCGCAGGCCGGATCACCGGTGGCATCCGGTATGCCACCGTTGCCGAAGCCGGACACAACAGGCACGTCGAGAGCCTGAAGCGCAGTGGTCTCGACCCCCGCCACTCCACAGAAGAGATCGAAGACTGCCAAAACTGGATCGGTGGTCGAGGAAGGAGCGGCGGGCATATTGTTCGGGTTAAGGCATCCTCCGGTCTGGGCTAATGCAGAACTCCCTATGGCGTAAGAACCACCATTCGTGGGCAACTGAATCATGTCATTCCAATACTGAACGACCGCGGGGCTGACCATGGAATCATTAAAGGAGGTATCCCGCACGCCCTGCAGTTCGTATAGTCTCGCAAGAGGCTGGATCGCAGAAAAGTAATCCAGCCCGGATTTCTTGTCCCGCAGATCGAGGGGCTGAGCGACGTCCTGTGAACTCAGCAGACGATGCGAGAGCCTGCCGACGTAGGCGACATCCAGTGAGAATCCGCCACCGAGGTCGCGCTCCATGGAGAAATCTAAGGTGTAGGAATAAGGAGTCTTCAACGCAGTGTCCAGGCTGCTGCCAAAATTCGAGGCGCCGAGCGATTGCATGGTCGGTATCGTCTCCGGGAAGGTCGGAGCCCCAGGGGCGGACTGCAGAAGACTTGGTGGAATGACGTTGACGCTCGTCAGCCGAGGCAGACTGTTGAGCGGCGTTATCGAGTTGGTGAGAGATGTCGTCAGGCCGAAAGAATTCCCACTGAATTCATCAACGATGCCTTGCCCGAACCGGTCGTACACCATTCCAAAGCCGCCACGGATAGATGACTTATTGGAGCCGCCCAGGAGTTTACCCAGGATACCTTTGGTTTTATTGGGTGCCCAAGCAAACGCGACACGAGGACCTAAGTTGCCGTAATCCCAATTCCAGTAGTTCCCCTTATGGTTGGCGGCACCGCACCAATCGACTTGCAACAGAGAATCCTGGCTTGACGGAATACTGCTGAGGCCGGCCGCTGCGCGCCCAGAAAACCAGTTTCCAAGACTCGGACTGGGACAAACCTGCAAACCATTGGTTTCCCAGACAGGAGAGAAGAGCGAGTAGCGCAGGCCAAAAGTCAGCGTGAGGTTGGGTTTGACCTTCCAAATATCTTGTACGTAAGGCTCATAACTATTCTGCGCAAAACGCCGCGATAAGGGCGAGTTGGCCGGAAGCAGTTGGAGTTTCCTGTCGTAATTGAAAACCGTGGTGGCCTGGGTGACCATTCCCAATACATCCGTGATCGGATAGTCGTAACTCACGGCGAAACTCGGGTCCACGTCCGGAAAGCCACTGTTTGTCGGATTCAGCGGACTACTGTTCTTCCCGGCAAATCCGGAAGTAGTGGTAAAGGACGAATTCGTGCTTCCACTATCGAAGGACGAGGAATAGTTGAGCCGCGGATTACGCATGAACAAAACGTAGCCGCCGAACTGCAGCGTATGCTTCCCGTGAATCCACGACAAATCCTCCGAAAAATTGTGCATCGGGCGTTGGAAGTTTTGGGTGCGCGTGATTGCCTGGCTGAAATTGAATGTCACCCACGGCTGGTACGAGTTGCCCAAAGTTCCAAAACTTTCCCGCACGAACCCATAATGGAAGTTGCTCATCAGGTTTGGACGAATCACTGCTGAGTAGCTTCCGATAAGTCCTTTATTGTGGTAGACGGTCTGGCCTTGCGGTGGCTGGCCGGGAAAATATGGCTGGCAGCCTCCGCACGTATCATCAGAATCATCTCTGGAAGCTCCCGTCAGCGAAAGACGCTGCTTCCCGTCCTGCGTCAGGTTGTAGTCCAGGCGGGCAATGTAGACGTTTTGTGTCTGATGGGTCGGGGAAGCGAAGACGAAACCCTGGTAGTTGTAGCCATCACCTGTCGAATTGCTGTTCGGCTGCGGTAGGCTCTGGAAGTACGCCAAGGCGGCCGCATTCGGACCGGCGTGCGCTGGATCCATCTGCTGTAGTTGCTGGAAGCCCAGGGCAAAGTATCCTACGGCCGGTGTGTACGTCTGACCGCTCTGGCCTTGTACCGCGAAGCTGGACCCGCCCGGACACTTTGATGCGTCGGCGCAGAGATACTGCAGGACACCGTCGCGCATTGCCAGGCTGGGGACCTCTTCTCCAGCACTTACAGTCGCCTCGGCGCGGCGCGTCCCCTCGTAATTCAGGAAAAAGAACGCGCGATCTTTTTTGATGGGGCCACCGATCGAACCGCCAAAAATGTTGCGAATGAGTTTGGGAGCCTGGTTGCAATCATTCGGATTCGGAAGAGCGCAGTTATGCAGCTGTGTCCGTTTATTGAAGTAATCGTTTGCGCTGGTGTACGTGTTACGCAGGTATTCATAGAGCGATCCGTGAAAACTGTTGGTCCCGCTTTTTGTCACCAGGGCGACTTGCGCGCCACTGGTTCCCCCCTCGTCCGCATTAGCGTTCGAAGTGGTGACGCGAAACTCCTGCACTGAGTCGAGCGTTACTGGCAAAACCGAGGTAAAAGCGTGACCGCCTTCATCGTTTACGCGAATGCCATCGAGACTCAAGTTCCCTTGATCGCTCCGAGCGCCATTCACGGCGCCGCTGCGCGTGTCGCTTCCACTGGTGTCTGCGCGATTGCCCGTATACGCAACGCCAGGTTGCAGCGTCAGCAGGTCGGGCACATTGCGGCCCTCCAGCGGCAGTTCCTTCACCTGATTCTCACCAAAGGCGACACCCAGGCTCGCGTCTTCCGTGTTGAGTACCGGTGCCTGGCCAGAAACTTCAATCTCCGTCGTGATCGCGCCGACCTGAAGAACGGCGCTTACGCTGGTTGGCACATTCACCAACAACTGTAAATTTCTCTGCTCATATCTCTTGAAACCAGCTTTTTCGACAGTCAGTACGTAGGTTCCCGGCGGGAGACCGAGGATTTCGAATTCGCCGGCCGAGGAAGTCGTAATGTTCCGGCTGATCGCCTGCGCTTCATTGGCTACTGTAACCACCGCGCCGGCAACTACCGCGTGAGAGCTATCGACGACTTTTCCGCGCAAAGATGACGTGCCGGTCTGCGCCCAGACATGGGAACCGAACAGCAAGAGACCGCTCAGCAACAAAGAGAAAAAACGATTCTGGATGGGATACCGCATCGTGCCCCCCTGGTCTGTATCTAGCACTGGAATGCGGCAATGGAAGCCGAGGCCCAAGGAGACTCTCACGTCAAGTCTTCCGCACAGACCGACAAGTTCCTTGCCATTTTTGTGGTGAGAACAATATGGTGTGCGTGCGTGCAAAGTCAAGAAAATGATGCGTGGCCGTTCTGTCGATTGCCGGTTTACTTCAAGCTTGCACGACGCTGCCGGATGCGTCAGCACCCCGCTCTACACCCGGAGCCTGCCCCTGACATTGTCGAGGAGTTAGTGCTGTCTGCTTCTGCGCTCCCCCGGCTGTAGAAATATTCAACGATCCGGACAGCCGATCCTATGTGCTTGTGGAAAACTTGCAGTCCCTACCGGCTGAGTCGCCGCCCCAACGCCCGGTTAGTGCTCTTGTTTTCTTGGCTTTGGGTGTCATGACGCTGTCGTCTACCCCAAGCTGTGCTGACGATGTGTTCCCATGGGAACATTTTTGGCCTTTGCTCGCCCAGCTGATACCGGGGAGCCCCCGGGCCTATTCGAAGGACACGATGAAAGTTCGCCTTTGCTGTCGATTTCTTCCCTTCGCGACGACTATAGGGTGGACGATCAGCGCGTGAGGCCTCAGACTCTCACAAGCCCGATCGATAAGAACGGGCATGGGACTCCGATGAGAAAAATGATTTTTGCCATCAACATCACCCGGGTCTTCAGGTCTGGATGTGTTGCGCTGCGCTACTTGAACCGGTGACAAAAGGGAATCTGTGGCCACAGTGCTGAACATTTTCATCATTAAGGAGAACCACAATGAAATACATCTGTTTGGGCTATTACGACAAGAGCAAACTCGACAGCATGAGCGAGAGCGAGCAACACAAGATGTTCGATACATGCTTCACCTACGATGACTATCTTCGCGCCAATGGGCACTTTGTGGGCGGGGAAGCCCTTCAGCCGGCCGAAACCGCTTTGACGCTTTATTGGAAGAACGGCAAAGTCGCAACGACCGACGGTCCCTATGCGGAAACCAAGGAACAACTCGGCGGCATTCTCGTGCTTGAAGCGCGGGACATGAACCACGCTGTACAGCTTATGGGCCAGCATCCTGCCTTGAAGTACGGCAACATTTGGGAGATTCGGCCGGTAGCGGACTTGAACGAAATGATCAAGGCAAGCGAGCAGCGGCGGGGCCAGACCGCTGCACGTTGAACGCGGCCCGAGAGAATAGGATGGCCTAGGGGCAGAGGCTTTAACGTCCCGGGCCTTACTATTCGCTCTCGGATGGCTCCCAGAGCTCGATCTTATTCCCGTCTGGATCTTTGACCCAGGCAAAGTATCCGTAGCCGGGATATTCCTGGGTTTTGTCGATGGGCACGCCTTTGCTCTTCAGATGGTTGAGCACTTCGGTCATGTTCTTGACTCGGTAATTGATCTGGCCGGTGCGCGGCTTGTCCTTGATATCGTCCTTGGTCGACATAATCGCCCATGCCATGGTTCGCTTGATCTGCGGATTATCGACATCCCGCGAGTCAAAAGTTGCATAGACTGAATTGCACTCGCTGTCCTGGCTTGCAGCATCGATTCCGAGGCAATCGCGATACCAGGCTGCGAGTCTCTTTGTGTCGTTGGAAAAAAGGAAAACGCCGCCGATTCCGTCGATCATGAATTCCTCCCACTGCGCGTCTGTGTTTCTGCCGGTTTCCGAACCGGCAGGCATAGATCCAAATCAAAATGCGACCAATCCAGTGCGCTTTCTTTGTCGAGGAAAACCTCAAGTGCTGGCGCATGCTCGGGCTCATAGGCACTGTGGATGAGCCATTCTCTGTACAGGTAGTCCCAAGCGGTAGCCACCTTATGGATGTCGCCGGAAACCGTTATGGCGGCGTATCGCATAGCCGGCATTTTCAATTTCGACACTCCTTCCATGCACTCGAAGGGAAGCGACGAGGCGAGGCAGACCTCATATCTATAAAGATGTTGTGGCGTCACGTGTGGATCGTCTACCGTCATTCCAAAAAGAGTTCCTTGCGAAAAAATATTCTGGGACTTGGCCCATTCAATCAATCTCTTGAGTGCGGCAAGGACTCTGTCGAGTTCGAAGGCGTTGGTAACCCGAATGTAGGCGACTTGCCTTTCGGGAAGGTCGATCAGCCTCACTGGGAACGCGGCTTTCTTCTCCTCCGCGCTCATGGGGAGACCATAAGCATCTTGCGGGAAGAGTTCTTTGCAAATCTTGCTTTTTTTGATTTCGCCGCTTTTCCGAAACTGACTTGGCGAAGTATCGTAGCCGGACCGGAAGGCCCGTGAAAACGTGGCCGATGACGAAAAGCCACAATCTAACGCGATATCCGTCAGGCTTTGATCGGAATAACGAAGAAGACGAGCGGCCTTTTCCAGACGAAGGCGATTCGTGAAGTTGTTCAGGGTTTCGCCAGAAACCGCCGTAAAAACTCTGTGGAAGTGAAATTCCGAGAAGCAAGCAACATCGGCAAGCTCAGCCAGCTTGACCGGGCGATCGAGATTCTGGCGAAGATAATCGATGACCCGATCAATTCTTTGGACGTATTCGCTTTTGGCCTGGGTGTTCGCGCTCGCCACGGGTTGACATTGTGCCATAGAAACACAATTGGCTCTATGCGTCTGCAACCCGTATCTACTGCATTGCCGAGAAATCGGTGGGGCGCATGTATACTTCGTCCACTTTGTAGTTGTCGTTCACCTTTTCAATGAGTGGTTCCGCAGCTTTCCTGAAAGGCAAGAAATCCGGATCTGCATGAAGAGCGTGCCAATTGGCATCCGCTTCCTTCCTGCCTGGATGTGCTACGAGGTAGATGAATGTGTTGTTCCACGCAGGATTCTCGTTGGGCACCCAGTAACCGACAACGTTCAGGTTGTACTTGGCCTGCATTTTGGCGACGCTGCGGAAAACGGATTCGAGGGCCGGCACCTTGCCAGGCATGGTGTGATAGATCATCAGTTCGAACACACGATTACCATCGGCTTTCACTTCAGGGAGGTGTGTGAATCGTGCTGCGAACAGCGATCCAGCGATGAAAGAAACCAGCGCGGTAGCGAATAGGGTCCACCCATTGAATCTCCGGAACTGGTGAATCGATTGGTTATCAGTGATCTTCATTAAACTTGTCCTCGGGGAAGCGATCTTTATTGAGCGGTGTCGTGGGCACTCGAAGTCAGCATCGGCACGAGCTAGTCGCCGGTTTCTATTTGACTGCTTCGCCGCATGCAGGCTGATAGACGAGGGGAGGATGTCACGGTTAGCGTGCTTCGAGAGTTTGATCGGGAAGGGTGACCGAGGCAAGAGAAAACTTTACGGGCCGGCGCTTGTGCTTTCCGGATGCTCCACACGGCGGCATTGGGGTCGGTCAGCAATCCCTAGGTACTTTCATGTATGTAGGCTATCCAACATTTTGCGTAATCTACGTGAGCGCGTTGCTGTCAATGTCTCCCCGTGAATGAAATCAAACCAATCCGGGTCCTGATCGCCGATGACAACGCGAGTATGCGCAAGGTGATCCGCACGTTTGTGGAAGACATTTCCAACGTGGAAATCTGCGCCGTTGCCCGCGACGGGGCTGAGGCGCTTGAGTCGGCGCGTACACTGAAACCGGATGTACTGATCCTCGATGTGGCGATGCCCCGGCTGAACGGAGTGGAGGTCGCCAGCCTCATCAAGAAAAGCCTCCCGCGCGCAAAGGTGATTCTCTTCACCATGTACGAAGACTCTGTCGGGAAGACACTTGCCAAGTCTGCCGGGGTCGATGTCATTCTTGCGAAGACCCGCGGCATTTCGGCTCTCACCGAAAAGATCAATGCCGTGATCGAAGAAGGGTAGTGCTGCGGCTCTTCGCGGTCTCTTGAAAAGCGTTCACCACAGGGGGCACCTAGGAACACAGGGAATTCCTCTGTGAGCCCCTGTGGCTTCTGTGGTGAAGGGTTTGGTGTTTCCGTGTGCGTGGCGGCGTTTCGTTAAGATTCCTTCATGTCAATTACGGCCTCGGATCTGCGCAGGCTTGCCGTCTCGCAGAGTCTCTTTCCGCCGACTACTTTGAAGCGGGCGCTGCGTCGGATGCAGTTTGTGCAGGCGGATCCGATACGGGCTCCGGCGCGGGCGCAGGATCTCATCCTAAGGCATCGCGTCAACGGATATCGGGCGGGGGATCTTGAGCGAAGGTACGCGGCATCGGGCCGGAACGGACTCGGGGTCGAAGAAGATTTCTTCATCAATTATGGTTTTGTCACGCGGGAGTTGCAGGCGTTGATGCATCCGCGGTCGAACAGCGGAGTGCCTGCAGCAGGCGGGCTGCCGTGGCCGGCGGCGCGGCGCAAGCGGGCGCAGTTGCTGCTGGAGTTCGTGCGGGAGCGTGGCGTTGTGCATCCGCGAGAGGTGGACGAGTACTTCGCGCATGGAAGAGTGACGAATTACTGGGGAGGGTCGTCGAATGCAACGACGCATCTGCTGGATGCGATGCATTACCAGGGAATGCTGCGGGTTGTGCGGCGTGAGGCTGGAATCCGGTTATACGCGGCACATGAACACACGGCGGAGCCTTCGGATGACGCGGAATGCAAGCGGCGGCTGGATTCGTTGGCCGATGCGGCGATCCGAATTTATGCTCCGATGCCGCTGGCGAGCTTGCGGTTCGTTCTGAGGCGCCTGCGTTATGCGGCGCCGCAGTGGGAGAGCGGAATCAAGGGCGCGATCGACCGGGCGCAGCAGCGGCTGGCACACGAGCGGATAGACGGTGTGGATTGGTACTGGCCCGCCCAGTGGAAGTTAGGCGGCGGTCCCGATGACTCGGTCAGGCTGCTGGCGCCGTTTGATCCGGTGGTGTGGGACCGCTGGCGGTTTGAAATGCTGTGGGGATGGACTTACCGGTTTGAAGCCTACACGCCTGCCGCGAAACGCGTGCGTGGATATTACGCCATGCCGATGCTGTGGCGGGATCACGTGATCGGATGGGGGAACCTCGCAGTGAAGGATGGGGCGCTCGAGGCTGAGTTCGGCTATGTAAAGAGCGAGCCGACGGATACGGTATTCAAGCGGGAGTTGCAGGAAGAACTTGAGCGGATGCGAGCGTTTTTGGGGATGTAGGAGTGAGAAGTCAGAATGCGGAAGTAAAAGCCGAATGCAGAAGTTAGAAGGCAGAATGCAGACGCAGGAATAAAGCTGCGCCTGATTTTCTCAGGCTAGCTGTTGCTCGGCGCCTTGGAACAGGGCTCGCATGGCGCGCACAACGAGGCGAATCACTAGAAAGATGATCGCCAGCATGATCAGGGCCACAGTTCCTGCAACGTACGGGTGCCTAGTGGCGAGCCACGTCAGGCCGATGGCGACCACGTCTTCTCCGAGACTCAGCGAGATATTCGAGAATGGTTCGGGTGAGGGTGTGACGGCGGCGCGGGCTGCGGTTTTTCCTCCATGGGCGACGAGGGCGACGGCGGCTCCTACGAGTGCCGCTACCAGTTGGTGCTCGGGAGAGAGTTGACTGGTCGCACGGTAGGCGAGGAGTCCCGCGACTGGAACGCGGATGAAGGTGTGCAGCGCATTCCAGATCAGGTCGAAGGCGGGGATCTTGTCGGCGAAGAATTCAACTACGAATAGGGCAGTGCTGGCGATGATGACGGGCCATCCCTGGAGCAGCTGCAGGCCCGGAGGAAGTGGCAAGTGGGCGAAGTGGGCGAGCAAACCCAGGACGGCGACCGTCGCATAGAGATTGAGGCCAGCCGCGAATCCGATGGCGACGAGCAGCGCGAACAGCTCACTCTGCGGAATTTTCAGGACGTCGAGCATGGGCGAAGGGACGTAAACGCGCTTATCTTACCCCTGGCTCTGGCCCAAGAGAATTGAGCGATTTCGCGATTGGGTGATTTTGCGATTGGAAATCACTCAACCTCCCATCACCCGATTATTTGATGGGCCTAGGCGGCTGTCTTGATGCGTTTGGCGCCGTCGGCATCGCCACTTCAGCGGCTGAGATTTGCCGGCGGGGAAGAACAGAAAGGGCCGCTTTGAAGAGCGGCCCTAGGATGCTGCTGAGTCCAGACTTACAGTGTGGACTCGATCTCGAAGCCCCATGCTTCCAGAAGTGGCTCGGGGATGTACTTCGAGTTCTTGTTGCGGCGTGCCCACTCGCGCAGACGAGTCGACCGGAGATACTGGTCGGGCGAGAGCTTGTATTCGCGCACAACCTGCTCGAATTCAGTGATGGTGGGGGTGATGGGGCCGATCGGCTCCGGCTTACCCCAGTTCGGATTTCCGCGTCGCTTAGCCATGAACAATTGCCTTTCCACTCAGGGGGAATATGACTACCAAAATCTTCCTAACTTATAGGATTCTCAAAGGCGGCTTGGGGATTCCAAAAACAATAACCCCGTAGACAGAACTTTCCGCCATCCGCGAGACTTGCAAAACTAAGCAGGAGACCCATGATCTTAGCGGGAAATTGCTGAGAAAGTCAACGTTTTTTTGGGACACCCCGGAGAGGCACTTTTTCATAAACGAATGAGAATAAAGCGTTTACATCGCGCGAGTACGCCGGCAACGGGAATGAGATCCCGCGTATTGCGGCGGTTGACTGGCTCCAGCAGGCTGTTCGATGGCTGGCGGGGGTTACGTCCGTAATCAGACCTACGGACATGGACATTGATCGCCTTTATCCGATGGAACTAGAGTTCAGGGAAGGGGCTGTGCGCTCGGTCGGTAGACCCTCGGTTTGCGGACCGGAATCCATCGATATATGGGCTTAAAATCCTTATTGCTGTGTTCCGACGAAAAGATCGTCCGAGTGCTGCGCCGCGTTCTGGGCGATTTGGACATTGAAATAGAACTCTGCCCCACCTCTGACGCCGCGCTAAGAAAGCTTACAAGACAGAGATTTGAAGCCATTGTGACAGACCTGTCCGATGATGGCGCGATCGAGGTGCTACGCAGTGCGCGTGCCGCTCCGTGCAACCGGCAGGCGGTCGCGGTGGCGATTGTTGACCCGATCGTGGGCCTCAAGGCGGTGTTTGAGATCGGGGCGCATTTTGTTCTGTACAAGCCGGTTTCGAGCGAACGGGCGAAGTCCAGTTTTCGCGCGGCGCGGGCTCTGATGAAGAGCGAACGCCGCCGGAATGCGCGGGTTGCGGTTCAAGTGCCTGTGGTCATGCGAAGCTCAGAAGCAGGCGGGAATATGAAAGTGACGACCGTCGATCTGAGCGAGGGCGGCATGGCAGTTCGGCTGGCGGGCCGGCGTCGACCGAGCGGACGGTGGCAGATCGCCTTTACCTTGCCCGGAACCGATACAGATCTGGTGATCGACGCGGACTTTGCCTGGGAGGGAACGAAAGAGCAGGCAGGGTTGCGCTTTCTGCATCCTTCGCCGCAGGTGACGCAATCACTGCGCGAGTGGCTGACACGAAATTCGCCTGAGGTAGAACAGGATGATCCGCCGATTCGATGCCAGCTTACGGATCTGAGCCTGGGCGGATGTTATCTGGAGATAGGATCGCCCTTTCCGGTGGGCAGCCGGTTGACACTTTCCATGCGTGCGGCCGGAATGGAGGTGCGTGCTCAAGGAGTGGTGCGTGTCATGCATGCGGACCATGGCATGGGAGTGGAATTCACGCAACATACTGCCGAACATCGGGCGGCGTTGGAAAAGTTCCTCAGCGTACTCACGGAAAACCGTACGCTGCTGCCGGAGTTGCTGGTGCAGGCCGATGGGCTGGAAGTGGACGCTCCGGCGTCGAAATCAGGAATGCTCGATAGTGAGGATCCGCTGCTGCAGCTTTTCTATGGCGAACCGCTATCGGCAGAGGCCTTCCAGGAAGCATTGCGCAAGCAGCGCGGTGCGCCGGCGATGGCGGGAGCTGAAACGGCAGCCAGCCACACGTAAATCTGCGAGTAGTGTTAAGGCCATATCGTCGCGCGCTCGCGGTGCTAGGCTAGAATAAACGCGAGCCGGGATGGCGAAATTGGCAGACGCAGCGGACTTAAAATCCGCAGGGCCCAAAAGGCCTGTGGGGGTTCGATTCCCCCTCCCGGCACCACGAGTACAGTGGTTTTCAGGCTTCAGGCCGCCCGGCTCTTTTCATCACGGCGGGAATAAAAGCGGGAAAAGGGAACGGCGATTAGGGACTCGCAATCCGTTTCTCGAATACCGGACTGCTATACCCTAGCCCTATTCAGTAATCACTGCGTTTCAATGCAACTCCTGCATTGGTTCCCGATCCTCTTCTTCTTCGGCAGCTCTTTTGAATGTAGCCGCTTCACGCGGCCGCCTTCTCAACCGGGAGGCCTGCTTCCATCCAGCCTTGTTTGCCTTCCGGATAATGCGCGACGTTTTTGTAGCCCATGGCCGCCAATGCACGGGCGGCGTATTCACTGGCGTGTCAATGCGTGTTGGTGCAATAGGTGATGATTTCGGCGTGCTTGTCCGGCAGGAGTTGCGGAGCAAGTTCGTTGATGCGTTCCGGCGGGATGTTCAGCGCTCCGGGAAGATGCGCTTCGCGATAACGCTCAGGGGCGAGTGTCTCGACGACTGTGACTTGCTTGCGATCCAATCTTGATTTCAGATCGCGGGTAGAGATTGTGCGATCCATCTGCACCTCCTTGCGGCAACGAATCGGTGGCTGTTGGATGCACGATCGCCATGATCGGTTCGAACTTTGAGATGTGTTGGATTGCAATTGGGAAGTATTCAGCGGGGCAACAGGGTTAGTCCATTTCGCCGAGGCCCACACCTGGTCCTTCCGAGCGGCAGCAGACGCCATAGCTTCGCCACAAGCGGAACCATGGGCTGTTGGCGAGACGTTCGTCGTGGCGGCGGTTGGCAGCGGCGACGTCGTTGGCCGTTAGGGGCCTTGGATCGCGCTCCGCGAACAGCCGCTCCAGCGACTCAATCTCGGCAATGATCTGTTCGATGTTCATCTGCCTCCCAGTATAACGGACTCCCGATGGGCCCGTAAGGATCACGGCAGCCGTATGGTCTTCAGTGCTCCGGCGGTTTAGCCCAGGAGCAGAGTCAAATGTCCGCTATGTTATTCTTCCTACACTCTGTTGCGCCAGCAACATCGCCCTGCACTTTGCGACGCTGCTGGGCGAACTATCTCACTGGTATGGATTTTCGCCCCGATCGTTTCGATGTCGGGACGTCCCGAGCGTGAAGAAGAACTTGGCCCCCTGTTCGACCGCTCCTTGCGCCCAGATATCGCCGCCGTGGCGCTGGATGATGCGCCTGACCGTCGCGAGTCCGACGCCGTTTCCCGGAAATTCCGCGCTGG
>Ga0335070_10007414_pt1 | contig 12868 bp, 9 predicted proteins | sample Lox_Sample_13_FD_206722 | JGI IMG/M metagenome (GOLD analysis project Ga0335070, IMG submission 206722) | Soil microbial communities from Loxahatchee National Wildlife Refuge, Florida, United States - Lox_Sample_1.3 | ecosystem: Environmental > Terrestrial > Soil > Wetlands | place: USA: Florida...
CCATAATGGCCAAGCCTTCCACCTTTCGACGGCACTTTCCGAGCCTGGAATTCGTATCGAAGGCGCGAATTGCCAGCAGCGCGATCGTTTGCGCGGCCCAAACCGTTCCCCAATAACCGATGGAGTCCAAAGCATTGTCTGGCAACCGATCGTGCGCAGCATCCCAGGCCACGCCTCGGTAACAAGTATCTGGTTCCAGGAATCAGGCTCGCAACTTGCACAAGGGTCGATCGGGCTTAAGCTGGAAACAGTTGGTCTGGGATTGAGATGGGCTGCTGTTGCATAACCTATAGAGGAGAACAGGATGCCTGATAATTCCATGATGGAAGTGATAAGGAGACTCAAGGCGAGTATCAAAAGGGTCGAGAGAGCGCGGCGCGCATCTGATCGACGGGAAGCGATCCTAAAACAAGAGGGATTACCCAGCTGGAAAAAGCTCTTGGAATGGACGGAAGAGTGTTGCGCGCTTTTCAAGCCTGCGGGAACTTTGAAATTTACGAAGGTCAGCGACCAAGTGTATACCGTACTATTTGATGCGCGTCGACTGACTGTCCGGGTAACTTTCGATGAGAGCGCGTGTACGATTTCATATGTCTTAGAATCACCCAGCCAGATTTCGCTGAGTGCCGCTGCAAAATGCAATGGTCAGTTTTATCCGCAAGTCAAGGACGACAAGCTCCTATTTGCTGATGGTCCCGCTGGGGACAACGTGGACATCAGAAAGGTCGGCAAAGCAATGCTCCTCTTGCTGGAATGAGTGGTATCACATTCCTCTGGAACTGGTCGCATACACCCAAGTGACCGATGGTTGCCTGTTCGCTTTCGGACATCAAAGGCCGGACGGTGGACACTTCTAAACGATCTGGTTCGACAAAGGTGTTCTCTTGCCCTTTTTCATGAAGGGGTTACGCTTTGCACTAGATTGGTGAAAGTCTTGCTCTAGGAGTGATGAATCTCATAGCCTGGCTTGATCGTGTCGCGTGGCCCGTCGCACTGTGGCACTGTTGTGCGAGATGAGGGTGAACCTGAGATGGGCAGACAACTTCAAGATCTTCGCTACGCGTTGCGCCAGTTGCGCAAGAGCCCAGGATTCTCGGCGGCGGCAGTCGTCGTGCTTACCCTCGCTATCGGCGGAAACACTGCCATATTCAGTGTTGTACGGGAGATAGTGTTCAGCCCACGTCCTTATCCTGACGAAGCACAAGTTGTCCAACTCTATACACAAGGGCGGAAAGACCGGAACAGCTTCCGGATGTTCTCCTACCTGACGTACCGCGATATTCGCCAACAAAACTCGCTTTTCAGTGGCGTCCTGGCCCACACCGGGACCATGGTCGGAGTCGGCGAGGGCGAAGGGTCCCGTCGCGCTGTAGCTGCCATCATTAGCTCAAACTACTTCAGCACGCTGGGCGTACCGTTGGCGCAGGGACGTGCTTTTCTCCCCGCAGAAGAAGAACCTGGCAGTGCCGCGCCGGTCGTTATCGCCAGTCATCTGTATTGGGAAAGAACCGGCAGCGACCCACAACTTGTGGGCAAGACGATCCGCGTTAACGAGCGTCCATTTACTGTTGTCGGCATCACGTCACGACACTTTACGGGTACGACGATGCTCTTCGGCCCTGAATTTTACTTCCCGCTGGGCGATTTCGACTTGCTCATGAACGGTTCTTCGCTGGAACACCAACCCAGCCTGGAACGCCGCGATGCCTATAATCTTTATGTCGTCGGACGTCTCAAGCCCGGTGTGTCGGCGGGAGCTGCCGAGGCCGCCTTGAGGACCCTTGCATCGAATCTTGAAAACGCCTACCCGCTTGAGCAAAAGGACCAGACATTCACCATACGCCCCCTGCCCCGCCTGACCACCAGCATCAGCCCCTCCAGAGAACAGGGCGATCTGAGGCTCGTAGGCACGCTCCTGTTCGGCATGGCCGGCGTGGTACTGCTCGTTGCCTGCCTCAACCTTGCCAATATGTTTCTGGCCCGCAGCCTGGCGCGGCGCAAGGAGATCGCCATCCGCCTTGCCTTAGGTGGCGGCCGCGCCCGCATCATGCACCTCATTGTGACCGAGGGCATCGTGCTTTCCCTCGCGGGCGGCACCGCGGGTTTCCTACTCGGCCTCATGTCTTCCGATCTGCTAATGGCCTCGCTGGGCGCGCATATGCCGGTGGCGATGTTCTTCCATAGCGGCACTGATCCCGCGGTGTTTGCGGCCACCCTCGGATTCTGCGTCCTCGCTACGCTCTGCTTCGCGCTATGGCCCGCATTCAAGCTCACCCGCACCGACGTGCTTACCGATCTCAAAGAACATGCGGGGGAAGATGCCGCCCCCCTTCAATACCGATGGCTTCCGCGCAATTCACTGGTCGCGGCGCAAATCGCCCTGTCGCTCGGTCTGCTTACCGCCGCCGGACTATTTGTCCGGGGCGCGCTCAAAGCTGCCAGCGTCGACACCGGCTTCCGGGCCGATTCCACTATCCTCGTTGAGGTCGACGCTAGCCTTGGCGGCTACGACCAGACCCGCAGCCTTCCGCTTTTTCGCGCTGCGAGCGACCGTCTGGCCGCGTTACCGGGTGTGCAGTCCGTCAGCATCGCTGCCACTGTGCCTTTCGGTTTCCAATCCATCAATCGCCCAGTGCAGCGCGCTGGTGTGATGCCCGCGCCCAACACCCATCCTGCCAGCGCTGCCGACGGCCTAGCCTTCAACGTCCGGTGGAACAGCATCGGTGCGGATTACTGGAAGACCATGGGTCTGCCACTGCTGAGCGGTCGTGCCTTCACCAAGAATGAAGCAGACATTCCTGGTTCGCCGCCGGTCGCCATCATCGATGATGTGCTGGCAAGAAAACTATGGCCTGACGGCATCGCCCTCGGTCAGCACATTCAGTGGGCCGAGGCCGACAGCCCGATCGCCTACGGTAGTGGCGGCAACGCCGGGGGCGTAAGCAACGATCTTTCTAAACACGCCGGTGACGCTCAGTCGGTCGAGATCGTTGGCATTGTGCCGGCAACGCGTTGGGAGTTGTTTCAGTCGGAAATTGGCGGCCACATTTACGTTCCCTTTGCACAAGGTTTCCAGAGCAATGTGTTTTTCCAGGTGCGCACCGCTCCACGAGTCCTCGATACCGACGCCGCCCAGTTTGATGTCATCCGGCGCGGAGTCCGCGCGGCCGCACCCGGCTTACCGGTCCTTTCCGTCCGGTCATTCCGCCAGCATCTCGACAGCAGTGTGCAACTCTGGATGGTTCGCTCCGGAGCTGTGCTGCTCTCGATCTTTGGCGGTCTTGCGCTGACCCTGGCTGCCGTCGGTGTATACGGCGTCAAGGCTTACGCTGTGGCCCGCCGCACGCGCGAGGTCGGCATTCGCTTGGTGCTGGGCGCAAAGCCTGCCGAGGTGATACGCATGGTTCTGCGCGAAGGCCTCGTCATGATGTTCAGCGGGGTGGTGCTGGGATTCCTCCTGGCCCTCGGCATCGGCCGAGCGTTCAGCAGCATGCTGTACCAGGTGAGTCCGGTGGATCCCATTGCCTTTGCCCTTGCTCTCTGCGTGCTGCTTTGCGCTGTGCTTCTCGCCTGCTGGCTCCCCGCCCGCCGTGTGGCGAAGGTCGATCCGATGGTGGCGTTGCGCTACGAGTAATCGTCCACTGGGCATCGCGGAGTCCCAACGGCTTTGCATGCCCTACATCTGCCCGCTTTCGGGCCCGCAGAAAATGGCTAATCAGGTTCAACCATTTATGAGATCGGTTCTACTCTCTCCTCCATAGGTTCGAAGAGTTGCCAAGCGGCCGCCGCGCAATTTGGGTGGAAGAGCCCAATTCACTAAAGGACAATGACGTTCGTTAGCATAGTTTGTTGCCCTGGGTTACTGTCGTGCCCTACGCGGTTGGCCCGGAAGGCTTCTATTATTCCTATCTACTCTCTTATGTCCCGCCGAGACTTTTCTTGCGATGAAATGCCAGCGACAAAGACGGTTTGCAGTGAAGAAAATGACATATCAGCTGCGTCAGCGCCCAGCGGCCACGGTTGCGGCGGATAGTTGCTTGTCCACGATAGCGAAGACGCAGGATCCGACCGCGAAAGACGTTCGACGACGGATTGCGCAGACCTGTGCGGATGACCGAAGGTTGACGCTGACCGACGGATGGCGAGTCGCAACGTCTTCGCAATTCGCTGGAGTACCTGCAGGATGAAGAGTTGGCGGGGAGAAAAGGAAGCGAGCGCATGACGAAAAGTGACCCTGGGCTGTCGGAGCCAATGCCTCAAACGCCGTCGCGAGGTCGAGATGTCATCCCCTGTGAAGAGGAATATGGGCCGAGGATCAAGGTCGGGACGGGGGCAGAGAACGGGGCCACTTTGGGCCCCACTCCCAAAACGCCTTCTGGGTCCACGGAAGGACGGTCGGCTTCCCGCTGGAGCGACATTCTCACGGCCGCATCGAACCCTCACTTTCGGCAGGCTGAGTTCGTGCGTTTAATTCTCGGGGAGATGTCATCCGCTTGTCATGAACTTAGCTTGGCCACGCGGCATTCCTCCCTCCAGTTCAAGGTCAAACCACTTACAGCGGAAATTCGCGCGCTGCGAACACTCGCGGAAACTGCGCATGAGCTTACCGAGGTTGCCGCGCAGTCCGATGTTGTAAACATTGACGGGCCGAAATTCCTCTATGTGTACGGTAAGATGATAGGTACCTTTAAGGAAAGCATGATTCAGGCTGGCTGCAATGCTCTTATCTGCGAAACAGTCATAAGATTGTTTGCCAACAATTGGATGGAAGTTTTGAGTGAGGTTCGTCGTGACATCGAGAAAGCTCACACCCTGGCCGGCAACGAGAAAGCTCCGGGTTGATCGCGAGGAGGATGCAAACCATCGGCAAGCAAGATGCCGCGCCAAATTCAATCCTAATACAAAGACTTACCTGCCGCTAACATCTACTGGACCAGACAGGTTGGTAACAGCCATTGCGGTTATTCGCGTGTCATGTGTTATCGGGGAACACCGTACTTTGGAGTGTTCAGCAGTCTGGGGTCGTGGAAAGATCTTTTCACAAATCAGACACTGCCGCTCAACCGCACCCAGGACGAGGAACACTTTGCCGGTCCTGTCGGTAGGCGAGGATTCTGCGTTACTGATACGTTGTTTGTTCCTTTGTTCCTACTCATCTTCAAAGCGTCTCTTCTTTCTTAAGGCAGGCTGCACATCGGTAGTGAGAGTCGTCAGAGCGAATCTGTGTGCTAGGCGGAAGGTTGAGTTGCGTCCTAATCGCCCGGACAATGTTGGGTTGCGTCGCGATGCACTTGTCAAGGTAGAGCAGGTACTCTCCGGTACTCTGGTTGAAAAGCGCGCGACCTCTTGGAATCGATTCGTAAGGTTCGTCGTGAACGTCGCGTCTCAGCTGCAATTGCTCCCAAAACGCTTCGTGCCCGCCTGCATGATTTACAAAACCGGCACACGCCTCGCCCTCGCTGACTAAGGTCGATTCGACAAATATTCGTTTTCCTTCGACGAAGACGATACCAACATGGGGAAGCCGATCCTTTCTGGAGCGGGTTCGATGTTGCGATCGAGATTTGTCTTTCCGCATACTGCATACTACCTGTCAGGATGAAGAATTAGATAGATTGTGCCGGAAGTTCCTGCTGTGGCTGGCACGACCGTAACTGACTGTGATTACCTTGACGGTTTGTTCAAGGGTGCTTACCTTTTTCTGCATTCACGCCGGTAATATATAAGTGCTCGCGGACACGGATGGTGTCTCTGTGCTGAAGAGTCGGAAAGGCGGTACAGCGGGGTCGCAAACAAAATGGCTGATCTTGAGAATATCCACACGGTGCCGTGTCATTGGCGGCTCAACGGAATAGCGATGCGATCAGTGCAGATCCGAAACGTACCGCATTCCTGTGAAGACTTCGAAATCATGGCCACAGACCCGGCGGTGGGTGTCTTTGCTCTTCACGCCGGATTCGAAATTGACCTGGGCGAACCGGGCTCTGCCTGGCGAAGAGTATCTCTGGACGAGTTCAAATCGATCATTAGGCAACATTGGTTCGCAGGTGAAGACTTGCCGAACGCGTCGGATAGTTCACGGTCATACGTGATTGCGCAAGGGTTGCCGGCACATATGGCGGAAGGGGAGCCATCGTCGCATTCCATTGCAGGACTCCCAGAGGCCTGTGTGCGACACGTGTGCAGAATTCTCTATAGGGCTGGAATCGCGCATTTGGTGACGGGGACGACGTTCATTGTGCCGTGCGTACTCACAGCCCGGCTTGTCTTACAGTGGGCGGGGCTTCGACGAAGCGAAATTTCGCAATCTGCTTTTATCGAGCCGACGACCGGTTGTGCGATTCAACTCGTAGAGCGTAACCCAGCCCTTCGGGCTGGATAGCGGAGGCAACGAATGAAGACGAAACTCACACGACCGTGCAATAGCATCCTGTCCGGCAACCTGGTGGACAAATTGTGCACCAGAAACCCGAACAGGACTTCCGTTTTTAGCAGCCTCATAGGGCCTGTGCCGCAGCATCAGGCAAGTTGCGTCTGCCGTCAGATAGGTCTTTGCGGACGGCTGCGAGTGAGGGGAAGTGAGAGGCGCCATTCAGGAGCGATGCCAGGTCGCCGATCGCCGACACCCCAGTGCAGGTATCCCCGGAGAGAGTCCGGTATGGATGGACATTACTGACGTGATAGAAAGTGCGAGGAGTAATCTTGAGCTTCCTGAACGATCGTACTAATTGAGAGAGGAAGGGATTCTCAGGAGTGGATGTGGGCGACTCAACCGATCATTCCAGTATGGAACGGCCTGCTCCGGAAAAACCGGAGCAGGACGACCCAATGGAGATTCTGGAGGACGCCACTCATCCCCGGAATCAAGACGAACCGCAAGATTCCCCCGGCGGGATTGAGACGACCTCCATTCCACAGGTCGAAAAGCGACCGGCAAATGGAGAAGGCTCTCAATCAGAATTCCCGGTATCGTCGGGGCACGAGGTCGGTTTTTCACCTCTCCTGGACCTACTTCGCACAGCCGCGGAGGGAAAAATCTCCCTTGTTCGGCTGGTGTTGGACGGTAACAAGGTCGGATGGGAGTATGGTACCTCTTTCGTTCACAAGGGTCGACAGCACTACGTGCCCGAGCTTGCACCTAATCTGTCTCATTCATTGACTTTGCCTACTCGCCCACGAGGGTTCGGATCGGCGCGGGATCTCTTCAATAGCATCGTTGCACTCTTGCGTAATCACGCGATGCTTGCCGAAAGGGAGTGCTCGCTCCTTGCTTACTGGTCGATGGCCACTTGGTTTGTTGATTTCCTACCCTTCATTCCTGCTTTGGCAATCACCGGTCCAGCATTCGCGGCCGATTTGCTGTTTCGCGCCCTGACGGCAGTGTGTCGCAGACCGGTTTCGCTAGCAGATGTGAGTCCGGCTGCCCTCCGTGCCATGCCGCTAGGCGAGTTGATGCCTACGCTCTTAATCCGCGCGCCGCGACTGAGTAAGCGCTTGGGGGCGTTGCTTGATGCTTCCAATCAACCGGGATACCTCGTTTGTAACGGTAAAGACTTTCAAAACCTGTACTGCGCGAAATGCATTTACATCGGGGAACACGGCGGCAATCATCTCCTGACAGCCAACAGCGTTCATGTCCATGTGGGTGGGAACTTGCGACGCTTCCTCCCCTCGCCACCTAGCGACGAAGTGATCGATGATTTCCAATCCCGACTCCTTTGTTATCGCTTCGCGTATCACGATGTAGTGGTCGCCTCGAAAGTCAGAGCGCCCGGATTCCAATTTCGACCCGAAGTCTCCGCCATGGCGCAGGCCTTGAGTTTGCCGGTTGAGCATGATCCCGAATTGCGACGCGGCATCATCGAATTGTTGCAAGAACGCGATCAGCAATCGCGTGTTGATCGGGCGATTGGGCAGGAAGGGATAGTGCTGAGGGCCGTTCTTTGGCACTGTCATCAACCCGAGGCGCAGCAGGTATTCGTTCGCGAAATTGCAGCCACCGCAAACGAGATGTACCGACAAGAAGGAGAATCGCTCAAGATCGGCAATGAGGCAGTGGGACACGTGCTGAAAAACCTGGGACTTTACACCCGCCGACTCGGCAATGCCGGCAGGGGACTTGTGCTTGACAAGACAATGCAGGCGCGCGTCCATGAGCTTGGCTATGCCAACGAGGTACTCCTGGACAGCGGTGACGCGTCGGCGTGCGGCTACTGTCACAAGTTGCAAGTATCAGAAATACAAGAACTTGTGTAGGATGTGCCGGTGGTGACAGCTTTAAGATGATTTCTTCGAGATTCTGTTCACACTCGCCGTCGAGATTCAGACTCTAGCGCACGGGCTCAGCTTCCGCCACCCAACCCGTAGACTTGAATCCCTTGCGTCACCAGTCAACAGATCTATTTCCCGGTCTTCCTCTCATATTGACGGCGACTCAATCACAATAATGTCTTGTGGCGAGTCTGATTCACTTGCCGCGGCCTGGCATGCTTTCCCAGGGGAAGGTCCATTCTCTCCATTGGACGGCTCTCAGAAACCTTCACGAGGGAATCAATCCAGAGACATTGCGAACAGTCTCCTAATTGTCAGGTACTGATCCTCGGCGATCAGCCAAAACCGGCCAATAGTTATCACCTGAAAACCGGCCAACGAGAATAGCGTCTGGGACATTGACTCCCACCAGGGCCTGTAGCCTCGGTGGGCATGGCCAATGTCTTGATCGAAGAGAAGAAACAGCAAGTCTTAGCACTGGGACGGCTGGGCTGGTCGCTGCGGCAGATCCAGCAAGCCACCCGCATCCGTCGCGAAACCGCCAGTCAGTACCTGAAAGCGGCTGGGGTCGCGGTGCGTCCGCCTGGAGGTTGGGGGCGGCGAGTGCCAAAACCGGCCAACGAAGTGATCACCGACTTTGGCGCGAGAAAAGCAGCCATCGCAGTGATCACCAACCCCAACGGCAACCTCAAAACCAACCCCGAAAACCTTTCTACGAAGGGAAAAGCAAGAACAACTTCAAAACCGGCCAATGAGGTGATTACCGATTCTGAGGTGATCACCGACCTCAAACCCTTCCCGCGAGACGAAGTGGGCGCTTTTTCCTCGGCGCCAGTAGCGTCTCCGCAGCGCAGTCCCAGCGCCAGCGCTTGCGATCCATACCGAGAAGCCATTGAACTGGGACTCAGCCGAGGCCGCAACGCTGTAGCGATCTACCAGGATCTGGTGGATAAGTACCACTTCGCCAGCAGCTACCAGAGCGTGCAACGCTTCGTGCGCAAGCTGCGTGGTAGGCAAACACCCGAAGCCCGCGTGGTGATCACCACTGCACCCGGCCAGGAAGCGCAAGTCGATTACGGCACTGGCCCGATGGTACGCGATCCCGAAAGTCGCAAGTATCGGCGCACCCGGTTGTTCGTCATGACGCTGGGCTGCAGCCGGAAAGCGGTGCGTCTGCTGACTTTCCGCTCCAGCGCCCGCATCTGGGCCGAACTGCATGAGCGAGCGTTTCGCCGATTGGGTGGCGTCACCCGCATTGTAGTGCTCGACAATCTGCGCGAAGGCGTGCTCGTCCCCGATATTTACGATCCCGCGCTGAATCCTCTCTACCGCGATGTGCTCGCCCACTACGGCGCCGTGGCCATGCCCTGTCGCATCCAGGATCCAGATCGCAAGGGCAAAGTCGAGTCGGGCGTCGGGCATGCGCAAAAAACGCCACTGAAGGGTATCCGATTCGAGAGTCTGGAAGAAGCCCAAGCTTATCTCGACCGCTGCGGAAGAACGCTGGGCTGACACGCGCATCCACGGCACCACCAAACGGCAAGTGGCCGCGATGTTCGCGGAAGAGAAACCATTCTTGCTGCCTCTGCCGGTCGAGCCTTTCCGCTATTACCAGTACGGCGAGCGCATCGTGCATCTTGACGGTTGCGTCGAAGTCGAAGCCGCCTACTACAGCGCCCCGCCGGGCTGGATCGGGCGCGTGGTGCGCGTGCAATGGGACGACATTTTCATTCGCCTGCTCGATCCCAAGACTGGCCAACTGCTGCGCGAACACGTGCGCCAGAAACGCGGCTGGTATCGCATCAAGCCTGAGGACCACTCCAAGCGAACGCCGCTACGCACTTCGCAACTACTGTGGCGCGCCGGCCGCGCCGGCGACCACATCGGCGCGCTCTGCGAGGCCATTCATCGCCAGCAAGGAGAAGTCGGAGTGCGCCGCATCCTCGGCGTTCTCTCCCTTGCCAAAAAGTACGGTGCGGCCGCAGCCGATGAAGCCTGCGCCGCCGCGATGGAGATGGGCGTCCAGGAATATCGCTTCGTCCGTCGCTATCTGGAACGCTGCCCCCAAGCCCCACTCAGTTTGCAGCAAGTCGATCCTCTCATCCGCGAACTCGTGCAGTATCGCGACCTGATTAACCACCGAACCAAGGAGTTGGAACCATGAACTTGATCGAACTCTCGCGTGCCCTCAAACAACTGCGCCTGGGCGGCATGGCCGCCACCCTGGAGACTCGTCTGCGCCAGGCGCAATCGGAACCGCTCGCCCCCATCGACCTGCTTTCCTGTCTGGTGTCGGACGAGTTGACACGTCGTGGTGAGCGTCTGTTGGAGCGGCGGAAAAAGCAAGCCCAGTTCCGCGACGCGCAGAAGACTCTCGGCAACTTCGACTTCAACTTCAACAAGAAAATGAATCGCAGCCTGGTCTTCGATCTGGCCACCGGTACCTTTATCGGGCGTCACGAAGACGCCTTGTTCTTAGGCCCGCCTGGCACTGGGAAGAGTCACTTGGCGCAAGCTATCGGACAAGCCGCCATCCAACAGGGTTACCGCGTGCTCTACCGCGAAACTCATGCCCTCCTCGATGATCTGGCCGAGGCCACGCTCGACGGCACACGCAAAGAGCACATGGAGTTCCTGGTGACCGTTCCCCTGCTCATCATCGACGATCTCGGGATGCGTAAGCTACCGCTCACCGCTGCCGAAGAACTGCTGGAAATCATCATGCGACGCTACGAGCGGGCCAGCACCGTGCTCACCTCGAACCGTCCAGTGGAAGACTGGGGCAAGCTGCTGGGCGACGCGGCCGCCGTTAGCGCCATGCTTGACCGCTTACTGCACCACGGGCATGTGCTCAAGTGTGGCCCACGAAGTTGGAGAACCAAACTGGACGCGCCGGAATAATAGGTCTCACGTCGGCCTGTCATTCTCGCCCGCACTACGAATACGGGTTAGGAGTACCGGGAGGCAGCCGCACTTGGCGCTGGAGGCGATCGACGAAGGGCTTCCACCGAGGGTCACGGCGGAGCGCGACCGAGTTCGGATCATACGGCGTGCAAACATATAGCCAAGGAGTCCGCTGCTCAAGGGCACGATCGAGAAGCCGGAAAGCCTCATCCATTCGACCGAGCCCGGAGTAAACCGCCGCAAGATAATACGGCGAGATGTAGCGTTCCTGCGACGCCTGCTCCATCTCGGCCAAAACCTTGAGGGCGTCAGCTCGACGCCCCGCCAGCCCGTATGCCAGACCGAGGGGAGCGAGGATTGCGGCAGGGCGGTCGGGGTGGAGCAGCTTGACCGCTGCCTCCAACTCGGGCACTGCTTGATTTGGCTGTCCCAGAAGTAGTCGGGCGAATCCCATTTGCCAGGGAATGATCCAGAGCGTTGGGTTCCGCTGGTTTGCCCGCTGACCTTCCTCAAGTGCCTTTTCAGGTCGTCCCTGGAACAGCCACCACCCAACTAGGTTGATGTCGTTCCAGGGCGAAAGCGGGTCGAGTTCGCGGGCGCGGTCAAGGTGCCGCCGTGCTTCGTCAAAACGTTGAAGCGGTTCGCCACCAAGAATCTGAGCGTACAGATTGTGCGCGGCCGCGTAGCTCGGCCGCAGCTCAAGGGCTTTTTCAAAATGCAGCTGCGCCTTTTCGAGATCCCATTCGCCGTCGATGGCGATGACCGCGCGCGCCTTGTGGGCGTCGGCGAGGTTGGGGTCGAGCTCCAGCGCCTTCTCGGCGGCGGCGATCGCCTTGTCGCGCACTTCCGCCGGGGCAACGAACTCGAACCCTGTACCAGCAAGGGACCACAGGGCCTCGCCTAATCCTGCCCAAGCCGGAGCATAGGTTGGGTCGCGGTCGACCGCTTTCTGGAACAACTCGATCGCCTGACGGAATTGTTCCTCGCGCGTCGCGTATTCAAGTACTGCCTTAGCTTTGAGCGTGGTGTCATAGACCTCGGGATCGACACGGCGGGCCACCTTAAGCCGCTCGCTTTCCTGCGGCGTGAGCTGGACCTTGATCTCACCCGCGATCGCCTGCACCAGGTCCGACTGCAGCGCTAGCACGTCTGTCATGTTGCGTTCATAGTTGTTCGCCCAAAGATGCCGGTCCTGGCTCGCCTCGATGAGCTGGGCCGTGACTCGCACCCGGTCTCCTGAGCGCACCACCGAGGCCTCGACAATCCCGTCTACGCCCAGCTCCTTCGCGATCTGCGGCAGGGTTTCGCTGGTGCCTTTGTAGTGCATGACCGAGGTGCGCGAGATGACCTTGACGGCCTTGATCTGGGCAACGTCAGCAATCAAGGCATCGGTCATGCCATCGGCGAAGAACTCCTGCGCGGGATCACCCGAGAAATTCTTCACGGGCAGGACCGCCAGCGATTCGATGCGTCGCCCGCCAGTTCCACCGAGCAGGCGTTGACGCGAACCGCCGATGTTGAAAGCGAACAGCAGCACGATGACGGCTGCCAGGATGACCAGGCCGAGTCCAACCGACTTCGCCGACGACCACTTGGCGGGCCTCGTTACTGGCTGCAGTCCACTCACTATGCCCGTCTGCAGCCGTCGCAGATCAATCGCCAGTTCCTTCGCCGACTGGTAACGGTTCTCAGG
>Ga0335070_10007415_pt1 | contig 12867 bp, 10 predicted proteins | sample Lox_Sample_13_FD_206722 | JGI IMG/M metagenome (GOLD analysis project Ga0335070, IMG submission 206722) | Soil microbial communities from Loxahatchee National Wildlife Refuge, Florida, United States - Lox_Sample_1.3 | ecosystem: Environmental > Terrestrial > Soil > Wetlands | place: USA...
GCTTGGCGCTGGACTTGCACTAGAATGAGCAATTCCCGGTTCGCATCGTGAGTAGGCCTAGGGGGAACTGCAGTAGTGGATAGCCGGACTGTGTCGGAGGCAAACAAACCAGTTCTCGACGAGCAGACGCTGGCCAAGCTGCTGGAGGCGGCCTACGTACTCCAGGAGCACAATCGCGAGATGCGCGATCTGGAGTTGCGCGTCGAGTTGAAACGGGATGCGGTGGAAGCCAAGGGCCGCGCCCAATCTGAACTGAACCCGCCACAGCCTGCAGCTTTTCCCGAACCTGAGCCCACGCCGACTCCTGTCGCCTCTGAACCCGGGCCAGCGCCCGACTACACGCAGATTCTCGGGAAGATCGTAGAGATTCAGCACCACATCCAGACACGACGACTGCAACTTGAAAATGTACTAAAGCTGGTTGCAGAACGCGTAGTCGAATTGGCCAACGCGAGCGGCTCGGCTATTGGCATCGTAGATGGCAAGAACGTCCGCTATCGGGCGACCGCGGGGCTGAGCACGCCACCTCAGCGCACGATTCCATCAAACAAAGCCCTGTTTCTGCCGTGTGTGAAAACCAGGCAGGTCCTGCGTTGCACGCACGTGAATGCGGAATTTCTTGTGGACGCGGAGGAATGCCAGAAGCGCGGCATCGAATCACTGGTGGCCGTCCCTGTGTTCCATGAGGGTGAAGTCGCCGGAGGACTCGAGCTTTACTACAGCTCTGCAAACAGATTCACGGAACAGGACGTTCATACATGCCAATTGATGGCTGGCCTGATTACCGAAGCACTCGCGCGTGAGGAAGAGGCGAACTGGAAGAAATCTCTGGCCGATGAGCGTGCTGCCATGCTGGAAGCGCTCGAGAAGCTGCAGCCCAACCTCGCGGCTCTGATTGAAAAGCCGGCTGCGAAGGCTGCTCCGTCGGCCCAACCAGACTCTGCCGCGGCACCGGCCTATTCGTGCCCCAAGTGCGGACATCAACTGATGTCGGAAGAACAATTCTGCGGCCGCTGCGGAACACCGCGAGCTGGTGATTACGAGCCTCCAACTCTGCAAAGCAAAGTTGCTTCTTTTTGGCACATGCAGGAGGCGCAGCAGGCTGAAGCTGTTGCTGATTTAAGTCCGGGTTCAGCGACCCCGGAGAACGCCTCAACGACTCCAGATTCCGTGCAGAACGACGAGTCTCTTGCGAGTTCTCTGGAAAAGCAGATTCCGGAACTCTTTTCCGACTCTGATTTGGAAGTCGCCACTGAGACCATACCCGCGGAGATTCCACTGCGAATGGACGAAACCGCAGCCGTGGAGGACGATGCAGCTGTTACCGAGGAAGCTGGCACTACGGACGAGTCTTCCGAGACGCCGCAAGTCCCAGCAACGACACAGCTGACCCGTCCTGCCGACTGGAGCTCGGCCGCATCGGCCCGGGAATTTCTTGAGCAACTCGCCGGTAAAAGACGGCAGGGTATGTGGGCACGGGTCTGGAACTCGCATCGTGGAGATATTTATCTGGCGATCGCTGTGGTCCTGGTCATGGCCGTCATTCGTTGGGGGATATGGTCGGATCATGCCGTCAGAGCGACATCACCGGCAACCAAGAGTGCGACTGAACAGAAATCCCGCGATTCCGACCTTTCATTTTTCGATCGTATGCTGGTGGGGATGGGACTAGCTGAGGCTCCCGAGACTCCGGAGGATAAGGGAAGCCCCGGGGTTCAAGTGTGGGTCGATCTGCGTACGGCCCTTTACTACTGCCCGGGCGCCGACTTATACGGCAAGACTCCAAAAGGAAAGTTCACCACGCAACGGGAGGCCCAGTTGGATCAGTTCGAGCCCGCCTACCGCAAAGCCTGCAATTGAGTCCTGAATCTGTTCATTCGCAAGTCATTTAGCATTGACAACCTCCCGGCGCCGGAGTGCAATCTTACCTGCATAACTCTTCATCGAGGACATTAGGAGACTCTTTTGGCAAGTCCTGGCAATGCTTCTGAGGGAACCCACACTCTCCCCCGGCCTGAACTGAATCCGCTGATGAATCCGCTTCTCGCGGAAAATATGGGACGATGGGCGGAGGTCTACTTCACAGCTGCACCGGAAAAGCGTGAGGAAGCCGTAATGGAACTGTTGCACCAGCTTGAGCTGGAGAATGCTTCTGCTCAAAAGGGTCCCCCGGCACCAGATCCCGCAGACCCCGATCCAGCGGACATAGAGCGGGGTGAAGAAACTGTTGCCGAGACGACGGTGGCGCGGGTGGAAGTCGCAGACGGAATGACACATTGTGACACCTGTGGCCACGATAATCTGCCCGGACATCAGTTTTGCGGGATGTGTGGAGTACCTCTGAACGAGACGGCGCGCGTGTTGGCAACAGGAGTTGAGGATCAGGAGGCGCAGGAGGCGAATCCCGTCTACGTTGAAAGTTCCGGCCCAGCGAGCCCGACGTACGAGGAGATTCGCCCGGACGCAGCGGAACCGGTGAGAGATCCCTACGACTTGTCGCTGTTTCAGAGCCTACGAGGGGCTTCGGAATACGAATCGTTTGGTGATGAGCGTCCTGCCTCTGTACGATATCGGTACTACTTCGCGGCGATTCTGGCCATTCTGATTCTCGGCTTGGGATACATGGCGTGGCGAAGCGCACATGCGAATCAGGAGGCCGATGACACACCCCCACTGGCACCGCCAGCTGAAACTGCAGCGCCAGCACCAGCAGATTCAGGTGCGACGAGCAGTGCAACCAAGCCAGAAAAGGTGCAGGAACCCGCGCCGAGTGCACCCGCGAAGAGATCGACGGCTGCACCGGCCAAGACACAGAGTACAAGCGAGCAAAGCGATACCACGCGAGGCCGCAACGATGCCGCATCCGCTAAACCGGCTTCTACGCCTTCAACGTCAATTCCTAAGAATACGACGACCAGCCCCGACCAGCAGTCGGGGAATGGCGGAGAGGAACTCGCATTGGCGGAAAGATATTTAGCGGGAAGGAATGGCCAGGCGCGCGATCCCGCCGAGGCCGCCAAGTGGCTATGGAAATCGATGGCCAAGCACAATGGCCCGGCCGCACTGCTGCTGGCGGACCTCTATCTCAAAGGAGACGGAGTTCCAAAGAATTGCGACCAAGCTCGTTTGCTGCTGGATTCGGCTGCACAAAGAGGCATGACAGGTGCGGGCGCAAGAATCCGCAATCTACAGGCGTTTGGCTGCCAATAACTTTCTCTTTTTGATTCGTGCAATAGGTACCGCATGCCTGCCGAAGACTCCGGGGGGGACCGAAGGCTTGGCAGACACGCGGGGGGACTAGTGCATTAGGAGTGATGCCGGACTGCGCCTTGATTCGTACCAAAGCGCAAGCTCGACGCGGTTCCAGAGTCCAAGCTTGTCATAGATTACCCGAAGATAATTCTTCACGACGTGCTCGGTGGTCCCGATCGCATCGGCAACTTCCTTGTTTTTCAGGCCCTCGGCAACGAGCTGGATGACCCGGTGTTCACGTTCATTTGGGACACGGTTTCCGTAGCGTCCGCTTGCAGACATGCTTGCCTCCGGTATAACAGGGTGGCGAGTTTTACTCGCTTGATACCGCCGGTAATTCCGAAACGTAGAAACAACCGGTTGAAATGAGCTTTTACAGTGCGCCGCGCCATTTTCAGCTGGCTGGCGATTTCGGCGTTGTCGCACCCCTGCAACAGCAGTTCGACAATTTGCTGTTCGCGCGGACCTAGCCGAACAGTCTGCTCCTTCATTTCATCCTCCCCTCTCCTGATTGCCTCACCCGATCCTGGGCGTATGGCTTGAAGTATTTCCAAATCTCATAGCATCCACGTTGCCATTTTTCGGCAGAGTTCCTAAATGGGACAGAAGACCCTTTTCCACAGACACTTGCACTGGAAACGGTGGTCGTCGACCATTCTGTAGCCTCGATGGCAAGACCGAAGCGGGCCATTTGGTCCATGTCGATGCGCCAAAGCACGCATGAATACTGGGGCTGCCGCGTGCGCGGCATCGCGAGTGGGATTTCGTCACGGTACTGTTGACGTGACCCATCCTGAATGTTTAACGAGGGTGGTCTCCAAGAAAGATGGAGGAGTGATGCGGGCTTAAGCACAACCTCTCGACTCAGGTGAACACCTTAGACGAAAGTTCACAAATACTGGGAAACGCTGGCACAAATTACACGATTGGCCCTAAGGAGTCTGTATTACTGACGAGGAACAAACGATTTCCACAACGAGATTAGGGTCATAAGAGGAAATTTCACAGTTCATATTTTTTCATGAGATGACGAAACGAACGGTACGAGATACCAAGCACGTCGGCAGCTTTTGTTTGTACGCCGCCACTTTGGTTGAGTGCGCTTTGAAGAAGTGAGCGCTCGATACCGGCCACGTAATTTTCCATCCCCATGCCGTCCGGGAGCCTGAGGTCCGCCCCAATTTCCGGCAGAGTTCCGGCTCCCGCAGCAGCAGCCGCTGCGCGCGCCTTGGGGCGCTCCGCTGGGAGTTCCACATGCAACTCATTCGTGGTCTCGAGTGCGACGGCCCGCTCGATCGTGTTCTCGAGCTGACGTACATTGCCTGGCCATTCGTAGCCGCATAAACCCTCGACAGAAGAGGAATGAACACGAAGAATGCTGCGGCCGGCCGCGCTGGCGTACTTTTTGAGGAAATGATTGGCCAGCAGGGGGATGTCTTCCCGCCGCTCACGCAGCAGAGGCACTCGGATGGGAATGACATTAAGCCTGTAATACAGGTCTTCGCGGAAGAGGTTTTCGGCAACGGCCTTGTCCAGATCGCGGTTCGTGGCGGCAATCACGCGAACGTCAATTGAGATCTCGCTCGTGCCACCCACCGGACGCACAGTGCGCTCCTGCAACACGCGCAGCAGCTTAACCTGCATGGCCAGGGTCATTTCACTGATTTCATCCAGGAAGATCGTGCCGGCATCGGCAACCTCGAACAGGCCGCGTTTGTTCTGGTTTGCTCCGGTGAACGCTCCCTTTACATAGCCAAAGAGTTCGCTTTCCAGGAGAGTCTCTGGGAAAGCTCCGCAGTTCACTGAGACGAAGGCCTCGGTGGCACGCGGCGAGCAGACGTGGACGGCGCGGGCGACAAGCTCTTTTCCGGTTCCACTTTCGCCATGAATCAGTACCGTGCTGGCGGTGGACGCCACGGTGCGCACGGTCCGCTTCAGTTCTTCCATGGCGGGACTCGATCCGATGATGTTGTCGAGAGAATTGCGGGCGGCCGCATCGCGGCGCAGCGCGAAGTTCTGCTTGCTGAGGACGAGTTTTTCAAGTGCCCGATTGATGGCCAGCTTGATCTCATCCACCAGCCCCGGACTTTTGCGGATATAGTCGGATGCTCCTCCGGCCTTCACGGCCTCTACAGCCGCCTCGTAGTCATCGACCGCGGTGATGAGGATGACCGCCGAATCCGGGGAGACCTTGTGGGCGTGGCGCAGCACCTCGATGCCGTCGATGTTCGGCATCTTGATATCGGTGATGATGACGTCGTAAAGCGCGCCGTCGATTTTGTTCTTGGCATTCTGTCCGGATTGAACCGTTTCCACACGATGGCCTTCGCGGCGCAGCGAAATATCCAGCATTTCGCAGATGGAGCGTTCGTCGTCGCAGACGAGAATGTTAGCCACGCCCACTTCCTCCTGCCGCCGCAGCGGCGACGGCTGCCGAGGCTGTCACGACGGGTTCCTCTGCCGAAGGTTTGACTTCGGATAGCGACCGCTCCGCATCCAGGCAGCGCAATCGCAGCACAAAAGTGGTTCCCTGCCCCGGCTTGGATCTCGCCCAGACCTTGCCGTCGTGCGCTTGCACGATCTGGTAGACGATTGCCAATCCAAGGCCAGTTCCGCCCTCGAAGTTGGACTGGAAAGGTTCGAAGATCTTCTCGATCTGCAGTGGCGTCATGCCCATACCTGTGTCGATGAACGAAACTTGCCAGTCATCGCCCACGTATTCGACAGCGGCCGTTAGCGTTCCGCCGTTTTTCATGGCCCGCACGGCGTTTTCGCAGAGATTCCAGAAAACCTGTTTTAGCTTGTCGCCGTCGGCAAGCACCCATGCATGTTGCTCGGCAAACCTGCGCTTGATTTCGATGCCGGTTTTCTCGGCTACCATCCGGTGTTGCATCAACGTCAGCGTGTCTTCTACCAGTTGAACCAAGTCGACCTTGTCGAACTGATATTTCTTGGTTCGCGAATAAGCAAGGAAATCAGTGATGATCGCATTCAGCCGCTGTGACTCTCGGGTGACGATGTCGAGCAGGCGGCGGTGCTCTTCGTTCATCTCCGGCACGCCCGAGAGCATGCTGACCGATCCCGCTATCGAGGTAAGAGGATTGCGAATCTCGTGCGCGATTGCTGCCGCCAACCGTCCAACGGCCGCCAGACGATCCTGCATACGGACCTCACGCTCCAGACGCCGGAGTTCCGTAAGATCGTCGAAAACGTAGACATAGCCCAAGTCCCCGCGTTCCGGCACGGTTAGGCCGGACACCCGCACCCTTAGCGTCTTGCGGAACCTGGTGGGCGGATCGAAGCGAACCTCCCCATGGTTCTGTTGCGCATCGACCGAGGGCAATGGATCCAGAAAAAGCTGGTGCACTGGAGTGCCGAGCAGATCGGCAGACCCACGCTCCAGCAGTTTCTGAGCAGCAGCGTTCACGAATGTGATCCGGCCATCGAGGCCCGTAGTGATCAGACCGCTGCTGATCGAATGGATGACATTCTCGTGCAGAACCTGCAGGCTTTCCAGCGCTCCGCTCGCATCCTTGAGCTGGACTTTTACCTGCCGGAGTTTCTGTGTCAGCCGTCCCGCAAGGTAGGCAACCGCCAAGAACGCGAACAGGTTCACAAAGATAATCGCTTGCAGTGCCTTGAGCCCAGGATGAGTGTTGCAGTAGGAAGGGATTACCTCGTAATAGTTCAGTTCGAGAACGGTGCCGTAGAGAATGAACGCCAATGCGGCAACCAGTCCAGCCCAGATCCGGGGCAGCAGCACACTGGCAACGATAATCACCAGCGGATATAGGAAGTTGAGGGAGCTGTCCCAGCCTCCGGTCTCGTGCACCACCACGCTGACAAGAACAACGTCTGTCAGGACCTGCAGAACGGCCTGCGGCTGGTATTCCTCCCAGAACGACAGCAGAAGTACGTAAAAAAGAGAGAGGCTGTACCAAAACACGATCGTGCTGATAAACAGCCGCATGGGCACTTGGCCGGGACTGAACTGCGCCAGTGCCACTTCGATTGCCAGCAGCGCGGTGAGGATGAAGATCCGGACGCGAACCAGCCATCCCAACCAATTCCGCTCATCAAACGTCGATTGCATGGAGAACCAAAGTTTCAAAGTTTCAGAGGTTTCAAGGTTTCAAAGTTTCGCAGATGACTCTTTGAAACTTTGAAACCTTGTCACTTTGAAACCTGTTTTTATCCAGCCAGTTTGGCGATCATGGCGAACAACGGCATGTAGAGCGAAATTACGATGCCGCCGATGCTAATGCCCAGGATGCCGATGATCACAGGCTCCAACATGGCGAGCATGTCCTTGGTGGCAGCATCCACTTCTTCTTCGTAGAAGTCGGCGATCTTCTGGAGCATCGAGTCCATGGCGCCGGTCGCTTCGCCTACGCCGATCATCTGGGTCACCATGTTGGGAAACACTCCGCATTCCCGCAGCGGATCAACGATCGTGCGGCCTTCTTCAATTGCTTTACGGACCTTCATCAAAGCTTCTTCGAGCACCGCGTTACCCGAAGTCTTGGCGGTGATGCTCAGTCCTTCGAGAATTGGAACGCCAGAAGTGATCAGCGTTCCAAGGGTACGGGTGAAGCGGCCGACGGCGATCTTGCGCAGCAGTCCGCCGACGACAGGCAGGTTCAACAACATCTTGTCGAAGTAGTATCGTCCTCGTGGGTTCTTACGAATCTGCTTGATGCCGAACCAAAGGCCGACTGAGCCAGCGAGGAATACCCACCAGAACGCCTGCACGAAGGCACTCAGGCCCATCGTGATGCGCGTCGGCAGCGGCAGGTTGACGCCGAGTCCCGCGAACAGGTTGGCGAAAATCGGCACCACCCATTTCAGCAGTGCGCCGACAATCAACACGGCCATACCAACCACAGCGCAGGGATAGATTAGGGCCGATTTCACCGCCGACCGCAAGCGCACGGCTTTTTCCACGTAGGTCGCGAGGCGCTGCAGGATGATGTCGAGAATACCGCCAGTTTCGCCGGCCTCGATCATGTTGGTCGTGAGGTCGTCGAAGATCGTTGGATACTGGCGCATGGCGTTCGCCAGTGTGGCGCCGCCTTCCACCGTCGTCCGCACGCCGGTCAACGTCTTCTGGAAGGTCTGGTTTTCCTGGTTCGCCGCCAGAATTTCCAGACACTGCACCAGCGGAAGCCCAGCGTCAATCATGACGGAGAACTGCCGGAAGAAGATCGCGATGTCCTTGGTCTTGACCTTCCCCGAGCCGAACGTGGGCATGGAGAATTCTTTGCCCTTCTCGCGGATAGCGCCCGGTGTAATCCGCTCGCGCCGTAACGCCTGCGCCAGCGACTGCTTGTTGGCGGCGATGCGCTCGCCGGAAATCTTCTGTCCCGAGGCGTCTTTGCCGGAAAATGTAAAGACTGGCATGATTTAGTTTCTCCTCATTCACGTACCTGCTTCGTGATCGCTTTCCTGCGAATTCCTTACTCGACCCAGTTAGTGCTTGGACTGGGTCGCCCCGCGTGCTAAACCTGCCGATGCGGTGGTTGCACGGCTCAACAGACTGGCTCCGCGGTTGATCATTTCCTGCAGCTCGTCAACATTGCTGGAACGCGCCAGCGCGGTTTCCAGAGAAATCTGTTTCTGGAAATACGACGTGGCCAGCGACTGATTGAAGGTCTGCATTCCGAACTTCTCCTGTCCAGATTGCATGGACGAATAAATCTGGTGAATCTTGTCTTCGCGGATCAGGTTGCGGACCGCAGCGTTGGGAACAAGCACTTCCATAATCATGGCCCGGCCTTTGCCGTCGGTCTTAGGGACAAGGCTTTGACACATAATGCCTTCGAGCACGAGCGAAAGCTGGGCACGGATCTGCGGCTGCTGGTGTGCCGGGAAGACGTCGATGATACGGTTGATGGTCGAAGTCGCGGAGTTGGTGTGCAGGGTTCCGAACGTCAAGTGGCCAGTTTCTGCGATGCGCAGCGCGGACTCGATCGTTTCCAGGTCGCGCATTTCGCCGATCAGCACGACATCCGGGTCTTCACGAAGCGCGGCGCGCAAGGCGTCGCCAAAACTCTTCGTGTCGGCGTGGAGTTCGCGCTGGTTCACCACGCAATTCTTGTTCATGTGTACGAATTCGATTGGGTCTTCAATCGTGAGAATGTGATCGTGGCGCTCGCTGTTGATCTTGTCGATCATGGCAGCGAGAGTGGTGGATTTACCGGAGCCAGTAGGCCCAGTTACCAGCACCAGTCCACGAGGCTTGTCGCAGAGTTTGCTGACTACCGGAGGCAGGCCGAGCTGATTGAAGGACTTAATCTCGAACGGAATCAGACGGAAGACGGCAGCAGTCGCACCGCGCTGGTTGAAGACGTTGGCACGGAATCGGGCCAGTCCCTTCAAACCGAATGAAAAGTCGAGCTCGAGATTTTCCTCGAAGCGGTGCTTCTGCGAGTCCGTCATCACGCTGTAGGCCAACTGCTTGGTTTCAGCGGGAGTCATCTGCGGAAGATCAAGCGGCACCAAGTGACCGTGCACGCGGATCTGGGGCGGCGAGTTGGTGGTGATGTGCAGGTCGCTGCCGTTCATCTCCAGCATTCGTTTGAGCAGATCGCTTAACGACAAACCCATGGTGAAGTTTCCCTTTCGTCAGTCCTGAGTCCTGAGTCGCGAGTCCTGAGCCCTTGGTATCAACGAGTCTAAAGACTCAGGAACTCACAACTCAGAACTACTAGTGAATCGTTTCGCGTGCGACTTCTTCGAGCGTGGTCATCCCCGCGGCGACCTTGATCAGGCCGCTGCGGCGGAGCGTAAGCATTCCCCGCTCGATAGCTTTCTTTTTCAATTCCACGGCTGAGGCGCCGACCAGAACCAGTTCTCGAATCTCGTCGTCCACTTCCATCACTTCGTACAGACCGCAGCGCCCCTTGTAGCCGGTGTTGTTGCAAACGCTGCAGCCCTTCCCTTTCTGAATCTTGACGGTCTTGGACTCTTCCGGAGTGAAGCCCGCGTCGATGAGCGTTTGGGGCGGCACCTCCATCACCTCGATGCAGTCCTTGCAAATGCGGCGGACGAGTCGCTGAGCGCAGATGAGGTGGACCGACGTCGCCACGAGGAAGGGCTCAATGCCCATGTTCATGAGGCGCGTGATGGTTTCAGGGGCACCGTTGGTATGCAGTGTGGAAAGCACCAGGTGTCCCGTCAGAGCGGCCTTAATAGCGATTTCGGCCGTCTCGAAGTCTCGAATCTCGCCGACCAGAATGATGTTCGGATCCTGCCGCAGGAATGATCGGAGAGCGGCGGCAAAGTTCAATCCGATCTGCTCCTTCATCTGCACCTGATTGACGCCGCCCAACTGGAATTCGACCGGATCCTCAGCCGTCATGATGTTGGTGTCCGGCTGATTCAAGCGGGAGATCGAGGAGTACAGAGTGTTGGTCTTCCCTGATCCCGTCGGCCCGGTCACCAACACCATTCCGTAGGGCTTCAAGATGGCTTTTTCGAATTTCACCAGCGATTCGGGCTCAAAACCGAGCTTGGTCATGTCGAGCCGCAGATTCTCTTTATCGAGCAGCCGGAGGACGATCTTTTCGCCCCAGAGCACGGGAAGCGTGCTGACGCGGAAGTCGAGCTGCTTTTTGCGGCCGCCGATGTTCATCTTCAGCATGATGCGACCGTCCTGCGGCAGGCGTTTTTCGCTGATGTCCAGCTTCGACATGATCTTGATACGAGACGTGATGGCATCCCGCAATTTCATTGGTGGAGACATGATGGACTGCAGCACGCCGTCAATGCGGAAGCGGACGCGGAACTCTTTTTCGTAGGGCTCTATATGGATGTCGCTGGCACCCCGCTTTACGGCATCACTCAAAATAACGTTCACCAGCTTGACGACAGGAGCCTCGTCAGCTGCCTTCTCCAGCTCCGACAGGCCCATCTCCTCAGATTCGGCCTGCAGTTCAACATCTTCATCGCTCATCTCCGTCATCGACTGCATGACGGATTCCAGGTCCTCTTCCTTGCTCGCGCCGTACGCTTTATCTATGCCCGCGAGGATTGAGCTCTCCGAGGCGACGACCGGCTCGATATTGAATCCGGTCATGAACTTGATGTCGTCCATGGCGAACACGTTCGTCGGATCGACCATGGCGATGGTGAGCGATGCCCCTACCCGGCTGAGCGGCAGAATCTGGTAGCGCTTGGCAGTCTCGAAAGGAATCAGCTTGACGACGGCTGGGTCAATTTCGAAATACGAGAGATTGATGGCTGGCACGCCATATTGGCGCGAGAGGAAGTTTGTGACGTCTTCGTCGGTCAGAAAGCCGAGCTTCACCAGGGCAGAGCCCAAGCGGCAGTTCTGCTCCTTCTGAACCTTGTTCGCCTGTTCCAACTGCTCTGGTGTGATGATTTTCTCTTTTACGAGAAGATCACCCAGCCGTTGCGACATACGCAGATCTCCTGACCACGTAGATGGAACGACTGCCCGGCATTGAGGCAGGGCAATGGCGCAAAGGGCTGCGGACAATGGGAGAGAGTGCAGCTCATTCGCGTTGACACAAATTGTCACCGCAAGTGAATTACTCGACTACTTACTTAAGTACTTGACCTTGGCTGCGGATGCGGCCGTTCCACTGAGAAAAGCCCCAAATTCGCGGCTTTCCGGCAGTGCTCGACCAGGAATTCAACTCAGGTACATGCACTTCAGTAAGCCTGATTCGAGGGGCCTGGCGTACCTGACGCACTTCCTGGCCGCGCTTCGCTAAACTGAGGCGATGCCCGTGAAGGTTCCCCATAGAAATCAGGAGGAAGAGATACGGGATTACTATGCCGCGCTCTATCGGAGCTGGGGCCAGCAGCATTGGTGGCCGGCTGAGACGCAATTCGAGGTGATCGTCGGTGCGTACCTCACACAGAACACCGCTTGGACGAATGTGGAACAGGCATTGTCGAATCTGCGCGACGCTGGGATGTTGACCGTCGATGGGATTCGAAACATCCGACGTTCCAGGCTCGAGCGGCTCATCCGGCCGTCCGGGTACTTCCGGCAAAAAGCGGCGCGTTTGAAGACATTTGTCGCGTTTCTGGATGCGCGGTATGAAGGGTCACTCGACAACCTCTTCTCTCAACCTACAGAGAAGCTCCGGCAGGAACTCTTGGCCTTGAACGGTGTGGGGCCCGAGACCGCGGACTCCATCCTGCTGTACGCGGGGAATCACCCGGTATTCGTCGTCGATGCATACACTCGGCGCATTCTGGACCGTCACGGAATACTCCCCGAGAAGACAGACTACGAACAGATCCGGCATTTGTTTCAGATTTCGCTTGGCCCAATCGCAGACAGGGTGGAACAGAGCCCGGGCGACGAGAAACACGCGCTTGCGACCGGTATTCGGGGTGCATCGCATCCGCCTTCCGCGATGAGCACAGCGCATCGCACAGCGCTCGTACAGGTCTACAACGAGATGCATGGACTCATTGTCGGAGTGGGTAAGAACTTCTGCCGCAAGACGAAACCAGCCTGCGACGGATGCCCTCTTCAGAAGTACCTTCCCGCCAGATGACTTGTCCCACTCCAGGGCATACACCTTTGGTTGCTTTACCGGCCCCATTCTCCTTCTTAAAATTGCGCATCCCCCAAGG
>Ga0335070_10007417_pt1 | contig 12864 bp, 13 predicted proteins | sample Lox_Sample_13_FD_206722 | JGI IMG/M metagenome (GOLD analysis project Ga0335070, IMG submission 206722) | Soil microbial communities from Loxahatchee National Wildlife Refuge, Florida, United States - Lox_Sample_1.3 | ecosystem: Environmental > Terrestrial > Soil > Wetlands | place: USA...
CGCAAATATCTCGCAGGCTCTTTCGGCGCCGATCCTCAAGCCGTGCAGCGCTGGTATCACCACTGGCTCAAGACCGGCCTCGACGCGCTCGAAGCGACGCTCGATCGCAGGGCCGAGCCCTGGCCCTTCTGCTTCGGTGATCGGCCCGGCTGGGCCGATCTTCATCTGGTGCCGCAACTGGCGAATGCGCGCCGATTCGATTTCGATCTGGCCGACTATCCCATCATGCTCGGGATCGATGTGCGCTGCCGCGCTCTCGACGCCTTCCGCCGCGCCCGGCCCGAGGCGCAACCGGACTATCCCGGCGAATGACCGAAGGCGGGTTTGAGTGGGCCGCCGCAGCCTCGACTCGGGGACAGGCCCTGCGCTGCCGCGCTATAAAGGCGGCTGCGAATCGGGAGCGACAATGACAGGGTCGAGCGGACAGGCATTGCCGGCGCGCCGCAACTGGCTGGATACGCTCAAGGTCTATCTCGACCGGCGCATGCTGGTGATCCTGCTGATGGGCTTCTCCAGCGGCCTGCCGCTGCTGCTCACCCTCTCGACCCTGTCCTACTGGCTGAAGAAGGCCGGCGTCGATCTCACGACGATCGGGCTCTTCGCGCTGGTAGGCGTGCCTTACAGCTTCAAGTTCGTCTGGGCCCCGCTGGTCGACCAGCTTCATCTGCCGCTCCTGACCCGATGGCTCGGTCGCCGGCGCGGCTGGGCGCTGCTGACGCAAGCCTGCCTGGTGGCCGCCATTCTGCTCATGGGCGCGACCGACCCCGCTTCCGATCCCTGGTGGACGGCGCTGGCGGCCCTCCTGGTCGCGTTCTTCTCGGCCACGCAGGACATCGCCATCGACGCCTATCGCATCGAGATCCTCTCGGAGGAAGAGCAGGGTGCCGGTGCCGCCGCGACCCAAGCCGGCTATCGGCTGGGCCTGATCCTGGCTGGCGCCGGCGCGCTCGCGGCCTCGGACTTCATCGGCTGGCCCGCGATCTTCGCCGGCCTCGCCGCCGCGGTCGGCATCGGCATGATCGCCGTGCTGCTGGCGCCGGAACCCACACCGCCCGAGAGCTGGCGCCGGCTCGATCGCCAGCCCTTGTTCCAACAGGTGAAGCAATCGGTCTGGGATCCCTTCGCCGAATTCCTGCTCCGGCCGGGCGCGCTGGTCGTGCTCGCCTTCGTGCTGCTCTACAAGTTCGGCGATGCCATCGGCGGCACCATGGCCAACCCGTTCTATGCCGAGATGGGCTTCACCGGCACCGAGATCGCGGCGATCTCCAAGGTCTTCGGCGTGATCATGACGCTGGTGGGCGTCGCCGCCGGCGGCCTCTTGGTGGCCCGCTATGGCCTCTTTCGCGCCCTGGTGCTGGGCGGCATCCTGCAGGCGGCGACGAACCTGCTCTATGCCTGGGTCGCGGTCGAGGGCCATGAGCTCCTGGCGTTGACGGTCACGATCGGCGCCGACAATCTCGCCAACGGCGTGGGCTCGGCCGCCTTCGTCGCCTATCTCTCGGGCCTCTGCAACGTCGCCTTCACCGGCACGCAATACGCGCTCCTGACCTCCTTCATGGCGGCCGGCCGCACGATGCTGTCCTCGGGCTCGGGCTGGCTCGCGGCGCAGCTCGGCTGGGCCCCCTTCTTCATCGCCACCGCCTTCCTCGCCGTGCCGGGCCTGCTGCTGCTGGTCTGGCTGGCGCGGCTCTATCCGGCCCAGGCGAAACCCTTGCCCACGGCGCCTTGAGTGCTACAATTGTAGCCCTTCGAGGAGACCCGCGATGGACGAGAAGACCATCTCGCTGCGCGATGCCAACCAGCAGTTCGCCGAGATCGTGCGCCAGGTCGAATCCGGCCAGACCTATATCGTCACAAGGCGCGGCCAGCCCGTCGCGCGCATCGAGCCCGTCTCGAAGAAGCGCAAGCTGACGCCGGCGCAGGAAGCGGCCTGGAAGCGGGTCAGGCGCGTGATGGAAAAAGGTTTCCATCTCGGCGGGCTGCGTATCGATCGTGACTCGCTTTATGACGATGTCTGACCGCTTCACGATCGACACGAACATCCTGATCTACTCGGTCGATGTCGATTCGCCGGCGAAACAGAAGCGTGCTTTGGAACTCATGGATCGTGCCCTCACAGGCGATTGCGTCCTCATGCTGCAATCCCTGGCCGAATTTCATCATGCCGTGACGAGAAAAGGCCTGATGAGCCGAGCCGACGCAACATCGGTCCTCGATGCCTGGATGGGTGTCTTTCCAACGGCAGGCTACGGCGATGAAACCCTGAAACGGGCATTCAAGTCGTCAATCAAGCGGCAGGGCGCAATTTGGGACCTGTTGCTGATCGAAACAGCGAGGGATGCCGGCTGTCGCTGGATTCTGAGCGAGGATGTGCATGATGGCGCCGACTTCGGCGGTGTCATTGTCCGGAATCCGTTAAGTGGCAAAGTGCTTCCCGCGGATCTCGTGCAGGCGCTTAGAATTGACTGATCCCCGCATCGAGATCTTCGAAGGCGACATCACCAGGCTCGATGTCGATGCGATCGTGAACGCGGCCAACGAGCGTCTGGCGCCGGGCGGCGGCGTCTGTGGCGCCATCCATCGCGCGGCGGGTCCGGAGCTCGCCGAGGCCTGCGCCCGCATCGGCTCTTGCCCCACGGGCGGGGCGCGGGCGACGCCGGGCTTCAGGCTCAAGGCCCGCTTCGTCATTCATGCGGTGGGGCCGGTCTGGCAGGGCGGCGGCCAGGGCGAACCCGACAAGCTCGCCGGCGCCTATCGCGCCGCGATGCGCATCGCCGGCGATCGCGGCTGCCGTTCGATCGCCTTTCCCGCGATCTCGACCGGCATCTATGGCTATCCGCTGGAGGCCGCGACCCGGATCGCCGTCGCCACCATTCGCGAAGAGCTGGAACGCCCGGGCGCGCCGGAGCGCGTGATCTTCGCCTGCTTCGGCGCTGATGTAGCCGCCTCCTATCGCACGGCGCTCGGCCTCAATTGACGCGGCCGCGCCGCTTCAGGCTTGGCGCCATCATGTCAATGCAGCGTGAAGCTGATCGACACACTTGCCAAGGCGGGGTTCGTGCTGCTCGAGAGCGCGAAGGAGGTCCCGGCGCCGCAAGTGATGCCGCCACCGCAGCCGAGCGATTGCGGTCCGGTCCCATTCAGCGTGACGATCGGCTGATCGCCGAGCTGCGCCGAGACCGTATTGCCTGGCGGCAGGACGCTGATAAGCGCGGGGATGAATCCGGTCAGGGCATGAAGCGTGCTCTGGGCGCCGCTTGCAAGCGCGGCCCGTCCCGCCGGCGTCAGGGTTCCCAGCAACCCTTGAGTGACGCCGTTGAGGAACCCGGTGCCGCGCAACTCGGCCATCTGCATATCTTGAAGCGGAACGGCGTCTGCGAGGCCGACGGCGTCGAATTTGGAGTTCGCGCTGCCCGCCGAAGCGAGCGACGCGAACGAAAGCAGGCCCCCTGCCAATATGACAGTGGCCAGGACCAGCTTATGTGCCGAAATCAGCATGGGAAGCCTCCGTTGGGACCAAGGCATGACATGGTAGGAACGACGCCCAGAGGATGAACTCTCAGGGCTGACAATTCATTCAATCGCCAGCCGGCCGCGACCGGGCCACCAGGCTGTCGCGCAATCTCGTGGTCCCGGCCGGCCGATCACGGAAGGGGCAACCGAACACGCCGACCATGCGCCAATGCCGCGCCGCTTTGTCGGCCAATGGCCGCCCGAATCCGAACCGTTCAATGTGGATTCACGCTCGTGGTGACGGTCACCTGGTCTGACGACCCGGGGATGATCTGGTTGCTGCCGAAGATCTTGATCGTTGTCCCGGGCGCGCAGCTGATGCCGTTATTGCAGCTCAGTGACAGGACGCCCGGCCCATTGAGCGATGCCGTCGGCAGGTGGCCAAGTGCTGCGGAGAGCGCCGCGGTGAAACTGCCGAGAATGCCCGTGCCGCGGAGCTCGCTCATCTGCCCATCAGCCAAAGAAACCGCATCGGCGATGCCGATACGGTCGGCATGGAGAACAGCGTCATCGGCAAGAGAATGCGACGAAGCGGTGATCAAGCCGCCGGCAACGGCAATGGCGGCGAACGCCAGCTTGCGTGCTGGAACCAGCATGGAAGGCCTCCGCTGTGACACTGGGCCTGAAGGAACGGGATGACGCAAAGCCTAGCATCCGCTTTCCCGCCGATCCAGGACGGAGGCCCCATCAAAAGTTATGACGAAGCTCAATTTTTCGTTATGGGCAATCGGAAGCAGCGCTGTCCTAGTTCCGATCGCGTCGCCATTCTTTATTGGTTGTCGGTCGAGCGGCCAATCGGCCACACACAAGACGCGGCGTCAGAAAGAAATCCGCGCGGCCAGAATCGGCGTCGCGCGGATCGAGGATGGATAGGGCGGATGGATACCGGCGCCGCGGTCCGGCACTGACATCCAACCGTCATGAGAAATCCCGCGGCCGGTCTTCCTCGATCCTCAGTGGGTGATCTCGACATTCAGAGACAGACTGCCGGATGGCGCGGCGTTGCTGGCGGAGAGAAAGACGGACGTCCCCGCCGGACAGGTCAAGCCGTTGCCGCAACCGAGCGACTGCGGTGTCGTTCCGATTCTCATCACGGTCGGCTGATCGTTGATCTCCGCCGCCACCAAATTGATCGGAGGCAAGCCGTCGAGGAACGCCGAGAGGAACTCCGCGAACGAGCCGAGGCCGCTCGACGGGGCCCTTCCCGGAAGGGCATGGCCATCGCCCGGTGGCATCAAACCGAACAGAGCGGCGAACAGGCCCATCTCGAAGCCAGCGCCCCGCGCCTCGCCCATCTGGCTGTCCGGCAACGGGCTGGCGCCCGTGAGACCGACCGCCGCGAATCGAGGGTCAACCTCGTCCGCCGACGCAACCGGCAGGGCCGAGATGAGAGCGACCGCAACGACCATCAAGGGCGTGAGCAGCTTGCCTGCGGGAAACAGCATGGGAGGTCTCCGTCCGATTCTGTGCGTGACAGGACAGGATCGGCCGGCGCGGCCTCGGCGCCCGAGGGCGGCGCGCTCTTGCGTGGGCGATCCGCGCTTACCTATATCCGCGACATGGTTAAGAAAGCCGCTACGCGCGCGCCGGGGGATGCCGACCCGCGATCGTGGGCGATCCGACCGGCGTCGCCTGCGCCATCCAGGCGAGCGACCTCGCCCGCGGATCCCATGCGGGCCCACGTTCCAATGGCCTCTCGGGGCCGATCGCGTCTGTCGGGATTGCGTCGGATCGGCCCGGAATGACGGCTGGCCGATCCTCCGGCGAGGTCGATGTCGTCGGCGTCATGCACGACCGGAGGCGGGGCTGCCCACCTCCGGTTCACGCCGGCCGGTTATTGCTCGCGGTCCAGCGAATAGCCGGCTGAGCGCACGGTGCGGATCAAATCGTATTCGGCACTGTCATTGATTGCCTTGCGCAGGCGGCGGATATGGACGTCCACGGTTCGCGGCTCGACATAGACATCCGGCCCCCAGACGACGTCGAGGAGCTGCTCGCGGGTAAAGACCCGGCCCTGATGCTCCAACAGATGGCGCAGGAGCCGGAACTCGGTCGGCCCCAGATGGATATCGCGGCCGTTGCGCCGGACCCGGTGCGCGATGAGGTCCATGGTCAGGTCCTCATATTGCAGGGTGTCGCCGTCGAGCGCCGGGCGCGAGCGGCGCAACAATGCGCGCAGCCTCGCCACCAGCTCGCCCGGGCTGAAGGGCTTGGTGATGTAGTCGTCGGCGCCGCTGTCGAGGCCTCTGACCTTGTCCGCCTCCTCGCCGCGTGCCGTCAACATGACCACCGGCACCGCCCGCGTCTCCGGCAGGCGGCGCAGCTGGCGGCAGACCTCGATGCCCGACACCAGCGGCAGCATCCAGTCGAGCAGGACCAGATCGGGGCGCCGTTCCTTGGCGAGGAGCAGCGCTTCCTCGCCGTCGCGCGCCTCGATCACCTCGAAGCCTTCGCGCTCGAGATTGTAGCGCAGCAAGGTGACCAGAGCGGCCTCGTCCTCGACCACGAGAACGAGCGGCTTGGCCTGCTGCTTCTGCATCGATTGCGGCCTAGGCGCCGGCGCGTCCGCCGGGCGTGGGTGCGATGGCATAGCTCGTGACATCCCCTTTGGGTCTGACGGCTTCGATCCCGTGACCGTGGACGAGGAAATAGACGGTCTCCGCAATGTTTGTTGCATGGTCCCCGATGCGTTCGATGTTTTTGGCGATGAACATGAGATGGATGCAGGAGCCGATGTTGCGCGGATCCTCCATCATGTAGGTCAGGAGCTCGCGGAAGAGGCTGTTGTAGAGCGAGTCCACTTCTTCATCGCGCGCCCAGGCGGCGACCGCCCGTTCCGCGTTCTTGTCGACATAGGCATCGAGCACGTCCTTGATGATGCTCTGTACCAGCTGCGCCATGCGCGGGATCGCCTGAAGCGTGCTCACCGGCTGGGACTGCGAAATCGCGATCGCGCGCTTGGCGATATTGGTGGCGTAATCGCCCACGCGTTCCAGATCGGCCGAGATCTTGAGCGCTGCCACCACCTCGCGCAGGTCGGACGCCAGGGGCTGGCGCAGGGCCAGCATGCGCACCGCCATCTCGCCGATCTGCTGTTCGAGCTCGTCGATACGCTTGTCAGCCTGAATCACTTTGCCGGCGAGTTCGGCGTCCCGATGCATCAGCGCATCGGTCGCTGTCTGCAGTTGAACTTCCGACAGCCCGCCCATCTGGGCGATCGTGCGGTTCAACAGCGCGAGCTCGTCATCAAAGGACTTGACGGTATGTTCCACGCTCATGTCGCGTCCTGCTCCCTTTCGAGGATCGTTAATTTCATATCGAGACGGCTCGGCCGCAGCGGCCGCCGGTCTTGTCTGCGCATGGCAGCCGCCAAGCGGGACTGCGCCCCGGCAAGTCCCGCCGCCGCCAGGGCCAGGACCGCCGCGGCCGATGCGGCGAAACTGACCGATTTGAGCCGCCGGTAGTGATCGACCGCTGCCGCCATCGCGGGATTGATCTGGCGATCGCCGACACCGTCGATCGCGATCTCGCGAATGTCATCGAACGTCGGTCGCGCCGGCGACTGACTGCCTTCGATCATGCCGGCCGGCAGGTCTCCGATTATGACCGGCTCGAGGACAAACGGCTCAAACACGACCCAAAGCGCGAATAGGGTCAGCGCCGGCAGACCGGACCAGAGTGCCACATAGGCGCCGCAATGGATCGGGCGCAAATGCGGTAATTCTCGATTCTCACCGGGCAGCCCAACAGCTTGGGACCGGCCGAGCATGAACCCGATGAAAGCGAGCAAAAAAAGAGCGCCAAGGATCGCGATCGTCATACCTTGAGGCCCTCCGCTCCCTGCCGACGGTTCAACTTACGCACAACCGGTTCGACCCGAACCGCTCTCCAGCAACCAGACCGGGCCTATGCATGCCCAAGCCCCCTCGGATCGTCCTCTCGGCGGACCCGAGTCCCAACCGGTCATGGGCGACAGCTCCCGAGATGGCCAGGGCTCACGATTTCTGTGCCGAATCTCAATGGCGACCTCGCCCCCAATCGGCGGCCAGCTATTGCGGCCGAACCTATTCACCGCCGCCAACAGAAATAATACGGATTTGTGACAATCACATGACGCCGCGAGGATTTCCGCGGCGATCACCTTAAAGATTTGTAACTATTATATTTTATGGAAGGGCGGCGGCCCTCTTCCGGGCCTCCGCCAGGGGCAGATGGACGGTAAAGACCGATCCCACGCCCGGCGTGCTATCGACCGCCAGCCGGCCGCGATGACGGTTGACGATATGTTTCACGATCGCGAGCCCGAGTCCCGTTCCGCCCATGTCGCGGGACCGGGCCTTGTCGACCCGGTAAAACCGCTCGGTCAGGCGCGGCAGATGCTCGCGCGCGATGCCTTCGCCCTCATCGATCACCGCCACAGCAAGCGAGGGGCGCCCGCCCGCCCGCTTGCCGGGCAGCTCGACCGGCTCGCGCCAGCAGGCGACCCGGACCGTCGTGCCGGTGCGGCCATATTTGATCGCGTTGTCGATCAGATTCTGGAACAGCTGTGTGAGCTCGTCCCGGTCGCCCTGGACTGCCGGCATCTGCCCGAGATCAGCAAAACCCTCGACCCCGGCGATCGGTGCCGGCGTTCCCAGCCTGATCGTCATGTTCCGTTCTGCCGCCTTGAGGGCCAGCGCGTCGGCGAGCCCGCCCAGGATCGGCCCCAGCTCGGCTTCGCCCGTCGGCGGCTTATGCTCGTTGAGCTCGATGCGGGAGAGCGACAGCAGGTCTTGGATCAGCCTCGCCATGCGCTGCGCCTGCTGCTGCATGATGGCGAGAAATCGTTCCTGCGCCTCCGGATCGTCGCGCGCCGGCCCCTGCAGCGTTTCGATGAAGCCGATCAGGCTCGCCAGCGGCGTACGCAGCTCGTGGCTGACATTGGCGACGAAATCCGCGCGCATCTGGTCGGTGCGTTTGGCGGCGGTCATGTCTTGAAAGGCGATCAGGGCCAGCGGCCCCTGCGCTTCGCCCATCAGCGGCTCGACCCGCGCCCGCAGCACCCGCTCCACCGGCACCGGGAACACCAACTCGACTTCCCGGCCGGCACCGCCCTCGAGAACGGCCTCGACCGCGTCGATCAGCGCCGGATGGCGAACCATCGCCGAGAGATCGCGGCCGACCGCGTTGCGGCCGAACTGGCTCTCCGCCGCCGCGTTGGCCTGGATCACATGGCGCTCGGCATCGACCAGCAGGACCGGGTCGGGCAATGCCTGAAGCACGCGATCCGCCACGGCGGGCCCCGCCGGCTCGGGCGGCGCCGGCGGCGGTGGCGGCAGAACGGGCTCCGGCTCGGCCGGAGCTTGCGCCTCTCTCGGCTTCAGGCTGCGCCGCCGAGCATATATCCCCAAACCCGCCAGAAGAATGACGGCGCCGGCTCCGATCAGAGCCGGCTCGGCAGCCAGCCAACCGCCCCCTGCCAGCAGCAGCAAAACCAGCAATGGCGGCAGAAGCGCCGTACCGAACAAACGCTGGAAATCGCCAGGGCCGAGTCGCATGAGCTCCTTCGCCAACAGCCATTGCCCGAACCGGTGCCGGCTCCGATTCAAACAACTAGAGACTGATTCACGTCTCAAGTCGATTCGACTTGAGACGATCAGGCCCCGGCCGGCGCGCCGATCGGCCCTTTGCCGGCCGGCGCGTCGCTTGTATAAAACATTTATGGAAGCGATGCGCGCACCGATGCTGACATTTGTCGGCATCTTTTTGGGTCTGACGGCGCTAGCGATCGGCGGTGCGCAGGCCCAGGACACGACCACCACCCCGCGTTATTCCGAATGGCAGGGTGGGGCCTCCAACAAGCAATTGCAGGCCTTCGTCGCCAAGCTCAAATCGATGGTGGACGAGGCCGACAAGGCCAAGGCGGCCGATCCCGTCTTCATCCAGGATCTGCGCGATCTGATCGCCTCGGCCTCGGCGCCGGCAGCCGCCGCGGCGCAGCCGACCGTCCGCCTCTTCTATGACAATTTCGGCGACGGCGACTTCACCTACAATCCCACATGGAAGGTGACCGCTGGCCAGTGGACCGTGGATATCCTGGGCAAGAACACCGGGCTGAAGAGCGCGATCATCCCCCCGGGCCAGACCTCGGGCCAGAACATCAAGCTGAACGATGTGCTGGGCGCGATCCTGCAGCCGCAGGCCAACCAGGGCACGGCCAACGCGACCTATGCCTCGATCTACACGACCGCGAAGATCTCGAACGTCTTCAAGATTCGCCTCGACCTGGTCTCCAAGGAAAAGTTCGGCCGGCTGGATTTCGGTCCCTATCAGGGCGCCGGGGGCAACACGGCCTATCGCGTGACCTATTTCCCCGGCGGCAATCCCGGGCTGGCGTTGCAGCGCGTCACAGCGCAGGGGACCTCGACGATCGGAAGCTACAACCAGCCGCTCGCCCTCGAAGGCGACAAGTCGCATGCGATCGAGTTCCTGCGCGACGGTGCCGGCGCCATGACCGTCTCGGTCGATGGCAAGGCCCTAATCTCGGTGACGGATACGACGATCACCAAGCCCTTCGACGGGTTCCTGATGATCAATAGCGGCGGGCGCTATGCGATCGGCGCGGTGACGATCGACGGCACCAGCTAGAGCGACCGATGAAGAAGGGTTTTCGCCGATTGCTGGAGGAGGCCAACGCCGAGATCGAAACGCTCGGCGTTGCCGACGCGATTGCGCTCCACGGCAGGAGCGACGTCCTGTTCGTCGACTTGCGCGATCCGCGCGAGCTGGAGAAGGAGGGGCGCATCCCGGGCGCGTTCCATTGCCCGCGCGGCATGCTCGAATTCTGGATCGATCCTGAGAGCCCCTATCACCGCAAGGTCTTCGCCGAACCCAAACGATTCCTGTTCTTCTGCGCCGGCGGCTGGCGCTCGGCGCTCGCCACCAAGACCGCGCAGGATATGGGCCTCGAGAAGGTCGCCCATATCGAGGGCGGCTTCGGCGCCTGGCGCAAGGCCGGCGGTCCGGTCGAACCGGCTCCCTCGGGTTCCTAGCGGCTTCCGGCTTCAGCGCACCGCGGCGAGCCCGGCGAGCGCGGCGGCCGTCAGCAGGTCCGAGACCGTGGCGCCGGCCTGGACGATCTGGGCCGGCTTCGAGAGGCCCATCAGCACCGGCCCGATCACCGTGCCGCCCAGCTGCTGCATCAGCTTGGCCGAGATGTTGGCCGAATGCAGCGCCGGCATGACCAGGATGTTGGCCGGCCCCTTCAGCCGCGAGAAGGGGTAGAGCCGGCGCATCAGCTCGAAATCGAGCGCCACGTCGGCCTGCATCTCGCCCTCATATTCGAAATCCGGCTTGCGCTGATCGAGGACCGCGACCGCCTCGCGGATGCGCTCCGCCTTCTCGCGCAAGGGATTGCCGAAATTCGAGAAAGAGAGCAGCGCCACGCGCGGCTCATGGCCGATGCGCCGGGCGGCGGCGGCACTCTGGATCGCGATGCCCGCCAGCTGCTCAGGCGTCGGCAGCTCGTTGACCGAGGTGTCGGCGATGAAGACCGTGCGTCCCTTCGCGAACACCATCGAAAGGCCGAAGAGCTGCTCGTTGGGCCGCGGGTCGATCACGCGGGTTACGTCCTCCAGCGCGTCATAGAAGCTGCGCGTGATGCCGGTCACCATCGCGTCGGCATCGCCCTGCACCACCATGCAGGCCGCGAAGACGTTGCGGTCCTGGTTGACCAGCCGCTGGCAGTCGCGGAACAGCAGGCCTGAGCGCTGCATGCGCCTGTAGAGGAACTCGGTATATTGCGCATTGCGGTTGGAGAGCCGCGCATTGTGGATCTCGAGGCCGTCGATATCGCCGAGGCCCCCGGCCTTGAGGGACTGCAGGATGCGCTCCTCGCGCCCGATCAGGACCGGCGTGCCATAGCCCGCATTGCGGTAGGCGAGGGCCGCGCGGATCACGCGCTCCTCCTCGCCCTCGGCAAACACGACGCGGCGCGGATTGGCGTGGAGCTTCTCGAAGATCAGGTGCAAGCCAGCCGCGGTCGGATCGAGCCGGGCCGAGAGCTCGGACTCGTAGTTCCGCATATCGATGATCGGCCGTCGCGCCACGCCGCTATCCATGGCAGCGCGCGCCACTGCCGCCGGAATGCGCGACACGAGGCGCGGATCGAACGGTACCGGGATGATGTATTCCGGGCCGTAGCGCAGCCGCCGCCCGGAATAGGCGGCATCGACCTCGTCCGGCACGTCCTCGCGGGCAAGCTCGGCCAGCGCCCGGGCGGCCGCGATCTTCATCGGCTCATTGATGGTCGAGGCGCGCACGTCCAGCGCGCCGCGGAAGATGTAGGGGAAACCCAAGATATTGTTGACTTGGTTGGGATAGTCCGAACGGCCCGTGGCGATGATGGCGTCGGTGCGAACCGCCTTGACCTCCTCCGGCGTGATCTCGGGGTCCGGATTGGCCATGGCGAAGATGATCGGCTGCTTGGCCATGCTCTTGACCATGGCGCCGTTGACGGCGCCCTTGACGGAGAGGCCCAGGAAGATATCGGCCCCTTTGATCGCCTCATCGAGCGTGCGCAGCTTGGTGCTCACCGCATGGGCCGACTTCCACTGGTTCATGCCCTTCTCGCGGCCCTGATAGATCACGCCCGCCGTGTCGCACATGATCACGTTGTCATGCGGCATGCCCATGGACTTGATCAGCTCGACGCAGGCGATGGCCGCTGCACCCGCGCCGTTCACGACCATGCGGCTTTCCTTGAAGCTGCGGCCCGTGAGGTCGAAGGCGTTGATGAGGCCCGCGGTCGTGATGATGGCGGTGCCATGCTGGTCGTCATGGAAGACCGGGATGTCCATGATCTCGCGCAGGCGCTGCTCGATGATGAAACATTCCGGCGCCTTGATGTCCTCGAGATTGATGCCGCCGAAGGAAGGTCCGAGAAACCGCACGCAGTTGACGAACTCGTCGACGTCGTGGGTATCGACCTCGAGGTCGATCGCGTCGATATCGGCAAAACGCTTGAAGAGGACGGCCTTGCCCTCCATCACCGGCTTGGAGGCAAGCGCCCCCAGATCGCCCAGGCCCAGCACCGCGGTGCCGTTCGAGATGACGGCGACCAGATTGCCCTTCGCGGTGTAGTCGTAGGCGGTGGCCGGCTCCTGATGGATCTTCAGGCAGGGGAAGGCCACGCCCGGCGAATAGGCGAGGGACAAATCCCGCTGTGTTGTCAACGGCTTGGTGGGCTGGATCGCGATCTTGCCCGGCCTGCCGCTGGAATGCAGCAGAAGCGCTTCCTGCTCGGTGATGCTCAATCGGTCGTCCAAGGCGTGGCTGCGCCTCCCGCGCTGGCTGTCCACCCGAGCGGCAAGG
>Ga0335070_10007418_pt1 | contig 12863 bp, 11 predicted proteins | sample Lox_Sample_13_FD_206722 | JGI IMG/M metagenome (GOLD analysis project Ga0335070, IMG submission 206722) | Soil microbial communities from Loxahatchee National Wildlife Refuge, Florida, United States - Lox_Sample_1.3 | ecosystem: Environmental > Terrestrial > Soil > Wetlands | place: USA...
CCCCCCACTCCTTCCCACCGGCCTGCCACGCCCCGAAGCCGACGACCGAAACCTCGGGTCCCTTCCGTCCCAGACGGACGTACTCCATTGGCATCTGGCTCGTCCACGTCCGGCCGGTAGATAGGGCTTCCTGCCATTCGTGCCGCCCTCTTAAATAGAGCTTGGGGGGATTCGGAGGGTGTGAAGTTCGGAGTCTGCATCCCCAATTTCGGCGAGAACCTTTCCCCCTCCGCCGTGAGGTCCGTCTGCGAGGCCGCGGAGAGGGTGGGCTACGACAGCGTTTGGACCACGGACCACATGGTGACCCCCGCCGGAGCCCCCTCTCCCTACAGGAACATCCTGGAGAGCCTTTCGGTCCTTGCCTACGCCTCTGCGGTCACCACCAGAGTGGCAGTCGGCACCTCCATCATAGTCCTCCCCCTGAGGGACCCGGTCCTCCTGGGGAAGCAGCTGGCCGCCATAGACCGGCTTTCGGGCGGCAGGCTGATCGCCGGGCTCGCCATCGGATGGTCGGAGGAGGAGTTCGAGTCACTGGGCAGCAGCTTCCATGACCGAGGTGCCCGCGCCGACGAGGAGATAGAGCTCCTGAAGGCGATGTGGACCCAGCCCGTCGTCGACTACGCCGGACGGTACTACAGGCTCAGGGACGTGGCCGTCGAGCCCAAGCCCGAGCAGGGAGGAGCCGTGCCCATCTGGATAGGCGGGAACAGCCGCTCGGCCGTGAGGAGGGCCGCCTCCCTGGGGAACGCATGGCATGCGACGAGCATCCCCTTCGACGAATTCCAAGTCAGGGTCAAGGAGCTGAAGCAGATGGCGGGCAGGAGGGAAGTGGCGGTGACCACCAGGATGGCCATAGACATGCGCTCCGATCAGCCGAAGCTGTCCGTGAACCCCGCAGGCGAGAAGCGCGTCGTCCTGGGCGGAGGCTGGAAGGGGATTTCGAGCTCTCTCGACGAGTACAGGTCCGCCGGCCTGGAGTACCTGGTGGGGTACTTCGGGGACAAGGAGGCCGGCGAGTACATCAAGGAGATGGAGGCCTTCGCCAATACGGCGTTCCCCGCGTACCGCTGATCTCGGAGCAGGCCGGGGAGAGACAACTGCGTCTGGCGGAGGATGAGTGGGCGTTCGAGGCTCTGTTGCGTTGTCGGTTGACTCAACGACGACGCGACTTGCCGGGTTCGAATAGGTTAAAATACCCAAACGCGGATTTCGAGGCAGGTTGAACGCCTCAGGTGGAGTAGGGGCTTCCACCGACGCAGGGAGCTCCAGACCCACCAACGAAGCCATCGCACTTGTGCTGGACGGCTGCCTCTACGCCCTGCTGGGAGGGCCGGCCTCCAGCGCCTTCCGGATGTACATCAAGAGGCAGAGCTCCGTCACCATCGCCGACCTCATAGATGACCCCCCCAAGTTCCATCAGTGCCTCGAAGGGGTGTTCGGCGACTCGACGCCCATCATCGAGGAGTTCATGGTCAAGAGGCTCGTCCGGGAGTTCGGCCTTTCGCCTTCCCTCTGCGTCGACATGGTCTCCACGCTGAGCGCCCTCCGTCCCTGAAGGGAGCCCGACCCGAGCTCACCTTTAAATCGCCTGAGCTTGGAGAGCAGAACAAGGGCCTTTCATCTTGACCTCGCATCCCGGCCTTTCCCGCCTTTTCGACCCGAAGAGCATAGCCGTCGTGGGCGCGTCCTCAGATCCCGCCAAGCTGGGGTTCCAGGTCTTCAACAGCCTGGCGGTTTCGAAGAGGATGGGCTCCTACAAGGGAGAGCTTTACCCCGTCAACCCCCGCTACAGGGAGGTCGACCGCCTCGCGTGCTACCCCGACGTGGCCTCCATCCAGGGCCCGGTCGACCTCGCCGTCGTGGTGGTCCCGGCCAGGGGGACACCTTCGGTCATGGAGGACCTCGCCAGGAAGGGGGTCCCTGCCTCCATCGTAGTGTCGGGAGGTTTCGGCGAAAGCGGGGGAGCGGATCTTGAGAACAAGGTGGTCTCCATCGCGCGCAGGGCCGGGATCAGGCTGTTGGGCCCGAACACGCTTGGTCTCATGGACCCCTACAGCGGTGTCGATACCTTCTTCCTCCCGGAGTGGAAGACCACCACCAACAGGCACGAGGCCATATCCATGCCCAAGCCCCGGCCCGGCTCCATGGTGCTGATCAGCCAGAGCGGGGGAGTGGGGGCGGCCTTGATCGACTACATCGTCGGAAGCGGCGCGGGCCTGAGGGCCTTCGTGGGCCTGGGAAACCAGGCGGACGTGACGTTGGACGAGGTCATCTCGTACTATGCCGATGACGAGAAGACCAGGGCGATACTCCTCTACGTGGAGGGGGTCAAGCAGGGGAGGCGCCTCATGGAAGCCTGCTCCGCCGCCTCGAAGAGGATGCCCATCGTGGCCTTGAAGGCGGGGAAGACCGAGTCTGGGATAAGGGCGGCCTTCACCCACACGGCCTCCATGGTCGGCCAGGTCGAGGTGTACCGCACCGCATTCCATCAGGGAGGGATCGTCGAGGTCTCCACCATCGAGGACCTCTTCGACGCGGGCAAGGCGATGTCCATGCTGCCGCCTCCCCAGGGAGACAGGGTAGCGATCGTAACCAACGGCGGAGGCGCCGGCGTCATCGCCGCGGACTCCTGCGAAGAGCTCGGCCTCAAGGTCCCCGTGCTGGGGAGCGCCGCCGTTGGCGAGCTGCGGAAGCTGGACAGGGAAGGCGGCATCCCTCCCATGGTCTCCCCCAACAACCCCCTCGACCTGACCGGGTCCGCCGACAGCAAGGCCTTCAAGCTCGCGAGCGACGCCCTCCTGAAGGGCGACCCCTTCGACGCCTGGCTCTACGTCACCCTCCATCACGCCCCGGCGGTCTACGACGACGTGGTGGACGCCATCGCCGATGTCAAGGAGGAGTCAGGCAGGCCCGTCGTGGCCTGCGACGTGGGAGAAGCCGAGTGGGCCCGCATCATGAGGTCCAAGTACGAATCCCACGGCATCCCCTGCTACCCCACCCCCGACCGCGCCGCGAAGGCCCTCTACTTCCTCTCGAGGTATGGCCTCTTCAGGAAGGAGCCCGAGACCTGGAGGGACACCCAGTCGGCGACCGACAGGATACTCTGGCTATCCTCCCTAGCCAAGGGGCCCGCCCCGGTCCTCCTCGAGCCGAACGCCAGCCGTCTCCTTTCCGAGTATTCAATCCCCCTCCTTCCCTCCGCCGTCGTCGCAGACGAGGACGCGGCGGTCCGTGCCGCAGATTCGATGGGGTACCCCGTAGCGATGAAGATCGTCTCGGGGAAGCTGAGCCACAAGACAGACGCCGGTGGGGTGGTCCTGGGCGTCGGGGACAGCATCGGCGTCAGGGGCCAGTTCAGGACCCTGGCTCGGAGGGCACAGGAGATCGGGCTTTCCGACTCCTTCAAGGGGGCCCTGGTGCAGAAGATGGCGCCGGCGGGCTTCGAGCTCCTCATAGGCAGCTACAGGGACCGCTTCTTCGGCCCGGTGATAACGCTCGGCGCCGGCGGCATATACACGGAGCTGATCAGGGATTACTCCCTCAGGGTTGCGCCCATCGTCGCCAGTGAGGCAGAGGAGATGATGAACGAGCTCCGCATCTCCGGCATACTCAGGGGCTACAGAGGGAAGCCGGCCTTCGACATCTCCTGCCTGAAGGGCGTGATCGTGAAGCTCTCCACGATAATGCTGGAGAACCCCACGATCAAGGAGATGGAGATCAATCCGTTCATCCTGTTCCAGTCCGGCGGCGCCGTGGTGGACGCGAGGGTGCTGCTCAACGGCCCCCCGCCCCGGGTCGAAGCCCACGCTAACCCAGAATGAATAAAATACCAGCGCGGGCGTCCCAATCGCGGTGCAGACTTTGGACAGAGATCTGGCTGAGCGCGCGGTGGAGGTGGCCGTCAAGGCCGACGCCGAGTACGCCGAGGCCCGTCTTCAGAGGAGCGTGGACCAGGTGGCCGTGCTGAAGAACGGCGAAGTGGAGGCTCCCGGCTACGGGGAGACCCTCGGCCTGGGCATCCGCGTGATGTACAAGGGCTCTCTCGCGTTCGGCGCCACGAACGCCCTGGAGAGGTCCAGCGTGACGGAGCTGGCAACCCGCCTGACGAAGCAGGCCAAGGCCTCCGCCCCCTACTTCAAGGAGAAGATCAGGCTCAGCCGCGAGGACGTCCACCTGGCCAAATGGAGGGCCGAGGAGAAGGAGAGCCTCGACGACCTGACCCTCGAAGGGGTGATCTCCTATCTGAAGGACCTGGATTCGGTCGCCATGGCGGCGGGGACGGACGTCAAGCTCGTCAGCAGGGTCCTCTACTTGGCCACCGAGATCGAAGAGAAGTACTTCGTCAACTCGGACGGCTCCAAGATCGACAGCCGCGTCCCCAGGGTCATGGTCTACGCCATACTCACCGGCGCGAGCGGCGGAAACCTCGTCCAGCGGACGGCCCAGTACGGGGAGGCCGGAGGCTGGGAGGCGCTGAAGAGGATCGGGGTGCGCGAGAAGGTCGGCGAGGAGGCCACCATGGTCCTGAAGATACTCAGGGACGCCGCGAAGTTCGTCCCCGGGCAGATGGATGTCCTCGTGGGGCACGAGGTCGCGGGGATCATGGCACATGAGTCGGTGGGCCACCCGAGCGAAGCGGACAGGATACTCGGAAGGGAGGCGGCGCAGGCGGGCGAGTCCTACCTGACGGCAGACGATGTCGGCCTGAGGGTTGGCAGCGTCGAAGCCAACGTCAGCGACGACCCCACCCTTCCCCACGCCTACGGCCACTACCTCTACGACGAGGAAGGAGTGACTGCCCGCAAGAGGCGGCTCATGGCGGGCGGCGTCGTGACGGAGCTGCTTCAGAACCGGGAGACGGCGCAGACCTTCGGGGTCGACAGCAACGCCTCCGCCAGGGCCGTGAGATACGACAGGGAGCCCATCGTCCGCATGGCCAACACCTACGTAGAGCCGGGAGACTACACCTTCGAGGAGCTGCTGAAGGAGATCCCTCACGGCGTCTTCATCAAGAACTTCATGGAGTGGAACATCGACGACAAGCGTCTGAACGGCCGGTACGTGGGCCACGAAGCCTACATGATAGAGCACGGCGAGGTCAAAGGCCTTGTCAGGAACCCCATCATCGAGATCTCCACACCGAAGCTGTGGAGCAGCGTCCACGCCCGCGGCCGGGACATGGAGTTCGGAGCCGCGACCTGCGGAAAGGGGGATCCCTCCCAGGGAGCGCCGGTGTGGCACGGAGGTCCTAACTTCGTAGTGAAGGACATCAAGGTGGGAGCCAGGTGACCTCAATGCAGGAAGCAGGGCCGGTGGACTGGGCCACCTCCAGGTGCAGGTCCCTGGGGACGGACGACTTCAGCGTCATCCTCTACGACAGCGACGAAGGGCAGGCGCGCTTCGGGAACAACTCCCTCACCATCACCAACCGCCTCCTCTCGAAGACACTCTCAGTCTACATGACCAAGGGAAGGAGGAGGATCCTGGGCGAGCTCTCCACCATGGAGAGGGCGAGCGTGGAGGGCTTCGTCGAGAGGCTCTTCAGGTCCATGAACACCGCGGGGGGCGAGTCGGACTTCCCGCCTCTGCCCGGGGGCCCCTTCCAGTACAGGTTCAACGGGGACTTCGATCCGAAGATCTCCGACTTCGATCTGTCGGGCTACGCGTCGAGGACCATCGATGCGGCCCTCTCCGCGGGGGCGCTGAGGGTCGCGGGCTCCCTGACGACGGACCGCTACAAGATCTTGATCTCGACGTCCACCGGAGTCAATCAGAGCGAGGAGAGGAGCCAGTTCAGGCTGAACGTCAGGTCCTTCACCGACAGGGACGCCAGCGGCCAGGGGATCGCGGTGTCCACCTCCCTCGCCGACTTCGACGTCGAGGCCGCGGGGAGGATCTCCGGTGAGAACGCCAAGCTCTGCAGGCATCCCGAGGAGGTCGAGGCCGGCGAGTACACGGTGATCATGGGTCCGTCGGTCGCGGCGGAGATCATCGGCCACGTGGCTGACGCGACCTCCGCCTTCAGCGTCGATGCGGGGCTCTCGTTCTTCGCGGGCTCACTGGGCAAGGAGGTCGCCAATCCGGGCTTCACCTTGATCGACCACGGGCAGATCAGGAACGGGATCAACAGCAGGTCTTTCGACGACGAGGGCGTCCCCACGAGGAGCGATCCCCTGATCGAGGACGGGGTCCTGAGGACCTTCATCCACAACAGCACCACCGCGGCGCGCCACAAGGCCAAGCTGACCGGGAACGCCGGCATAATCGAGCCACACGTCTGGAACATCGAGGTGAAGGGAGGGGACCAGTCGCTGGAGGAGATGATCAGGGGCACCAAGAGGGGCATCTACGTCACGAACAACTGGTACACCAGGTTCCAGAGCTACACCAGGGGGGAGTACTCCACCCTTCCTCGTGACGCCGCCTGGCTGGTCGAGGACGGGGAGCTCAAGCATCCCGTCGCCGGCATCCGCCTCAGCGGCGAGATACCCCGTCAGATGAAGGAGGTCGACGCCATCGGCAAGGAGAGGAAGTGGATCCAGTGGTGGGAGGTGGACGTGCCTACCCTCATGCCTGCCTTGAGGGTCCCGAAGGTCAAGGTGACGAAGGCCACCGGCTGATTCAAATCCTTCAACTGCTTGACAAACAGTCAGAAAAACATATAAAGTCCTCTTCCAAACTCCCCTTTCGCAGATTATCGTCTGAACTATACAGGAGTGTTAATTGAGATATGTCCACAACCGCATATCCGACCGTTACTTCGAGCGGGCAGCCCGTCCTGATCCTCAAGGAAGGCTCCAGCGAGTCCAAGGGGAGGGACGCGCAGCGCAACAACCTGGCCGCGGCTACGTTGATCGCGGAGATCGTGAAGTCCAGCCTGGGGCCACGGGGCATGGACAAGATGCTCGTGGACACGTTGGGGGACGTCACGATCACCAACGACGGAGCCACGATCCTGAAGGAGATCGACGTCCAGCACCCCGCCGCCAAGATGATGGTGGAGATCAGCAAGGCCACCGACGGTGAGGTCGGCGACGGGACCACCTCGACGGTGGTGTTCGCCGGAGCCCTGCTGGAGAAGGCCGAGCTCCTCCTGGACAAGGAGGTCCACCCGACCATAGTGGTGGACGGCTACAGGAAGGCCTCCAACCAGGCCATCAAGATCCTGGACGAGATAGCCATCAAGGTGAAGGCGGGCGACCCAGTATGGCTCCTCAAGATAGCCAAGACAACCATGGCCACCAAGATGGTGTCCAAGGAGTCCGAGTTCCTCGGCAAGCTCGTGGTGGAAGCCCTCCTCCTCGTCGCCGACAAGCACGAGGACGGCTCCTACACGGCCGACGTGGACAACGTCAAGGTGGAGAAGAAGCCGGGCGGCTCCCTCCTCGACACCACCCTCATCAGGGGCATCGTCGTTGACAAGGAGGTCGTTCACTCCGGCATGCCGAAGAGGGTCGAGAAGGCCAAGATCGCCCTCATCAACTCCCCTCTGGAGATAGAGAAGACCGAGTTCGACGCCAAGATCAACATCACCGACCCGACGCAGATGAAGTCGTTCCTGGACGAAGAGGCCGACATGCTCAAGGCCATGGTCGACAAGGTGAAGGAGGCAGGTGCCACGGTCCTCGTCTGCCAGAAGGGGATCGACGACATCTCCCAGCACTACCTCGCCAAGGCGGGCATCCTCGCGGTCAGGAGGGTCAAGATGAGCGACATGGAGAAGCTTGCCAGGGCCACTGGCGGAAGGGTCGTCACAACCCTGGAAGACCTCACGGCGAGCGACCTCGGAAAGGCAGACCTGGTCGAGGAGCGCAAGGTCGAAGAGGACAAGTGGGTCTTCATTGAGGGCTGCAAGAACCCGAAGGCCGTGACCATCCTGGTCAGGGGAGGCGGCCAGCGCATCGTCGACGAAGCAGAGAGGTCTCTCCACGACGCCATCATGACGGTGAAGGACGTGATGGAGAATCCCGCGGTCGTGGCTGGCGGCGGCGCCCCGGAGGCCGAGGTGGCCTTCAGGCTCCGCGAGTGGGCGAGCACGCTTCCAGGCAGGGAACAGCTGGCTGTCCAGAAGTTCGCGGAGGCTCTGGAGGTCATACCTCTGACGCTCGCAGAGAACGCAGGCATGGACATGCTCGACACGCAGGTCAAGCTGGCTGCGGCGCACGGCGAGAAGAAGATCTGGGCGGGCGTGGACGCCCTGAAGAACAGGGTGGGAGACATGTACGAGGAGCAGGTCTTCGAGCCGCTGAGCGTCAAGGTTCAGGTGATCAAGTCGGCCACCGAAGCCGCGAGCATGCTCCTGAGGATCGACGACGTCATAGCCGCGTCCAAGCCCAAGACGCCACCAGGCGGTCCCGGCGGCCCAGGAGGAATGGGCGGCATGGGAGGCATGGGAGGCATGGGTGGAATGGGCGGCATGGGCGGAATGGAAGACTAGGCTTCCATCGGATACACTAGGTCGCCGTTTCTTTTCGTCTTCCCTGACCCGAGCGGGAGCTCGATCAGCGTCGGGCGCAGGGCCCTCTTTCCTCCCGCTTAAATGCCACGGCCGCGGACTACCTCCCGTTTGATCCCATCGGGTGACGGGAGTCCGGTCCCCGGCCCATGAAGCACAAGGCAGTCCTCCTGGCCCTCCTCGTCGTCCTAGGCCTCGCGGCCGGCTACCTCATCTGGCGGAGCCTGCCCTCCGGCCCGGGCCAGGTCAGCTCGGGCCTGGTCTTGGGGCAGCCTGCGTCGGCTGGGGGCGGACCCTGGACGATTTCGCTGCAGGGAGTCAACCAGGGAGGCTCAGCCATGGTGATAACGGGCGTTGCGGCCGGAGGCGTGGACCTTTCTGGCCAGGTGGCCTCCCCGGGGCTGCCGCTCGCCGTCGGGCCGGGGGCCGCGTTCTCGCTGTCCTTCACGATCCCGAGCGGCGGCGGGACTCGCTTCGCCCCGGGTGAGACCGCGACCGTCGTCGTCAGCGCATCCGACGGCTCCTCCTACGACACGTCAGTGACTCTGACGGCGGCAACGACCTCCACGGGGGCAAACACGGGCGGCCCGGGAGGCGGCGCCGAGAAGCTCGTCCTGACCGCGTCGGTGGTCAGCGGCTCCCTCAACGTAACCGTCCTGAACATGAGCCCGGGGGCCGTGGTCGTCAAACAGGTCTTCTTCAACGGGCAGCCCGCCGGGGTGACGTTCGGCACGGGGTTCAGCGCCACAAGCGACGGACTGCTTCCCTCCGCCTCGACGGGGAGCTTCGCCGTCTCCACCTCCGGCACCGTATCGGGGGCAATCTACAACATAGTCGTGATGACCGCTGCCGGCAACAGCTTCCAGGCGACCGTCACTTGGCCGTAGCCGGAGCCCGCGGCGTCGACAGGCGCGTCCACGCGGTCGCCGTCGAACAGACACGGAGGCCGCCCTGCGTCTCGAGCAGGCCATTTCGCGCTAGGTGGCTCGCCGCCTTCTGCTGGAACGCCTGGCTTCCGGGTTGGGCACTGCACCGGGCATCGTCTCCGAAGCTCCGGCCCAGGTGACGAAGCTCTTCCCGCAGGCGCAGACGTAGTGCTCTCCTGATCGGGGCGCTCTTCAGCCCTCTCAGCCAGAAGCTGGCGGGGCTGTCGTTTTCCCTTCCGCAGTGCGGGCAGGCTACGGACAACCCCAGGGCATCTCGCTGCCATCCGGGCGTTCAGCCTGCCGTCACGGAGACTATCGACGGTAGGTTCTCGGCGAGCAGCTCGAAGTGCTCCCCGTCGTCCCGGCTGAAGTACAAGGAGCCGTTCTTGGCACCGACGTAGACCCCGGCAGGATCGTTTCCGTCGGTGCACATCCCCTCCCTCAGCACGGTGAGGTAGGCCTTCGCAGGGAACCCGCTCCTCATCGCCTGCCAGGTCTCGCCCCTGTCGGACGTGCGATAAACGGCCGGCCGCGCCTCGGGCACGTACCTGGACGGCGTCTCCAGGGGCACCACGTAGAACGTCTTCGGATCGCTCGGATGGGCCGCCAGCGCGAAGCCGAAGTCGCTCGGAAGCTCCTTCCCCACGTCGATCCAGCTCCTTCCGCGGTCCTCGCTCCTGTACACGCCTCCGTGGTTCTGCAGGTAGAGCGTCCGGCCGTCGGCGCTCAGGGCGAACTTGTGAACGCATTGTCCGAAAGCTGGGAACTTCTCAGGCGCGTAGTCCACCCTTATCCCCCTGTTCCTGGGTTCCCAACTCTCCATGTCCGAAGTGTGATAGACTCCGGCAGCCGACATCCCCACCCACATCTCCTTCTCCGAGCGAGGATCGAGGGCTATCGTGTGGAGGCAAGGCCCGCCGAAGCCGGGGTTCCACTCCCTGCGGTCCTTGTGGTATGTAATCCCCTCGACGACCTCCCATTTCTCGCCCACGTCCCTGCTCAGGAAAAGCCCGAACGGGTCCAGCCCCAGGTACAGAGTTCCGGGTTCGCCCTCTCGCCCGGGTGTGATGTGCCAGATGTTCTTGGCGGTCAGCTTCGACCTCTTGGGGAACCTCGGCGGCTCCGAGGCCTTCCAGTTGGCTCCCAGGTCGTCGGTATAGTAGACGTTGGGGCCGGTGAACCCGGGGTTCACCGCGGCGAATACCCTGCCCTTGTTCCTTCGGTCGATGGCCAGGTGGTAGACCTCTCCCAGCGCGCCCAGGTCCTTGGCGAAGAAGGGGCCCCTGGCCTTCCAGTTCCTCCTGGAGGCGTCGCCGGTGAAGATGAAGGCGCCCTTCGACGTGCCGACAAGGAGCTTGGTGCCTGCCAAGGTCACTCTTCCCCCCCTGCCACGGAAGGAACGACTATCACCCGGTCCCCGTCCCTGAGCCTGGTCCGCTCGCCCTCCAAGCTCCTGACTTCCCTTCCGCCCACGAAGACGTTGATGAGCTCCCGGACCCTTCCGTGTTCGTCGCATATGCTGTCTCCCAGCGCGGGTTCAGCGGACCTCAACGACTGGAGCGCCTCACTCAGGGTTGCTCCGTGGGCCTCCACTTCGTCCACGTGGCCGGCGAACTCCTTGAGCGTGCCCAGGAAGACGAACCTGACTGCCATTTCGTCGAACATCGGTCCGGCGGCGATTTAACGGTTGTCTAGCTATTCGAAAAACTACGCCTGCTTCTCCAGCATCTTCGTGAACGTCCACAGGGTCGTGTTCAGGGCTTCGTTCAGGCGCGCCTTGTCGTTGTAGTTCGTCAGGACCAGCTTCGTGATCCTCCCTCCTTCCTCCTTGTAATCGAACGAAAACTCCTTGCCCTTCTGGAGCTTCCCCTTCGCAACCGCGTCCGCGTCGGCCTGCTTCATCCCCTCCAGAACCTTCCCGACGAGATAGGACTTGAACGGGGGAGTGGTGGCCCTGAGCACAACGTCGGACACCGGCACGATCGTGACCGTGTCGCCCTGGACGTACGCGTTGGCAATGAGGTAGTTGTCCCTCTGTCTCCTCAGGGGCCTGGTCTCGCTCACCTCCGCGACGACGGCCTCCTCCTGCGCCTCCTCCTTGGGCTCCTCCCTGGGCGTCACGGGAACCTCGGCGGCCTTCACAAAGCTCTCCCTCTTCAGCTGCTCGTCCACCAGGCCCATCATCTGCTTGTTCAGGGAGATCTCCTCCTCCAGCTCCTTGATCCTGTCTTCGAGCCACTGCCGGAGGTCCGCCAACTTCCTAACTTCCTCTTGGTCGCTCACGTCCTACTACACGACCGTTTGTGGTTATAGCCTTTTTCGCCTTTGAGGGCTAAGAGGAGGACAGGACATCCGCGGCCTTCTTCGCGATGGCCGAAGCCATCTCCCTCGTTCCCGCCGTCCCCTTCAGGTCGTAGGTCAGGACCTTCCCCTCCGAGACCACCTCGTCCACCGCCGAGAAGATCGAGCCCCCCTTCTTCTCCTCTCCAAGGTACTTCAGCATCCACGCCCCGGAGAGGACAGTGGCGACGGGGTTCACCCTGTCCAGCCCCTTGTACTTGGGGGAGCTCCCGTGGGCGGGCTCGAACATGGCATAGCTGTCCCCGATGTTGGCCGAATACACCATCCCGATGCTGCCTATGAGGCCCGACGCCTCCTCGGTCAGGACGTCCATGAAGAGGTTGGTCCCGACGATGACGTTCCGGTTGAAGATCTGGGGGTTCTTCACGAGTTGCTGGGCGAAGTTGTCGATGAAGTACTCGTCCCGCTCGATCGACGGATACTCGCTCCCCACGTTCCGGAAGACCTCGAGCCAGAGGCCGTCCGTCACCTTCAGTATGTTGGCCTTGTTTATCGCGATGACCTTCTTCCAGTCCCTGTTCGCCGCCTCCCTGAAGGCGAAGCGAATCACCTTCTCGCTGGACTTCCTGGTGACCTTGCGCACCGCGGCAGCCGCGTCGTCGCCCAGCTTGAACTCGATCCCCGAATAGAGGCCTTCTGTCCCCTCTCTGACGAAGAACATGTCGACGGAGCCGAGGGGGCCTTCGAAGCCCCTGTAGGTCTTGACCGGCCTGACGTTGGCGTAGAGGTCGAACTTCTGCCGGATGCTCACCGCAACGCTGCGCGGGGTGTTCGGCCCCGGCTCGGTCGTGGTGGGCCCCTTGAGGCAGGCGTCGCTGCTCTGCAGCACGTCCCAGGTCTCCTGCGGGATGTAGGTCTCGGAACGAGCCGAGTGGAAGTACTCCGCCCCGGCCTCGCAGGGAATGAACTCTATGTCGTCGGTGGCGCCCACAGCCCTGAAGACGCTCATGGTCGCTTCGACTAGCTCCGGGCCGGTCCCGTCTCCCCTGATGACCGCGACTCTCTTGGCCATCTACTTCATCGTTCCTGACCTCTTTTCGTCCCACTAATATGAATTTCGCGAATACAGCTCGAACTCTTTTTAGGCCGCTAGGACCGCCCATGTCCGTCTTGTTCCAGCG
>Ga0335070_10007421_pt1 | contig 12862 bp, 9 predicted proteins | sample Lox_Sample_13_FD_206722 | JGI IMG/M metagenome (GOLD analysis project Ga0335070, IMG submission 206722) | Soil microbial communities from Loxahatchee National Wildlife Refuge, Florida, United States - Lox_Sample_1.3 | ecosystem: Environmental > Terrestrial > Soil > Wetlands | place: USA: Florida...
GGCCACCTCATCCGGCGACAGTGAGCCGAGGCCGCGCTGCAGATCTGCGGTCAGCGCGGCATCGAGCTCGCGTGCTTGTTCGGCCGCCTCGCGCACGGCGGCGGGCTTCGCCGCGGCATGACGCGCGATGCCGGCTTCGAGCGCAGCCCGCATCATCGTCTGGACGTCCTCTTCGATGCCCGTCAGATCGATGAGCTGCTCGAAGGCGGGAAGCCGCGCGTAATATGCGTCGTCGAGACCGGTCACGATCATGCCGGCATCGCCGGGACCCGCGTTCGGGTCAGGAGCCACGTTCGGGTCCGGCGCCGGCAGGTTCACGACCATGTTGCGCCCGCGGGCCCGCTGCATCGCCTCCAAATAGTAGTGCTTGTAGTACGCGGCATACTTCTCGATGTCGTCGTCGTCGTATTTGGGATTCAGCGGCACGATGCGGAAGGCGTGGATCGCCGACAGGCCAAGGAATGCGCAGAGATCGACCATCACCGGCACGTCGCGCACGTTGCTGGCGCAGATGCCGAAGTTCACCGAGGGGATCAGGCGAAGCGTCGCCGGCAGGCGGTCGTTGGCCCGCGTCGTGGCGAGGACGTTGCGCATCACCTTCTGATATTTGGCGCCGCGGCGGACCGCTTCGAAGGCGACCGGCGTGGCGCCGTCGATCGAGAGCCGCAGCTCGGTGATGCCGAACAGGCTGCCGACCAGCTTCGGCAGCAAGGTCGTGCCGTTCGTATTCGTGAAGAACTGCACGCCGTAGCGGGCGGCATTGTCGACGATCGCGTCCAAGTCCTTGTGCAGGAGGCCTTCGCCGGTGCCGGACGTGCAGACCTTCTTGGTGTGCGCGAACGTCTCACGCGCGATCTTCTCGACCGCGGCGCGCGACATGGTGTGGGCTTTCGACTGGTAGATGGCGTGCAGCTCGTCGGTGCCGTGGGTCGGGCATTGCGGACAGCGCAGATTGCACCAGCCGATGTTGTTGATCTGCACCTCGATCGGCAGCGTCGGGATCAGCGGGCGCCGCAGCGCGCGATTGATCAATACCGCGACGTGATTGCGCTGCTTGAGCCCCTGATAGGCGAGACCGAGAGCGCTGAAGTCGAGCGGATGGTTCGGCGGGATCGCGACCGGGGACATCGCCATCGTCGCCTCGCGCACGGCGCGGTATTCTCCGGCGAGCGCTTCGAGGGATTTGGGAGCGGGCATTTTATCTAAAATCCCCGTAAAATGGCCGTCAGCAGTCATGGCTCGTTAACTATAACGGCCGACTGGTTAGGATTTCATTGATTTAGGGGCTCCGATCGCAGGTCCCGGCGTACAGTCCTGGCGGGGGCGAAGCCTGTCGTTACTCTCCCCGAACCGCCTGGCGGCAGCTCACACTTTTTGTACCGCCCCATGTTGCGTCGCAGCAGAAAAGCCGCTAGATTCCGATATCGCCTAAATGTTAGCCAACTAGGCAGTTTGCACAAATAATGAGCATCAAGGTCGGTCCGGTCGAGCTCGCGAGCAACGTCATCCTGGCGCCGATGTCGGGCGTCACCGATATGCCCTTTCGCCGGCTGGTAAAAAAGTCCGGGGCGGGGCTCGTCGTCTCGGAGATGATCGCAAGTCAGGCGATGGTTCGCGAGAACCGTCAGACGCTGCTGATGACGAAAAACACGCCAGAGGAATTCCCGATGGCGGTCCAGCTCGCCGGCTGCGAGCCGGAGGTGATGGCCGAGGCGGCGAAGCTGAACGAGGACCGCGGCGCCGCGATCATCGACATCAATTTCGGCTGTCCCGTGAAGAAGGTGGTCAACGGCCATGCCGGGTCGGCGCTGATGCGCGACGAGGTGCATGCCGCGCGCATTCTGGAAGCGACGGTCAAGGCGGTGAAGCTGCCGGTGACCTTGAAGATGCGGCTGGGCTGGAACGACGAGAACCGCAATGCGCCGCGGCTTGCCAAGATCGCGGAGGACTGCGGCATCAAGATGATTTCGGTCCACGGCCGTACGCGCTGTCAGTTTTATGACGGCAGGGCGGATTGGGCCTTCATCCGCAAGGTCAAAGACGCCGTGTCACTGCCGGTCGTCTGCAACGGCGACATCACCTCTCTCGAACAGGTCGACAACGCGCTGCGGCTCTCGGGTGCCGATGGCGTGATGATCGGCCGAGGCGCCTACGGCCGGCCATGGTTCCTGGCGCAGGTTATCCACTTCCTCAAGACCGGCGAGCGCATCCCGGATCCACCGGCGCAGCAACGGCTTGAGACCGTGCTTGAGCATTTCGAAGCGATGCTCGCGCATTACGGCACGGATAGCGGCGTCCGCATGGCCCGCAAGCACATGGCCTGGTATGCCAAAGGTTTCCCAGGTGCAGCTGAGTTTCGCGGCCGCGTCATGACCCTGTCCGATCCGGCGGCCGTGCGCGAGGCCGTCAGGGTGGCCTGGGCGCCCGCAGTCAATGGCGATTCCATGAAGGCAGCCGCTTGATGGCGCGCGCGTCGACGCGGCGGTTCTGGCGGCCGGCGCAGGCCAGTTTCGATCCCGCCCAGGTCCTGGCAGCACTTCCGGACGCGGTTCTGGTCGTCGGGCCGGGCGACGAGATCGCCTATGCCAATCCCGCGGCCGAGGCGTTCTTCGACGTCGGGGCGCCGGTGCTGTGCGCGACGCGTCCCGTGGACTTGGTGCCGCCCGATAGTCCCTTGTTGACCATCCTGGCGCAGGCTCGCCGGACCGGCTCCAGCGTTTCCGAGGAGGGCGTCACCATCGAGACGCCGCGCATCGGCGCCCATTTCGTGACCCTGCAGGCCTCGCCCTTCTCGGAGGGCAGCGAGGTGATCGTTCTCAGCATTCACGAACGTTCGATCGCGCGCAAAATCGATCATCAGCTCGTTCACCGCGGCGCCGCGCGGTCGGTGTCGGCCATGGCGGCGATGCTGGCGCATGAAGTGAAGAACCCGCTCTCCGGTATCCGTGGTGCCGCCCAGCTGCTCGAGCAGTCGGCCGGCAACGCGAAGGACCGTGAGCTCACGCGACTGATCTGCGATGAGACGGACCGCATCCGCAAGCTCGTCGACCGGATGGAGGTCTTCTCGGACGCCCGGCCGCTCGAACGGGCGCCGGTCAACATCCACCAGGTCCTGGAGCACGTTCGAAAGGTCGCGCAGACCGGCTTCGGCCGTCATGTCCGGTTCGTGGAGAACTACGACCCGTCGTTGCCGCCGGTCTACGGCCACCGGGACCAGCTTGTTCAGGTGTTCCTGAACCTGGTGAAGAATGCCGCCGAGATCGTCCCCGAGCCCGGCGGCGAAATCGTGCTCTCAACCGCCTATCAGCACGGGATCCGCATGGCCATGCCGGGGAGCGAGGCCCGCCTGAAGCTGCCTCTGGTCGTCGGCGTGCAGGACAACGGCCCCGGAATACCCGCCGATATACGGCCGCATCTCTTTGATCCGTTTGTGACAACCAAGGTCAACGGAACCGGCCTGGGTCTTGCATTGGTAGCCAAGATCGTCGGCGACCATGGCGGCATCATCGAGTTCGAAAGCCAGCCTCGCCGAACAGTATTTCGGGTGATGCTCCCGATCGCCGAGCGAGGGGAGCCGGGATAGTACAGGATGAGTCAGGCAACGATTTTGATCGCCGATGACGACCGCGCCATTCGCACGGTTCTGAATGAGGCGCTCGGCCGACTCGGACATGACGTGAAAACCACCGGCCACGCCGCGACGTTGTGGCGTTGGGTCGCCGACGGCGAGGGCGATCTGATCATCACCGACGTGGTGATGCCGGACGAAAACGGCCTCGACCTCATTCCGCGCATTCACAAGATCCGCCCTGAGCTGCGGATCATCGTGATGAGCGCGCAGAACACGCTGCTGACCGCGGTCAAGGCGACGGAACGTGGCGCGTTCGAATACCTGCCGAAGCCGTTCGATCTGAAAGAGCTGATCAACGTCGTCGAGCGTGCGCTCAAGGCGCCGGCGGCGCGCCCGAGCGATGATGAGGCGACACCCGTCGGCGATAACGGCGAGCGTCTGCCGTTGATCGGCCGGTCACCGGCCATGCAGGACATCTATCGCGTGCTCGCGCGACTGATGGGCACCGATCTGACCGTCATGATCACCGGCGAGTCGGGCACCGGCAAGGAACTGGTGGCGCGGGCACTCCACGACTACGGAAAACGGCGCAACGGGCCGTTCGTGGCCGTGAACATGGCGGCCATCCCGCGAGAGCTGATCGAAAGCGAGCTGTTCGGCCATGAGAAAGGGGCGTTCACCGGCGCCACCGCGCGCTTCGCCGGCCGGTTCGAGCAGGCGCAGGGCGGCACGCTCTTCCTCGACGAGATCGGCGACATGCCGATCGAGGCGCAGACGCGCCTGTTGCGCGTGTTGCAGGAAGGTGAGTACACGACGGTGGGTGGACGTGCGCGCATCCGCGCCGACGTGCGGATCATCGCTGCGACCCACCGCGACCTGAAGCAACTCGTTCGCCAGGGACTGTTCCGCGAGGACCTGTTCTACCGCCTCAACGTCGTCCCGATCCGGCTGCCGCCGTTGCGCGAACGGTCGGAGGACATTCCGGCGCTGGCGCGGCATTTCCTCGCGCAGTGCGCGAAGGAAGGCCTACCGTCGAAGATCCTTGATCCTGCGGCCCTCGATCGACTCAAGGGCTACCGCTGGCCTGGCAACGTCCGCGAGCTGGAGAACATGATCCAGCGGATCGTCGCCCTCTACTCGCAGGAAGTGATCGGGGTCGATGTCATCGAGGCCGAGCTGGGCGATGTCGCGCCGGCGGCCGAGCCCGCGGCGCCGCCGCTTGACGATTCCCTCGGCTCGGCAGCGGAGCGCCATCTCAAGGCCTACTTCTCCGCTCACCGCGACGGACTGCCGGCCGCGGGCCTCTACGACCGCGTCCTGCGCGAGATCGAACGGCCGCTGATCAGCCTGTCGTTGACTGCCACCCGCGGCAACCAGATCAAGGCCGCGCATCTGCTCGGGCTGAACCGGAACACTTTGCGCAAGAAAATCCGTGAGTTGGACATCCAGGTTGTCCGCGGCCTAAAATAACATACCGCCTCCGGAGGATGTTCCGGAGGGACGTACGGCCTCTACCTGGAGATAATGGACGCCGAAACACCAAGCATGACGGCGGATTCCGCGGCGATGCGGAGCCCGTTCGTGCGCCGACTCGCCGATTGGGCTCACCGGGTTCGGCTGTCGCGGAAGCTGGCGATCGCGCTTGCGGTGGCGGCGGTCGTTTCCGGCTTCGCCACCTACGCGGTCATGACCGAAGGCGGCGTGGCGCCGGCACCGGGAACGGTGCTGCTCCTTCTCAATCTGGACCTGGTGCTGCTGCTGGCGCTCGGCGTGGTGGTCGCGCGGCGGATCGTCATGCTGTGGGCGGAGCGCCGGCGCGGCATGGCCGGATCGCGGCTGCACGTTCAGCTGGTGCTGCTGTTCAGCGCCGTGGCGGTGGCGCCGGCGATCGTGATGGCGCTGTTCTCGGCGCTGTTCTTCAATCTCGGCGTCGAGGCGTGGTTCAGCGAGCGCGTGCGGGTCGCCCTGAATGAGTCCGTTGCCGTCGCCGAGGCCTACCTGCAGGAACATCGGGAGGTCATCCGCGGCGATATCCTCGAGCTCGCTTCGAACCTCAACCGCCAGGCTGCGCAGCTGGATTCAAATCCGCGCGGTTTCCAGCAACTGGCGGATGCCGCGGCGGTCGTCCGCAAGCTGCCGGAAATCGTCATCTTCGACGACCAGGGCCATATCATCGCCGCGGTCAACAAAACCGAATCGCACCGGCCGGCACGGCTGCCGTTGTGGGCGCTCACCGAAGCGCGCGACGGCCAGGTCGTCATCTTCAATCCCGACGACGAAGAGGGGCCGACCGCCGGCTTGAGCGACCGCGTGCGCGCCGTCGTCAAGCTCGAGGCGTTCAGCGATCTGTTCCTGATGGTCGGCCGGCTCGTCGATCCGCAAGCCATCGCCCATTATCAGCGCACGAACGAAGCGGTGCAGGCCTACCAGACGATTGAAGGTCAACGCTCGGGGCTGCAGACCACGTTTGCGGTGCTGTTCGCCATCGTCGCCGTGCTGCTTCTGCTGGCGGCGGTCTGGGTCGGGTTGGTGCTTGCCAACCGCCTGGCGCGGCCGATCGCCCAGCTGGTCGGTGCTGCGGAGCGGGTCCGCTCGGGTGATCTCAGCGCGCGCGTCGATGATCACCGCACGACCGGTGAGATCGGCTCGTTGTCGCGCGCGTTCAACCGGATGACCAGCCAGCTCGAGGCGCAGCGACGCGAGCTCGTGGAAGCCAACCGGCAGATCGACGAGCGCCGCCGCTTCACCGAGGCGGTGCTCACCGGCGTGTCATCGGGCGTGATCGGCCTCGACGCGGACGGCCGGATCAACCTGCCGAACCGCTCGGCCTCGACATTGCTCTCGGCCGACCTGAACGCGCTGATCGGTTCCGACTTTCGCGCGGTCGTTCCGGAAATGACGGCGTTGCTCGACGCCGCTGGCGCCGGTTCCGGTCGTCCCGCAGAAGGGCAGATCACCGTCTTGCGTGATGGACGGCGCCGCATCCTGTTCGTGCGCATCGCCGGCCAGCCGCTGGAGGGCGGCAGTCTCGGTTTCGTCGTGACGTTCGACGACATCACCGAGCTCGAAGCGGCCCAGCGCAAGGCGGCATGGTCCGACGTCGCCCGGCGGATCGCGCACGAGATCAAGAACCCGCTGACGCCGATTCAGCTGTCGGCCGAGCGCCTCAAGCGAAAATACGCGAACGAAATAAAAAGCGATCCGGAGACGTTTCGCATCTGCACCGACACGATCGTCCGTCAGGTGAGCGATATCGGCCGCATGGTCGACGAATTCTCGTCATTTGCGCGGATGCCGGCACCGTCGTTACGCGAGGAAGATCTCGGCGAGCTGGTGCGTCAGACAGTATTTCTGCAGCGCACCGCGCGTCCCGACATTGCCTACGAATCCGAACTGCCCTCCGACGGCCCAGTGCGCCTGACTTTCGACCCACGTCAGATCGGGCAGGCGCTGACGAATCTGCTGAAGAACGCCGCCGAGGCGATCGAGGGACGCGAAGCGCCGGCGGAAGGACAGCTGCCGCAGGGCCGGATCGTCGTTCGTCTCATCGAGCAACCCGACCGCACCGTCGTCGTTGTCGAGGACAATGGCAAGGGATTGCCGGCGGAAAATCGCGAGCGCCTCACCGAGCCGTACGTCACGACCCGGAGCAAGGGCACCGGTCTGGGGCTGGCGATCGTAAAGAAAATCATGGAAGATCATGGCGGCGAGCTCGCGCTCGAGGATCGACCCGGCGGCGGCACGCGTGTGAGCCTGGTCTTCATCGGAAGAGTGCGCGCGAAAGCCACGGCGCAGGGCGATACAGCACAAGACTTGACGAAGGCGACCGTACATGGCGCATGACATTCTCATCGTCGATGACGAAGCAGACATCCGGATGCTGATCGCGGGCATCCTCGAAGACGACGGACATCAGACGCGTGCCGCCGCGGACTCAACCGCGACCCTCGAAGCGATTCGCACGCGGCGCCCCAGCCTCGTGATTCTCGACATCTGGCTTCAGGGCAGTCCGATGGACGGCCTCGAGGTCCTCGACGTGGTCAAGCGCGACCACCCGGACGTCCCCGTGGTCATCATCAGCGGTCACGGCAATGTCGAGACCGCCGTTTCAGCCATCAAGCGCGGCGCCTATGACTTCATCGAGAAACCGTTCAAGGCGGACCGCCTGCTGCTGGTCGTCGAGCGCGCCATCGAAGCCGCGAAGCTCCGGCGCGAGAACGAGGAACTGAAGCTTCGCACCGGCGGCGGTTTGGCGGAACTTGTCGGAGAATCTCCGGCCATTCACACCGTCCGCCAGGCGATCGACAAAGTGGCGCCGACGGGAAGCCGTATCCTGATTACTGGCCCAGCGGGGGCGGGCAAAGAGGTGGTGGCGCGCCTCATTCATGCCCGCTCGCGGCGCGCCGAAGCCCCGTTCGTGGTCCTCAACTGCGCGAGCATGCGCCCCGAACGGATGGAACCGGAGCTGTTCGGGATTGAAGCGGGCGTAGAGAGTCCCGACAGCCCGCCGAAGATCGGTACGTTCGAGATGGCCCATAACGGCACGCTGCTCCTCGACGAAGTGGCCGACATGCCGATCGAGACGCAGGGCAAGATCGTACGCGTCCTGCAGGAGCAGACGTTCGAGCGGGTCGGCGGCCGGGCGCGGGTAGCGGTCGACGTGCGCGTCATCGCATCGACGAACCGCGATCTGGCGACCGAGATGGCGTCGGGCCGCTTCCGCGAGGATCTCTTCTACCGGCTCAATGTCGTGCCGATCCGTATGCCGCCATTGCGCGACCGGCGCGAGGATATCCCGCTGCTCGCCGCCCATTTCATGGAACGCGCCGCTCATGCCGCGGGCCTGCCGGGGCGCACACTCGCGGATGATGCCCTGGCCGCGCTTCAGGCCTACGACTGGCCCGGAAACGTGCGCCAGCTCCGCAACGTCATCGAGTGGGTGCTGATCATGGCTTCGGGCGATCCGAGCGTTCCCATCAAGGCGGACATGTTGCCGCCGGAGCTTGGCGCGGTCGTCCCTGCGACTCTGAAGGGCGATCGCAGCGCCGAGATCATGGCGCTGCCTCTGCGCGAGGCGCGGGAGCTGTTCGAGCGGCAATATCTCCTGGCCCAGGTCACGCGGTTCGGCGGCAACATCTCCCGGACCGCCGCGTTCGTCGGCATGGAGCGCTCGGCGCTGCATCGCAAGCTGAAATCGCTCGGCGTCCATGGCGGCGAACGCTCGCCGATGCTGGACTCCTGATCGGGCCCCCCGGTGCCGCGCGTTGTCTACGTCAACGGCCGCTATGTACCGTACCGATCGGCGACGGTCCATGTCGATGACCGTGCCTACACGTTCGCGGACGGCGTCTATGAAGTCGTCCTCATTGCCGGCGGCGAACTGGTAGACGAAGGCCCGCACCTCGACCGGCTCGACCGCAGCCTTAGGGAACTGCGCATCAAAGCACCGATGTCGCGCCAGGCCTTGCGCGCGGTGTTGCGCGAGGTGATCCGGCAGAACCGCGTGCGCGACGGCCTGGTCTACCTCCAAATGTCGCGTGCGGTGGCACCGCGCGACCATCCGTTTCCGGCCGATCCGACGACGCAGTTCGTGGCCTGGGCGAAGACGCTGGCGCCGCAACCGCGGGCATTCGCGGAAGACGGGGTGCGGACGATCACGCTGCCGGACAACCGCTGGGGACGCTGCGACATCAAATCGACGGCGCTTCTTCCCAACGTGCTGGCGAAACAGGCCGCACGCGAAGCCGGCGCGTACGAAGCGCTGTTCGTCGACAAAGACGGGTTCATCACCGAGGGCAGTTCCACCAACGCCTGGATCATCACGCCGGCCGGTGAACTGGTGACGCGGGCGACCGATCCGGGGATCCTCGCGGGAATCACCCGGCGAACCGTCGCGGCACTGGCCCGCGAGGAGGGATTGAAGCTGGTCGAGCGTAAGTTCTCGGTCGCGGAAGCAAAAGCGGCGCGCGAAGCGTTCATCACGTCGGCGAGTTCCCTCGTGCTGCCGGTGACGCAAATCGACGATCAGGTCATCGGCAACGGCAAGCCGGGGTCGGCGACCTCGCGGCTGCGCCAGCGCTACATTCGGTACATGGACGGCAAAGGCGGCGCGTGACGGCCGCAAAAACGCTGCGCCGCGGCCTGCCGCCGCGACCGACAGGTCAAAATTCTCAAACTGTTACAAATATTTCGGTGAAAACTCACGAGTCGGTCGCGAGCGGGCTTGGGATGGCGGCCCGCCCCCTGTAAAATAGGCCCGCAGGTCTTAAATATATCCCGGCGCGACAGCGGCGGGGTCAGGTCGCGACGGATCCTGATCAAGGGATCGTCTCGAGCCAAAACTGTGGCTCCAACAACGCAGAACAAGGATGTCGAAAATGACGGCTGAAAAATCTCAGAACGTGCAGGATGTCTTTTTAAACTACATCCGCAAGAACAAGACGCCGGTGACGATTTTTCTGGTGAATGGCGTGAAGCTGCAGGGGATCATTACCTGGTTCGATAATTTCTCCGTGCTGCTCCGCCGCGACGGTCATTCGCAACTGGTCTACAAGCACGCGATCTCAACCGTGATGCCGACCGGCCCGATCCAGCTGTTCGAAGGCGACAAGGAAGGCACCGACGGCTGAGCTCAAGCACCGCGTCGCTGACGCGCCGCGCGGACCCGATCGCCCGGGCTCCGGCAGCGGCCGCGCCGTCGTCCTGCATCCTGCCCTGCGCGGCGCCGTCGAGGGCGCGCGGACGCCCGAAATGCGTCTCGACGAGGCCGTCGGCCTCACGCGCGCGATCAACATGGCGGTGGTTGCGGCCAATGTCGTGCGCCTGCAGACGTATCGACCGTCGACATTGCTCGGGCAGGGGACCGTCGACAAGTGGCGCTCGCTCATCGAAATCGAGCGGGTCGAGCTCGTCGTCATCGATGGGCCGGTGAGCCCGATCCAGCAGCGCAATCTCGAGCGCGCGTGGAACTGCAAGGTCATCGACCGCACCGGCCTCATTCTCGAGATTTTCGCGTCCCGCGCGCGCACCGCCGAAGGGCGTCTCCAGGTCGAGCTCGCCCAGCTCATGTATCAGCGCAGCCGCTTGGTCCGGACGTGGACCCACCTCGAGCGGCAGCGCGGCGGCTTCGGCTTCCTGGCCGGACCCGGCGAGACCCAGCTTGAATCCGACCGCCGCATCATCGGCGACCGCATCGCCCACCTGAAGCGCGAGCTCGAAGGCGTGCGGCGGACACGTGGCTTGCATCGGCGGGCGCGCGAGCGTGTTCCGTATCCGGTCGTGGCCCTCGTCGGCTACACCAATGCCGGCAAGTCGACGCTGTTCAACCGGCTCGTCGAAGGCCGTGTGCTCGCAGCCGACATGCTGTTCGCCACGCTCGATCCCACGATGCGGCTCCTCAAGCTTCCGTCGGGCCGGCAGGTGATCCTGTCGGACACGGTGGGGTTCATTTCCGATCTCCCGACCGATCTGGTCGCCGCGTTCCGCGCCACCTTGGAAGAGGTGCAGGGTGCGGACATCATCATCCATGTCCGCGATGTTGCACACCCCGACAGCGAGGCGCAGCGCCAGGACGTGCTGCGCGTCCTGGGCGATCTTGGCCTCGGACCCGAGAGCCGCGATCAGCGTGATGAATCGCCCGCCATCGTCGAAGTCCTGAACAAGAGCGACCTGCTCAGCGCCGAACAGCGCGACATCATCGGTCATCAAAGCGCCCGCGATCCGGATCAAGTCCTGCTGTCGGCCTTGGATGGTGACGGCTGCGAACGGCTGCTGCGGGTTCTGGACGACCGTCTGGCCGCGGCGCGGCAGATCGTCGAGATAACGATCCCGCCGCATGACGGCGCCACGATCGCCTGGCTGTACGAGCACGGTGAAGTGCTCGGGCGCGAAGACGGCGAGGCCGGAACGCATCTGCGCGTCAGCCTCGATCCGGCCGATCACGCGCGTTTCGAGCATCGCCGCAGCGTACGGCCGTAGCCTTGTCGCAAGGCAGGGGGCGGCGTTGACAACGCCGTTAGCCGCCCATAAACCTTCGCAATTAGCCGCCGGGGCGACCCCGAACTGAGGTGAGGAGATCGAGATGAAGTTTCGTCCGTTGCAAGACCGCGTGCTCATCAAGGCGCTCGACAGCGATGAGCGCACCAAGGGCGGCATCATCATACCGGACACGGCCAAAGAGAAGCCGATGCAGGGCAAGGTAATTGCCTGCGGCCCCGGCGCTCGCGATGAGTCCGGCAAGCTCGCGCCGATGGGGGTGAAAGTCGGCGACAAGGTGCTTTACGGCAAATGGTCGGGAACCGAGGTCAAGATCGAAGGCGACGACCTTCTGATCGTCAAGGAGTCCGACATCCTCGGCGTCGTGCAGTAAACGAAATCCGACGACTTATCGATCAAGGGGACGGATCCAAGGGTCCGTCCCCTTGTCATTTCCGCCGCGTTGCCGGGCTCTCGGCCGGTCGCTATCATCCGCGCGGCGCTTGCGAATTCAGGGAGCTGAAACATGGCCAAAGTGGCGTTCCTCGGTCTGGGTGTAATGGGCTTTCCAATGGCCGGCCATCTGGTGAAGGCGGGACATGACGTGACCGTCTACAACCGCACCGGAAAGAAAGCCGAGGACTGGGTCGCCAAGCACAAGGGACGGAAAGCGGCGACGCCCGCCGATGCGGCAAAGGGTGCGGATATCGTGTGCTGCTGTGTCGGCAACGATGACGATCTGCGCTCTGTCGTGTACGGCGACAGTGGCGCCTTTGCCGGCATGGCCAAGGGAACGATTTTCGTCGATCACACCACCGCTTCGGCGAACGTCGCGCGCGAGCTCGATGCCGAGGCGAAGACGCGCGGCGTCGGGTTCCTCGATGCGCCGGTGTCCGGGGGACAGGCCGGGGCGGAAAACGGTCAGCTGACGATCATGGTCGGAGGCGACGCGGCAACCTTCGGCAAAGCCGAGCCGGTCATCAAGGTCTATGCGAAAGCGGTGACACACATGGGACCCGCGGGGGCAGGGCAGCTGACCAAGATGGTGAACCAGATCTGCATCGCCGGTCTTGTGCAGGGACTTTCTGAAGCCTTGAACTTCGCCAAACGCGCCGGGCTCGACACCGATAAGGTGCTGGCCACCATCTCGAAAGGTGCGGCGCAGTCGTGGCAGATGGAGAACCGCTGGAAGACGATGGCCGAAGGCAAGTTCGAGTTCGGCTTCGCGGTCGACTGGATGCGCAAGGATCTCGGCATCTGCCTCGCCGAGGCGAAGAACAACAAAGCCCGTCTGCCGACGACCGCTTTGATCGACCA
>Ga0335070_10007423_pt1 | contig 12861 bp, 12 predicted proteins | sample Lox_Sample_13_FD_206722 | JGI IMG/M metagenome (GOLD analysis project Ga0335070, IMG submission 206722) | Soil microbial communities from Loxahatchee National Wildlife Refuge, Florida, United States - Lox_Sample_1.3 | ecosystem: Environmental > Terrestrial > Soil > Wetlands | place: USA...
AGTGAAGAAGTGGGGCGAGAACTCCGAGGCGAACTACGCCGCCTACGCGGACTTCATGCTCAAGTGGGGCATCATCAAGGACAAGATCGACTGGCGCGATCTCATCACCAACGAGCTGATCGACGACGTCAACCGCTTCGACGCGGCGAAGATCACCGCGGAGGCCAGGGGCTACAAGGCCAGGTAGGCGTCAGCCGAGCTCGCGGCGGACGAGGGCCGCGCCGGCGCCCAGGGCGGCGAGCTTGGCGCGGGCGAGCTCGCGGTCGAGCGGGACCATGCCGCAGTTGGTGCAGGGGAAGATCTGCGCGGGCTTCGCGTGCTTCATCGCCTCGCGCAGGACGGCGGCCACCTCCTCCGGCGTTTCCACGCGATCGGTCGCCACGTCCACGGCGCCCACCAGCACGTCCTTGTCGCCCAGGAGGCCGATCAGCGACATCGGCACGTGGGAGTTGGCGCACTCGAGCGACACGCCGTCGATGCGGCTCCCGGCCAGGAGAGGGAACGTGCGCTCGTACTGCCGCCACTCGCGGCCCAGCGTCTGCTTCCAGTCCGTGTTGGCCTTGATGCCGTAGCCGTAGCAGATGTGGACCGCCGTCCGGCAGGAGAGACCTTCGACGGCTCGGTTCAGCGCCTCCACGCCCCAGTCAAGGACCTCGTCCATGTAGACGTTGAAGGCCGGCTCGTCGAGCTGGATCACGTCGATGCCGAGCGCGGCCAGCTCGCGCGCCTCCTCGTTGAGGAGCGCGGCCAGGGCCATGCCGAGCCTGGCCCGGCTGCCGTAGTACGCGTCGTGAATGGTGTCGGCGATGGTCATGGGCCCCGGCATCGTGAGCTTCACCCGCCGCCCGGTCTGGGCGCGGAGGTAGCGCGCCTCTTCACTGTGAATCGGGCCGCGGCGGCGGAGAGGAGCGGTCACGGTGGGCACGTCGGCCTTGTAGCGGTCGGCGCGAATGCCTATGGTGACCATCTTCGAGAAGTCCACGCCGGCGAGCTGCTCCACGAATCCCCACACGAAGTGGCGGCGCGTCTGCTCGCCGTCGGTGACGATGTTGATGCCGGCGTCCTCCTGGTCCCGGACGGCCAGCCGCACGGCGTCGCGCTTGCCTTCCTCGAGCGCAGCGCCCTCCAACCTCCACGGGGCCCAGAGCGTGCGCGGCACGGCGAGCCACGCGGGCTTCGGCAAGCTGCCGGCGAGCGTCGTGTCGAGCATGGCGCGCATGGTATCATGGCGTGCATGATGCGATTGATCGTGCTCCTGTCGATCGCTGCCGTGATCCTCGCGGGCTGCAACAACGTGCAGGCCGACAAGCAGTGGTACAAGCCGAACCAGAACTACAGCACCGCCGACTTCCAGCGGGACAGCGCGGCGTGCACCGACAAGAAGACCAAGACGCTCGACGAGTCGTGCATGACGGAGCGCGGCTGGATGGCGCTCGGCGGCGACATCGGTCCCCCGGTGAAGGCGCCGGATCCGTCCTCCGGCAAGACCAAGGGCAAGTATTAGCCCGCGCGCCGTCATCTTCGACTTCGGCGGCGTCCTCTGGGACATGCGCTGGGACGTCGCGCGCGAGCTCGACCGGGCGCACGGGCTGCCTCGCCTGTCCGTGTTCGAGACGCTCTATCGCAACCCGACCTGGGAGGGCATCGAGCGCGGCCGCGGCGACCGGCAGGCCTGGCTCGCCGGCGCCCATCGCACGCTCGAGGAGCGCGCGGGCCGCCCCCTGCCGCCGCTCCACGAGGAGTGGCGGTCGGCGCAGCGCCCCATCGAGCCCAATCTCGGGCTCGTGCGCGACCTGAACGGGACGTACAGGCTCTCCATCCTGAGCAATGCGGATCTCACGCTGCGCGGCCGGCTCGAGCACGAGATGAAGATCCACCATCTCTTCGACGACATCGTGTGCTCCGCCGAGGTGGGCATGGCCAAGCCCGAGGCCGGCATCTACACGCTCGCGGCAGAGCGGCTCCGCCTTCCCCCGGGCGAGTGCGTGTTCGTGGACGACCTCGATACCAACGTGGAGGCGGCCCGGCAGGTGGGGATGCAAGCCGTGCTCTTCCGCACCGACAAGGGCGACGATCTCCGCCGGCAGCTCGCGGAGGTCGGGGTCGCGCCCCGCTGACGCCATGGCCCGCGCCGCCATCTTCCTCTCGCCCGGCGCCGATCTCGGGGCCGCCATCGATCTCGCACGCCGGGCCGACCGTGCCGGCTACGAGAGCGTGTGGGTCACCCACGGCATCGGGCGCGACGGCCTGCAGGTGCTCGCGGCGTACGGGCAGGTCGCGCCGCGCGTCGGCCTCGGCACCGGCGTGCTCCCCATGTATCCGCGTCATCCCGTGCTGCTCGCCCAGGAGGCGCTCACGCTGCAGGAGGTGAGCGGGGGGCGGCTCCGGCTGGGGATCGGCGTGAGCCATCGTCCGGTGATGGAAGGCTCCCTCGGGCTCGACATGGGCAAGCCCCTGGAGGTGGCGCGCGAGTACACGGCGGTGCTGCGCCAGGCGCTCACCGGAGGCGTGGCGCACTCGGGACCGCGCTATCGCGTGACGTGGCAGATGGGCGTGCCGAAGCTGCCCTCGCCGCCGCCCATCTATCTGGCGGGACTGGGCACCACCATGCTCGAGCTCGCGGGCGAGATCGCCGACGGCGCCGTCCTGTGGCTGTGCGCGCCGGCCTACGTCCGCGACCACGCGCTGCCCGCCATCCGGCGCGGCCGCGAGCGGGCGGGCAAGCGCCTGGAGGGCTTCGAGATCGTGGTGTCCGTGCCTGCTGCGGTGACGGCCGATCGCGCCGCCGGCACGGAAGCCTTCAAGGTCGAGCTCGGGCGCTACCTGGCCCTGCCGTTCTATCGCGCCATGCTCGAGAAGAGCGGGTTTGCCGCGGATGTCGCCGCGTGGGACCGCGCCCCGGGCCCCGCCTCGGTGACCCCCCGCCTGGTGGAAGGCTTGGGAGCCATCGGAGATGCAGCGGCCCTCCAACAGCTCGTGACGGCCTACCGGGAGGCCGGCGTGACCCTCCCGGCTATTCGCCCCATTGCGTTCCCCGACGCGCCGCACTACCTTCCCACTCTGGAGGTCGGCACGGCTTTCTGACCCTGCGTGCTAGGGTGGAAGCATGGGTGGCGCCGTCGTCAGCACCGCTTCCCCCTCCCCGCGCACGATCCCGCTCGGGACGACGTTCGTCGGCCCGGCCTTCGACTACCTGCTGATCGGTGGGATTCTCAGCTGGATCGCGGGCGGCATCCTCTTTTTCGGCGGGGTCAATTTCCCCGACAACGACCCGTTCCTCTGGTGGGCCATTCTCGTCTCGAACTGGGCGCATTTCGCGGCGTCCACCGTGCGCCTCTATACGAAGCCCGACGCGGTGAAGACGTGGCCCATCCTGACCCTGGCGTTCCCCGTGCTCGCCGTGGTCGCGGTCACGGCCGCGCTCATGCTGGGCGACCCGGCCGGGCGCTACCTCTTCGCGCTCTACCTCGTGTGGTCGCCGTACCACTACTCGCGGCAGGCGTACGGGATCAGCTGCATGTACGCGTACCGCTCGGGCTCCGTGCTCGACGCGACGGCGAAGAAGCTCATCCTGTGGGCGTGTCTGGTGCCGTTCATCTGGACGCTGCTCCATCAGGACGGCGGGATGGGGCTGGTCCTGCCGCGCGCGTTCTATTCCGCCTTCCCCATGCGGCCGGCCGTCATGCAGATGCTCACGGTCCTGTCGCTCGCCGGCCCCGCCGCCCTCTTCCTCTGGTTCCGCGCGCGGCGCGGGGGCGCCTTGCCGCTCATCAGCCTGGTGGTCATCGTGTCGAACGCCATCTGGTGGACGATCTTCAACTACTTCAACGCCTTCGTGTGGGCCACCGTGTTCCACGGCCTGCAGTACCTGGCCCTCGTCAGCATCTTCCACGTCAAGGATCAGGCGCGGCGCGCCCCGAATGCCCGGGGCTGGTTCTTCCACACCGCGACCTTCTACGTCACCTGCCTCATCCTGGGCTGGGTGCTCTTCATGCGGTGGCCGCAGACCTACTGGCTCTTTGGCTTCTCCATCGTGCAGAGCGGCCTCCTCGTCACGGCCATCATCAACATCCACCACTTCGTGGTCGACGCCTTCATCTGGAAGCTCCGCCGCGATCCGAACTACCAGACCGTGGTGGACGTCCCGCCGTCCGCGCTTCCCGGCTGAGACGCGGCGGACGGTTCCGCCAGAAGAGCGCGAAGCCGCCGGTCAGGCCCGCCAGCAGCAGCGCCACGCCCAGCCACTAGCGCTGGCGCTCGCGCGCCCGGCCCCGCAGCGTCTCGAGCAAGAAGCGATCGCCGGCGGTAATCTCCCCGCGCGCCGCGAGAAACTGGCGCAGCCGCTCCTGCTGCTCGGGGCTCAGCTGCGCGCGGTCCCACGGCGCATCGTCCTGGAGCGTCTTGAGCGCAGATTCGGCAGGTTGTGCGGAGGCCGCCCCGCCCGCGGGGGCCGCCAGGGTGCCCGCTTCCGCGGCAGCAGGTCGGGAGCGGCCCACGCCGCGATCAGGGCTTGCCGTCGAGGGCGCGCTTGAGCTGACCGAGGTGGTTATCGTCGTGCCAGGCCATCAGCTCGACGAAGTCCTTGAGGGTCATCCGTCCGCGCGTGGCGTGGATCCCGGCTCGCTCCCACTGCTCGGGCCTGAGCCCGCGGAGGAACCGGAGCGTCTCCTCCCGCCGCGTCCTGAACGCCGCGAGCGCTTCCCCGACGTCGTTGCGCTGATACTGGCGGTCGACGGCCCACCGGTCCGGCTCCACGGGCGGGAACTTGGGCTCGTCCATGGCCAGGATCGCCTGGAAGCGCGCCATGAAGGACTCCTCGGTGTCGCGCACGTGGCACACGACCTCGCGGGGCGACCAGTTCTTGTCGTCCGGACGCTTCGACAGCGTGGCGTCGGATACGCCCTTGGTGGCCGCCGCGAAATCACCGGCCGTCCGCTCCATGCGCGCGAGCTGCTCGTCCAGCGTGGCCATGCCCGATCCCCCGTCGGTGACGAGTTGATGAAAGAGATGCGATTCGCGCTGATAGAAGCCCTGGGTGTGCAGCGAGTCGCCGAGCTTCAGCAGCGTGTAGTCGAGATGGTGCCCCATCTCATGGAGCAGCGTTCGGAGAAAAGTCCGGAAGGCGACCACGCGCTTCTGCCGCGCCGTGCGCATCCAGAGCGTGATGGTCGGCGGGTTCCCGGGCTTCCCGGTCGACTCGTAGAGGCCGTGAAGCTCGCCCCACTTCGCATGCGGGCGCGCGGCCAGCACCGTCACCCGCACGGCGGGCAGCCCGAGCTCGCGCGAGAGGCCGCCCGCGAGGAGCTGGGCCGCCGACTCCGTCAGCGTGCGGTCGCCGCTCTCGAGCGCCGCGCCGAGCTCGGCCACGAGCGGGCGGAGCGCGGCCGCGCCAGGAAGGGGCACCGCGCTGATCTTGTCGCTCTTGAGGTAGATACCCTGCTGTCGCCGCGAGAGCCGCTCGAAATAGGCGAAGGGCATGCGGCTCGGATGCTACCGCCGCCCCCCGGGACGGTCAACCTCTGCCGTGATGCCTAGTGCCGTGACGCAAGCGTCAGCCTGGCGTCGTCAGACGACAAGCAATCGCTGGCCTGTGTGAGCTGGCGGTCGCGGTCGGCATTGCGCCACGTGTTGACCGAGGGCAACGGAGATGTCCGGGACAAGCGCATCATCTCTGCGCGGGTCGCCTCGAGTGCCTCGCGTCGCTTCGCCTCGCACGCGGCCTCGGTGGTGAACGTGCCGGTGCGGGTCCATCGTGAGAGGGGAACGTCGTCCAGAACCCGGCCTTGCTCTCCCGTCTCGTCGACCGGCGGCTCCCAGTAGGTACCACGCCGGCGCCGCTTCTCCGACCACCGGGAGCGACAGGCCGAGCAATCCCGTCGTCACCAGGAGACAGATCACCCGACGGGCGCCGGAATTCACTCCCTGTTGCCTACCGGCCGGTCCACTTCGGCTTGCGCTTCTCCACGAATGCACGGGCGCCCTCGACGCGGTCCTCCGTGGTGCGGAGGAGCGTGGAGAGATCGTTCTCGAGGCGGACGCCGTCGGCCAGCGGGAGGCCGAGGCCCCCGACCACCGCCTCCTTCGCGTAGCGGAGCGCGATCGGCGCCTTGTCCGCGATCTGCCGCGCCAGCGCCTGGGCCGCGGGCATGAGCTCGGCGACCGGCACGACGCGCTCCACGAGACCGATGCGGAGCGCCTCGGCCGCCGGCACGCGCATGCCCGTCAGGATCATCTCGAGCGCCTTGCCGCGACCCACCAGGCGCGGGAGCCGCTGCGTGCCGCCGCCGCCGGGAATGATGGCGAGGTTGATCTCGGTGAGGCCGAGCTGCGCGTCGTCCGCGGCGATCCGGATGTCGCAGGCCAGGGCCAGCTCGAGACCGCCGCCCAGCGCGAAGCCGCGAATGGCCGCGATGATGGGCTGGGGGCAGCGTTCCATCTCCGCGCGGAAATCGACGCGCTTGCGCGCCTCGCGAAAGTGGGTTGGCGTGGGCGGCTCGAGGAACTCCCGGATGTCGGCGCCCGCGCAGAACGCTCGCTCCCCCGATCCGGTGATCACCACGACCTTGACGGCGTCGTCGGTGCGCAGCCGCGTGAAGATCTCGAGGAGCTGGACGCGCATGGCGTTGTTCATGGCGTTGAGCACGTCGGGGCGGTCGAGCGTGAGGGTGGCGATGCCGTCCTGGGCTTCGTAGCGTACGGGCTCTGCCGCCATGGCTTAGAGATCCTTCCCGGCGATGATGCCGCGTCGGTGGAGGTCCGCGATGTCGCCGTCTCCGTAGCCGGCCTCGCGCAGGATGGCGCGGGTGTGCTGGCCCAGAGCCGGCGGCGGCCCGGCATCGGGCGCCTGGGTCTCCGAGAAGCGGATGGGCTGCCCCATCAGGGTGAGCTTGCCGACTTCCGGGTGATCGTACTGCACGGTCATCTTCAGGTGCTGCACGCCGGGATCGCGCATGAACTCCGGGAGCGACTGCACGGGGGCGCAGGGAATGTCGTGATCGGTGAGGATGGCGAGCCACTCACTCCGTGACTTCGTGGCGAAGATCGACTCGAGGATCGGCATCAACGTGTCGCGATTCTCCCCGCGGAGGAGCCAGGAGCCGAAGCGCGGGTCGTCCGTCATGTCGGGCCGCCCGACGGCCTTGCAGAGCTTGGCCCAGAAGGACTGATTCCCGCACGCGAGGAAGAACCACTCGCGGTCGCCGGCCTGGTAGAGCCGGTAGGTCGGCGTCTCGCGCAGGAACGTGGGCTTGCCCGGATAGTCGACCACGCTCCCGGACTGGAGCGCGAGCACGCCCTGGAGCAGGGAGGTTTCCACGTGCTGGCCGTGGCCCGTGCGCTCGCGCACGAAGAGCGCCGCGAGCACGGCCTGGGCGCCCAGCGCCGCCGTGTAGTAGTCGGTGACGGCCACGCGCACGAACTGCGGCGGCCCGCCGAATCCCTGGAGATGCTGGACGCCGCCCAGGGCCTGGAAGACCGGGTCGTAGCCGGGCCGGTCACGATAGGGGCCGTCAGGACCGAAGGCCGTCATGGCGCAGTAGATGAGGCGCGGGTTCATCTTTCGCAGCGTGGCCGAGTCCATGCCCAGCCGTGCGTCCACACCGGGCCGCATGTTCTGCAGGAGAACGTCCGCCGTCTTCACAAGGCGGTGCAGGATGTCGCGGCCCGCGGGATCCTTCAGGTTCACGGCGATCGAGCGCTTGCCGCGGTTCCAGCCGTAGAAGCCGGGCAGCTCGCGGAAGGAGTCACCCTCGAGGGCCTCCACCTTGATCACGCTGGCCCCCAGGTCGGCCAGCATCATGGCCGCGTACGGGCCGGCGAGATACGACGAGCAATCGATGACCTTGATGCCGTCGAGCGCGCCCCGGGGCCCGGACATCAGCGGGCGGACGCCAGGTGGCGGACGATGAGCTCGCGATGGAACTCCGCGTCGCCGTAGAGCGGCTCGAGGGCCTTGGCCCGCTTCATGTATAGATGAAGGTCGTATTCCCACGTGAAGCCGATGCCGCCGTGCACCTGGATGGCGTCGCCGCACACCTTGCGGGCCGCATCGCTCACGTACGCCTTGCAGATCGACGAGGCCATGGCCGCATCCTCGGCCCCGGCGCTGAGGGCCCACGCGGCGTAGTACACGGCGGCGTGCGCGTTCTCGGCCTCCAGCAGCATCTCGGCGCAGCGGTGACGGATGGCCTGGAAGGAGCCCACGGGCTGGCCGAACTGCTCGCGCACCTTCACGTAGCCCACGCTCATGTCGAGGCAGCGCCGCGCTGCCCCCAGCATCTCCGCCGACGACATGACCGCGGCGCGGCGGAGCAGCGAGTCGAGCAGCGGGCCCGCCGAGCCCGGCGCGCCCAGCACCGCGTCTGGGCCGCCCGCCACCTTGTCGAGGCGCATCTCCGACCAGCGATTGGCGAGGTCGATGCCGACCATGGGCGTGAGCGTCACGCCGGCGGCCTTCGGGTCCACGAGAAAGAGCGAGAGCCCTTCGGGGGAGCGGGCGGGCACGAGCGCCACGTCGGCCACGTGCGCCCACGGCACGAAGCGCTTGATCCCGGAGAGAGTCCAGCCCTGCCCATCCCTGGTCGCGGTGGTCGTCGTCGAGGCCGGATCCCAGTCGAGATCCGCCTCGAGCAGCGCGGCCGTCGCGCGCGCCGTGCCGGCGGAGATTGCCGGCAGCCACTTGTCCTTCTGCGCCGCGTTGCCGCCCAGCTCGATGCCGAGGCCGCCCAGCACCACCGTCGCGAAGAATGGCCCGGGATAGGCCGCGCGGCCCATCTCCTCCAGCACGATGCCGAGCTCGACGAGGCCCAGCCCCGCGCCGCCCTGCTCCTCGGGGAAGGGCAGGCCGAGCCAGCCCAGCTTCGCCATCTCGCTCCAGAGCGTCTCGCCATAGCCCTTGGCGTCGTCGAACATCTGGCGCACGTGCGCGGCTTTGCACTGCTCGTCGAGTGCCGCGCGCACGGAGTTCCTCAGGAGCACCTGGTCGTCGCTGAACGAGAAGTTCATGCCTTGCCTCCGGTCCGATCGGCCCGCGTCTCCTTCGGCAGCCCGAGGATGCGCTCGCCGATCACGTTCTTCTGGATCTCCGACGACCCTGCGTAGATGGTGCCGGCGCGGGACCAGAGATAGGCGTAGGCCCAGCCGCCGCGCTCGCCCACCCCGGTGTCGATGTCGAGCTTGAAATCGTCCGGGGAGTTCCCCGAGAGCTGCCCGTAGGGGCCGAGGATCTCCAGCGCCAGCTCCATGAAGCGCTTCTCGAACTCGGAGTAGGAGAGCTTGGTGATGGAGCCGCTCGCCCCGGGATGCTCGCCGCGCTCGAGGAGCGTGAGGGTGCGGAGCGCCTGGTAGCGCTCCACCTCGATCTCGGACCAGATGCGCCCGAGCTTCTGGCGCACCACGGGATTGTCGAGGAGCGGCCGGCCGTGACGCCGAAGCCGCCGCGCCGCCTCCACGAGCCGGCTGAACTGGGAGGAGTAGGTGGTGATGCGCGCGAGCGCCCGGCCGCCGCGCTCGTAGCCGAGCGTGGTCTGGGCGATGGCCCAGCCCTCGCCGAGCCTGCCGATCTGATCGCTCTTCTCCACGCGCGCGTTGGTCATGAATACTTCGCAGAACTCCGAGGAGCCCGTGATCTGCTTGAGCGGGCGCACGTCCACGCCGGGCTGGCGCATGTTCATGAGGAAGCAGGAGATGCCCTTGTGCTTGGGCACCTTCGTGTCGGTGCGCGCGAGGAGGAGACCCCAGTCCGCGATGGCGCCGCCGCTGGTCCAGATCTTCTGCCCGTTGACCACGAAGTGATCGCCCGCGTCCACGGCGGAGGTCTTGAGCGACGCGAGGTCCGATCCCGCGTTGGGCTCGGAGTAGAGCTGGCACCACAGCTCTTCCGCGGACAGGATCTTCCGGAGATAGCGCTTCTTCTGCGCGTCGGTGCCGTGCACGACGATGGTCGGCCCCACGATGCCCAGGCCGAGCCCGTTGGTGGGCGCCGGCGCATTGGCCCGCGCCATCTCGTCGGCCACGATGGCCTGCTCCATGGGCCGCGCGCCGCCGCCGCCGTACTCCTTGGGCCAGCCCATGCCGAGATAGCCCGCGTCGCAGAGCTTGCGGTGCCAGGCGCGACGCTCCTCGAGATTGGCAATGTCTTTCGCGGGGAGGTTCTGCTCGAGCCAGGTCCGGACCTGCTTGCGGAAGGCGATGTCCTCGGGGGTGTAGTTGAGATCCATCAGGTGGGACCTCCTCGTTGAAGTGCTCCCGTTTCTAGCATGTGGCCGCAGCAGGGTCAACCTGACGGTGGGCTTCGCGTGCAGGCGGAGCTTCGACGTTCGGGCACTTCGCGTTGGCTGCGAGCTGTTCCCCGTCGTGCTATCTTCCCGATGGCCTCTGGGACCCGGGCGCTGCCGCCGGCGAGGATGTACCGGATCGGTTGCCTCGCGACGAATGGGCTCGCCGACAACGCGCCTGCCCTCGAGGCCTTCCGGCAGGGCCTGCGCGACCTCGGCTAGTGGAGGGTCGGAACATTGCGATCGAGTACGGCTGGGCGCGCCGCCACCTACGTCGACAGGATCCTGAAGGGCGCCAGGGCGGTCGACCTTCCCGTGGAGCAGCACACGAAATGTGAGCTGGTCAACCTCACAACGGCCAAGACGCTGGGGTTCACGGTCCCACCATCGCTCCTCGCGCGGGCGGACGAGGTCATCAAGTGACAAGACTCCCCTTCGGTCCAATCCTCGGAGTACTTCTTGCGGCGATATTCCTGAACCCCTGGCCTGTCGCGGCGGCGGACGGGGAGATGCGCTGGGGGCTCCATGTGACTCTGGCCGCCAAGTGGCTCGACCCCGCCGAGACGGAGGCATTCAACACGCCGTTCATGGTGCTCTACGCCGTGCACGATGCCCTGGTGAAGCCGATGCCGGCTGGCGTCAGCACGCCGAGCCTCGCCGAGTCGTGGAGCGAGTCGAAGGACCACCTCGCGTACACCTTCACCCTCCGGAAGAACGCCCGCTTCCACAATGGCGAGCCGGTGACGGCGGAGGACGTCAAGTTCTCCTTCGAGCGCTACAAGGGCGCCAGCGCCACGCTCCTCAAGGACAAGGTCAAGGAGGTGCAGGTTCTCTCCCCGACCCAGGTGCGCTTTGTCCTCAAGGAGCCGTGGCCAGACTTCATGACCTTCTACGGGACGACCGCCTCGGGCGCCGCGTGGATCGTGCCCAGGAAGTACGTAGAGAAGGTGGGCGAGGACGGCTTCAAGACGGCGCCCGTCGGCGCCGGCCCCTATCGTGTGGTCTCGTTCAAGCCCGGTGTGGAGCTGGTGCTCGAGGCCTTCGACGGCTACTGGCGCAAGGCGCCTTCGGTGAAGCGGCTCGTGATGCGCTCCCTGCCCGAGGAGACCACGCGGGCGGCGGCGCTCAGAAACGGCGAGGTGGACATCGCCTATCTCCTGACGGGGCCGACGGCGGAGGCGCTGCAGAAGGCGCCCGGGTACAAGGTGGTGGCGCCGCTCCTCTCCGGGGCCTTCTGGATCGAGCTGCCCGACCAGTGGGATCCCAAATCCCCGTGGGCGGACCGGCGCGTGCGGCAAGCCGCGAACCTCGCCATCGACCGACAGGCCTTGAACAAGGCCGAGACGCTCGGGTTCTCGCGCCTCACGGGAAACTTCGTCCCGCGCATCTTCCAGTTCGCGCTGCCCCTCGAAGCGCCGGCCTATGATCCGGAGCGGGCGAGGAAGCTCCTGGCGGAGGCGGGGTACCCGAGCGGCTTCGACGGGGGCGAGTTTTATCCCTTTCCGCCCTACAACTCCATGGGCGACGCCATCCAGGGATATTGGGGCGCCGTGGGAATTCGCACGCGCAGCCGCGCCATGGAGCGCGCCGCCTACTTCTCGGCCTGGCGCGAGAAGAAGCTCCACGGCCCTATCCTCGTCATCAGCGCCACCTTCGGCAATGCCGCGACAAGGCTCGAGCCCTACGTGACCAAGAACGGCATCTATGCCTACGGGACGCTTCCCGAGATCGACGACCTCTTCGGGCGCCAGGGCCGGGAGCTCGAAGCCAAGAAGCGCGAGGCGCAGCTGCACCAGATCCAGAAGATCGTGCATGACCAGGTGATCAACATTCCCATCTACGACCTTGCCTTCATCTGGGGTGTGGGACCGCGCGTGGCCGAGAGCGGCGCGGGGCTGATTCCCGGCTTCGCCTACTCGGCGCCGTTCGAAGACCTGCGGCTCAAGTAGGCGGAAAGCGAGGCCCTTCGTGCCGCACTACTCGCTCGGCATCGACATCGGCGGCACCTTCACGGACATCGTGATCTACGATCACGATGCGGGACGACAGGTGAGCCGCAAGGTGCTCACCACGCACGACGACCCCGCGCGTGCCGTGGCGGCCGGCGTGGCTGCGCTCCTCCGCGAAAGTCGCTTCGCGCCCGGTGAGTTCACGCGCGTCGTGCATGCCACCACGCTCTTCACGAATGCCCTCATCGAGCGCAAGGGCGCCGTCACCGGCCTCATCACCACGCAGGGCTTCGCCGACACGCTCGAGATCGGACGGGAACGCAAGTACGAGCTCTACGACCTCGCCATTACCAAGCCCGAGCCGCTCGTCCCGCGCAACCTGCGCTTGGAGGTGCCCGAGCGCATGTTGGCCGACGGCAGCGTTCGCCGCCGCCTCGATGCGCGTGCCCTCGAGTCCCGGGCCCGGGATCTGGTCAAGGCAGGAGTCACCTCGATCGCGGTGGTGTTCCTTCACGCCTACGCCAATCCGCGCCACGAGCGGGAGGCCGCGCGCCTCATCGCGAGGCGTCACCCCGACGTGTCCGTGACCGCGTCGCATGAGGTGGCGCCGGAGATTCGCGAGTTCGAGCGCGCCTCGA
>Ga0335070_10007424_pt1 | contig 12861 bp, 12 predicted proteins | sample Lox_Sample_13_FD_206722 | JGI IMG/M metagenome (GOLD analysis project Ga0335070, IMG submission 206722) | Soil microbial communities from Loxahatchee National Wildlife Refuge, Florida, United States - Lox_Sample_1.3 | ecosystem: Environmental > Terrestrial > Soil > Wetlands | place: USA...
ACCGGGCACCGGCAAGACCACTGTGCTGCATGCCCTCGCCCGCGAGTACCAGGGTGGCACTCCGGTGGCGCGCGTGCAGCAGCCCAGCCTGACGGCCACCGAATTGCTGGATGCCCTGTGCGAGCAGTTCGGCCTGCCGCCATCCGCCGGCACTGCCACGAGCCCCGCCGCGCGGCTGGCCGGATTCATCACGCAGGAATCGCGCCAGGGCCGCAAGGTGCTGGTGCTGGTCGACGAGGCGCACCGCGCCTCCACGCAGCTGCTGCGCACGCTCGCGGAGCTGGGCACTCCGACGGCCGCGCCGCTGGTCGTGCTCGCCGGCGAACCGCCGCTGGCCCAGGCGCTGTCGACGCTGACGGCACAGGGTGCGCCGCTGAACCTGCTGGCGACGTTGCAGCTGCCGCGCCTGCAGCCGTCGCAGCTTGCCGGCTACCTCGAACACCGCCTGCAGGTGGCCGGCAACAATGGCCGCAGCCTGTTCGAACCCGACACGCTGGCGGAAATCCTGCGCTACACCGGCGGCACGCCGCAGCTCGTCAATATCCTGTGCGACTGCGCGATGAACCATGCCGAAGCGCACAACACGCAGCGCGTCGGCGTCCCGGAGATCCGTGACGCCGTGCAGGAGCTGAAATGGGTGGAATTCTCGGCACGCGCACCCGAGGCGGGCGCATCAGGAAGCCAGCGCGCGCTGCGGCCGGCAGTCGCCGGTGAACTCGAGGTGCTGCACAGCGGTCGCCAGCTGCGCCAGCTCACGCTGAAGCCGGGCAAGGTCGTGGTCGGCCGCGGCGAGGAGGCGGGCCTGCGCCTCGACAGCCCGTTCGTCAGCCGCCAGCATTGCCAGCTCATCACGACCGCGGACGGAACCTTCGTGCAGGACCTGGGCAGCACCAACGGCATCCTGGTCAATGGCGAGAAGCGGCGCATGCACCGGCTCGCGCCGGGCGACCGGATCGTGATCGGCGATCACACGCTCATCTACCGCGAGCCGACGCCCGCCCAGCCCGCCTGACTTCCGCGCGATCGCCATTGCCCAATGGCCAGCTGAGCTGGGCCAGGGTGCCGCTGCCCGGCGCCGGGCTGATGCTGAAGTGCCCGCCGGTCATCTGCGCGCGCTCGCGCAGGTTGCGCAGTCCCGAGCCATGCCGGCGCAATTCGGGCGTGACATGCCCGAGACCCACGCCGTTGTCACGCACCTCGAGCACGAGCTTGCGTTTCTCCAGCGTCAGCTTCACCGCCACGTGCTTCGCGTCGGCATGCTTCGCGACATTGTTGAGCAGTTCCTGCACGCTGCGGTACACGACCGTGGCCAGCCGATCGGGCACCTGGCCATCGCTGACGTCGAGTTCCGTCACCACGGTGAGCTTCGGGTAGATCTCGGCGAAGTCGCGGCAGAACCATTGCACGGCCGAGGCGGCACCGAGGTCATCGAGGATCTTGGGCCGCAGGTTCATCGAAATCGAACGGATGCTCTCGGCCGTCTCCTGGATGCGCCGCATGGCCAGTTCGAACACCGCGACGGGATTGCCGAGCCGCGGCTGGCGCAGCAGCTCCAGGCCGCGTTCGAGCGTGTACTTGACGGCGCTCAGCGACTGGCCCACCGAGTCGTGCAGCTCCACCGCAATGCGCTTGCGCTCGCCCTCCTGCGCGCCGATGAGCTGCTCGGACAGCGCCACCAGCTCGTTGCGCGAACCGCGCAACGCCACCTCGGCCTGCTCGCGGCGCACGATTTCGTTGCGCAGGTCGCGGTTGGCGTCGGCCAGCGCCTGGGTGCGGGCGCGCACCCGCTCCTCGAGGCTGGAATTGAGCCGCTCGAGCTCATTGCGTGCGCGGTACAGCGCGCTCTGGTCGGCCACGACCAGCACGGCGCGCGCATCGCCACGCTTCGATGCCGCTCCCGGCCGTCGGCGCATTGACCGCACCGTCATGTGCACGAAGCGCGACCCGATCGCCTCCTGCAGCTCGAACATGCCGCGCGTGCCCCGGCGGATCTTGCCGAGCGCCTGCCTGAGGAACCGGGCGACGCCGCAGCGCGGATTGCGGCAGCCCGCATGCAGCACGCCGTGGACGTGCCGGCCGAGCACACCGGACACCGTGCCGAGCGACCAGTCCTCGACGACACGGTTGGTGCGCATGATCTCGCCGTCCACGCCCAGCAGGCACACCAGCTCCGCGAGCGCGTCGGCGGTGCTCTCCCAATCCAGCTTGGCCCGCTCGATCGCCGCCTGCCGGCTGCCGGTGTCGGGGGGCTTCACGGCCGCCGCGGCGTCGCGGCCCAGGCGACGACCGGCCCTGGGCGGGCTGCGACGGGTCTTGCGACGAACAGGGGTGGCCATCAATGAGGGAGTTTAACCGCGCTGCCGGCCACAAGGCATTTGCGGGCCATAATATAAGGAGTAAGCGAGGCGCGCCGCCGGCCTGTCGGCCCACGAAGACACTACGCGGCGCCGCCGTCGAGGTGTAAGGTGGATCACCCACCTCGCAACCCGGGAGCGAATGCCATGGCCTTATGGAAAGAAGTAGCCGCCACCCCCGCGCCGGCCGCGGCGCCGGGCGCCGCCAGCCCGAAGAGCGCTACCGAAACGGCGCCCCGCCCCGCATTCGACCGCGCCGCGGTCGAAGCCGCGGCAGCAGCCGCCTCCCCCGGCAATGCGCCACGTCCGGCGGCGCGCCCTGAAATGAAGGAGTCCCTGATCTCCTCGGGCCTCGCGATCGAGGGCAAGATCAGCGGCACCGGCCACGTGCGCATCGCCGGCGCGTTCAAGGGCGATGTCAACGTCGAGGGCAACCTCAGCATCGAACCGGGCGCGAAGCACCAGGGCGAAGTTCGCGCCAGCACCGTGACGGTCAGCGGCGAGCTCACCGGCAACATCGGCGCCCGTCACGTCGACGTGACGGCTTCGGGGGTCGTCGTCGGCGACGTCAAGGCCGACACGATCACGGTTGCTTCCGGTTCACGCATGCGCGGCCACGTCGAATTCGGCTGGGGCGAAGGCACGGGCACGAACGGCCGCCACGAGCACAAGGGCAACGGCCAATCCTCATGAGCGCGGCGCGCCCGGCGGCGCTCGGCAACACGCGCGATTGCCCGCACTGCAAGTCGACGGTGCTGGCGAGCGCCAGCATCTGCCCGGCCTGCCAGCACCACCTGCGCTTCAACCTGCCGGGCTCGGCGCCGGCGCCGAGCGGCTACGCGGCACTGCAGATCGAAGGCACGGTGCGCCACAAGCAGCCCGACGAGGCCTGCGAATTCTGCGTCGTGCTGTCGATCGCGGACGAGAACGGCAGGCAGCTCTCGCGCCAGGTGGTCGGCGTCGGCGTGCTGCAGCCCGAGGAATCGCGCCGCTTCAACGTGTCGGTCAACCTGCTGCCGGCGCGCGCGGCGCAGCTCAAGCCGGCCTGACGCCGAAGCGCGACCCGGACGACGCGCGCCATGATCGTGCGACCGGCGGCCGAGCGCGGCCATGCGAACCACGGTTGGCTCGATTCCTGGCACAGCTTTTCATTCGCCGATTACCACGATCCGGCGCACGTGCATTTCGGGCCGCTGCGCGTCATCAACGAGGATCGCGTCGCGCCCGCGCAGGGCTTCGGCACGCACGCGCACGCCGACATGGAGATCATCTCCTACGTGCTCGAGGGCGAGCTTGCGCACGAGGATTCGATGGGCACCGGCTCGGTGATCCGCGCCGGCGACGTGCAGCGCATGAGCGCCGGGCGCGGCGTGCGCCACAGCGAGTTCAACCATTCACGCAGCCAGCCCGTGCATTTCCTGCAGATCTGGATAATCCCGAACGTGCGCGGCATCGCACCCGAATACGAACAGCGCAGCTATGCCGCGGCGGACAAGCGCGGCGCGCTGCGCCTGGTGGCCTCCCCCGACGGGGCCGACGGCTCGCTGCGCATCCACCAGGATGCGCGCCTGTACGCGGGACTGTTCGATGGCGCCGAGCGGAGCCGGCACACGCTGGCCGCAGGCCGGCTCGGCTACGTGCAGGTGGCGCGTGGCTCGCTCGAGCTCAATGGCAGGCGCCTGCAGGCGGGCGATGGCGCGATGCTGCGGGATGAACCGCTGGTCGACATCGGCGCGGGGCAAGGCGCCGAAGTGCTGGTGTTCGACCTGCCGGGCGGCTGAACGGGGCCGCTCAGCGATGGGTGGTGGCAATCTGCGGCGGCGGCAGCGCGACGCCCAGCCGCTCGAACTCCGCCTTCAGCCGCTGCAGGAACTCCCAGCGTACGCGCCACTGCTCCAGCACGCGCACCTTGAGGCGGCTGCGCACGACGACGCCGTTGCCATCGAGCCGGTCGACGCCGGAGATCTCGAGCCCGCCGTCGATCACGGCGCCGAAAACCGGGTCGGCGCGCAGGCCCTGCGCCACGTTGCGCAGCGCCTCGTACACGCGATCGAGCGAGGCGCTGGGCGCGACACTCACCTCGACGACCGCGTAGGCGAAGCCGCGCGACATGTTCGTGACGACGGTGATCAGTCCGTTGGGGATGAAATACACGTTGCCGCCGTAGTCGCGCAGCTGCACATAGCGCAGCGTCATGTCCTGCACCTCGCCCGACTTGCCGGCGATCTCGATCACATCGCCCTTGGTCACCTGGTTTTCGAGCAGCAGGAAGAACCCCGAGACGTAGTCCTTCACCAGGCTCTGCGCGCCGAAGCCGACCGCGAGGCCGACGACGCCGGCCGCGCCGAGCACGGGAGCCACCGATATGCCGAGCTCGCTGAGGACCAGCATGCCGGCGATGACCCAGATGATGACGTTCGCGAGGTGGCGCGTGACGCGCTCGAGCGTCTCGGCGCGGCGCAGTTCCTCGCTGTCGGTGATGTGGGGCGCGATGCGGCTGCGGAAGGCGCGCTGCAGGCGCGCCACCAGGCGCTTCGCCAGCCAGGCGAGCACCAGCGTGCCGGTGACGCGCACCAGCACGATGACGGATTCGTCCCACAGGCGGGGGTTCAGCAGGTTCAGGTGCGTGCCCATCGTCCGCCCAATGCTAAACGCGCGCCACGCGCTGGTCGATAGCACCGAAGATCGAGGTGCCATCGCGATCGAGCATTTCGATGCGCACGCGGTCGCCGAGGCGGAGGAACGGCGTGCTCGCCTGGCCGGTAGCCAGCGTCTCGAGCATGCGTTTCTCCGCCAGGCACGACGAGCCTTTCGCGCGATCGAGGTTCGAGACGGTGCCGGAGCCGATGATCGTGCCGGCGCGCAGGTTGCGGGTGCGCGCGCAGTGCGCCACCAGCGCCGGGAAGTCGAAGGTCATGTCGACGCCCGCCTCGGGTGCGCCGAGCAGCTGCCCGTTGACGTGGCTCGCCAGCGGCAGAGACACCTTCCCGCCGTCCCAGGCATCGCCCAGCTCATCGGGGGTCACGGCCACCGGCGAAAAAGCCGTGGCCGGCTTCGACTGGTAGAAGCCGAAGCCCTTCGCCAGTTCGCTCGCCGTGAGGTGGCGCAGCGTCCAGTCGTTGACCAGCATCAGCAAATGGATACGGCGTCTCGAGCGCACTTGCTCAGCGCTGGTAGCCATAGGCACGTCGCCCGTGATGACCGCGACTTCGGCCTCGAGGTCGATGCCGAGGTCGTCGGCGGGAAACCGCGCCTCGTCGGTGGGCCCGAGGAAATCGTCGCTCCCGCCCTGGTAGACCAGCGGGTCGGTCCAGAACGACTGCGGCATCTCGGCACCGCGAGCTTTCCGCACCAGCTCGACATGATTGACGTAGGCCGATCCATCGGCCCATTGGAAGGCGCGCGGGAGCGGCGCCGCCACGCCGCCCGACCCGGCGGGAAAGGCCTCGCCGTGCTGCCCGCGGTTGAGCTGCCCGTACACCGCCTCGAGCTGCGGCGCGAGCGCCTCCCAGCGGTCGAGGGCCTGCTGCAGCGTGGGGGCGATCTCCGGCACGGCAACGCAGCGCGACAGGTCGCGGCTGACCACGACGAGGCGCCCGTCGCGCCCGCTCTTCAGGCTGGCGAGTTTCACGCTAGCGCCCGCCCACGCTCAGGTCTTCGGCGCGGCCGAGCCCGGCGCACCGCCCTGCCAGGAATCGACGTAGCCCGCCCACTCGACGCGCGCCGCGGCGGCGCCGACCTCGAGCGCGTCGCGGCAGTCGACCATGACGGCGTATTCGTCGGTGGCCGGCTTCGACTGCACCAGCATGCGCTCGAGCGCCTTCGGGTGCGGGCCATGCGTGAACCCGCAGGGATGGTACGTGACCATGCCCGGGTGGATGTTGTCGCGGCTGAAGAAATCGCCGGCGTGGTAGAAGATCACTTCATCGTAGTCGTCGTTGTTGTGGAAGAACGGCACCTTGATCGCGCCCGGATCGGTCTCGAAGGGACGCGGCACGAAGGTGCACACGACGAAGCGGTTCGCCACGAATGTGCTGTGCACCGATGGCGGCAGGTGGTAGCGGTGGCTCATCACCGGGCGGAAGTCGCGTACGTTGATGCGGCAGGCCGCGAGGTCGCCGTGCCAGCCGGTGGCATCGAGCGGATTGAACGGGAAGGTCGCCGTCGACACCTGGCCGCGGCTCTTGATGCGCACGCGCCATTCGCGCTCGCCCTGCTGCGCGCGGAACGCGTCGTCCATGACCGGCACGTCGAGCATCGCCGGATCGAACAGCGCGTGCGGGCCGAGCAGTCCCTTCTCGGGCAGCATGAACGAGCTGTTGCTCGCTTCGATCATCAATACCGCGGTGGCGTCACTGCACTCGAGCCGCCACATGGTGCCGCGCGGCAGCACGATGTAGTCGCCCGCGGCGAATGACAGATGGCCGAAATCGCAGTACAGCTCGCCTGCGCCGCGGTGCACGAACAGCAGCTGGTCGCCGTCCGCATTGCGCGCCAGGTGATCCATGGTGGGCACCGGATCCCAGTAGCGCATCTGGCAATGGGCATTGGCGAGGATCACCGGCGACTCCCAGGGCGTGGCCGGCGCCGCGCCGAGCTTCGTGAGGTCGAAGGCGCGCGGCCGCAGCGGACCCTCGAAGCGGCTCCACGCGGTGGGCGGGTGGCGATGGTAGAAGAAGCTCGCCGGGCCGAAGAAACCCTCCTTGCCCATCTCGCGCTCATACGTGCAGCGCGGCAGGTCGGCGTGCGCCTGGCGGCTCGCCTCCCCCTCGACCCTCGGATATCGGATGAAGTTCTTCATCGGCGCCGATGCTCCCCGCGGCCAGTGTTGCGCGCGTTCAACGCACCGCGTCCGGCTGGTTCGCGGGCGCGGCGCGCTGGAACGCCGCGTTAGCGTTGCACGCTTTCTCGATGCGGGCAATGCGCGGCCAGGCGGCCGGATCGAGGCCGAAGCGCCGGGCGCTCGCGCACTGCGGCAGCAGGCACACATCGGCCAGTGTCGGCGTCGGGCCGTGGCAGTAGTCGCCGGGCGGCCCACCGCGCGCCAGCATGTCCTCGAGCACGGTGAGCCCGCGCGCCACCCAATGTCGGCGCCAGGCATCGACGGCCGCCTCGTCCAGGTGGCACTGCTCCTGCAGGTAGCGCCCCACCGAGGTGTTCTGCAGCGGCTGCACGTCGGCGACCATGATCTGCGCCATCGCCCGCACCTGCGCCCGCGCGGCCGGCGCGCGCGGCAGCAGTGGCGGCTCGGGATGCGTCTCCTCGAGCCATTCCAGGATCGCCATCGACTGCGTCAGCACGCCCTCGCCCGTCTCGAGCGCCGGCACGCGCGACTGGGGATTGAGCGCGCGGTAGGCGGCGCTGTACTGCTCGCCGCCGCCCGCGGCGGCCAGGTGCACCGGCACGTAGTCGTATTCGAGGCCCTTGAGCTGCAGGGCGATGCGCACCCGGTGCGAGGCCGAGCTGCGCCAGTAGCTGTAGAGCCGCAGCCGGCTCACACGACCCCGCGGCGGATCTGGTCGAGCTCGATCGACTCGAACAGCGCCTGGAAATTGCCCTCGCCGAAGCCCTCGTTGCCGCGGCGCTGGATGATCTCGAAGAAGATCGGTCCGATCACGTTGGTCGTGAAGATCTGCAGCAGCACGCCATCCTTGGCCGAGCCATCGATGAGGATGCGGCGCTTGCGCAGCTCGGCCAGCGATTCCTCGTGGCCTGTCACGCGGGCATCGACGCCTTCGTAGTAGGTATCTGGAGTGTCCTGGAACACGATGCCATGGTCGCGCAGCCGGTCGACGGTGCGGTAGATGTCGGCGGTCGAGAGCGCGATGTGCTGGATGCCCTCGCCGCGGTACTCGCGCAGGTACTCCTCGATCTGCGACTTGTCGTCGCGCGATTCGTTGATCGGGATGCGGATCTTGCCGCACGGGCTGGTCATCGCGCGCGAGAACAGCCCGGTCTTGCGCCCCTCGATGTCGAAGTAGCGGATCTCGCGGAAATTGAACAGCCGTTCGTAGAAACCGGCCCAGCGGTCCATGTTGCCGCGATGCACGTTGTGCGTGAGGTGATCGATGAGCTGCAGCCCCGGCCCGGCATCCCCGGCCGGCGCCGGCATCGGCCGGAAATCGACGTCGTAGATGCTGTCGGCGCCGTAGCGGTCGACCAGGTAGATGAGGCTCCCGCCGATGCCGCGGATCGACGGAATATTGAGTTCCATGGGTCCCGCGGTCGTCGGCCCCGGCTCGGCGCCGAGTTCGAGCGCGCGCCTGTAGGCCAGCGCCGCGTCGCGCACGCGGAAGCCCATCGCGCAGATCGAGCCGCCGTGCTCGCGCGCGAAGGCCTGTGCGAAGCTGTTCGGCTCGGCGTTGATCAGGAAATTGATGTCGCCCTGGCGGTGCAGCGTGACGTTCTTCGAGCGGTGGCGCGCCACCGCGCGAAAGCCCATCTTCTCGAACAGCGCGCGCAGCGCCTCGGGGTCGGGGGCGGTGTACTCGACGAACTCGAAGCCGTCGGTGCCCATCGGATTGCTGGTGGTATTCATGGGCGGGCAGCGTAGTCGATATTTATTGCCAGCGCGGGCAATGCTATTGCATTCTGGGCCTTGGGCACGTGCCCTGTCAGCAATTATAGTGCCATCTCATGATTGATACTACCGCCAGCGCCGGCTATGCGCTCGACGAATCCGACCTGCGCATCCTCGCCGCCCTGCAGCAGGACGCCTCGCTCGACAACCAGCAGCTGGCCCGCCGGGTGCACCTCTCCCCCGCGCCCTGCCTGCGGCGCGTGCGCCGGCTCACGCAGGACGGCGTCATCCGCGCCACCGTCGCCCTGCTCGATGCCGGCCGGCTCGGCCTCGGCGTCGAGGCCTTCGCCTTCGTGGCGCTCGAGAGCCAGCGCGCGACCGCCGGCGCGCAGTTCGAGGCCCTGCTCAGGCGCCGGCCCGAGGTCATCGAGTGCGTCCGCCTGAGCGGCAGCTACGACTACCTGCTGCGCGTCGTGGTCGCCTCGCTCGACGCCTACTCGGCCTTCATCGACCGCCACCTGCTGCCGATCCCCGGCGTACGCTCGGTGAACTCCAGCTTCAGCCTCGGCGTGCTCAAGCGCACCACCGCGCTGCCCCTGCCGGAGGCGCGGCGCAGTCCGCACGCACGGCGCGCCGCCCGCGCGGTGCCGAGCGCGGGCTGAGCAAGGTCCGCGCGGCGCGGTGCGCGGCGGCGTCAGCGCGCCACCGTGCCGCGCGTGATCACGCGGTCGGTCGGCAGCAGCACCTCCGGCGCAATGCCCGGCGTGTTGCCGATGCGATCGTACAGCGGGCCGAAATCGGTGCCGTAGCTGGCCTCGAACAGCTGCTGGAAGCTGTCGATGACGAAATACATGCGCTGGTAGCTGTCGATGCGGTAGTCGGTGCGCATCACGCGCTCGATGTCGAAGCCGACGCGATTGGGTTCGGGGCTCTCCACCGAGTACACCGTCTCGCCTTTCGACGACAGGATGCCGGCGCCGTAGGCGCGCAAGCCGCCGGCGGTGCGCAGCAGCCCGAACTCGACGCTGTACCAGTACACGCGCGCCAGCAGCGGCACGGCGCCGTGCGCCTGCGCCTTCTGCCCGGCTTCGCCGTAGGCCTGCATGAAGCGCGCGAACACCGGGTCGGCCAGCAACGGCACGTGCCCGAAGAAATCATGGAACAGGTCGGGCTCGGACAGGTAGTCGAGCTCGTGCGGCTTGCGGATCCACACCGACACCGGGAACGCGCGCGCCGCCAGGTGCGCGAAGAAATGCTCCTCGGGGATCAGCCCCGGCACCGCGACGATGCGCCAGCCGGTCAGCGGCGCGAGCCGCCCGTTGACGGCATCGAAACGCGGGATGCTGCGCGCGTCCGCGCCGACCGCGTCGAGCCCGGCGATCACCTCCGGGGCCGCGTAGCGCTCGAGCAGCGCGCGCTGGCGCGTGTACAGCGCCTGCCAGACCGAATGCTCGTCGGCGCCGTAGTGCTCCCAGCGCTGCTCGACGGTGTAATCGGGCGCGGTGTGCTCGTAGGCGCCGCGCAACGCCAGCTGCCCGCGCGTTGGCGCCGAAGGGGGCTTGCTCATGCGCGCATGATACTCCGCGCCCGCGCCGGCGCGCGCCTCAGGCCTGGCGCAGCTGCGCGTAGCGCCCGAAATCCTGGCTGGACAGCAATTCGGCGAAGTCCGCGGCGATCATCGGCTTGCCGAACAGGTAGCCCTGCATCTCGTCGCACCCGGACTGGCGCAGGAACTCGAGCTGTTCGGTGGTCTCGACGCCCTCGGCGACGACGCGCAGGTTCAGCTTGTGGCCGAGCGCGATGATCGCCTGCACGATCACGGCGTCGTCCGGATCGGTGGCCAGGTCGACGACGAACGAGCGGTCGACCTTGAGCTGGTCGACCGGGAAGCGCTTGAGGTAGCTGAGGCTCGAATAGCCGGTGCCGAAGTCATCGACGGCGATCTGCACGCCGAGCGCCTTGATGCGGCCGAGCATCTCGACGTACTTCTCGGCCCCGTGCATCGCGAGGCCTTCGGTCAGTTCGATCTGCAGATGGTGCGCATCGAGACCGGTGACGCGCAGCGCCTCGGCGATCGTCTCGACGATGTTGCCCTCGCGGAACTGGCGCGGCGAGACGTTCACCGAGACCACGATCGGCGGGAGCCCGGCCTCCTGCCAGGCGCGCGCCTGCGCGCAGGCGGTGTGCAGCACCCAGCGGCCGATCGGCACGATCAGCCCGGTGTCCTCGGCCACCGATATGAAGCGCGCCGGCGAGACCAGCCCGCGCTGCGGCACGCGCCAGCGCAGCAGCGCCTCGGCGCCGGCGACGCGGCCGGTATCCATGTCGATGCGCGGCTGGTAGTGCAGCAGGAACTGGTGCCGCGCCAGCGCGCCGCGCAGCCGGTGCTCGATGTCGAGGCGCTCGACCAGCGCGTGGTTGAGTTCGGCGGTGAAGAACTGCACCGCGTTGCGCCCGTTCTCCTTGGCCTTGTACATGGCGGCGTCGGCATTGCGCAGCAGCACGTCGGCGCTGTCGCCATCGCCCGGATAGACGGCCACGCCGATGCTGCTGGTCACGTGGAACTCGCGCCGGCCCGAGCGCCACGGCAGGGCGATCGCGGCGTGGAGCCGCTGCACGACGCCAGCCAGGTCCGGCGGACGATAGCCCTGCAGCAGCAGCACGAACTCGTCGCCCCCCTGGCGCGCGACGGTATCGCTGTCGCGCACGCAGGAGCGCAGGCGGTCGGCCATGCTCTGCAGCAGCCCGTCGCCGAGCGCGTGGCCGTAGGTGTCGTTGATGAACTTGAACTGGTCGAGGTCGATGAACACGACCGCGATCCCGCCGCCACGCTCGGCCGCGCCGCTGATCGCCTGGTGCAGGCGCGCATTGAGCAGCGTGCGGTTGGCGAGGCCGGTGAGCGCGTCGTAGTTCGCCTGCCGCTCGATCTGCGCCTGGTACACGCGCCGGTCGGTGATGTCCTCGAGCGTGCCCTCGTAGTAGATCGAACCGTCGATCTCGTTGCGCCGCACGTGCGCGTTCTCGGATACCCAGATCACCTCGCCGTTCTTGCGGAAGGCCTGGAATTCGAAGTTGCTGACCGAACCCTGCGACTCGATCTGGCGGCGATACTCCGCGCGCCGCTCCGGTTCGACGTACAGCTGGCGCGGGATGTCGCGCAGCTCCGCCAGCAGCTCCGCCGGCGATTCATATCCGAACATGCGCGCCATGGCGGGATTGGCGACCAGCAGCCGTCCCTCGGGCGTCACCTGGAAGATGCCCTCGAGCGCATTCTCGAAGATGCTCTGGTAGCGCGCGTTCGCTTCCTTGAGCTCCTGTTCGGCGCGCTTGAGCTCGGTGATGTCCTCGATGAAGCCCTCCCACTTCCAGGTCGCGGTCGGCCGGTCGTAGACGCGCACCGCGCGTTCGGACACCCAGCGCACCGAGCCGTCGAGGTGGCAGATGCGGTATTCGACCAGGATGCGCGCGCCCTCGTCCTTGCTCGTGGCGCAGTATTCCCCGACGCGCGCGCGATCGTCCGGATGGATCAGGTCGTTGTAGCTGCACACGCGGTTGCCAAGCAGGTCCTCGGGCTGGCGCCCGGTCAACGCATGGAAGCCCTCGCTGACGTATTCCATCGTCCACTGCGGATCGTCGCGGCAGCGGTACACGAAGCCGACCAGCTGCCCGACCAGCGAAGTGAGCAGGCGCGCCGCCTCGCCGGGCAGGGCCAGCGCCGGCGCCATGTCCGGCTCGCTTTTCTGGGCGTTGCTGCGGTCGTCAACGGCCGCCTCGTCCGCACGGTCTTCCATTGCACTTCTTGGGCGGACGCATCGCAGGTCCGCGGCTGTGGCACCTGCAGTCCTTATCGCTCCGGCGCCGAAGTTCTTGAGGAAAAACGCGGGTTTGGGCGCCGTCGGCGGCCAAAAGCAGACGCAGGTCCGGTTGCGGGCCCCCGAGCGGCGCCTTCAGGCGTCGAACAGGGACCGCAGCACGATGGTGTGCTCG
>Ga0335070_10007425_pt1 | contig 12860 bp, 7 predicted proteins | sample Lox_Sample_13_FD_206722 | JGI IMG/M metagenome (GOLD analysis project Ga0335070, IMG submission 206722) | Soil microbial communities from Loxahatchee National Wildlife Refuge, Florida, United States - Lox_Sample_1.3 | ecosystem: Environmental > Terrestrial > Soil > Wetlands | place: USA: Florida...
GTGCTCCACCCAAAATCATGAGTATGCGAGTACGCATAGAAACAATACCTTTCTTGTGACGAACGGATCGAGCTACGGCTCGACCAGAAGCTTGTGCATCATGCCGAGATCCTCGTGCAGCAGGATGTGGCAGTGGAAGGGAAACGTGCCGGCGATATTCGGGTCGCGGAAATCCATGCGCACCTTGACACTGTGGTAAGGTCCCTTGCCTTCCCAGAAGGGAATCTCGATCGTGTCGCGCATATCCTTGTTGGCGACGGGTTTTCCATCGACCTCGAGCATCTGGAAGTGAATCTGGTGGATGTGGAATGCGTGGGTCTCGAGGGCGCGATTTTCGATGGTCCAATCTTCGACCGCGCCGACCTTGGTTTTGATGGCGGGCGATTCGTTGGGTTCAAACACCTTTTGCTTCTGGCCGTCGACGGTGATGTAGAACTGAATGGGACCGTTGGTGCCGCCAAACTCCTCGGAAAAATAGAGGAGCCGCTTCGCGGTCACCTGCTGACTTGCTAGGTCCGAGCCACGCACCCTTTCAGAGGTCGCCGCGGAAGCGCCAGGCATGTGGGAAGCTTCCTGATTCCCCTGATTGGTGACAAGTTGCACGGTGCCGAGGCTCTGCTTGAAATCGGGGTTGCCGGTTGGACCGGTGGAATAGTCCTCGGTGAAAAGTATGGCATTCGATCCCTGGGGCGGCGCCTGCACGATGAATTCGGCGCGGCTCGCGGGTGGAAGAAGAATGGTATCGGTCAATCTGGTCTGCGCGAGAGGATAGCCATCCATGGCGATCAGCTCGACCTGCTGCGGCTTGCCGTTGACCTGATACTGGATCGGCATGAAATCCTGGAGGGTGGCATTCGCCACGCGCCAGAATTGTTTTTCACCGGGCTTCATCTGGATGATTGGTTTCGAGCCGCCGATTGCCTGCGCGACCTGGTAGTTGAGGCTGAGTTGATAAGGACCGGGAATCCAGGGGACCAGGAACTGCTGGCGGATGATGAACACACGCTCGGTAAGGCCCGCGACCTCGGGACGAATCTTCTCCATGCCCTCGACGATCAACGCACCGGCGGCACCGCCATTCACCTGGAATTCCGTGAAGCCGTGGACGTGCGGGTGATACCAGTACAAGCCCGGAGGCTGGGTCAGAGGGATTTGCACGTTGTACTGAAAGCCCAGGCTGCCAGGCTGAATCAGGGTATGGATGACGTCGTCCTGGTGACACTTTGGCGGGACGTTCATTCCGTGAAAGTGGACGTTGGTGGAATTGAGCGTCATAGCGCCGCCATCGCCACAACCCTTGCCTGCATCGGGCATCGCCATCTTCATCTCGTCGTCATCCTTGATGGCGTTGACGATGTTGAGAGCGAGCCGGTCGCCTGGATTGACGCGCAGTGTGGGTGCTTCGAAGACCTGATTGTTGGCGGAGTAGTTGTAGCAATAATGGGTATAGCCAGAGCCGTCGACCGAGTGAGCGAGCACAAGCTGGGCGTTCAGGGCGCCATTCTGCGAAGTGAGGTTCAAGGGATCATTGACGACGGTGCCCGGAACGGGACGATCGGGACACTGCGCCGCAACCTGAACAACCGAGAATCCACATAAGAGAATTGCACCCAACCAGCCCGGCACTACCCGCATATCAACTCCTTATACTCGTCCGCTGCAACCTTGTTGCCTGAAAACAGGGGAAGCGCAAATCTCAATTGCAATCGCTAGAACGAGCGTGGCGGAAACGCGCCAATCGAGAGCAGTCCCGGACTGTTCGGATTGGCGAACGGCGAGCTTGAGACCTCGTGCAGCGTGCAGGTCTTGCCCGAGACGTTGATCTTCACCATCGCGATTCCCGATTGCACTCCAAATTCTGCTACATACACGCCACCGCCGGTGCCCTTCTGATTGATGAGCGCAGGGCCCGCGAGATAGGACCAGTTCACCGAGTGACCGCGGATGCGACCCGAAGTGCATCCGGGATTAAGCTGGCCGTTCTTGCGATTGAAGAACAAGGCGCTGACGCTGTCGCCTTGTGTATTGATGACGTAGAGGAGAGTCTCGTCAGGACTCAGGATCACATTGCTGGAGTTAATACTCGCCGTGGACTTCTGCACGACGGTCTTCGCTAATTTTCCGGAGGAGATGTCGGAAACCTCGACCACCATGGAGGTGGAAGTATCGCCGAAGATGGCGAAGTGGCCGTCGCTCGTGATGTCGATCGAATTCGGGTAAGTAGCGTCCTTGGATTGCACGGTCGCGGTGGAAATCTGCTTGTCTCCGTTTGTGATGGGAACTCCGCCGGAGATGGTGAACGATTCGATGGTGCCATCGGTGTAAGTGGCGATCAGAATGTTTTCGTGAGCGGCGATGGCATTGACCTGGCCGCCTTCCACTCCTGTCACCGAGGTATCGCCGATAAAGTTCAGGCTGCAACCGGATTCCAACTGGAATGCGCCAATCGTGTTCGAATCACCGTAGCTCGCATAGAGGAACTGGCCATTCGAGGCCAGTCCCATCCCGTTGGAAGCGCCGCTATCCGTTTCGGAACCATTGGCGCTGCCACCGACGGTCAAAGTGTTGATCGAAATTCCAACGATGCTTCCACTGCCTGCTTCGGAGGCGTAAACGCATGGCTGTTGCGGGCCGTCGATGACCTTGATGCGACTTGCGCCGAAGAAACCGCCCCCGATTCCCACTCCCAAGGTGGCCACTTGTTGCTGCAATGTCAGAGTCCCGTTCGCGGCCACAGAGTAGAAGCTGACGCCGGTGGAAGGGAATGACGAGTCATCGTTGGTGATGACGTAGGGAGTTGCGCCAAAGGCCAATCCGGGCAGAGCGAGCATGCCGACAACTAGCACGGCACTCATCAGCAGCTGGGATTTGAGGAATCTCGTCATATAGAGGGGGCCTTCAGGCGCAAAACATATCCGCCGAGTAGACCACAGGAGCACCGGGGGTTCAAGCATCGACAGCGCGAATTTCCGAAAATAAGTGTTACTAGTGCAACTAGTTGCAAAAAACCGGAAAGCGGATTCCCTGGCAAGCTCGAAGGGGCGAGCGAGGGAGCGAATGAAGGCTGATTCCAGGTGTTATCCTGTTCAAGCCGCCACGGCTGTATCCCCATGTCAAATCCTGAAACTCCCCAACCTCAGACCGCGGACGATTCCACTGAGTCGTTCGGTGAACTTCTTTCGCAGTATGAGAAATCACACACGCACAAGCCGGAGGAAAAGACGCAGGGCCGCGAGGGCACCGTCGTTAGTGTGTCGGTGGATACGGTGTTCCTCGACATCGGATTCAAAAGCGAAGGCGTCCTGCCGCTGTCCGCATTTCAGAATGATCGCGAGCCGCCTAAGCCCGGCGACAAGATTCGGGTCAGCGTGAAGGGACGGGATCCCGAGGGGTTCTACGAGTTGACTCGCGGGAAAGTGGAACGGCCCGCGGATTGGGACGCGCTGCAAAAGGCGTTTGACGAGAAGACCACGATCGTCGGGACTGTGACCGGCGTGGTGAAGGGCGGCTTGACGGTTGATGTCGGCGTGCGTGCGTTCATGCCTGCATCGCGCACCGGCACCCGCGATGCGGCTGAGATGGAAAAGCTGGTCGGGCAAGAGATCCGATGCCGCATCACCAAGCTCGACATGACCGAAGAGGACCTGGTGGTCGACCGGCGAGTGATTGCCGAAGAAGAGGAGAATGCGGCGCGGCAGAAGCGCTACGAGGAGTTGCGAGAGGGCGACACCGTGCGCGGGACCGTTCGTAGCCTCACCGATTACGGGGCATTTGTCGATATCGGAGGCGTAGACGCCCTGCTTCATGTAGGGGAGATATCGTGGCATCGGGTGAATCAGGCTTCGGATGTGTTATCTGCGGGGCAAGCAATCGAGGCGCGGGTGTTGAAGATCGATCGCGACAAGCGCCGCATCTCGATCAGCATGAAGCAACTCCAGTCGCATCCGTGGGAGGTGGTGCCCGAGAAATACAAGGTTGGTGAGCGGGTGCGCGGGACCGTCAGCCGGATCGCCGATTTCGGAGCCTTCGTCGAACTGGAGCCGGGAATCGAAGGATTGATTCACATCTCGGAGATGTCGTGGGCGAAGAGAGTTCGCAATCCCGGGGACGTTGTAAAGCCCGGCGATACGGTCGAAGCAGTCATTTTGAGCATTAACCCGGCGGAGCGGAGGATCGCGCTCGGCCTGAAGCAAGCGCTGGGCGATCCGTGGGCCGATGTCGCACAGAAGATCTCGGCTGGTTCCGTCGTTGAAGGTCCGGTCACGAACATCGCGAAATTTGGCGCGTTCGTGCAGATCGCAGAGGGCGTCGAGGGAATGATCCACGTCAGCGAGATCAGCGCTGAGAAGCGGATCAACCATCCCCAGGACGTGCTTAAGGTCGGCCAGACAGTGAGAGCACAGGTGCTGTCGCTCGATACCGAAAAAAGACTCATCCGGCTGAGCATGAAACAACTCGTGCCGTCCGGGCTCGACGAATATATTGCCGAGCACAAGGCGGGCGACCTAGTTACCGGACGAGTGGTCGAAATTTCGGGCGGCAAGGGGCAGGTGGAACTCGGCGAGGGCGTCCACGCGATCTGCAACCTGGACGTCGCCAGGAAGCCGAATGCAAAAGAAACATCACCGGCTGCGCCAGCGAAGGCCGATCTCGCCTCACTAGGGTCGATGCTGCAAGCGCGCTGGAAGAGCGGCGCCTCCGCGGCGGAGGCCAAGCCGGAAGCGGCTCGTACGGGACAGATTCTGAGTTTTCGAATCACCAAGCTTGAGCCGGAAGCAAAGAAGATCGAGTTGGAACTGGCCTAGCGGGGCAGCGAATCTGCACCGCGGTTTGCTGTGGCGGGCCCGTTTCCGCACTCCTATCAGGCGATTTCCGGCCGAGCCCTGTTACCGGTCAACCAGCGATTCCTGCGCGAGAGCCTCTTCGATTTCCACCAGGTCTTGCTTGGAGAGGCGAAGGGTCGCGGCGCCCAACACTCCTCGAACCTGCTGAGGGCCGCGCAAGCCGACAATCGCGCCGGTAACCGCGGGATTGTGAAGGGTCCATGCGATGGCGACTTCGGCCGGAGTGCGCAGATGACGGACACCGATTTCGCGGAGCAACTCAACGAGGCGCAAATTGCGTGAGAGAAGTGGCTCCCGGAAGTTGGGATTGGAACGACGCCAGTCGTCCTTGGCAAAGGAAGTAATTCGCTCGCGAGTCATGGCGCCGCTGAGCAACCCGGAGTACATCGGCGAGTAGACAATGACGCCAATTTTATTGGCTGCGACGTAAGGCAGAATTTCATCTTCCACGTCGCGCGCCAGCAGGGAATAGGGCGGCTGCAAAGACGTGATGGGGGCAATCGCGGCCGCGCGTTTCATCTGGGACACATTGAAGTTGGAGACTCCGATATGACGAATCTTGCCCTCTTCCTTGAGGCGCGCCAACGTGGTCCATCCTTCTTCGATATCGGCGTCCGGTTCGGGCCAGTGAATCTGATAAAGGTCGATCGTATCAACTTTCAGCCGGCGGAGGCTGGCCTCGCATTCGCGGCGGATGGATTCCGCTTTGAGGGTTGCGCCGATTTTGCCATTCTCGTCCCAGGTGCGCTCACACTTGGTGAAGACGCAGGGACGGTCGCTACGGCCTTGCAGCGCGCGGGCAACGACTTCTTCCGAATGGCCGAGCCCATAGACTGCGGCAGTATCGATCCAGTTCATCCCTTCATCGAGGGCCAGATGAATCGCGGCTACGGAGTCATCGTCATTCTGGGGACCCCAGCTCCAAGTCCAGCCTCCGCCGCCCATTGCCCAGGCGCCGATCCCGATGGGAGTGATGAGCAGATCGCTATTTCCGAGCCTTCTCTTATCCATGTCCAATTCCTCTCTGCCGGCGGACTATGAAACGCATAACCGGACAATCTTGATATGCAGGTGGCTAACCAGATTCTGTTCCTGCGGCGGGAGTCCAAAGCGCATTGCTATTAAAGCGGTTAGCTGAATCCCGGCGCCGACTAGGGACATCTTATCGAAATAAGAAGGCAAGCACCCGGTCGATGCACCGACGGCATCTGACATTCGGGGTTTTGGGGCGACTGCAAGTCGACATGTTCGACAGTTGAAGCGAGGCTTGAATGCCGTTTAGCGCGCAAGAGTCGTTCGACACATTGGAAATGACGAGTACCCCTTACCTTGCTCTTCTGGAATTTTCCCGGCTGATTGGGACGCACCGGACATTGGAAGACCTTTTCAGGGATCTGGCACAGCGTCTTCACCCGATCGTCAATTTCAGCTATTTGAGCGTTCTGCTGCACGATGAAGAACGGGACGTGATGCGAGTTCACATCCTGGAGACGGATGGGCCCGAGTCAGTGCGCCTGGGTATGGAGTTCTCCATGGACGAATCTCCGTCGGGGTGGGTGTGGCGGAATCAGGCTGCGCTGGTGGTTGGGGACATCGAGAGCGAACCACGTTTCAATGGTCCACTTCGGTTGATGTACGAGCACGGAGTGAAGTCCTTTTGTACGCTCCCGCTGACGACCGCACGGCGACGCCTGGGCGCTTTCAGCCTCGGGGCGAATGTGCCGCACGCGTACAACGAGAGCAACCTGGAGATTCCCCGGCTCGCGGCGAGCCAGGTCGCGGTGGCAGTCGAGAACGCGCTTAACCAGGAAGAGGCGGTGCACCTCCAGCAACTGGTGGCGCGCGAACGCGACCGTTTGAAGCTGCTGCTGGACGTCAATAACGCCGTCGTCTCGAATCTATCGCTCACGGAACTGTTCCAACTGATTCCGAATCGCGTGCGCATCGCAATGCAGTGCGACGCGGCTTGCTTGTCGCTGCCGGATCACACCGGGTTGAACCTCCAGATACACGGGCTTGATTTCCCGGAAGCGAGAGGATTCCTGCAAGAGGAACTGTTGCTGCCGATCGATGGATCGAGCCCGGGAAAGGCGTTCCGCGCCGGAGAGCCTGTGTTGTTCGAGACTCCGCCCCGGGCGCTGCATATCACCGCTTTGCAGATCAATTCGGAAGAGGGCTTTCAGTCGGGTTGCTTTGTGCCGCTGTGCCGCGACCATCGCACGCTCGGCGTTTTGCACCTGCTCGCCCGGCAATCGCATCGCTTCAGCGAGGCGGACGCGGAGTTCCTGCAGCAAGTGGCGAACCAGGTGGCGATCGCAGTTGATAACGCGCTGCAATATCGTGAGGTCAGCGAATCGCGCGCACGGCTGGCGGATGAAAGCACCTACCTGCGGGGCGAGATTCGCGCCGAACACGGTTTCGACGAAATCCTGGGAGAGACGCCGGAGATCCAGGAGGTACTGCGTCATATCCAGACAGTAGCTCCTACGAACTCGACGGTGCTGGTGCTGGGCGAAACTGGTACCGGAAAGGAACTGGTGGCGCGGGCCATCCACAATCTGAGTGCGCGCCACGAGAAACTCTTCGCCAAGTTGAACTGCGCGGCGATTCCCTCAGGGTTGCTGGAGAGCGAGTTGTTTGGCCATGAAAAGGGAGCGTTCACCGGAGCGATATCGAAGAAAGTAGGGCGTTTTGAAGTAGCGGACGGCGGAACACTCTTCCTGGATGAAGTCGGAGATATCCCGCTCGAGCTGCAGCCAAAATTGCTGCGCGTGCTGCAGGAGCAGGAGTTCGAGAGACTTGGAAGCGCGCGTTCGATCAAGGTGAATGTCCGGTTGGTAGCGGCGACGAATCGGAATCTCGGAAAGATGGTCGAGGATCGCGAGTTCCGGGCAGACCTTTATTACCGGCTGAACGTGTTTCCGATCAAGATTCCGCCGCTGCGGGAGCGCCGGCAGGACATACCACTGTTGGTGAAGCATTTCGTCTCATACTACGGAAGACAAATGAACAAGCGGATCGACGTGATTCCGCCCGAGACGATGGAGGCGCTGCTGCGGTATGAATGGCCGGGCAATATCCGCGAGTTGCAGAACATCCTGGAGCGCGCCGTGATTCTCACGCCGACGAACCAGCTGCTTGTGCCGCTGGACGAACTCAGCCATCCACAGAGCAAGCCCGTGGTTCAGCCCAAGAGGCTTGAAGACGCGGAACGCGAGCACATCTTGCAGACTTTGCGCGAGACCGGCTGGGTGCTGGGAGGGACCGATGGAGCGGCCAAACGGTTGGGCGTCCCGAGAACAACGCTGATCTACAAAATGCGCCGGCTCGGTATTGCGCGCGAAGCCGAATGAAGCGGGGCTGCCGTCCCTTGCCGTCAGAGTGCTCCTGAAACGAGCGGGCCGGCCGGGCCTCAGTTCGTTTTCTGATTCTGACTGACTAACTTTCCGCAGCACTCCGGTTTTGCCGGGAGAGAGGAACTATCCCACCCGCCGCCCAGCCCTTTGATCAGAAGCACGCTGGCGGTCATACGGCGACCGAGAATCTGCACAGCCGTGCGTTCATCCGACAGCGCGAGACCTTGAGCGGTCGTTACTTCGAGGTAGGTTGTGACCCCGCCCCGATAGCGAGTCAGTGACAGGTTGAGAGAGTTTTCTGCAGCCGCAACCGCGGCCTGCTGGGTCTTTGCCTCATTTTCCAGGATACGCAATGCAGCGAGATTATCTTCGACATCCTGATATGCACTGAGAACCGTCTCGCGATAATTCGCAACTGACTGGTCGTAAGCGGCCCATGCCTGGTCAGAGACAGCGCGACGGCGTCCAACATCGAAGACCGTCATCAGCGCGGAGGCGCCGAGGGAGGCGAATCCGCTGGGGCCGTCAAGCAAATTCGTGACGGAGGTGCTTTCAAAACCCCCGGAACCGGTCAGCGAGAACACCGGGAAGTAACCGGCGCGCGCCACGCCAATATTGGCGTTAGCGGCGGCGACGCGGCGTTCAGCGCCAGCGATATCAGGACGGCGCTCGAGCAATTGACTGGGCAGGCCGGGCGGAATCGCGGGAGGCACCGTCTTGAGGGGAGAGGGCGGGAGCTTGAATGTCGATGCAGATTGTCCGGCAAGAACCGCGATGGCGTGCTCGAACTGCGCCCGCTGAAGGCTGACATCGATCGCCTGGGCGCGAGTGGTCTCGAGCAGAGTCTGTGCCTGCGCGACGTCAACACCGGATGCCACTCCGCCGTGGAAACGGTTCTGCGTCAGTTCAAGCGCTTGTTCATAGGCGGTCACAGTCGAGAGCAGCAGATCTTCTTCAGCATCCAGTTCGCGCAATTGGAAGTAATCAGCGGCAAGTTCTGCATGCAAACTCAAGCTGACCGTTTCGAGATCGGCGGCGCTGGCTTGCGCGTTGGCGCGGCTGATTTCAACGGTACGGCGAACTCGTCCCCAGACGTCGGGCTCGTACGAGGCATCGACAGGAATGGTAAGGTCCGTGAAGGTGGCGCGGCTCTTAAGCACGCTGTTCGCCGACTCCCGCGTGCGGGCGGCTGAGAATCCTCCTGTGATGGTGGGGAAATAGTCGGCGCGATTGAAGCGGACAAGCGCGCGAGCCTGTGTGTACTGAGCTTCTGCTGCCTTCAGCGTCTGGTTCGAAACGTTGATGGTCTCTTCCAGCGTATTCAGCTGGTCGTCGCGAAAAATCTCCCACCACTTTCCCTTAGCGATTTGGTCACTGGGCTGAGCGGTCGTCCAGCCGGGAGGAGTCTCTTTGAAGCCAGGAGGAGTTTGAGCTTGCGGGCGGGCGTAGCGAGGGCCCACGGCGCAAGCGGTCAAAACGGCAGGCAGCGCGAGCAGCGATCCCAAGGCCAGCGTTCTACGAATCGCTCCGGCAGAGTGATCGTTAAGCCTCACTGACCACTCCTATTGTCGGTCGAGACACGAACAGGCTGACCGTTAGTGACGGCGTCGGGCGGGTTCAAAACCAACGATTCGTTGCCAGTCAGGCCCGCGATGATCTGAATCTTGTCTCCGTAATCATGGCCGGCCGTCACCGGCGTTAGGACCACTTTGCCGTCCTGAACCACCGCGACCCGCAATCCCTCTTTGCGAAATAGCAGGGTGTTGACGGGAATGACATAAGAGGTCATACCGGAAGACAGTTTGAGGTGCACTTCGGCGTACGATCCGGTGAGCAATTGTCCAGTTGGATTTTGCACCTCGATCTGCACGAGGAGAGTGCGGGTCGCGGGATCGATGGCCTCAGCGGTTCGCACGACCTTACCCTGGAAGCGACGGCCGGGAAACTCCGCGAGACTCAAATCCGCAGTGAGTCCGGGCCGCGCGGCCTGAGAATATGCCTCCGGGACGCTGACGTAGACGCGCAGCCGATCGGGCTGGGCGATGTCGAACAACTCCGCCTGGGCACCGCCGGCTGAGCCCGCATTGATGAGAGCGCCGATATCGGTTTTGCGTGCCGTGATGATTCCGTCGAAAGGCGCGTAAATCTTCTCGAAAGATTGCAACTGCTCGAGGCGACTTACATTCGCCTGATTCGCCTGCACGGTGGCCCGGTTCGCGGCCAGTGCTCCGACGGCGTTATCGGTATCCTGCTGTGAGACCGAGTTACTCTTGAGGAGATCCTGGAAGCGGCGTGCGGTGATCTGCGCGAGATTCAAGTTGGCCTCGGCTGTCGCCAGATCGGCCCTGGCTTGACGCAACTGCTGGTCGACCTCGGGCGTTTCGATCTCGGCGAGCAATTGGCCCTGCTTCACATGCGTCCCAATGTCCACGTACCAGCTGCGCAGGTAACCGTTGGTCCGCGCAAAGATCGGTGCGCTGATGAACGCCTGCACGCTCGCCGGCAGCACGATCTCTTCGGCCGGGGCGGAGCGCTCGGGCTGCACGATCGAGACGGTCGAAATCGCCATTTGCGCAGTTTCGCTGCGCAGCGTGGCTCGCGCCTTCACGCGTGGCAGGAAGCCGAACGCAAACGCCCCAACGACGACAAAAAATGCGACCAGGGCGACGATCCAATGCTTGCGGGACGATTTCTCAGGCTCGGGCTGCTTTGGCACCGGCGGTTGAGTTGGGACAGGGTCAATCACAGTGCTTTCAACTGACATAGGGTTCTCCAACTACTTATCCTCTTGCGCGTTCGAGTTTCCAGCGGTCAACGTCTTACGGGTCCGCAATTCGTGCAGGATGCTGAACAACGTGGGAACGAACAGCAGAGTCGAAATGGTGGCCAATGACAATCCACCGATGACGGCACGACCAAGTGGTGCGTTCTGCTCGCCGCCCTCACCCAGGCCCAGGGCCATCGGCACCATGCCGATCATCATGGCGAGGGCCGTCATGATGACTGGACGAAAACGTGTAAAACCCGCCGAGAGTGCTGCCTCGATCGGACTCTTTCCTTCGGCCATCTGCTCGGTGGCGAAGCTGACCACGAGAATGCTGTTAGCGGTCGCCACCCCCATGCACATGATGGCTCCCGTCAAGGCGGGAACGCTCAGCGTATCGTGCGTGAGGAAAAGGAACCACGCAATGCCGGCCAGGGCCGCGGGCAGCGCCGAAATGATGATGAACGGATCCAACCACGACTGGAAGTTCACGACGATGAGCAGATAAACCAGAATGATCGAGAACGCGAGTCCCGAGAGAAGTCCCACGTAGGAGGAGCGCATGGTCTGCACTTGACCGCGCAGGACAACCTGCGTGCCACGGGGCAGGTCCTTTTCATGTTCCTGCAAGACCCGGTTGATCTCGCGAGCCGTTCCGCCCAGATCGCGCCCCTGCACCGAACCATAGATGTCAATCACGGGACGGATGTCGTAGTGCGAAATGACAGGAGACTCAGTCGTGCGCTGGACCGAGGCGAGGCTGCCCAGGATCTCAGGCGGCGCCGAGGGATTCGGCCCGGTCACCGGAATATTCTCGAGATCCTGAAGCGTCTGGATACGATACTGCGGCGTTTGGGTCGCGATCGAGTAGCTGACGTGGCTTACCGGATCGAGCCAGAAGGTCGGCGACGTCTGGAAGCTGCCGCTGAGGGCGATCAGCAAATTCTGCGCGACATCGTGCTCGGTAAATCCGATCTGCTGTGCCTTGGTGCGATCGACCGTCAAATGCAGTTTGGGCTGGTTGGAGGGCTGCTGGATCCGAACATCGGTCATGCCAGGAACCTCGCGAATCTTCTGTAGCAGGTTGTCGGCATAGAGGCGATTCGCATCCAGGTTCGTCCCGACGACCTGCACATCGATGGGGGAGGGCAGGCCGAAGTTCAGAATCTGGCTGACAATATCCGCCGGCAGAAACGAGAATGTCGCTTCCGGAAACTGCTGGGGCAGCTTCAGGCGGAGATTGTGAACATAGTCCGCGGTGGGCGCATGGTTCGGATTCAGGCTCACGAGAATGTCTGCGTCGGCCGGCCCAATGGGAGCCGAGTTGCTGTATGAGAGATTGATGCCGCTGTAGGGGATTCCGATGTTATCAATGATGCTCGAAATGTCTCCGGGCGGAATCTGCTGCCGGATCGAGTTCTCCACGAGATCACAGAGCCTCGCCGTTTCTTCAATGCGCGTTCCGGTGGGCGCGCGCAGGTGAAGTTTGAATTGGCCGCTATCGACCGCCGGGAAAAAGTCCTGCCCGAGAAATGGCACGATTACTACCAGAGAAGCGATCGAGAAGCCCAAAGTGCCAATGAGAAAAGCGCGGCGGTGGTGCAGGCATCTTTCGAGCACACGATGGTAGCGGTCGCGGACGCGGTCGACCCATTCTTCGAATCGAACCTGCAACCGGACCAGCGGATTGCGGCTGTTCGCCGGAAGATGGGTGGCTTCCTCTTCGTGTCCGCTGAGCAGGTATTTTGCCATGGTTGGTACGACGGTTCTCGAGAGCAGGTACGACGCAAGCATCGCGAAGACCACGGCTTCGGCGAGCGGCACGAACAGGTAACGAGCCACTCCGGTCAGAAAGAACATCGGGACAAAGACGATGCAGATGGAGAGGGTCGAAAC
>Ga0335070_10007426_pt1 | contig 12859 bp, 13 predicted proteins | sample Lox_Sample_13_FD_206722 | JGI IMG/M metagenome (GOLD analysis project Ga0335070, IMG submission 206722) | Soil microbial communities from Loxahatchee National Wildlife Refuge, Florida, United States - Lox_Sample_1.3 | ecosystem: Environmental > Terrestrial > Soil > Wetlands | place: USA...
GCGACGGCGCGTTCTCCACTTCAACGTGACCGCGAACCCAGCGACTCGGTGGGTGATCCAGCAGCTTCGGGAGGCGTTTCCCGATGAGCCCTCCCATCGGTTCTTGATCTTCGACAACGACGCGATTTTCTCGACCGAGGTCGCTTGCTCGATTGCGCGGTTTGGGATCCAGCCCCGGCGAACCGCCTTCCGAAGTCCCTGGCAGAACGGAACGGCCGAACGCTTCGTGGGCACTGTTCGCCGCGAGCTTCTCGATCATGTGGTGGTGCTGAGCGAGGACCACTTGAGACGGCTGCTCCGGGAGTACATCGACTACTACAACGCCGAGCGCGTCCACACGTCGATCGGGGATGCTCCCGCGAGCCGAATCACCGAGATCAGGCCTTCGTGTCACGCCCGGGTCGTCGGCTCGCCTCGGGTCGGAGGTCTTCACCATCGGTATGCGTGGCGTGATGCAGCCTGAGCAATGTCTCGAGGGTCGGAATCAGCTGAGCAGAGCGGGCGGATGTATAAAGAGAACAGACAGGAAGATTCAGCCCGTGGCTGACTCGTCAAATCCCTCGGGTTTCGCTCGGATGCCCCGTCCTTGCGCCTACTCCTCGAAGCTAAAGTAGTCGGCGACCGCACTGTGATCGGCTGGTCCCTCGAAATAGACGCGATACTTAGCGTCCTTCCTATGCCCAAGACACCGAAGAATGAGCAACATTACACCTTCGAGGGTTGACGGGTCTCCGATCCCCTCGCCGGACAGGTGGAGCCAGTGCCTTGACTCACCGCCTTCCTGGGAAATGCGCTCGACGGAGAGCCTCCCTCCCAGAGGCATAAGCGCACTGCAGATTCGTGCTTCAATGTCATTGTTGCCCGGGCTGCTCACCGAAACGTCAAACGAGAACCCCTCTGGTCGAGCGCGCTTGACAAAAGAAACCTCGTCTCCTGAGCGGCACTCGACGAGGGTCAGGAACGCTCCTTCCAATCCGAATCTCGCCAACCCGCCGAATCGCTCGGCGAGCGAGGTCGCCTCGATGCGCCTAGGGCGCCGGTCGACAAATCGCCAGAACGGACTTCGCTCACTATTGATTGTCCACCAGGACAGGGCTGCCAGCGCAGCCGATCCGATGGCAATGATGAGAAGCTCCCAGGTTGATGCGAGGTCGATCACGGTGTTCCAGTAAACACGGTCTTGACTGCGCTCGCTAAGTTCCTGCCGAACTTGAAACCCGCGTTGAACGATTGACTGCCCGGTACTTGGAAGGTCGGGGTACCGGGTGGTGCGAACATCCCGAACCCGAAGCCTGTCATCGTTCCCCTAAGAAAGCCTCCGTGTGTATACGTTGAGGCTAGGACGATCTCGGCCTTCACAGCAGGGACAGCTGCAACGACCCCCGCGCCGGCAACGAGTGCCGCTGCAGCAGTGCCAGCAGGATGCGCTGCGACGAACGCTGCGGGACCCGAGGTCGGATTCCGGCGGTTTGCGGCATGTGGGTCGGGCGATGTGGAACCGGAGACCGCGGTGGTGTGGGCCTCACTTCGCCGAAGGCAGCTCATTTCTCTGCGGCCGAGTGAGGCGGTTCCGGTTCGGGGAGATCAGGACGTTGTCTCGGTCTTAGGGCGTTTGCTCGCGAACGTCACGCGAACGCGAATGTCGCCCGAACGTCAGCCTCGATGGCCGGACTCGAGCCACGCGGCGCAGTCCGGCGTCAACACGCGCCGCTTCGCTTCCTCGTAGAGCGCGAGGTCGTCCGCGTCGAGCACGTCGCGCCAGCGGCCGTTGGTGCCCTTGAAGAAGAAGCGGTTCGCGCCGCCTCGAAGAACTCGTTCAGCATGTCTTCGCCTTCGAGCGCCTTCTCGCGCATGCGGTCGAGCTGCGACTCGCGCGCGACGCGCAGGGCCTCGGCGTCGTCCACCGACACGTCGAGGAAGGCGGCGATTCGCCGCACCTCGGCGGGCAGGTCCGCCTCGAGGTCGTTGTAGAGGACGAGGAGCACGTTCTCGCAGTTGCGGTGCGGCCAGTACGTCGCGATGTGATGGAGAGGTCTCAGTCTTCGAATGGGATCGTCAGCTCCGTCTCGTTCGTGTCCACCACGAACACCGCGAGGAGCCTGGCCGGCTTCGTCTCGCTGGCATTGGCGCTGACGCCGTGGCGGTCGCCGGGCCGCTCGGAGAAGCTCTGTCCGGCCTCGTAGGTCGTCACCGGTCCATCGTTGATCTGACTGCGGATCGCCCCCTCGAGCACCGTCGCGTAGATGAAGGCGGATCGGGCATGCGTGTGGCCAGGCGAGTAACCGCCCGGGCCGTATTCGACGAGCACGCCCTTGATGCTCTTGCCGGGAACGTTCGGCAGCTCGTGCTGGTAGACGAGCGTCACCTTGGCGTTCTTCTCCTTCGGCGCATCGGCGAGGGCGCCGATCGGCAGGGTGGCGACGAGCAGCGAACAGAGGATGCGTTTCATGGAGTCCTCCTCAGGTGGGCGGATGCAGGATCAGGCTCTTGCCCGTGAGCGGCGGAGCCATTCGTCGAGACCGATGCGACCGAGGCGCGCTTCGCCGAGCGGCACGAGCGAGCGTTCCTCGACCCGGCCGCCGAAGTAGCGGGCCTCGGGGTCGCGCACGACCTCACGCGGGTCGCCGATCGCCTTCAGGTAGCGTGCGACGCTTTCGTTGAACGGTGCGCGTTCCGGGCCGGCGATCTCGACGATGCCGTTTCGCGGCGCCGCGAGTGCCACCTCGGCGACGATGGCAGCCACGTCGTCTGCCGCGATTGGCTGGAACAGGCCGGGCGAAAGTCTGACGACGTTTCCAGCCGTGCTCGAGGCGGCGATCGCGCCGAGGAACTCCATGAACTGGGTCGAGCGGATGATGGTGTAGGGGATGCCGGAGGTCTCGATCAGTTTCTCCTGGGCGACCTTCGCGCGGAAGTAGCCATTGTCGGACGTTCGGTCCGTTCCGACGATGGAGAGCGCGACATGGTGCCGGACGCCGGTTGCGTCCTCCACCACGAGAAGGTTGCGGCCGGAGGTCTCGAAGAATTCCAGCACCGCCCTGTCTTCGAACGAGGGCGAGTTGGCGAGGTCGATCACCACCTGCGTGCCGTCCAAGGCCTCCTTGAGGCCCTCGCCGGTGATGGTGTCGACGCCGGTCTTGGGCGAGGCGGCGACGACCTCGTGGCCGCGCTGGCGCAGAATGGCGACGGTCTTCGAGCCGATCAGGCCGGTGCCGCCGATGACGACGATCTTCATGGTCTGCCCTCGCTTGTCGGCTACGACTTCAGGAAGGCCAGCAGATCTGCGTTGACCTGATCCTGATGCGTGGCCGTGAGGCCGTGCGGTGCGCCCGGATAGACCTGGATCCTGGCGCCGGCGATGAGCCGGGCCGACTTCTCGGCGTGGTTCTTCACCGGGACGATCTGGTCGTCATCGCCGTGTATCACCAGCGTTGGAACGTCGAACTTCTGGAGGTCCGCGGTGAGATCGGTCTCCGAGAAGGCCGCGACGCTGTCGTAGGCGTTCTTGAGACCGCACTGCATGCTCCAGAGCCAGAACTGGTCCAGGATCCCCTGGGATACCCGGATGCCCTTGTTGGCTCCGTAGAACGACAGGGCCAGGTCCTTGTAGTACTGAGAGTGATCGGCAGCGAGACCCGCGCGGATCCGGTCGAACACCTCCATCGGCAGGCCCTCGGGATTGGCGGGCGTCTTCAGCATCAGCGGGGGAATCGCTGCGATGAGCACGGCCTTGGCGACGCGCCGGGTTCCATGGCGCCCGATGTAGCGGGCGACCTCGCCGCCGCCCGTCGAATGGCCCACCAGGGTGACATCTTCGAGATCCAGCGCCTCGATGACGGCCGCCAGGTCGTCGGCGTAGCCGTTCATGTCGTTGTGGGACGATGCCTGGCTCGAGCGCCCGTGGCCGCGCCGATCGTGCGCGACGACGCGAAAGCCGTTGCGCACGAGGAAGAGCAGCTGTCCGTCCCATGCGTCGGCGTTCAGCGGCCAGCCGTGCGAGAAGGTGACGACCGGGCCAGTGCCCCAGTCCTTGTAGTAGATCTGTGTTCCGTCCTTTGTCGAGATCGTGCTCATTGCGGGTTCTCCTTTCGAGGGGAGCCCGCGTTGCAGGCGATGTACCGAGGCGAGGTGTTCATTTTCGACTGCTGAAAGCAATCCTCGCGTGAGCAGGACCGACACGTCGTTCGAGGCCCATCCCGACGATCTGATTCGGCTTTCTCCCTCTGAGCGCCTCGGCGTCGCGACCCTGGGCGCGTCACGAGAACGCGTTGTCGGGGCACGAGGATTCGTGGATCCTTGCGAGCGTGGAGTCCCGGCGATTCGAGCTCGTGTTCGACTCCGTTCGCGACCTGCTGCTCGACCTGGCGCGCGAGCGAGCGCTCCCACGCCTGCTCGAGCTCGTGGTGGAGCGTCTGTCGGCTCACCCCGACGCGGCGCTGGCCCGGATCTGGCTCGTGCGCGACGGCGACATCTGCTCTTCGTGCCCGATGCGGGAGAGCTGCCGGCGCAACGTTCCGTGTCTTCACCTGGTCGCGAGCGCAGGCCGGCCGATCGCGCAGACCGCGGCCGACTGGTCGCGTATCGATGGCGAGTTTCGACGCTTCCCGATTGGAATCCAGAAGGTGGGAAGCGTCGCAGCCACGAGCGAAGCCGTGTGCGTCGAGGACACGCGTCGCCAGTCCCAATGGGCCATCCGGCCCGACTGGGTCGAGCGGGAGAGGATCGTGGGCTTCGGCGGCCAGCCCCTCGTCTATCACGGGGAGATCCTGGGCGTGCTCGGCCTGTTCACGCGCAGCCGCTTCCCGAGCGAGGCTCTCGCGTCGCTCCGCATGGTGGCCGACCACGCGGCCGCCGCGATCGCGCACACGCGAGTCCTCGACGAGAACGCCGACCTACGACGTCGGCTCGAGCTGGAGAACGAGTACCTGCGTGACGAAATCGACGACGCACAGTCTTTCGGAGAGATCCTGGGCCTCAGCACGGCGATCCGACGCATCGAGGAGCAGATCGGGGAGGTCGCGCGGACCGACGCGACCGTCCTGATCCTTGGCGAATCCGGAACCGGGAAGGAGCTCGTTGCACGCGAGATCCACCGCCGGAGCGATCGTGCCGGGCGACCGATGATCCGGGTGAACTGCGCCTCGATTCCGAAGGACCTCTTCGAGAGCGAGTTCTTCGGCCACGTGCGGGGCGCCTTCACGGGAGCCGTGCGGAATCGCGACGGCCGCTTCGCGGCCGCAGATGGCGGCACGCTCTTCCTGGACGAGGTCGGCGAGATCCCGCTCGACCTGCAGAGCAAGCTCCTACGGGTGCTCGAGGAGGGCCAGCTCCAGCGTGTCGGTGAGGACCGCACCCGTACGGTCGATGTACGTGTGCTGGCGGCCACGAATCGGAGCCTGGCCCGAGAGCTCGAAGCGGGCCGCTTCCGCGAGGATCTCTTCTACCGGCTCAGCGTCTTCCCCATCGAAGTACCGCCCCTTCGGGAACGTGCAGAGGACATTCCTCTGCTCGCGAGACACTTCCTCGCCCGAGCCACCCAGAAGCTCAAGCGTTCCGCTCGCCTGACGGAGCACGATCTCACCAGGCTCCAGCGATACGACTGGCCGGGAAACGTGCGAGAGCTCCAGAACACCATCGAGCGAGCCGTGATCACCGCGAAGCAGGGGAAGCTCGGGCTTCACATCCCCAGGGACGACCGCCGCGCTGCGATCTCCGGACGCACCGACACGAGACGAGGCCTTCTCACCGAGGAAGCCATCCGGCAGCTCGAGCTCGAGAATCTGCGAGCTGCGCTGGACCTAGCCAACGGCAAGATCTACGGCGCGGGGGGAGCCGCCGAGCTCCTCGGGATGAAGCCGACCACGCTCGCTTCACGGCTTCAGCGCCTCGGACTCAAGCACGCTGCTCCAAGGTGACCGGTACCGCCCGAGCCCTCACATGCTCGGGGCGAACTCCCATTCCGATCAAGCGCGCTGGAATCCGGCTCAAGGATGGGAACCGCGCGAGGAGTTTGACTGCAACCGGAAGAACAGGTCCATCCCTACTGCCGAGCACGCGGCGGATTACGCGATTCTGAATGAACAGCTGCATCTGCTGGGTGAGACGGGTCGGTAGCATGCGCCGCTGTTGCACGCGGCGCAGGTCTTCGATGGCCAGCCGCCCTTCGCGCAGCGGCGCAGCCAGCAGATTCGCGGCAGCCACTGCGTCCTGGATGGCGAGGTTGATGCCTACCCCGCCCACCGGTGACATCGCGTGCGCCGCATCGCCGATGCACAGAAGGTCCGGGCGGTACCACTGCTTCAGCCGGTCGACCTGGACGGTGAGCAGCTTGATCGCATTCCAATCTTGAAGCTCGTCGACACGGTCAGCGGCAAAGGGCGCTACTTGCGCGACGCTGGTGCGGAACGCCGGCAACCCCTTGTCACGAATCCGATCCGCTGACCCCTTCGGAATGACGAACCCGCACTGCCAGCAGTCGCCCCGGTTCAGCCAGATGAAGATCCGGCCGACGTCGAAGCGCCCCATGGAGGCTTCCGGATCCGTCGGACGCCGGGACAGCCCGAACCACAGCACGTCCATCGGCGCGCCGAGCTCGTTCACCTGCAGGCCGGCCCGCGCTCGGACGACCGAGTGCCGGCCGTCCGCGCCGATGACGAGGCTGGCGCGCACTTCCAACGGACCCTCCGGCGTTGTCGCCCTGAGCCCGGCCATGCGCCCGCCTTCTTCCAGGAGACCGATGACCTCGGCCTGCATCCGCAGCTCGAACGAGGGAAGACGGGACGCGTGCTCGGCGAGAAAATTCAGGAAGTCCCACTGCGGCATGAGGACGAGGTAGGGACACCGCACCGGAAGATGGGAGAAATCCGCGATCGTCAGCGCTAGCCCGCCGAAGTAGCCCTGGAGCTGCGGCACTTCTTGATGCGACAGCTTTCGCAGATCGTCCAGCAACCCCAACTCGTGCACCACTTCCAGCGTCGAGGGATGAATCGTGTCGCCGCGGAAGTCTCGAAGAAAGTCGGCGTGCTTCTCCAGCACCAGCACATCGACGCCGGCGCGGGCCAGCAGCAGGCCCAGCATCATCCCAGCCGGCCCACCCCCGGCGATGCAGCACTGCGTCGAAATGCTCGCGGCAGTCATGCGGTCGATTGCGTCGATTTCTCGATTTCGGAGGCCGCCTGCTCAGGCGATCAAGTGGTCCTGCACGCGCTCACCCTGTAATGAAGGAGACGAGCGACGTGTGGATGGTCTCGCCGAGAGGAGCCGAACGCCGGTATTCAGAAAGTACCGAGAGTTCGCATTCTACTTGCTCCGCCACGAAGTCCTGGCTTCCAATCTTCTCCCGGAACGACTTCGAGCGCGCCGGAAAACTTCCCCAGATTCCGCGTAGTTCTGGGCGAGCGGCGGTGCGATTGGGAACCGGAGACGCTAGTGGCGCGGAGACATCGGCGCTCCCCGCGCCTCTTTTCTCCAAGGGCGAGTGGGACGGTTCCCCTTCCTGGAGAACGAGCAGAGACTGGGCTGTCCTTGTCCGTCCCGTACACGGGCGTGCCCCGCGATACATCCGCCTCCGTTGCGAACGATGCGTTCGTGATCTCGGCGGCGATCAGGCCACTGACGATGTGCAGGGCAGCTCTCACTTCGAGCGCAGCGACGCGAATCCCGCGCGCAGATCGGCGACGAGCGCCGCCGGCTGCTCCCACGCCGCGAAGTGCCCGCCTTTCTCGTGCGCCTTGTAGAAGATGAGCTTCGGATACGCCTTCTCGGCCCAGCTTCGCGGCGGCGCGTCGATGTCGTCCGGGAACATGCTGACGGCGACCGGGATGGCCACTCCCTTCGGAGCGAAGAACGGAAGCTTGTTCTCCCAGTAGAGACGCGCCGAGGACACTCCCGTCTTGGTCAACCAGTAGAGGGTGATGTTGTCGAGGATGTCGTCGCGCGTGAGACCCCCCTGCTGACCCGCGAAGACGCGCCCGATGAGCTCGTAGCTGCGAATGTCGTGGTCGATGATCCATGCGGCGAGGCCGACCGGTGAGTCCTCGATCCCGTACAGCGTCTGCGGGTGGTTCCCCATCTGCTGGGCGTAGGAGAGCCCGTACTTGTAGAAGAAGGCGAGCAGCTCGTACGCACGCTTCTCGTCGGCGGCGAGGCCGGGGGGCGGCGGAGCCCCGCTGAAGGCCGCCTTGTTGATGTCGGGCGGAACCACGCCTGCCATGTTCGTGTGGATGCCGAGCAGCTCCGGTGGTGCCTGCACCCCCATGAGATCGGTGATCAGCGCGCCCCAGTCTCCCCCCTGCGCCACGTACTTCGTGTATCCGAGGCGCTTCATCAGCACGGCCCAGGCGCGTGCGATGTGGGCAGCGTCCCAGCCGGTGACGGTCGGCTTGCCCGAGAAGCCGTAGCCCGGCATCGAGGGGATGACGACGTCGAAGGCGTCCTCCGCGCCCCCGCCGTGCGCCGTCGGATTCACAAGCGGATCGATGATCTTCAGCTGCTCGATGATCGAGCCCGGCCACCCGTGCGTGACGATGATCGGCAACGCATTGGGGTGTTTCGACCTGACATGGATGAAGTGGATGTCGACCCCGTCGATCATGGTGACGAACTGCGGCAGCGCGTCCAGCTTCCCCTCCACCTTCCGCCAGTCGTATTTCGTCTGCCAGTACGTCGCGAGCGCCTGAATCGTCGCGAGCTGCACGCCCTGGCTCGAATCCGGGACCGTCTCCTTGTCGGGCCACCGGGTCGCTGCAATGCGCCGCTTCAGATCGGCGAGAGCCTCGTCCGACGCGTGGAACTTGAACGGGCGGATCGACTCTCCGGCCGCGGCGGCGCTCTGGGCGCGGCAGGGATCCGTGAGCAGAGACAGGAGCACGATGCAGGCGGCGACATTTGCGAGTCTCGTCATGATCTCTCTCTCTTTACGCCTCATGATGGCACTGGTCGATCGTGAAGCTCAAGCGCGAGGGCCTGTCTGTTCTCAATATCCGCCCTCGCTGATTCTACTCACGTTTTCGCCGCGACGGTTGCCTTCGTTCCCAGAGCGTAGGCGTTCGCGCTTCCGAGATTCAGTGAGTGCGCTGCGCGATCGGGAACCGGAGACGCCGGTGGTGCGGATCCTCCCGCGCGACGGGCGCCCTGCGTTCTCCGTGGCCTTAGTGAGACGGTTCCTGTTCGGGGGGCGAGCTTAAGCGGCCCAAGAGGGCAATCGCGATGGGAGGGGGTCCACATACCTTCGCCTGCCTGGTCCCGTCGGCCGTCGTCACCTCCTCTCGGCTCTCGATTTCGAAGAACGTGATCCTCGACGGGGAGGGGAATCTGGTGATTGATGGCAATGGCACGCATCAGGTTCTCAGCATCAGCTTCGGCGTGACCGCAGAGAGCACGGATCGGTGACGACCACGGAGATCTACTTCAGCACGATGCGGGACCGGGGTTGGGTGATCGGCGCCTACGCGCCGCGGCCGCGACGCGCGCCTCGTGGCCGGGTTTCCGCAGCAGGATCGAGGCGCTCCATGCCCCTGTTTCGGCGAACCCAGTTCGTCGAATCCGGTACGAGACGCGGACGGTGGGATGTCACCGAAGGGACGTTATTCGGCGTCCTCCCGTCGGTGAGTCGAGTTTGACACGCTGGTTTCGGCCGATATGTTCGATCGCGACCTGATCCAGAACTCGGTCGGCTCCTCCCCCCACCGACCGCGCGCAGCGCCTGGTCCCCCCAGCGCGCGGAGGAGCCTCGACCTGTGGCGATCGCGACGACGAAAGCAGGATTCCGCAGGGGTGATCTCATCGGAGAGGGCGGGTTCGGCAGCGTCTACCGCTGCACTCGCGTCGTCGATGGTCGCGAGTTCGCCCAGAAGACGCTGAGCGCAGATGCCGACTCCGAGGCCGTCGCTCGCTTCGAGCGCGAGGTGCGGATCCTTTCCAAGCTGGACCACCCGAACATCGTCCGGGTGATCGGCATTCGCCTTCGCACGCCTCCGTACTGGTACGTGATGCCGCTCTACGATGGCTCGCTGCGCGAGGAGATCGAGGGTGGCATCGCCAGCGAGCGCAGCTTTCTGATCTTCAGCGCGGTGCTCGACGCAATCGAGTACGCGCACGCCCAGGGCGTGCTCCATCGGGACCTGAAGCCCGAGAACATCTTGATCAAGGGAGACGCGATCGCGATTTCCGACTTTGGACTCGGGCGCATGCTCGACGCCACCTCCACGCGGAAGACGCGCTCGGGTCAGTTCCTCGGCACTCCCTTCTACATGGCGCCGGAGCAGCTCCGTGACGCGAAGCGCGCGGACGCGCGATCGGACGTCTACAGCCTCGGGCGCATCCTCTACGAGCTGCACGCCGGCTCGCTGCTCTCTGGTCCGCAGGATCTCTCGCTCCTGCCTCCCGGCATCGCGGTGATCGTCGAGCGGTGCACGAAGATCGACCCGGACAAGCGATACCAGAGCGTGACCGCGCTCAAGCAGGCGTGGGCGAGCATGTTCGATGGGTCGCTCCGACAGACGGAGCTGGACGAGCTGTCAAATCTTCGCGTCGAGCTGGGCGCTCCGGGTGACTACGACTCCGACGCTGTCGATCGCTTCATCGAGCTGGTGGCGAAGTATGTCGACGACGACGAGGACGCGTTCCACGAGATGATGATGCAGCTGCATCCGCAGGCGCTCCGCGCGATGCACCACAAGAACCCGGACCTCGTGCGCCATCTCGTGAGCCAGTTCACCGCGTTCATCATGGGTCGCAGCTGGCCGTTCTTGTACATCGACAAGATTGCCGACCAGTGCCGTGGCTTATACGAGGCGCTCCCCGACATCCCCGCCCGCGCCGAACTCGTTGCGTGCTTGCTCGAAGCCGCCGCCTCGCACAACCGCTTCTACGCCATGAACCTGTTCGGCGAGCTGATGGCCGCGCCGAAGCAGCCCGGCGAGGAGATCGTGCTCGCGGAGCGGCTGCAGGCCATGCCCGTCAACTACTGCGGGAACGTCCGCGGGTACGTGAAGCTGCTGAAGCTCCCCCGAGTTCTCCGCAAGCTGTTCGAGGAGGAGCCCGAAGCCGACTAGTCGTCGTTCGACGGGCATGTGACGCAAGAAAAAGGAAAGGAGCATCTACGTGAACGCAGCAAGCTCGTTCTCGGCGCAGCGCAAGGTCTCGGAGCACTCGTCGTCGCTGTGCTCACGCACCGATTGGTCCGCGCGCAGACCTACCCCGACGTGGTCGCATACACGCATCACGACGACACGCGCCAGACGACCATTCAGATCGTGATCAAGAACATCGGCAACGGGATGGCGCGAGACGTGCAGTTTCAGCCGTCGCGGCCGCTTCCGAGGCCGAAGTCATGACGACCGGACCCATCGTGACGGGAATCCCCTCGCTCGGACCGGGCGAGGAGCGCAGGATCGACTGGGGGCAGTACGCGGGCTTGAAGAAGTCGCTGGGGGACGAGCCCGTGTACCTCACGTGCACGTACGACCGCCCCCACTACTTCCTCGGAATGCCGTTCGGAAAGAAGCTCTCGACCACGAGCGTGCTGGAAGTCGATTCGTTTCTGCATACCGCCGCGAACGAAGCGCCCGAGTCGAGGATCGCTCGCAGTTTGGAAAAGCTCGCAGGTCGCTTGCAGCACGCGTTCCCGGGCGGGTCCGATCCGCGTCGTGATCGAGAACAACGCGAAGGCCGCCAACGACGACGCCGCCTAGCAAGAATGTCCTGGCGCGCCGCGCCCGCGCTCTCTCTAGGAGACCAGGATGACTTGGGTCGTAGGCATGCCAACACCGTTCGGTGCGGCAGTCGCGGTTAGCGACGTCCGAGTCACGTGGTCCGATGGGACGAGCGCGGACTGCCTGCGGAAGGTGTATCCGGTCCATCGAAACATGGCGTGCGGGATATCAGGCTCCGTCGAGCTCGGATTCCACATGCTCGACGATCTCGCCCGATATCTCGCGGCGATCCCGGTCGGCTGCGTGCCGCTGCCCGCGGTCATGACGTGGCGCTGGTGGAGGCGAGCGCGCCGCATCTATGCATCGGCGCCGGCGGAGCACAGGTGCGGGGGCTGCAGCCTAATGATTCTCGGCGTGTCGCCCGCCTTGAACAAGGGGATTCCCTGGCCCCGGTCCTACGTCGCGGTGCTACGAGCGTCGAGCTTCCAACCGGAGTTCCTTCGTGGGTTTAACTGGTGCGGATCGATCGGCAGTGGTGGAGGAGTCGAGGAGTACCGCAAGGCGATCGAAGGCCAGAATTTCTCTCTGCTTCAAGCTGCCGTTGGAAGTAATCGACTTGGCTTCGAAATCGCGCAGGCCCTTGGCCTACGACTTCATTTCACGCTGAGGGAACGAAGGGACCGGGGCGTCAGTGATGACCTGCTGGCCGATTCTCGTTCCAACTGATTTTTTGGAAGAATGGCTTCCCTGTTCCAGTCCAGAGAATCCCTGTTCATAGGCAAGAAGTTCCCTGTTCGCGGATCCAGGGAATTCTCGGGCGGAGTGGCCATTGCACGCGTTATTTCGAGGGGAGGACGAGCGGGCGGAGCCCGAATTCGAGGAAATTTCCCTGTATTTTCCCTGCTAAGCAGGGATCTCCCCAAGAGACGCGTTCGCATGAGACTGCCGGCACCGCCACCCCAACTCGACACTTCCGTGCGTCTGCGCGGAGACTCGAGGCAGCCGCGAAGTCGCCGCAGATTCCGGCGGTTGGCGGCCCATGGCCCACGCGATGTGGAAGCGGAGACAGCGGAGATGAGGGCCTCGCATCGCTGAAGGCGGCCCGTTTTCTCCGTGGCCGAGCGAGGCGGTTCCGGTTCGGGGAGATCAGGATCCTCGAACGCGCGCTGAGGAGACGTCCACGCTCATAGCGGCTCGGTGCCTTC
>Ga0335070_10007427_pt1 | contig 12859 bp, 14 predicted proteins | sample Lox_Sample_13_FD_206722 | JGI IMG/M metagenome (GOLD analysis project Ga0335070, IMG submission 206722) | Soil microbial communities from Loxahatchee National Wildlife Refuge, Florida, United States - Lox_Sample_1.3 | ecosystem: Environmental > Terrestrial > Soil > Wetlands | place: USA...
TTCAAACCAACTTAAGCCCAGAGAAATCGAGGCACTCATCGAGGAGTTCCCAGGGGTAATCATGGTGGATGAGGCGTACGCGGAGTATGCCGACTATTCTGTTGTACCGCTGATCAAGAAGTATCGGAACCTCATAGTGTTGCGCACATTCTCGAAAGCTTTCAGTTTGGCAGGTCTCCGGCTAGGCTATGCGGTGGCTGATCCGGCCTTAGCCAAAGCTTTGGACCGAGCCCCAGCACCTTACGTAGTAAACGTAGTTTCACTGAGCATGGGTAGGAAAATGCTTGAGAACATCGAAATTATGCGTGAAAGTGTGGCGGCACTGAAAAAAGAACGTGGAAAACTTGTTGAAGGACTTAACAAAATTAGAGGCGTTGAAGCTTTTAACTCGAAAACTAACTTTGTTCTTTTCAACACTCAAAAGCCATATGAGCAAGTTTACGAGGCCACTTTGCGGCAAGGTTTGGTTATCAAGAAACTGGGTAGGCTACTCAAGTACCCGAATTGTCTCCGATCTACCGTTGGTCTACCCATGATGAATGTGAGGCTGCTGAAGGCATTGGGAGAATACATGGGTGATTAATATGCGAATGGACGAAGTTTACCGGAAAACGAAGGAGACTGAAGTAACTGTCAAAGTTAACCTCGACGGTGAAGGAAAAGCTGAAATAGCAACTGGAATTGCGTTTTTTGACCATCTTCTAACCTCATTTGCAACTCACAGTCTGATCGATTTAACTGCGAAGGTAAAAGGCGATCTTAAGCATCACTCGATTGAGGATTTGGCTATTGGCTTGGGTGAAGCGATCAGCAAGACACTTGGAAGTCGCGATGGCATCGTCCGTTTTGGCTTTGCAGCAGTGCCTATGGACGATTCATTGGCGTTCGCGGCTGTGGACTTGGTTAAGCGACCTTACGCGGTGGTTAATTTGAAGTTGAGGGGAAAGAAGGTTGAGGACATGGCTGCCGAAGATGTTGTTCACTTCTTTGAAACCCTTGCAACTTCGATGTGTGCAAACATTCACGTTTGGACCGAATACGGAGGCAACGATCACCACAAGGCGGAGGCTACTGTAAAGGCTTTTGCGCTTTCACTTAGACAAGCCACTTCGATGGATCCACGCAGGAAAGGCGTTCCTAGTTCCAAGGGAGTTATTTGATGCGGCAAGTTGTCATCGTAGATTATGGCGTCGGCAATCTACTTAGTCTCAAATTCGCCTTGGAGAAAGCCGGCTTAAAGGCGAAGGTTGTGGCGCCAACGGATAAGCTTAAGGAGGCTGATGCCATCGCCTTGCCTGGTGTAGGTAATTTTACGGCGGCAGCGATGGCGCTGGAACCTGTAAAACAGGTATTGGTGGACGCGATTACTGGAGGCGTACCTGTCCTGGGTATCTGTCTTGGGCTACAGTTGTACTTTGAATCCAGCGAAGAAGGTCCAGGTGAAGGATTAGGTTTCTTTGCGGGTAAGGACGTTTATTTAACTGGTCAAGTGAAGGTGCCGCACATGGGTTGGAACTCGCTCAAGAAGGTTCGAGATAGTGAGCTTTTTGATGGCGTTAACGATGGCGCTTACGTTTATTTCGTGCATTCTTTGTACCCTGTTCCCCTTGACAAAGCAATCGTCTGCACTGAAACAGAATACTCAAAAACGTTTGCTTCCTCCGTGTCCTCCAAGAACATTTACGGGACGCAATTTCACCCGGAAAAGTCAGGAGAGATTGGCGTGCGAATCCTCAAGAACTTCGCCAAGGCAGTCATAAGGTGAGTAAGTTGAAGGTTATTCCGGCCATTGATTTAATGAAAGGCAAAGTCGTCCGCCTCACTAAGGGTGACCCTGAGCAAGCTACGTTTTACGATGACATGGGCACGCCCGTGCAGATTGCGCAGAAGTGGAAAGCGCAGGGTGCTGAGCGTTTGCATATTATCGACTTGGACGCGGCTTTTGACAAACCCGACAACCTCAGGACCGTCGCCCAAATAGCTAAGGCGACGGGTTTGCCCCTACAAGTTGGCGGCGGAATAAGAAGTGTCGCCGCCGCGGAGAGGCTGCTTAAAGCAGGAATAGACTCAGTTATCCTTGGATCACTGGCCCTGAGGGAACCTTCGGCCATTACTACTCTGCAGAGCAAATTCGACCCTGAACGTATCATTGTTGCCTTGGACAACAAGGACGGCATGATAATGGTGGAGGGCTGGACTAGCACAACGAGCTACACAGTTATGGATGCGCTCGATGAGTATGCGAGGCTCGGGGTTAAGACCTTCTTGATAACGTCTATTGCACGGGATGGTACGCTTTCGGGTCCTGACTTGGAAACGCTTAACGATGGATGCAGGCATTCAGGCGTGAAAGTGATTGCCGCTGGTGGGATAGGCGATTTGAAGGATCTGGTTTTGTTGAGTCACACGGGCGTTTGGGGGGTCGTCGTCGGTAAAGCTCTTTACGAGAGGAAGTTCGCCCTTGAGGAAGCTATGAAAATAGTTGAGCAGGAGTTTAGAGAATGCCGTTAGCAAAGAGAATTATTCCTTGTTTGGATGTAACTGGTGGCTGTGTTGTTAAGGGGGTCAATTTCCTCAATCTCAGGAATGCTGGTGATCCCGTTGAGTTGGCTCGGCGTTACTCTGAAGCAGGAGCGGATGAGTTGGTTTTCTTGGACATCACGGCATCTTCAGATAACCGCGAAACGCTTCGTGACGTGGTTGAAGGCGTCGCCAAAGCCATCAACATTCCTTTCACCGTCGGCGGTGGCATTCGAAACGAGTCTGATGCGAGGCTAGTTTTGTGCAGTGGTGCTGACAAGACCTCTGTTAACACGGCAGCTGTACAGAATCCAGCATTGATAGGGAAACTTGCTGATCTATTCGGGCAGCAATGTGTGGTTGTAGCCATTGATGCAAAGCGGAACCGAACGAAACAAAGAGACAAAATTATGATAGACACAGGAGAAGGTTCTGTGTGGTTCGAAGTTTACACTTATGGCGGACGCAAACCCACAGGCATCGACGCTGTAGAGTGGGCGGTAAAAGCCAATGAGTTGGGCGCAGGGGAGTTCTTGGTAACTTCTATGGACTGTGACGGCACGGAGAATGGCTTTGACCTAGATCTAACCCGAGCCATTTCAGAGCGAGTGAAAGTACCCGTTATCGCAAGCGGAGGTGCCGGCAAGCCTGAACATTTCTTGGATGCTTTCACGAAGGGCAAAGCAGACGCCGCTTTGGCGGCTTCGGTTTTCCACTACAACAAGTACCCTGTGTCGGTTGTAAAGGACTACCTGCGCAAGATGGGGGTGACGATTAGACCATGACCAATGAAGGGAATCTTATAGACAAGCTTGACTGGAAGAAAATGGGCGGTCTCATTCCTGTCATTGTACAAGATGTTGAAACAAAGAAAGTGCTAATGCTCGCTTACGCGAATCGCGAGGCACTTGAGAAGACTTTGAAGACTGGACTAGGGACGTACTGGAGCAGGTCACGTCGGCAGTTGTGGGTTAAGGGCGAGACCTCAGGGAACACACAGAAGATCAAGCGAGTCATTGCAGATTGTGATTATGACACCTTGCTGTACGTTGTTGAGCAAAAAGGACCCGCCTGCCACACGGGTGCTACGTCTTGTTTCCATAATGAATTAAAATGTTGATCCGGCATCCGAATTCAGTCACCTTTGCGGTTGGGTTCTAGAATAACTGTTTTCAAGTCGTGACGGTCGCCTGATGTTTAGCTATGACTATTAGTTTTTTATGCATTAAAAATGCATGTTTTTCGCCACGTTTAGTCATGACTATTGACCATGAGGTTGGACTTTTTTTGAAAACGCATTAAGCTGGATCAGTTCTTTGCTATACCTTGCTGTTTGTCGGAATGGATCATGGCGTGTTGATCTAAGCGGCTTTATTAGCTCCTTGGAGATAGACATCCTGAATATCGCTAGCAGGGTCCATTATGGGTTATGGTACGATTGCTTCTAAGCTGAAGAACCGCATAGATTTTTGGACTCTTTGCCTTTCTGTTTTCGCTATAGCTTATGTATGCTTGCTCGCCGCCAACTTGTCTTATTCGTCAATGGAGTGGGATGAAGTCAGCCACTTCACAGGAGGCTTGCTACTTTCGAGAGGACAGTTTTGGCAGTGGATTACGAACAATTCGTTTTATCCGCCTGCCTTCGACTCGGTTACTGCTTTGTACTTTCTTACAGGCGGTGCTAGTGTCTTTGCTGGTAGATTTGTCGCGTTGACTTTCTCGGTGCTTACACTCTTCGTTGTGTACGAAACCGCGAAGATCATGTACGACGCTAGAGTCGCGTTTGTGTCAGCTGTTTTCTTGGGTGTTATGCCTGGAATTGTTTGGGCGTCTCGGATGGCGATGATTGAAACTATGCTACTTTTCATCTTTTCAACGTCAATGCTATTCTTCTTCAGGTGGCTTACATTAAACAAAGATCGCGACTTCGCACTCACGGTTGTGGCAGTTGCCGTTGGCGTTGCGGTTAAGTATCAGATGCTTGTGGTCGCGCCTGTCATAATTCTGTTGGGTGTTATTTTTTGGAAGCGTGACTTGGTCAAGACTGAGGTGAAACGTTATCTGCGTTTGCCACGATTGGGTTTGATTGTTGGGTTTTTTGTACTAGCGGTTTTTGCAGCGTACGAAATTCTTGCGTCTGGATTTTTGGATTCATGGCTTTATGTTCTTAGCGTGGGCGGTGCCAACAAAGCAGTTTACAGTATCCGGTACCCTGTTCCGGTTTTCTACCTAATTGAGATGGCTTGGCTGAATAACACGATGCACCCTGTGTCGCTTTTTCTATACTTGGCAGGGCTGACGGGACTTTGCTTCTTTGTGTATCGACGTCGGCTCGCCGACAAGTTCCTTCTTCTCTGGTTTGCTATTGTCTACTTAGTGTTCACGTTGATTCCCAACCGGGAATGGCGCTATGTTTCAATTCTGTTCCCCGTATTGGCGATTGGCGCTTCCTTGCTGGTCGCTCAGGCTTACAGCGAGATTCGAAAGACAGGTCAACTTACAACCAAATCTTTCACTAAAAAATGGCGTGCAAGGATCGCTGCTATCATTCTATTGGCAATATTCATTAGCGGAGTTGCTTACAGCTGTTTTGACGCGTACAGTTTTGTTGCAACTGACACAATTCCGCTGCCTGTTGAGCAAGCTACGAATTATGTGGCTCAGACGTTAAGTGCAAACCAGAATGTGCTAGTTGCATGTCCTGTTAATCGGTTTAATCAGCTTATGGTCTGGTTCTACCTCAACGACAAAACGGCTGAGCTGAGAACTAATGAGACTTTGCAGTATCCAGAGCAAGCTGTCGATTCCTTTATGCCCAACTTTAATGTTGCAGAGTTAATTAGTTTGTGTGAAGTGCGAAACGTAAAATTCGTCCTTCTCTTTGAGTACGGTGGAACAACAACTTTCTTTAACTCCACATTAGACGAAAAACAAGTTTACAATGCGATAGGCGCCTCAGGGCGATTTGCTTTGAAGGCGAGTTTCGGATTGGCTCCCAACAGAATTTTTGTTTTCACGTTCGCATGATAGCTATATCAGTCCTAGACTTTGTTTGTACGATGCCGCACAGTGTATACAGCAAAACGTTAGGTCGCGGTTCTTTATGCGTTCGGTATGGCCACTTCCCTCGAAGACCTTGCAGCCACAGTGAGCGCACACTTCCAAGCTAGGTTCTAATGCGACAGAAATAAGTTCAGAAAACCTTTTGAATAGTTGTTCGCTGAATTCCTTGCCTTCGGGAGTTAGCTCGAAGACTTTCTTTTTTTTGGCTCCCGCCATCTTTTGAGTGCACTTGACAAGTCCTTTTTGCTCAAGTGTCTTTAGAAATGGGTAAACTAGGCTGGGGCTTACATCTTTGTCTAAAACTTTTTTGAACTTGGCCATTATTTCGTAGCCGTGAACTGGGCTTTCATGTAGCATCGTTAGTATGTAAACTCGGCTGAAGTCGGATACTATTTCATTAATTTCCTGAGTTTTAGTCATGAACTTTTTGCCTTTTCTCTCTAGATATATTTATAGGATTCATTTAAAGCTATTATTTTCCTGAACAAAATGCAAAGCCGACGAGGAATTAACGAATTCGTCGCGCCCAAAATGCTTAAGAGTTGCCAAAGCTGATGAAAGTTTGGGTGGCAGAAAGACTGTCCGTAGTAGTGGAAATCTGCTTTTTCCTGCCTTTTCTCCTTTCTCCCAAAAAAAGGCTATCTGCGAGCAGTCCTGCAATCTCCCTTTGTGAAAATCCCTGAAGTGCCATGGATAAAATATATCTTTTATAGATATATTTATAACAAATCTCTGTCAGTAATGACAACATAAGCTAAAGGAGTTCTAAACTTTGCCAACCGCAAGAGACCCCGTCTGCGGGATGACCGTAGACACGGAAACCGCCATAAAACGCAAAATCGGTGATAGATGGTACTACTTTTGCAGCCAAAGTTGCGCCGACGTCTACGAGCAGCCTGAACGCGAACTACGCGCGATGAAAAGACGCGTGGCCATGACACTGGTTGGAGTGATTGCGGCAGCAGGGCTTAAAATCATTGCTTTGTTTGGGCTAGTCGGTGCAATCATGAGCCTTGAACTTGTTGGTGGGCTCGAAGTTTATGGTTTGACAATCTTTCTAGTCTCTCTCCCTATAGTCTGGATCGCCGGTTTCAGCATTTTTAAGGGCGCTTATTTTTCCCTTCGAAACCGCAAGATAAACATGGACGTACTTGTTACCACTGGAGTGCTTGCAGGCTGGTTATATGGTGCGTTAAATGCGTTCCTTCCCAGCATTGCAGCTGGTGGCTCGGGTTACCTCGAAGTTTCTATCGCCATACTGGCATTTGTTCTTTTGGGCAAGTACATCGAGGAGATGATAAGACGCAAATCAGCGGCTTCTATTCGAAAGTTGCTCGAGCTCCAACCAACAACAGCACGAGTTGTCCGTGACGGGGCCGAAACCGAATTACCCATTGACCAACTTGAATTTGGCGACATCATAATCGTGAAGCCGGGCGAAAAAATTCCCACTGACGGTATCGTCATAGAAGGCTACTCATCTGTAGATGAAAAACTCCTAACCGGTGAAAGCATCCCCGTTGAGAAAAACGTGGGCAGTGAGGTCATCGGTGCAACCATAAACAAAACAGGTGTCCTCAAATTCAAAGCCACTAAAGTTGGCGACGAAACGGCGTTGTCGCAGATTGTTCACCTGGTGGAAGAAGCTCAAGCTTCTAGTGCACCAGTGCAGAAATTCGCCGACCGCGTCGTTGCCAGGTTCGTTCCTATTGTCTTCACAGCGGCTACGATTTCGTTTGTCTTCTGGTTCTTACGAATTGGCTTCTCAACAGCGTTCTTCGCGCTACTGGCAGTGCTGTTAGTTGCTTGCCCGTGCGCTATGGGAATTGCCACGCCCACGGCTATCTTGGCGGGTGTAGGCAAAGGAGCCGAGTATGGCGTATTAGTGCGAAGCGGCGAATATGTGGAGAAAGCAAGGAAACTCAGCACTGTCATATTTGATAAGACAGGCACTCTTACGAAAGGCGAGCCATCAGTCAGCGATGTTAAAACCTACGAAAGCTTCACGGAAACAGATGTCCTTATGTACGCAGGTTCAGCCGAGAAGAGCTCCGAGCACCCGTTGGCAGAAGCCATCGTGAAACGGGCACAGCAATTAGGTATCAGCCTTGCTGTCGTGGAAGCATTTGAGGCCTTGCCTGGAAGAGGTGTCAAATGTACTGTGAAAGGAAGACAGGTGCTTCTTGGAAACCGCACATTGATGAACGAAGCCAGCATGTCCATTGACAAAATTGAATCCGACATGTCGATGTTAGAGACAGAAGGAAAGACAGCGGTTTTACTCGCTGTTGATAGCAAAATTGCAGGAATTGTTGCCGCAATAGATACGCCCAAAGAGAGTGCGGCTCCAGCTGTGAAAGCCTTGAAGGCCATGGGCTTGGAAGTCGAAATGTTGACGGGTGACAACGAGCGGACCGCCCGAGCCATTGCTTCCTCGGTTGGCATAGATCAAGTTATTGCCAATGTTTTGCCTTGGCAGAAAGAAGAAGTCATTAAGAAGCTCCAAACACAAGGCAAAGTCGTTGCTATGGTCGGTGACGGAATTAACGATGCCCCAGCGTTAGCGCAAGCCGACATCGGCATAGCTATAGGCAGTGGAACTGATATCGCCAAAGAAGCAGGCGGCATCGTTTTGATCAAGGACGATTTGCGCGACGTGGCTTTAGGCATCGAGCTTAGCAAGAGGACTATGCGGAAAATCAATAGCAACCTGTTCTGGGCGTTCATTTACAACTCTGTTATGATTCCGGTCGCCGCCGCTGGACTGTTGGGGCCTCAGGGCCCGATGTACGCAGCGGGTGCCATGGCGATTAGCAGCCTTACGGTTGTGAGCAATTCGGCAACGCTTAAGCTCGCGAAATTCAAATACGCCAAAGATAATCCTAACGAAACAAAGACATCTGGGGAGGTGAATTAGAATGGCGAAAGATCCAGTTTGTGGCATGATGGTCAACGAGAAAACTGCGAAATTTAAATCAGACTACAACGGGCTGACCTACTATTTTTGCGCCCCCTCCTGTAAAACTACGTTCGACAAGAACCCAACGAAATTCGTGAAGGGCGGTTCCGGCACGAGTCATGCGTGTGGCTGCGGTTGTGGGGGTCACTAACCGCCTGAAAAGAAAGCTGGATTATCCAGCTTATCCTTGTTTTTGTTCTTTTCTTTCTAGCTATAAGCGCCCAACACTGCTTGCTCTGCAAAGAGGTCTTCGTTGAATGCTCCTACAAACTCGATTTTCTCGTTTATGACAGTTTTAGGCACGCCTATTACTGAATATTTTTGGGCGAGGTCAGGAAATTCCTGAGCATCTATCACGTCGGCGCTAATCATGTCGCTTTCGACAGCGAGCTTGTGGGCAATGGCCGCAGCTGCAGGGCAATGCGGGCAGGTGAGAGTAACAAATACCTGGATGTGGACGGGCTTCTTGATGTCTTTGATTATCTCTTTAGTCTTGTCAGACAGGTCTGTTGTGCCCCGTGAGACACTGATAATGCCTTCAACGAGGGTTTGCAGTTCGTAACCGTAAGGTATGCCGTAGATGCGCACGCCATGATCAATTTTTCCAATAACGGCAATTGCCGGAATCTTGTTAATGCCGTACTGTTGGGCCTTCTGCGCATCTGCAACGAAGTCGAAAATATCAACGCTGATCTTATCACTAACCGTTGCCATGTCCTGCACTAGCTGACGGGTTTCGCTGCAGAAACGGCACTCCAATTCCTGAGTGAACATTATGAGTTTGACGGGATCAACAAGTTTCTCTTTGAACTCACTTCTAAGTTGTTCTTTCTTATCTTCAGGCAACAGACTCATGTTAACTATTCTCCAACAATGCGTTGTTACAAGCAGAGCTTGACTGGAACTAGTTAGGATTCCTAAGATATTATCTTTGTGAACTCATTTGAACGATTCATGTTTCGGATCTTTGGGCTTTGAAGAAAGGCAACTCTTAGCTCTCCCAGCAGAACAGCATGGGTCTTCTATGGGAACGGGGCTTCAGCTTCCATTATTCTTACGAGAATTCAACCTTTGTTCATCAGGAATAACCTTAACTGTTATGCATTTTTTTCCGAATGCTAAAGCAGGGAGCAAATGAGAGACCATTTGTTCGCAAGTGCAAGGAAACACTCGACCGGTTGCAATTGTTAGACTCCAACCGCTTTCGTCTTTCCTAAACTTATTGACGCATTTCTCGCCTTTCATAATGTAAATTGTACACTCATCATTCTTCATCTTTCAAATCGCCCCCAATATTTCCGACTTCACTTTTCTTCCTAATGCCCTACTATTTACGCCTTGGTTAACGGCCTAATCGCCGCAAACATTCATAACGATAATCAAATATCGGGTTACTCAACTTAAGAGTTTATCACAATGTAGAAATCATTATTAACTCGTCAACACAAGAATTTTCTGTTCTTTTGGAAGATAACTTGGGAGTCATAGAATATGGCAAAGCTTCATGCAAGAGCCAGAATAATTCAAGGGTTCGAAATCGCATTGGACGATGGCAGAGGACACTGCTCGATTGCCGACCAACCTACCGAAACATTCCAGGGGCAGGGACCCACGCCGACGGAGTTGTGCATAATGAGCCATGCAGGATGTTACGCCACTATAGCAAACTTGGTGGCAAAGCGAATGCGACTGGAACTTAAGGGCTGCGAAGTCAAAGTGGAAGCAGTCAAGGATGAAAACATAGGAACGGTAACAGAGGAGAATTTCGACATCCTTTTCAAACTCAACGCTCCCGAAGACAGTGCAGAACGACTTCACAAGTTGACTCTTGAAAACTGCCCCGTGGGCATACTGTTCGAGAAAGCAGGAGTCAAATTAACGTACAATATAAGAACTGTAAAGGAATAGCAAGGTGAAAAACATGGTCAAAATAAACTTGGCAAGAGACATCTACTGGGTAGGCGCAGTAGACTGGAACATACGTGACTTCCACGGCTATATCACTAGCCGCGGCAGTACGTACAACGCGTATCTGATATTGGACGACAAAGTCACCCTCATAGACACAGTCAAACACACATTCTCAGACGACTTAATCGCTCACATCAGCGAAATCATAAACCCAGAAAAAATCGACTACATAATAGTCAATCATGTCGAGATGGACCACTCAAGCAGCCTTCCAAGAATAGCGAAAATAGCGAAAAATGCTACCATTTTCTCCTCAGAAAGAGGAAAAGATGCACTGATTGAACACTACGGTCCAGATTTCACCGGTGTCAAAACCGTCAAGAACGGTGAAGAGCTAAAACTCGGTGAACGGACCCTCAAGTTCATAGACGCTACAATGCTCCACTGGCCAGACAGCATGTTCACGTACATCATCGAAGACAAAATCCTCATGCCCAACGACGCCTTCGGCCAACACCTCGCCTCAGGAGGACGCTTCGACGACGAAGTCGATGATCACGTACTCATGGAAGAAGCAACAAAATATTATGCCAACATCCTCATGCCACTGGGCCCGCTAGTAGCACGCAAAATACAAGAGGTTGTTCAGAGCGGTTTGACGTGTTGCATGATCGCTCCAAGTCACGGCATCATCTGGCGCAAAGACCCTGACAAAATAATTAAGGCATACACCAGCTGGGCGGCAGGTGAAACTAAGACCAAAATCGCAATTGTCTATGACACCATGTGGGGTAGCACCGACAAAATGGCACGCGCCATATCCGAAGGCGCAATAAGCGAAGGCGTCGAAGTTAAGATGCTCAAAATGCGATCATCAGACAACAGCGAAGCAATAACCGAAATTCTAGAGGCCAAAGCCGTCCTAGTAGGTTCACCTACGCTCAACAACGGAATGTTCCCCACCGTGGGCTCATTTATGACCTATGCAGTAGGGCTCAAACCAAAAGACAAAATCTGGGGTTTCTTTGGTTCTTTTGGTTGGGGTGGCGGAGCAGTCAGAGGTATGTCTGAGATGGCGCGAAAAGCAGGCTTTGAAGTTCACGAACCCGGACTTGAGATAAAATACGTGCCTGACGAAGAAGATCTAAAGAAATGTTTAGACCTTGGCAAACAAATTGCCAAGGAAGTCAAAGCCTGACTCTTTCTTTTCTCTTTCCATTTGGTTAGTCAGTATTGGATCCCTTCAGTCAACTCGAATTTTTCAGGCATCTTCACTTCTTTAATCACGTTGACAAAGTCGGCTCGGTCGATTAACTCCTTCGGCGCGAACCTCCCAGTCATTACAACAGTGGTTTCTTTGGGCATTCTTTTTAGCAACTCAAGCACCTTTCTCACACTCAAAAGCTTCCAATGCGTAGCTAAATTCACTTCATCGAGCACCAGCAACGCTGGCTTTTGCCTCTGCATTATTTCGGCAGCGAACGCCAAGCCCTCTTCAGCGATTTCTTTGTCACGGTCCGTGACGGCTTCAACTTTGAATTTTTCACCCCCAAATTCCGCCGTCATGTCTTTCTCACCAAGCCACACTTCTCTCCCAAACGTGTGGATTTCGTAGAGACTCCCTAGCTTATCCTCAATTAAGTGCTCTCCTACATCTTTGCGGAACTTGCAGAATTGAATGATTACAGCCTTTTTCCCATGGCCTACGGTACGCAATGCCAGACCCAGAGCGTTCGCGGTTTTACCTCCCCCCGTTCCAGTATACAGATAGACGTAACCCATTTTTCATCACCTTCATGCGGGGAAAGGACAGTTTTGTGTCGGACATCCACCCGCGTACTCCGACTGAGCGGACACAAACGTACCATCTCTAGTCTTGATCTGCCCGATGTACAGCACCTGCTCGGGTTTGCTGCCGTACCGGAAAACAGTGCAGCCTTTGCACTTCAATTTCCATGCCAGTTCATAAATCTCTCGGATATCGTCCACTTTGGCTTCGTTTGGCAAGTTGACAGTTTTGCTAACGGCATTGTCTGTGTTCTTCTGGAAAACCGCTTGCATTCGAACATGCCACGGCGGAGCAATATCCAGCGCTGTTACAAACACGCGTTTGACATCGTCTGGAAGACCAATTATTTTCTGCACGGACCCAGTTCGGGCAATCTCCTCGAGCAACTTTCCACTGTAAAAGCCCTTCTGTTTGGCCATCTCTTCAAACAGCGGGTTCGTTTCGAACAAACGCGCACCGTTCAACACATTACGCATGAATGAGATAGCAAACAGCGGCTCGATGCCTGAAGAGCAGCCTGCGATGATGCTTATGGTGCCCGTGGGGGCGACTGTGGTAACAGTCGCGTTCCTCCTAGCCCTGTACTTGCCCTCCCAGATGCTACCTTTGAAGTTGGG
>Ga0335070_10007430_pt1 | contig 12854 bp, 9 predicted proteins | sample Lox_Sample_13_FD_206722 | JGI IMG/M metagenome (GOLD analysis project Ga0335070, IMG submission 206722) | Soil microbial communities from Loxahatchee National Wildlife Refuge, Florida, United States - Lox_Sample_1.3 | ecosystem: Environmental > Terrestrial > Soil > Wetlands | place: USA: Florida...
TGCGTATGGAAGCGCATGAGCCACGTGCGCTCGTTCTTCGCACTGAAGCGGTCACGCATCAGCCGGTACCAGATCTTGCGGGCGGCGCGGTATTTGGCGATTTCTTCGAAAAAGTCGTTATGCGCGTTGAAGAAGAAGCTCAGGCGCGGGCCGAACTCGTCCACATCGAGTCCGCGACGCTGCGCCCACTCAACGTACTCCACACCGTCATAGATGGTGAACGCCAACTCCTGCAGCGCCGTCGCGCCCGCCTCGCGGATGTGATAGCCCGAGATGGAAATGGTGTTGAAGCGCGGCACGAAGCGCGAACCGAACTCAAACGTGTCGATCACCAGCCGCATGCTCGGCGCGGGCGGGTAGATGTATTCCTTCTGTGCGATGTATTCCTTAAGGATATCGTTCTGCAACGTACCGCTGATCTTCTTCCAATCGGCGCCCTGCTTTTCCGCGACCACCAGGTACATGGCCCACAGCACGCTTGCCGGAGAGTTGATCGTCATTGAAACCGTGGTCTTCTCCAGGTCGATGCCGTCGAAGAGAATTTCCATATCCTCAAGCGAATCGATTGCAACGCCGCACTTGCCGACCTCACCTTCGCTGAAAGCGTGATCGCTGTCATAGCCCATCAGGGTCGGGAGATCGAAGGCGACGCTCAGACCGCCACCGCCATGTGAGAGCAGGTATTTGTAACGCTTGTTCGTTTCTTCCGGCGAGGCGAAACCGGAAAATTGCCGCATCGTCCATAGCTTGCCCCGATAGCCGGTGGCGTGAATGCCGCGCGTGTACGGCGGCTCGCCGGGAAATCCGAGATACTGGTCGTAGCTCCAGTCAGCAGGCAGGTCGGCAGGCGTATATAGACGGTTGATGGGGCGATTGCTGATCGTGCTATAACGAGCCGTGCCGTCAGAGTTGAGATTGGTGCCCGTGGGCGCGCCGATGGGACGCTCGGGCTGGCGGGCAAGGGCGTGCGCCAGCGTAGTCTCTGCCCAGCGACGCTCGCTTTCCGTCGGACGGCGACCTTCCTTCATTTCTGGAACCAAGTTGCTGAGCTTCTCTGTATCGGCCATTCTGCCTCCAAGCGGCGGACGTAAGAAACCTTCGCCTGCTTTGCCATTTTGAATTGGTCAGGAATGCGCGCCCCCCACAAGGCACACGCGAACCGCCTAGCTTAAGAGATGCAGGGCAAGGTGTAAAGGGAGAGAAGATCGAATGTTAGGCGATTTCGGCGGATCTCGCCTCAAGGCTGAGGGCTCCGGTCACCCGCTGGTTGCTCGGCACTCTGACCGCAAATCGAAAAACCTACTTGAGCCGGCTCGATTCGCGGTAGGCCCGCTCAACTCTTAGGTCCTTCGCAGTTGGGCGATAGCCGCCAGCGGCCAAAAGGCGCGGTCCGAAGATCGCGCCCTGTATTCAGATTTTCGATTATCTGTTAAACGAAGACTTCGCCCGGGAGCCGGGAGAGCGTGCGCGTGGCCAATGTGTTCTTGTGCTCGCGCGGTGCGGGCACGCTACAACCCATCTTTCGACGCTGCATACGCAGCTTCAGCGTGCGCTCCATGCGCGAGAGCTCAATTACCTCTGCGCCGGAGACCAGCGTAGTGGCCTTGCCTCGCAGACCGGCGCGGCCGGTGCGTCCAACGCGGTGGATGAAGTCTTCCGCGATCTGTGGAAGGTCATAGTTGATGACGTGCGCCACGCCGGAAACGTGAATGCCGCGGGCGGCGATGTCGGTCGCGACCAGGACCTGGAACTCGCCTTCATCGAAGCCGTTCAGGGCTTTCACCCTCTGCGACTGCGAGCGGTCGCCGTGGATCATTGCCGCTGAGAATCCATCGCGCACCAACGACTTTGCCAGCCGTTCAGTGCCACGCTTGGTGCGAGCAAATATCAGCGTCTGTCCCTTTTCTTCATAGAGCAACTCACGCAGGGCATCCGGCTTTTGCATCGCGGGAATTTCATACGCGTGCAGGTCAACATTCGCGGAAGGCTTCAGCACGGAGCCAAGCGCAATGCGGATGGGATCGTGCATCGAGTCGTTGATCATTGCCACAACCGAGCTTTCGAGCGTGGCGGAGAAGCACATGGTCTGGCGCTCGCGGGGGAGTGCCTTCAGAATCTGGCGCAGCGCCGGAAGGAAGCCCATGTCGAGCATTCGATCGGCTTCGTCGAGCACCAGCGTACGTACATTGCCCAGGTTCACCAGCCTGCGCTGGAGGAAATCGACCAAACGACCCGGCGTGGCGACCACGATGCGCGCTTTCTTCATGTCTTGGAGTTGCCGCCTTTCCGGCACGCCTCCGATAACCTTTGCTGCCGGCGGGAGTTTTGCCGTGCGAAGCTTCTCGTACTCCTCGGCTACCTGCAGCGCAAGTTCGCGCGTTGGGACCAGGACGAGAGCTTCCAAGCCCTTCGCCTGCCACTGCTGCATGTGCTCGATGATCGGGATGAGGAACGCAAGAGTCTTGCCGGTTCCGGTTTGCGCGGTTGCGAGAAGGTCTCGGCCTTCAAGTGCCGGAGGTATTGCTGCTTCCTGAACTGGGGTGGGGATTTCAAATTTCGCGTCTGCCAGCTTCTTTTGCATCGTGGCAGAAAGAGTCATTTCAGAGAACTTCATTCTTTTGTTTGCACTTTCGGAGGGCGTCTTGGCGACGCGCACTCGAAGTGCGATTCGCATTAAACACAGGATGCCACTCAGTAACTTTCATTCATTTGTGAGGGAGAACTAGAAGGCGGGACTCAGGTCAACGGACCGAACTAACGCGCGACTGGAAAACCCAACGTCTACTACTTAAACGTCTACTACTTAGATGCAGTGTATCACCCGCGGCTTCAAATCGTTACGAAATACACGATTTGGAGTGGCGAGGCTGGTGCGAGCCATTTTCCACGTCCCCTAATACGGGATTCAGTGTTTCCGGTTTGCATCCCACGCCTTCGCGTACTTCAGGCTTGAATACATTGCGTGGTAGATGTGCCAGAGCAGGCCCTCGTAGCCGTCGAGAAAACCAAGGCGGAAGAAGTAGTCGTACTTGAAGCGTAGCAGCGGGCCCCACACGCCGTAGAGCAACAGGTGGCGAGCCCTGCTCGGCTTGACCAGCGTCGCACCGATCGAGCTGTAGCGATTCTGGTGCTCAATGAAGTCGTCGAGGTTGTGGTAAGCCCAATGGATAAGGTCGCCTTTCGCTTGCAGCGTGGGACCTTGGAAGTGAATGCTCTCGTGCACGGGACGATCTTCAAACCACGCTTTTCCGCGACGCACCAAGCGGACTTTCGGATCGGGATAGAGTCCGGCGCGGTGAATCCAGCGGCCGAGGAACATGAGCTTGCGGTTTACGACGATAGCGTCGACCGTGGCGTTCTCGGCGGTCTCACGCATGGTGGCGGCGAGTTCGGGGCTGACCTCTTCGTCGGCGTCGAGGCTGAGCACCCAGTCGCCTGTGCACTTTTCCATTGCGAAATTCTTTTGTCCGGCGAAGCCGCGCCACGGCTCGTGAATGATGCGGACTTTGTCGCCGTAGCAGCGCGCGATTTCAAGCGTACGGTCCGTGGAGCCGTTATCGACGACAACAATTTCGTCCGCGACATTGATGACGCTGTCGAGGGTGCGTCCGATGTTCACTTCTTCGTTGAGGGTGATGATGGCGACAGAGAGTTTCATCGCGTCTGCATGGTAGCAGAACGGCTGCTTTCGCTTCACAGGATCGGAACTCCGCGCTGAGGCTCAGTCAGGCTTCAGGGCGAGAACCCCCTCAATGCAGCGCTTGCGGCACGGCCAAAAAAGCAGAGCCCTGATAAAAAAACACCTGTGCAACCAAGTGTGATCGCAGAGAAAAACAGAGGCCGGAACTGGAGAGAGAAACAGTTCCGGCCCATCAGGAGCATCAAGATTTTCTCAGGAGGGCCGTTATTGCTCAGAGCGCTCATCCACTGTGCAATAACTGCTTCACTACATCAGACGAAGCTGCTCAAAATCCGGTAGCAGAATTTATGGAGTTTATCGGCAAAGAAAAAGGACACGGCCGCAGCCGTGTCCTCTGTTTCTTGAGGATTACTTTTGTGGAGTTTGCTGCATCTGTGTCGGTGTCGTATCCGTGCGCGGAGTGACGTCCGGAACCTGCGGCGTGTGTGTAATGATCCCACTGATTGCCTCGGGCATCTCGATTCCGGCGCGCTCCAGCGTGTAACCGGTTGCGCGGTCAAGATCCACACGAGCCTTTTCATATGAGGTCACGGCCTGAACCAGGCTCGACTCCGCTTGCACGTACTGATTTTCAAGCTGCAGCACAAGGTAGCTTGTCGAAGCGCCGAGCGCATACTTTTTCTGCTCGGCCTCAAGGCTCTCCTTCGCATAATCGCGAGCTTTCGTTGCGGCCTCAACGCCGGCTCGGGTCTGCTGCAGCGTGTACGCTGAGTTGCGCACGTCGATCATCACGTTATTCTGTTGCTGCTGGAAGCGCATCTCGGCCTGACGGTATTCCAGTTCGGAGCGCACCTGGTCTGCCTGGGCCTGACGGTTGCGGATTGGAATGGTCATCTGCAGCGCAACACCGTGATCACGATAGTTATTCGAGAACGCGTCGTACATGGAGTCGCTGAGGCCGGAGCTCGTTGTTCCTGTGCCGCCGTAAAAGGCATTCAGGTCGAGCGTGGGCAGCAGCGCCTGCCGGGCCGCTTTCTTTGTGATCGTGCGGTTCTGCAGGTCAATCTCTGATTGCTCCATCTCGGGGCGCCGCTTCAGTGCTTCGGCCACGAGTTGCTGCACCTCGCCCACAGGTGTGGCATCGACAACGCGCATCGTATCGGTTGGGATTACGGGAGCCGCTGCCAAGGTCGGATCGCTCATGTTGCGCGTGATTGCATTCTTCATCAGCAATTGCTGATACTGCAGGTTGGTTTGCGCATTGATAAGTTGCTGCTGCGCGGTGGACAACTGCGATTGGGCGTGTACGACCTCGATGGGAGCGAGCGTGCCGATATCAACCTGCTTGCGGTTGTCGGAAAGCGTGCGTTCGGCATAGCGCACGGCCTCTTCCTGCACCTTCACGTTCTCATAGGCGTTCACCAGGTCCCAATAGATGTTCTGGATCTGCACCACGGTCGAGATGATCTGCTGGCGGAAGGAAGAGTCGGTGATTCTGCGATTGTTCTTCGCCGTAATGATGAAGCGCCGGTTGATTGACCTTCCCCAGCCCTGTAACAGATGCTGGCGAAGGTTCACCTCGAATTTCGAGGTCAGGTTCGGATCGAGGCCGGAAAGGGGCGGAAAAACCTTGGTACGGCTGTTATCCCAAGTGAACGTTGCGGTTGTGCCGGTTGACCAGCCCTGTTGATATGTGAAGTCCCCGAAAGCGTCATTTTGCGACTGGCGAGGAACCGGAACCGGGGGCGTACCAAAGGTGCAAGCTGTCGTGCCGCCAGTGCCCGCAGCGCCAAAAATGCAACGCGTACGGCTCTGCTCCATCTGCAACGTGCCAGTGACGCTGGGATCATATTGCGGCACGATGGGACCAACGCCAGCCGTCGAGCTGACGATGCCCGCGGTACCGGTTGCGGCGCCACCGGCGCCAGCCGAGGTTCCGCCTGCGCCCGATCCGCCCGCTCCGCTGCTGAGGCCGACCGAACTGCCGCCCGGGGTGTTCGTAACCACGCCGGTGGAGACACCGCGAGTGGTTCCGCCACCAAGCGTGCGCAAAAGATCGGTATCGGCGATGTTCAGGTTGTAGCGCGCAATGGCGACATCAAGGTTGTTTTCCAGCGCAAGCGCGATCGCATCGTTCAGCGACAGCATCATCCTGCCGTTCTGGAGAATCTGGCCGATGCGCGGCGCGTTGCCGAGTTGTGGAGGCGGTACCGTGCGCCCCTTGTATGGCCCCACCACGCTCAGGACAGAGGGACTCTTCGAGTAATCGATCGCGCTGGCGTTACGATTTGGCGATGTATTCGCTGCGCTCGCCTGGGCGGACGGTGAATCCGGCAGCGGCTTCTGGTCAGGCGCGTTCTGCGCCGTTAAGTCAAAGCAAAAGCAAAGGGAAACGACCAGAAGGAATAGAGACATCCTGGCGCCCGAAAGAACACGATGCGAAAATGGCATTCGCTTTTCTCCGCAGACTTCGCTGTTGAACGTGCAACTGAAACTCTGTCGTCTTCTGATACGCAGAATTATGCGAACCGGTTCCCATGGTGAGCAGGGACTGCGGTTCGCCGACGTGAATCGATCACGATGCGCGCAACTATCCATCGAGATCAAGAACTGGAAACCCGAACTTCGCCGACATGCTTTGACACGAACACATTTCACGCCCGAATCATGTTCGGTGCATGCAGCTACATGGGATACGATTGAGTATAGCCGAGCGTGCCGTGCAATCCCACAGTGGACTGTGTTATCTCATTTTGTTACGAACAGTTAAGAGAAACGTTCGGTGGACCGCATGCGCAATTTGAAACTCACGCTCGCCTATGACGGCTCTGGATTTCACGGCTGGCAGATTCAGCCGGAGCATCCGACCATTCAAGGCACATTGGCGGAAGTGATTGCGGGCCTGACCGGCGAGCAGATTCTGCCGCAAGGCTCCGGAAGAACCGATGCCGGAGTGCATGCGCTTGCACAAATTGCGACGTTCCAAACCGAATCGCGGATTCCGGTCGAAAACTTAAGAATTGTGCTCAATGACCGGCTGCCGCCCACGATCCGCGTGCTCGCGGTCGAAGAAATGCCGGACGGTTTCCACGCGCGACACAACGCAATTGGAAAGACATATCGATACCGAATCTATCGCGGTGACCCGGTGCCGCCTTTCTTGCATCGCCTGGTAACGCACTTCCCCTATCCGCTGAATGAAGACGCAATGGTGGAGGCGGGCCGGCTGGTGGAAGGCGAGCACGACTTTACTTCGTTTGCTGCTGTCGATCCCGAACGCACGCAGCGCAAGCAAGGGACCCCGTTCCACCAAGACCAGGCGGAATTGGGGCACCATGCAGAAAATGGTGGCGCCCCAAAACACGTCGGCAACATCCGCACGATTCACCGCTCGAGCTTCGAGCGGTTCGGGGACGAACTTGTGTATGAGGTCAGTGGGAACGGATTCCTGCACCACATGGTAAGGAACCTCGTCGGGACATTTCTTCTGGTAGGCAAGGGTACTCTCGAACCCCGGGATATTTCCCGCATCCTTGCCGAGCGCAATCGCTCCGCCGCCGGGCCGACCGCCCCGGCCGAAGGACTGTATCTGGTATGCGTCAAATACCCGGAATAGACGGATCCTTTTCGGAGAGTCGCAATTCCATGTAGCACGGGTTTGCCTGCGGGTTTTCGTAATATGCGGGAATTTCGTAGAAGCCAAGCTTGAGGTACATGCGATGAGCGTCCGCCATCTGAGTCGGAATTGTGTCGAGTCGCATTCGTTCGTAGCCGATCAGGCGGGCTTCGTCGATGAGCCTGGTTGCGAGCTTCAGTCCCAGGCCGAGGCCTCGAAATTGCGGGCGAATGTAAAGTCGCTTCATCTCGCATATGCCGGGTTCGAGAGGACGAAGAGCGCCGCAGCCGGCCACCGCTCCGTTGAACCGTGCGAGCAAAAGCCGCCCACCTTTGGGAGCGTACTTTCCCGGCAAACTGGCCAACTCCTGCTCGAAGCCCTGAAAACACAATGAGAAACCGAGCCACTTCGCATACTCGAGGAAAAGTGTTCGCACTTCGGCGATGTCTTCGGGCGAGTCGGCCTGGGTGATGCTGTGTTGCGGGTTCTCGGAAGAGTGCTCTTCCTTCATGCGGGACAGCATATAACAATGCCTCGGGTTAACAGCGAAGTGTCTCCGCCTTCTCGCGCGCTGTTGTACCATTGCCTTCGGATGCCTTTTCTTGCCTGGAGCAGGTTCCTGAACACCGCGCCTGATGCCTCCGCCGAACAGCCGGTTTGGGCGCGCGAGGTCGCACGGGTCAGCGGCTTGCGTCCGGTGCACGAGGCGGTGAACTGGCTGCGCAGCCACGAACGCGAGATTGCCGAATTCCAGATGAACGTCTCGCGCATTCCCGCGCCTCCGTTCCACGAAGCTGAGCGCTGTGCATGGTTCTGCGAGCGCATGCGCGAACTGGGCTACTCCGCCGAACTCGACGGAATTTGCAATGTGATCGTGCCGCGTCCCGGCAGCGATGAACAGGGACCTGCGGTCGCCGTAACCGCCCATCTCGACACGGTTTTTCCTCGCGATCTCGAACTAAACATCTGGCGCGATCAGACTCGGCTCTATGGTCCGGGAATTTCGGATAACGGCGCCGGTCTCGCTGCTTTATGGGCAGTTGCCGCAGCGCTTCAGCAAGTCGGAATACAAACGCGCTCGCCGTTGATGCTGGTGGGCAACGTCGGCGAGGAAGGTGACGGCGATCTGCGCGGTATGCGCTATCTGTTCGCCGACGAACGCTGGGGTGGACGAATCTCGCAGGTGCTGGTGCTCGACGGCTCCGGCGTGGACCTTGTGGTGACGGAAGGCCTCGGCAGCCGGCGTTTTGAAGTGCGCATCAGTGGGCCGGGTGGGCACTCCTGGAGTGACTTCGGAATTCCGAATCCAATCCTGGCGGCGGCGCGCGCGATCGCCACGCTTGGCAACATCGCGCTCCCGCTTGAGCCGAAGACGACCATCAGCGTGGGCACGATTGAAGGCGGAACATCGGTCAACGCAATCCCAGAGAGCGTGCGCGTGCGTGTCGATATCCGCTCCGCTGAGCCGGAGCAGATCGAGCGCATGGAACTGGAACTGCGTCGCGCATTCACGGACGCGGCCAACCAGACGAGCGCAGAAGCGCGCACCACGCGCAAGTCGCTGCTGCTGGAAATCTCGGTTGTAGGCGACCGACCGGCGGCTGCACTGCGTCCGAATGCCCCGATTCTGCTTGCACTGCGCGCGGTTGATGCACAGCTTGGAATCTCCGCCAAACCGCAGCGCGCTTCCACCGATGCGAATATTCCCCTGTCGCTTGGGATTGATGCGCTGGCCATTGGCGGCGGAGGTTACGGCGGTGGAGCACACACAGCCTCTGAGTGGTTCGAGCCCGCCGCTCGCGAGCAGGCGCTGCGAAGGATTTTGCTTGTGCTGCTGTCGCTGGCGGGAATGGAAGAGTAATAATCGAGACATATCAATGTTTCAGAAAACCGCGTTTCTGCTCATTTTCTGCCTCATGACCACGCCAATCTTCTCCGCCGATAAAGCTCACACCAAGCAACCTGCTGACGCCGTCTATCTGAACGCGAAGATCTGGACCGGAGTGGCGTCCGCGCCGCGCGCGCAGGCCATTGCCATTCGCAACGGACGCATACAGGCCGTTGCGGCCGACAAGGAGCAGGAGAACGAACTGCTCGCCCTGCGCGGACCGAAGACGCAGATCATCGATGTGGGTGGACGCTTCCTGATGCCCGGCTTCAATGATGCCCACGTGCACATGGCCGGCGCAGGACTGGAGAAGCTCGATGTAGAACTTGTTGGCGTGCATTCATACGAGGAGATGTTGCAGCGCATCGCGCACACAGCCGCGAACACTCCCGCAGGCGAATGGCTGCAAGGACGCGGTTGGGACCACACGAAGTGGGCCGACCAGGTGCTGCCATCACGGGCGCAGGTGGATAAGGTCGCCGGCGACCATCCTGCGTTTTTCGAACGCGTTGATGGACATATCGGCGTGGCGAATTCGCTGGCGCTAAAAGCAGCGGGAATTACGCGCACCACTCCCGATCCGCAGGGCGGAAAGATTGACCGTGATGCGAACGGAGAAGCGACCGGAATCCTGCGCGATGCGGCAATGATGCTGGTATTGAGCAAGATTCCGCAGCCATCGCCGGCGCGCCTGCGTCGCGGACTTGAACTGGCATTGGCTGATGCCGCGCGAAATGGCATAACCAGCGTGCAGGACAACTCTCCGTGGGCCGCGTTTCTTGTTTTCGAAGAACTGGAGAACGAGGGTAAATTGACGGCGCGTGTGAGCGAGTGGCTCGATTTCAAGAACGATGTGCCACTTCTGCAAACGCACCGCGCTCACCATCCAGCCAACGACCCAATGCTGCACACAGGCATGCTCAAGGGCTTCATGGATGGCTCACTCGGATCGCGAACCGCTGCGATGCTTGCGCCCTACAGTGACGATCCGGGGAATCGCGGATTGCCGCAATTTCAGGCCGACGAGTTGAATCAAATGGCCTCTGAGCGGCAGTTTGCCGGATTCCAAATGGGCTTTCATGCCATTGGCGACGGCGGCGCGCAACTCGCGCTCGATGCCTTCGACACAGCCCAGCGCTACGCAAAGACACATGGCGCCGCGCGAGATTTTCGCAACCGTATCGAGCACGCTCAGGTTTTGACGGTCGAGCAGATGGACCGCATGGCGTCGCTGAAGGTGATCGCCAGTGTGCAACCCAATCATCTGCTCACGGACATGCATTGGGCCGAGCAGCGCATAGGGCCTGAACGCGCAAAGCACTCGTATCCATGGCGCGAACTGCAGCAACGCGGCGTGCGGCTGGCATTTGGCACAGACTACCCGGTCGAGCCGATCACGCCCTTCCGCGGCCTTTACGCAGCCGTGACCCGCAAAGATGAGGCGGGCGCAACCAGCTACTACCCGGACGAGGCGATCTCGCGCGAGTCTGCGCTGCTGAACTACACCAGCGGCAGCGCGTACGCAGAGTTCGCCGAGCGCGAGAAGGGAACGATCGCTCCCGGCATGTTGGCCGACTTCGTCGTCCTCGACCGCGATCTGGTTCATTGCCCGCCTGAGGAGATTCTGAAGACACAAGTCCTGCGCGCGGTCGTCGGCGGCAAGACGGTTTACGAAGCCAAGTAACTTGCGTGAGCCCGCCCTCTTTGTCGCGCCATGCTGAGGGCGGAGCGACGAACTTTCTGTTTTTCCAAACAGCAACACGTCGAGGAGATTGATTTCGCGCGCGTCGGAGAGAATGGTGCGCTCCTGTGGCCGGGCGAACCAGCGCGACAGAACGGCGAACTCAAAGTGGTGACCAAAGGATCCGAATATCGCGCATACGATGCGGAGGGAAGGCTGGTCGACGCGGCTTGAGAGCAGAGGGGCATTCGACTTCGGAGTGAAGATCCGCCAATTGCGCTCGGACTGGCAAAGCCGTTAAATTCGAAGATGTTGAAATTCACAAATTCGAAAATTCCCCTGTTCGTGCTTGCGTTATCTCGTACTTCTCGCCTCCTGCAAGCCGTTTGCGATAATGGCAATTGTGTCGCGTTCTCTTAAAGCTCACATTCTTCTTGTCATCATGACGTTTGTCTGGGGTTCGACGTTCGTGCTCATCAAGAGCGCGCTCGCGGACTCCACGCCGATGCTGCTGAATGCCGTTCGCATGGCCGGTGCGGCCGCGATTCTCGCGCTTATCTACCACCGCCAGCTTGCGAAGATTTCGCGCGGAGTTGTGTGGGCAAGTTTTGTGATCGGAACGTTCCTGTGGATTGGCTATGAGGCGCAGACAGTCGGGCTTGTGTACACATCGGCCTCCAAATCGGCGTTCCTCACCGGACTCTCGGTCATTCTTGTTCCGGTTCTGCTGGCGCTGATCTGGCGCAGGCATGTGAACCGATACACTCTGATGGGCGTTGGCGCGGCGTTCGTTGGACTGTACCTTCTGACAGTTCCTCCGGCGCAAGGCGGTCTAATGTTCTCCAGCATCAATCGTGGAGACCTGCTCACACTCTTATGTGCAGTCGCCTTTGCCATACAGATCATTTTTGTTGGACGCAGCGCGCAGCGTTACCCGTTCGAACAACTGGTCACCCTAGAGATCGCATTCTGCGCGATGTGGATGTGGCTGAGCGTTCCGATCGCCGAGCGTGGTGCGCACATGCGCTTTACGCCTCCGGTTATCTGGTCGCTGCTCATTTGCGGATTGATCGGAACTGTTGTGGCGTTCATCGTTCAGGCGTGGGCGCAGCAGTTCACACCACCTACTCACACCGCCCTCATCTTCTCCCTTGAGCCAGTGTTCGCCGCCGGAACATCTTACGTTCTGCTTGGCGAACGACTTGGCGGCCGCGGACTCGTCGGCGGCGCCCTCATACTCGGCGGAGTTCTGCTCAGCGAGGTGCTGGGTACGGTCGTGCATCCCGAGGCAGAGCTTCGCGAAGAATTGCAGCTTGAGAATTGAAGATCGAAAATTGACGAGTTTTACGCGAGAGCTGAGCAGCGGACCCGAAGTCGCTTGGAGTCGCGTTGCAGCGGACTTCGGTCAGCGGTATGCTTTGCGCTTGTTAGAGGTTTCCACAGCGTTGGCAAGGCGGGCCAGTCATGACAATTGCCGGAAAGAGAATCTTGTTCAAGTGTGCAGTGCTCTTGCTGTTTTTGGCCGGACTACCGGGCGCTCAGGCGCAGGCGCGCGCGCAGACAGCACAGGACAAGACCGCCAGTTCCAAGTCGTATGAATTCGATGTCTCTGCGGCCAAGGAATGGACGGACACAAATCTGGTTGTGCGCGAAGGCGCGAAGCTGCGCTTTACCGCTACCGGCAAGATCACTTATCCGGTGGAGCAATCATTCGTGGGGAAGTCGCGAACCGGGGGTACGTTCGGCCCTGCGGGCCTTCCTCGCGGATGGGCTGACATGATCCACCAATACGCGGTGAGGGACGCAGGCCACGGCGCTCTCATTGGACGCGTCGGTTCGGCAGAATACGCGGTTCCATTCGTCATTGGCGAGAGCTTCGAGTACTCCGCGCCAGTTGCGGGGAAGCTGAGCCTGGGTCTCAACCAGAGTGAAGCGGACGCTTCCACGGCAACCGGAAGCTTTCATGTCCGAGTTGAAGTCCTGGAACAGGGTACAGCGGAAACTGCAACTGCGACTCCGGGTGGTCCGG
>Ga0335070_10007431_pt1 | contig 12850 bp, 10 predicted proteins | sample Lox_Sample_13_FD_206722 | JGI IMG/M metagenome (GOLD analysis project Ga0335070, IMG submission 206722) | Soil microbial communities from Loxahatchee National Wildlife Refuge, Florida, United States - Lox_Sample_1.3 | ecosystem: Environmental > Terrestrial > Soil > Wetlands | place: USA...
GGGACACGCCCAGCTCCTGCAGGAAGAGCATCATCCGGTAGTGGAGAAAGTGCATGGCAAAATCGTTCTTCTCGCCTGCCCAGCACCCATCCCAGTAGTAGCCGAGAGTCCGGGAAGCCAGCGCGAGCAGATAGCCGCGGTACCCTTTGTGCTCGCAGACCCCGAGCACCGCCTTGCCCGCACGGATCAGCGCGGCCCGGTCGCACGCATAGAGCGCGTAGTCGTGCTTGAGGGCCGCCCCGCTCGCCTCCCGAGTGTGAACGGCAGCTTCGAAGAAGCCGCGCAGGATCGGCTCGGGCAGCGCCTCTCCATGGTAGAAGCGGATCGCCGGCGCCTCGGCGAAGCCGCGCCGGACCTTGCGCCGCACCCGGTCGTGCGCTCGGTGAAGAATGTCCACGGCGTCGAGGCGAAGGTCCACGCTTCGCTCCCACAGGGCCAGGTTCACCCTGAAGCGCGCAAGGAGAAACGGCTCGAGGATGCTGTGCCCGTGGGCCTCGAGAAGCGGCCAGGGAATCCGGATCTCGACCAGCACGTTCGGGTCCTTCGCGACCTCCCGCAGCAGGCTCTCCACGAGGGGGCGCAGGAAACGGTTGGGGCGGACATCGGCCGGGAGCTTGTCCGCCATCACGACGCCCGCCTCGTACGGACCCGCCAGGTGTCGCCCGACGCGACTCGGCATCTCGAGCAGGGGCAGCACGTTGCCGTGCTCGTCGCCCAGCCGCAACACCGCGGAGGCCCGCCACTGCTTACGGACGAGCTCGAGCACGTCGGGATCGTGGAAGCAGTAGTCTTCCAGCATGTCACTTGAGGGCGACGTAGAAGGGCCACAGGTCGAACACGCGGTGCGCGAGAGGCCCGAGGCGCTCGAGGCGCGGACCGACCTTGCCCGGCCGCACGCTCACGGCGCTGAATCCGGCCGCGCGGAGCCGCCGCACTTCCGTCCACGGCAGACCGTAGTGGAGGACGAGGTCGCCCCCCAGCTGGCGCATCGTGAAATAGCCGGGTAGCAACCTGCCGTGCGCCAGGTTGCGGAAGAGATCGGCCCTCCGTGGCCGGGAGCGGAGCGAATTCAGGATCAGCCCCACCCAATTGTGGGCCGAATAGACCAGCACTCCGCCGGGTCGGAGCACGCGGCGGAATTCCCGGAGGGCCTGTGCCCGCTTCCCCTGCGGAACGATGCAGTCGATACCGTTGAACGAGAAGAAGACGCAGTCGAAGGACGCGTCCGCGAACCCCAGGTCGGTCGCACTCATCAGGCAGAAGTGGACCGACGGTGTCGCAGCGCTCCCCTCCGTCACCATTCGCGGCACAATATCGATGGCCGTCACCTGAAAGCCCATGGCGGCCAGCGGCCGAGACGTGCGCCCGTACCCGCAGCCGACGTCGAGGACGCGGCTACCCCATCGGGGGAAATTCGAGCGGACGATAGCCTGCTCGCGCGGGCTCAAGCCGAAGCGAAGATACTGATCGCGCTCGACATCGGAGGAAAACGTCCTCACGTTGAGGGCCTCCTCCGGCTCGAGGTAAGGCGTCCCCTCGGCCATCATGCGCCGACCTTCGCAGCTTTCGCAGGGGCACCCTCGCGTACGAGCTCTCGGGCCAGGTCCAGCAACCGTGCGCTACTTTCGCCATCGTCGAAGCCCAGAAAGCGCTCCACATAGGCGCGACGCGCATCCGCGGCGAAGGGAAAATCGTCCAGGGTCCAGCACCCGAGGCCTTCATAGGCGTCGCCGAGGGGCACGCCGTAGGCAACGCCCGGCCAGTTGTAGATCCAGCCAGGCTTGAGGTTGTGAACGAGCTCCGAGGCGAATGCGGGCCGGCCCATGGCAGCATCGCTGGGCGCCAGGCAGAGACTCGGCACACCAGCGTAGGCGGCCTCGAGCACCGTCGTGCTATACGCGTGAATGCACAGGGTGGCCACACTCAGGAGCTCGAGGATTGTCGGCGGGTAGTGTGACAGATCGTAGAAGGCACGATCCGCGAGCATCGACGCATAGCGCGGGATTGGGTCCTTGCGCCGCGATTTCATGACCAGGGCCGCGCCCGCCCGATCGCAGAAGCGGCGGACCGACTCGACGAGCCGCCGGTCGTTCAATCTCTGGCGCACATCGGCCCAGTGGTCCCAGCGGCCGGCGAGCAGGGTCCGCGCCGCCATCCCAAGCCGCGTGGACGGCCTGAAAACGCTGCGTAGCCAGAACGTCGGGGGGTTCGACTCGAGCGGGAAGGAAAGGTATAGGACGATGGGACGGTCCCGCGGCAGCCCGAGCCGTCGGCGGACTTCCTCCGGATCGATGCGGCGGAGCGCGTCCAGCTCGGGCATGCCGACCGGGCGCATCTTCGCGCGGATCTCCCTCGTGGCGTCGGCGTCCTGATAGCGTTCCTCAAGCCGCTCCCTCCAGCAGGCGCTGTAGCCTCCGACAGCATCGGCGTCTAAGAAACCTTGAGGCGTCGACTCGAACAGGATGTCCGCACCATACTGCAGCCACAGCCAGCGGGCCTCGCTCGCCAACCTAACGCCGCGGTACGGGGGATCCTGCGAGACGACGACGTCGGGCGGCTCCTCTCGGAATCTTGCGGCGAGGTCTTCGAATCCGCGGAAGGGGCGGACGCGAGGGGAGCCGGCGATCATGGTTGGCGTCTCATCGGGAAACTCCGAGCCCTTGGCGCCTCCCCGCGGTTGGCTCCAATCGTGCCAGCATTCGACACGCCATCCGCGTCGGAGAGCCTCTTCGACAGCCGGCCCGAGCAAGCGATAGTAGTTCTTTCGGAGGATGATGAAAGCGATCCGCATTACGAGCGCTTGAAGACCTCTCCGTACGGTCGGCCCTCGAGCAGCTCGGCCACGCGGCTATCGGCCAGAGCCTGGCCGACGACGCCGAGGGCCGCCTCGCACGCCTGCAGCGTCTCGTCCACGTCGGCATCCGAGTGCGAGAACGAGATGTTGAACCCCGCGAAGTGAAAGATGACGCCGCGCCGCCCCGTCTCCTGGAGGAAGAGGCTCATCAGCAAGCGGTTGGTCTCGTCCTTCGCGTGGCGGAAGACGATCTTCGGATGCACGGGGAAACCGATGCAATCGGCGGGCACCCCGGTGCGGGCGGCGGCCTGCCGGAAGCCCTCCTGGAGGCGACGCCCGGCGGCCCAGAGCCGCTCCACGACGGGCTGCCGCCCGTACTCCTCGATCGTGGCGCGGGCCGCCGCGAGCGCGAGCGTGTCGCCGCCGAAGGTCGAGGACACGAATACCTCCTCGAACTGGCGCGCGAGGTCGGCGCGCCCGACGACCGCCGCCAGGGGCAGCCCGTTCGCCATGCCCTTGCCGAAAGTCGCCAGGTCGGGCGTGACGCCGAAGTACTCCTGGGCACCGCCCTTCGCCCACCGGAAGCCCGTGACGATCTCGTCGAAGATCAGGAGCGCGCCGTGCGCGTGCGCCGCCTTCTTCACGCCATCGAGAAAGCCCGCGGCCGGCGCGTCGATGAGCGTGGCCTCCATGATGACCGCCGCCACCTGGCCGTAGTGCTCGTCCAGCGCCCGCTCGAGGGAGGCCAGGTCGTTGTAGTCGAAGGGCACGACGAAGCGCGCGAAGTCCTTCGGCACCCCCTTGGACCGGGGCGTCGTGATCGCGTACCAGTCCGTCCATCCGTGATAGCCGCAGAAGAGCACCATCTCGCGGCCGGTGTGCGCCCGCGCCACCCGGATCGCCGCCGAGTTAGCCTCGGACCCCGTCTTGAGGAATCGGGCCCATTCGGCGCACGGGATAAGCTCGATCAGCCGCTCGGCCACCTCCACCTCGAGCGGATGGGGCAGCGAGAAGATGCTGCCCTCGCGGAGCTGGCGGGCCACCGCCTCCGTGACGGCGGGATACGCGTAGCCCAGCGTGATCGAGGCCAGGCCGAGGATGTAGTCGATGTACTCGCTGCCGTCCACGTCCCACACGCGGCAGCCACTTCCCCGCTGGAGGAAAGCGGGGTAGGCGCCCTCGACGAACATGTCGGCGCCCTTCGAGAGCGTTTGCGACGCGCCGGGGACGGAGCGTCGCGCGCGGGCCAGAAGGGCCTTCGACTGGTCGAACTTCCGCGGAGTGGTCATGACGTGGTCCTCTTCGGGTACGTGACGGCCTGACGCTCCGCCGCCAGCGATCGCTCGTAGCCTTCGTTCCGTCGAATGCCTGCGTTCAGGTCGCGCAGCCCGGGATGCTTCGCGAGGGCCTTCAGCACCTCCGGCATCCCCGCGCGCGGCGCGGAGGGTCCCAGCGCCGCCCACACAGCGCGCACGAACGCGAGATCGCTCTCGGCGTCCACGGTCCAGCGGTGGAACGAGAGATCCTCGTCGTGGGCCACGTTGGCGGCGCGAAAGCGCTCCGGGCGGCCCCACACGTAGGGCGTCACGTGCTCGCGGTCGGAGGGCCGCTGCGTCTCGCGCGCCGCCGTTTCCAGAGCCGCGACGGAGACGACCTCCGTGTCGAGGCCATCGGGATACGTGGGGGGATGCACGTTGCTCACGTAGTCCACGGCCGGCCGGCGCTGCAGATACTCGGCGAGGACGCGTCCGGAGACCTCCGGGTCAAGGAGCGGACAGTCGGCCGTGACGCGCACGACGGCATCGGCCTTTGTCTCGCGGGCGGCCAGGCAGAAGCGGTCGAGCACGTCCGCCTCGTGGCCACGAATGCAGGCGGCGCCGGCCTGCTTCGCGAAGGCGACCAGCGCGTCATCCGTGGGGCTCACCGTAGTGGCGATCACGAGGCCGGCGATACCGGGAATCGCGCGCGCCCGCTCGACGACGTGGGCGAGCATGGGCCGGCCGCCGATCTCGGCGAGGGCCTTGCCCGGCAGTCGCGTCGAGCCGAGCCGGGCCTGGATCACCACGATCACGCGCTCGGCCATCAGAGACTCACCCAGCGCCGCTCGGCGGCGGCGATCTTCGCGGCCTCCACCATGCGAAGCGAGCGGAGCGCCTCCCAGCCGTCCACGATGGGGTCTTCGGCCCCCTCGAGGCAGCGCACGAAGTGCCGCATCTCCTCGACGTACATGACATCGTTGGGCGGGTCGTGGGCGCCATCGTGCAGCTCGACCTGGTCGGGAGCGGGTCCGAGCACGCGCACGACCCGGGACGCGAAATCCCAGGTGATCACCCCCTCCGCGCCCACGATCTCGAGGTCGCGGCGGTAGGCGCGGCGCAGGTAGTCCAGATGGACCTGGGCAATCGCGCCGGAGACGAAGCGCACGGTCAGCTCGGCCAGGTCCTCGGTGTCGCCGGCCAGCGCGCTCAGGTGGGCCGCGGCGCAGGAGAGCTCGGCGGGCTCCCCGAAGAGCCAGCCCAGGTAGTCGAGCTCGTGGATCACATCGAGCAGCACGCCGCCGCCCTGCGCGGCGCTGACGGCGTAGTTGTCCTGGTAGTCGCGGCCCGGGCGCCAGGCGGGGAGGAAGTACCCGAAGCTGGCGTGCGCCGAGTAGACGCGCCCGATACGGTTCGCGTCGAGAAGGTTCTTCACGCGGCGAAGGCTCGGCAGGAATCGCAGGTTGAAGCCCGCGGCGAAGATCCGGCCGGTACGCTTGGCCGCATCGAGCACTACCGGCACCTCGTCAGCGGCACGGGCCACGGGCTTTTCCACGAACACGTGCGAACCCGCGTCGATGGCCTGCTTCGCCAGGGCCATGTGGCTCGCGGGCGGCGTGCACACGAGCACGGCGTCCGGACGCTCTGCCAGCCCGGCCTCCATTCCCGTGGCGGCCACGAAACCCGGCACGGTCCCGCGCGTTTCGTCGAGCCGGCGCGCGCTCGCGTCCCAGCCCGAGACCTCGTGGCCCAGGGCGAGGAGATTCCGCGCGTGGCGCGTGCCGATCGAGCCCGTGCCGGCGACGAGGAAGCGCATTCAGCTCGTCCCGCCTGCCGTCATCGCCGGTAGTGCCCGAGGACCTTGACGAGCGCCGTGACGACGTCGTCCACGTCGGCGTCGGTCATCGCGGGATAGAGCGGCAGCGTCACGAGGCGCTCGTAGGCGGCCTCGGCCCGCGGGCAGAGTCCCCGGCGATAGCCGAGCTTTTCGTAGTACGGGTGCCAGTAGGTCGGCACGTAGTGCACGGTGGCGCCAATGCCCTCCGCCCTGAGCGCCGCCAGGATCGTGTCGCGGCCGGCGGTGAGCTGGTCGAGCGCGAGCAGGACGGGAAAGATGTGCCACGCGTGCCGGCCCGACGGGAGAACCGTCGGGATCTTCACCATCTCCAGCCGGCCGAGGGCGGCCAGATAGCGTTCGGCCACGCGCGTCCGGCGCTTGAGGAGCGCTTCGAGCCGGGCCAGCTGCGAGAGCCCGAGCGCGCACTGGAGGTCGGTCAGGCGGTAGTTGTAACCGAGGTCGACCATGGGCGAGTAGGTCGCTCCCCGCGCGGATCGCTCGCGGAAATCGGTCTCGAGCCCGTGGTTCCGGAAGCGGCGCAGGCGGGCCGCGAGGCGGTCGTCGCTCGTCGAGATCATCCCGCCCTCGCCAGTGGTGATGAGCTTGGCGGGATGGAAGCTGAACGTCGTGAGATCGGCGATGGCCCCGATGGAGCGGCCCTGGTAGCTGGCGCCGAGCGCGTGCGCGGCGTCCTCGACCGTGACGAGGCCCCGGGCCTGTGCCGTCGCGCCGAGCGCATCGAGATCGCACGGCTGTCCGGCGAAGTCCACGGGCAGGATGGCGCGCGTCCTCGGGGTGATGCGGGCCTCGACCTCCGTCGGATCCACGTTGAGGGTGTCGGGCCGCACGTCCGCGAACACCGGGGTGCCCCCCTGGTAGAGCACGGCGTTCGCGGAGGCCGCGAAGGTGAGCGGCGTGGTGACGACCTCGTCGCCGGATCCTATGCCCGCGGCGAAGATGGCAGCGTGGAGCGCGGCCGTCCCAGAGTTCACGGCGACGGCGTGCCGTGCGTCGACGGCGGCGGCCACGGCCCGCTCGAACGCCTCCACGCGAGGACCGGTGGTCAGCCAGTCCGAGCGGAGCGCCAGCATGACCGCCTGGACGTCGTCTTCCTCGATGGTCTGGCGGGCATAGGGCAACAGCGTCTTCCGGACCGGCGGGCCGCCGTGAAGAGCCAGCGCCTCAGGCATCCGCCATCCCGAGCATGCCGAGCAGGTCGCGCTTCGTGAACCAGACGGTGTTCGTGTCGCTCGAGTAGCGGAACCCGGCGGCGAGGCCCTTCCAGCCGTCGCGGCGCGAGAACGACCACGACGGAAAGAGCGGCTCGAGCACGAACATGTCGTCGTACTCCACGGCCTGACGGCTCTCGTCCTCCGAGATCAGGGTCTCGTGGAGCTTCTCGCCCGGCCGGATGCCGATGATCTCGACCGCGCAGCCCGGGGCGATCGCCTCCACGAGCTCCATCATCCGCATGCTGGGAATCTTCGGAACGAAGATCTCCCCGCCCTGGGCGAGGCCGGCGCAGCGGATCGCGAACTCCACGCCCTGCTCGAGCCGGATCCAGAAGCGCGTCATGCTGCGATCGGTGACCGTGACCTTGCCGCTCTCGCGCTGGGCGCGGAAGAGGGGAATGACGCTGCCGCGGCTGCCGATGACGTTGCCGTAGCGCACCACCGCGCACGAGGTGCCGCGCGGGTGCCCGTAGACGTTGGCCTGCACCACCAGCTTCTCGGCGCAAAGCTTGGTGGCGCCGTAGAGGTTGATCGGGTTGACCGCCTTGTCGGTGCTGATGGCGATGACCCGCTGGACGCCCTGATCGATGGCGGCGTCGATGACGTTCTTCGTCCCGTTGATGTTGGTCTGGATCGCCTCGAACGGATTGTACTCGCAGGCCGGGATCTGCTTGAGGGCCGCCGCGTGGACGACCACGTCCACCCCGTGCAGGGCCCGCTCGAGACGGTCCCGGTCCCGCACGTCGCCGATGAAGAAGCGGAGCTTCGGGTGGTCGCCAAAGCGCGCCCGCATCTCGGACTGCTTGAGCTCGTCCCGGCTGAAGACAACGAGCCGCTTCGGGTCGTACTGCTGCAGCATGACCTCCACGAACTTGTTCCCGAAGGAGCCCGTGCCGCCGGTCACCAGCACCGAGGCCTCATGCCAGTTCAGCATCGCGTCCATGCGTCTCCCGCGCGGTCACTGGCCGACCGGCCGGAGCACGGTCAGCAGGTAGAGGTAGAACTTTCCTATCCACCGGTGCATGTAGCGCGCATCGCGGAACACCACCTTGAAGAACTCCTCCATGAGCGCGGGCTCGATCAGACGCCCGCCCGTGCGCGCCAGGTCCGCCCGCAAGCTGTCGATGTACGTCCTCTCGCTGATGCGACGAGCCGGTGCGCCGCCGCCCAGGCGCGCGAGCAGGCCGGGCAGCCCCCGGCGGGGGGGCCGATTCACGTGCTGGATGAACGCGGCGAACTCGCGCGCGTGCTCGGCCAGAGCCGTCGGGTCCATGTACGTGGTGCGGAACCGGACCGTGCGCCCGTCGTATTCGTGCACGCCTTTGAGCTCCAGCACCGGCGCATCGGCCGCGCCGTGCACCCAGTCCACGATCATGATGCCGCCCGGCCGCAGGAGTCGCCGCGCCCCGGCCAGGAACGTCCGCGGATCCTCCACCATGTACGATGCGCGCGTCATCATGAGGACGTCACAGGCCTCGGCCGGTAGCGCGCCGAGCGCATTGAAGTCCGCGCGCATCACCTCCGGCCCGACGGCGAAGCGATCGAGAAACCGGATCGTCGCGCGCGGCCCCAGAGCGCGCCCCACGAAGTCGGTGGCCGGATTCGACGCGGCACCGGCCAGGACCCAGAACACGGGCCGGTCGGTGTGGTGCCGGATGCCGTCGAGGAGGCGCGAGCCCTCCTCGAAGCGCGCGAGGCTTCCCCGCAGCCACTCGAAGTAGTGGTGGTTAGAGACGCCCAAGGGTCTCCGCCTCCGCGAACTGGAGCCGGTACAGCCGCGCGTAGGTCTCGTTGGCGGCGAGGAGCTCGGCATGGCGCCCCACCGCCTCGATGCCGCCGCGTCCCAGGACGACGATCTTGTCGGCATGCAGCACGGTCGACAGCCGATGCGCGATGACGATGGACGTGGCGCCCTGGATGACGCGATCGATCGCCTGCTGCACGAGCCGCTCCGATTCGCTGTCGAGCGAGCTGGTCGCCTCGTCGAGCACCAGGATGGGCGGGTGGCCCACGATGGCACGCGCGATCGCGATGCGCTGCCGCTGGCCGCCCGAGAGGCGGATGCCGCGATCGCCCACCACGGTGTCGTAGCCGTCCGGGAACTCCGTCACGAAGTCGTGGGCATTGGCGATGCGCGCGGCCTGGACGATCTGCGCGTCCGAGATGCCGTTGCGCCCGTACGCGATGTTCTCCCGGATCGTGGCGTTGAAGAGCAGCGCTTCCTGCGAGACCACGCCGAAGAGCCGGCGGTAGCTCTCCTGCTTCAAGCTCCGGAGGTCGCGCCCATCCACGGTGATGGCGCCCGCGACCGGATCGTAGAGCCGCAGGACGAGGTCGACGAGGGTGGACTTGCCCACGCCGCTCGGGCCGACGAGCGCGACCACCTCGCCCCTGACGATCTCGAGGCTGACCCCCTCCAGCACGGGGTCTCCGCCGTAGTTGAAACCCACGTCGCTGATCACGATGCGGTCCTGGAAGGCTTCGATGGTCTCGGAGCCGTCCGCGACATCCGGCGCCAGGTCGAGGAGCTGGGCGACCCGGCTCGAGGCGGCCAGCGTCGTCTGGATCTGCGTGTACGCGCCGGCCAGCAGGCCGATCTGGATCATCACGGACCGGCCGACATAGAGGAACAGGAAGAAGGCCGGCGCCGTGAGCCGTCCGGCCAGGAGCTCCCACGCCGCCAGCAACAGGATCGTGGCCTCGACGACGTAGTTCACGACCGTACGGGCGGGCTCCTCGACGTGCTTGTAGATGCCGAACTTGACGTTGACGCGCACCACGTCGCGGATCGCGCGATGGACGCGGGCGAGCTCGAAGACCTCCGCCCCGAACGACTTCACCACGCGGATGCTGAGGATGGACTCCTGCAGGCGGGCGGCCAGGGCGGCAAAGGCCGAGAACTGGTCCGTGGCCAGGCGGCGGATGGGGCCGCGCATCAGGCGGACCGCGCCGAAATGCAGGAGGGCGGCGCCCAGCGCCGCCACGATCAGCTTCGGGCTCGTGCGCACCATCAACCAGCCGAAGAAGGCGATGAGCACGGGCGTCGTGAGCACGGTGCCCACGATCGTCTCGAGCCCGTCGGTGGCGGAGCGCGTGTCCGTCTCGAGGCGGGACACCAGCTCGCCCGTGCGATGGGCGGTGAAGAACCGCATGGAGAGCCCCAGGAGGTGGCGAAAGAGATCGAGCTGAAGCGCGGCCGCCGCGCGCACGCGGATCCAGAGCGCCAGCAGGAAGTTGCCGAAGTCGAGCCAGCCCTTGAGGAAGCCCGCAGCCACGTACGCCGCGCAGAGCCAGAGGATGGCGCGGAAGCGGTCCTCGACGGCGTGCACGCCGATCCAGTGGAAGAAGGTCGCGCCGAGATTGCTCAGGCTGAGCGTTCCGCTCCCGGCCGCGGCGGCCGGCGCGGGCGTGCCGAGAGCCAGATCGAGGATCGGCGCGAGCAGGACCGGGAACAGCGCGGCGAGCGCGGTGGCGAGATAGCTCGTGGCGAGGAGGAGCAGGACGGCGAGCCAGTGCGGCGCCACATACGTGCGGAGCAGCCACAGGAAGCGCCGGAGGTCCTCGACGCGGCGGCTCACGAGCCTGCGGCCTCGCCAGTGACACTGGCCGGGGGCCGGCGGAGCGTCAGCAGCTTCTGCGCCGGGAGCCCCAGGGCCGTCAGCTCGGCCACGTGCGGCTCGGGAAGGTCGAACGTCGCCACCACGATCCCGTCCACGTCCTCCTTGGCCAGCTCGGCCAGCGGCCGCACCGGGAAGCCCAGGAAGCTCCCGCCCGACTCCCGCGCGAAGACGCCCACCGGCTCGAGGCCGAATTCCCTGAGCGCGAGATAGGCGAGCTCGGCCGCCTCGCCCGTGCCGCAGAGCGCGATGCGCTTCATGCCCACCTCGGGCAGGAGCGCCAGGGACTCGCGCAGGGTCTGGCGCGCGCGCCGGTAGAGCGAGAGCGAATAGGCCATGTGCTCGTAGGTGAGCCGCGTCTTCTCTGCGATGCCGGTTGGCGTCACGAGGTACCTGAGACGCTTCCGGGCCGCCGGCTTCCGGGGGAACTGCACGACCTTGATGAAGCCCTTGCGGGCGAGCCGCTTCAGATAGAGGTTGGTCAAGCCGAGGGCCACGCCGAGCCTCTGCGCGAGGTCCCGCTGCGTCAATGGGTGACCCTCGCCGATGGCGGTCAGGATTTGCAGGTCGCGCTCGGCATGTCGCTCCATGAAACTTGTTCAAGAGTTGAACACATGGTCTCCCTCAACACAAGGAAATTCCTGAGATCGACCGGCGGCCACGGTCACGATGGCCAAGCTGACAACAACTTGAATTCACTGGTAATTCCTGGACACCACGCGAGTCAGCCCCTCCTCCCCCCTCTCTCCGCGGGCGATTCAACCGGTGCTGAGCCACCGTCCCTGGCTCACGCTGAGCCTGCTGTTCGTGCTGCTGGCCGCGGTCACGACGACATGGGTGCTGCTCGATCGGCGCCCGCCGGAATGGGACCACGCGAATCATCTCGAGCGGGCCGTCGGGTGCTACCGCATCCTCTCCGAGCCGGGCCGGGACCGCCTGCGCGAGATCCTCGCCGTCTCGTCTTTCTATCCGCCCATCGTCCCGTGCGCCGCGGGGCTCCTCTACTTCGCGTTCCCGATCGCGCCGCTCACCGCGCAGGCCGTCATGCTGGGCTTCCTGGCCGTGGGACTGGCCGCAACCTTCGCGCTGGGACGGCACCTGTACGACGTGGAAACCGGGCTGCTTGCCGCGCTCTTCGTCGGCACGGCGCCGTTCGTCGTCTTCTCGCTGACGAACTTCCAGCTGGACCTGCCGTTGGCGGCCATGGTCGCCCTCGCCCTGTACCTGCTCGTTCGCGCAGAGGGCTTCTCGCGTCCTGGCTGGTGCGTGGCCCTGGGCGTCGCGCTCGGGCTCGGCATGATCACCAAGCCGCCGTTTGCCGGCTACGTTCTCCCCGTGCTCGCCTGGGCGCTCTGGCAGGCCCTCCGGGCTGGCGACAGGCGGCGTCGGCTCGGTTGGATGGCGATCTCGCTCGTCATCGCCGCCGCGCTCGCGCTGCCGTGGTACGGCCCGCGGGTCCTCGGCCTGCCCACCCAGATCGCCCACCGCTCGTTCAAGTTCGCCGCCCAGGAAGGGCAGGCGGAGTACCTGTCCGCCGAGTCGCTCCTGTACTACCCGCTGGTCCTGCCCTCCCAGCTTGGACCGCTGGCCACCGTCCTCTTTCTCTGGGGCCTGCTGGCCGCGCGCCGATTCCGCGACACGCGCGCCTTCCTGTGGCTGGCCGGCATCGCGCCCTTCGTCCTCTTCTCGCTCATTCAGAACCGCAATCTGCGCTACACGCTGCCGGCTCTCCCGGCGGCCGCGCTCGTAGCCGCCATTGGCGCGAGGAGCCTACCGCCGGCGTGGCGTCGGGGAGGCGTCTGGGCCTGCCTGATCGTGGGGCTCCTGCAGGTGTCGATGGCGGCGTTCGCGCTGCCGCCGCCGCCTCGCGTGCCGGGGATGCCTCTTCCGATCGTGTTCTACCAGCCTCCGAGCGGCGCCGACTGGCGTCACGACGCGGTGCTGTCCGATCTCTCACGCGCGAGCGGAGGCCGGCCGGCCACCGTCGCGGTGGTGCCGAACTACAACTTCTTCTCGGTCTCGAACTTCCGCTACGACGCCGCCCGCCTGGGCCTGCCGTTCACGATGACGCGATCGTGGAGCGGGCCGCCGCTGGGCGTGGACTTCGTGATTGC
>Ga0335070_10007432_pt1 | contig 12850 bp, 12 predicted proteins | sample Lox_Sample_13_FD_206722 | JGI IMG/M metagenome (GOLD analysis project Ga0335070, IMG submission 206722) | Soil microbial communities from Loxahatchee National Wildlife Refuge, Florida, United States - Lox_Sample_1.3 | ecosystem: Environmental > Terrestrial > Soil > Wetlands | place: USA...
GCTCCATCGGCGCTGCGGCTGACGCGTCAACGAACAGGCCGTTGACGAGATTGCTAAATTCGTAACCGGTGGTGCCGTCGATTGGCCATTGCTTTCGAAGGCGCTCTTTGCCGGTGAGGATCTTTTCGGCGACGAGATAGGCCTCGCGATTTTGCGGTTCTAGTTCCTGTCGCAAGCGATCGCGCAACTGCTCGAAATATCGTGCCGGATCGTAGAGCCCATCGGGGTGATCGACTCGCAGGCCATCGAGCTTTCCTTGCGTCACCAGATCCAGAATCAACTTGTGAGTTGCGTTGAAAACCGCTTCGTTCTCGGTGCGCAATGCCGCTAAATCATTGATATCGAAAAAGCGCCGGTAATTGATGTCGTCAGCGGCGACACGCCACTGGGCAAAGCGATACGGTTGCGCCTTAATGAGTTCGTGCAGCGCGTCGAAGCTGCGGGGATCATCCGGATTGCCGTTGATTTTCGAGACATTTGCGGCGATGAACTCTCTGATTTCCGGAGAGCGCGCGCATAGTGCAGCCAGCCGGCGCTTCTGCACTTCTTTCTCGCGATTGCGCTCGGCTTTCTGCTCGGGGGTGGCACCACGCCGCTCAGGCAGGTGGTTAAAGGCAGTGATGATACTTTGAAGTTCCAGTACGTCTTGGTGAGTGGGGCCAAGCCTTTCCTGCAGCCCGTCGATTTCGAATCCGAGAATGCGAGGGTACTCTCTGGGAGCGATCGGAAAACGATGCTGGTAATAGAAGATGCTGAATTCGCCGTGATCGGCATCGAACGTGAGTTTGAGTTCGCCCTTCTCTAATACGTTTCCGTATTGCTCGCCTAGAACGGGGATCAGGACCTTGCCCTGGAGCTCGTCTTTGATCGGATCCCAATCGATGTCGAAGAAGTCGGCGTAATCGGAGGCCTCGCCGTTTTCGAGGACATCGAGCCACCACGCGTTGTCGCTTCCCATGACTCCCATGTGATTGGGAACGATGTCGAGGATCTGGCGCATGCCGTGCCGATGCAACTCGGCAACGAATTGGTCGTATTCCTCGGGTGAGCCAATTTCGGGATTGAGGGAATTGTGGTCGATGATGTCGTACCCATGCATGCTGCCGGGTCGGGCGCGCAGGTATGGTGAGGCGTAGAAGTGACTGATCCCGAGCGCAGTCAGATACGGAATGATGGCGGTGGCGTCACGGAAGGTGAAATGCGGATTCAACTGCAGGCGGTACGTCGCAGTTGGAATTTCATCGGTCCGCTTCATGGACAAGCAGTTTTCTTTCTTACAGCAATAGGGAAAACGACACCAGCTTCACGCTAACTGGCGAGCCCAGCTCGCTCCATACAGGGATTCGCCGAATAGTTCGGGGAGAAATACTGATGGAATTGAACTGATTGAGTGATTTGGCGATTGGGCGATTGAGTCATTGGAGTTCCAGGACTACGTGCGACTCGCCCAGATTACCGACCATGGCGGAAGAGATCCTTCACGAAAGTTTGCGGCTGCTTGTGGGCTGGTGGTGTAGAACGGTGTACCTGGATTTTGGAGCGAGATCGTGAGGGGCTCGTCGCCAAGATTGGCGTGGAGTTCCAGAGTCGTTCCGTCCTTAAGAATCCAATCGACTGAGAGCCAGCGCTTCGCTCCGCGGGATGTATCGCATCGTGTGACGGCGGTGCCTGCGAGGTGAGGGACCACTTTGCTTTGGCGCACAGCGAGGAGTTCGCGGTAGAGCTGCAGCCACTCGGTATGTACTCGGCCTTGAAGCGATTGCCAATCGAGCTTCGATTTCAGAAATGTGCTCTCGGCATTGGGATCGGGGATGCGCTCGCGGACATCGGGCGAACTGAATTTTGAAAAGCGCGCGAATTCGTCTCTTCTGCCGTTTGTTACCGCGGCGGCAAGATCGCCGGCAAAATCGCAGAAGAAAAGAAACGGCGTTGAGGCTCCGAATTCTTCGCCCATGAACAGCAGCGGCGGCTGGGGTGCGAGAAGAAGAATTTCGATCACCGCTTTGAGGGCTTCGGGCCGCGCGAGTTCTGTGATTCTTTCGCCGAACGCGCGATTGCCAATCTGGTCATGATTCTGCAAGAAGGAAACGAAAGCAGCGGGAGGAAGCTGCGCGCTGGGCTCACCGCGTCTTGCGTCGTGGTATGCGGAATAGTCTCCCTGATAGGCAAAACCCTCCGTCAGGCAGCGGCAGAGGTGTGGCATGGGTTCGGGGCCATAGTCGGAGTAGTACCCGTCGGATTCGCCGGTCAATAGCACATGCAGGGCGTGATGGATGTCATCATTCCATTGGGCATCGTAGAGACGAATGGCACCAGTCGGATCACGGGCCAAATAGCGCGCCATGTTATCGGCGTTCTCGACGATGAGGTGCACGAGGCGCTCGGCTGCGAAACGTTGGCGCACGTTTTGAGCGAGTTCCGTGAGGATATCCGGTTGAGAGTCGTCAACGATGGCGTGAACGGCATCGAAGCGCAGGCCATCGAGGTGATATTCCTCCAGCCAGTAAAGAGCGTTGTGAATGAAGAAGTCGCGGACAACACGGCTCTGGGGCCCGTCAAAGTTGATGGCGTCACCCCATGGCGTGTGGTGGCGATCGGTAAAGAATTGCGGGGCGTAGCGGTGGAGATAATTGCCCTCGGGGCCGAAGTGGTTGTATACAACGTCGAGAAAGACCATTAAGCCTTTGGAGTGAGCGGCGGTGACGAGTTCTTTCAGATCCTCAGGGCGGCCATAAGAACTGTCGGGAGCAAAGGGTAAAACGCCGTCGTAGCCCCAGTTTCGGGCTCCGGCAAAGTCGGAAAGCGGCATCAGTTCGATGGCAGTGACGCCAAGGTCGCGCAGGTAATCGAGCTTGCCTCGGACAGCGCTGAAAGTTCCTTCCGGCGTGAAGGCTCCGACATGCAGTTCGTAGATGACGGCTTCTTCCCAGGTGCGGCCTCGCCAGTTTTCATCCTCCCAGGAGAAAGAACCGGGATCGATAACCTCGCTTGGACCGTTCACATTATCGGGCTGGAATCTGGAGGCGGGATCGGGGACCTCCGTGTCGTGGTCGATCTCAAAACGGTATAGAGATCCAGCTTTCGCTTCGGGTGCGATGCGTTCAAACCAGCCATTTTCCAGCGGAAGCAATGGGTATGAGCCCGAGTGTCCGTTCTCAAGGCACAAATTGACCGTTGTAGCGTTCGGGGCCCAGAGGCGAAAACGGACGCTGCCGTCGGAGAGGACTTCCGCTCCAAAGGGCATGACGTGCTTACTGAACATTTCGGCGATCCTGGCGAATCTGATCGCGCTGACGTTCGACTAGGAGCGCCAGAGAGCGAGGCTGAAGCGGATAAGTAGTCATTCCGTCGTAGGTGGTTCCGGGGCTACGGGAGCAGTTGCAGTATGTATCGATCAGCGTAAACCAGGTCATCTCCGACAGTATTGAGGGCAAGCAGAATGGAACTTCTTCGTGGTGCGCGTTGAGCAAGAGAAAGAAATTCTCGTCGGTGATGAGTTGGCCGCGCTCGTCGATTTCATCGACTGCCGAGCCAGATAGGAAGACGCCGAGTGTACGGGCGTGCTCCTGATTCCACTCGTCATCGGTCATCTCGTTGCCATCGGGCCGGAGCCATAGGATGTCTTTGACGCCGGCGCCCTTGATGGCACGGCCCTGGAAGAAATTGCGGCGGCGAAAGACCGGGTGGTTTTGGCGCAGAGCGATAAGCCGTCGGACGAATGTGGTGAGTTCTTTTTCGGTGCCGAGTTGATCCCAGTTGATCCAGCTGATTTCGTTGTCCTGACAATAGGCGTTGTTGTTTCCCAGCTGTGTGCGCCCTAGTGCGTCGCCATGCAAGAGCATCGGAACGCCCTGCGATAGCAACAAAGTAGCGAGGAAGTTCCGCTTTTGACGGGCGCGGAGGGCGTTAATCTCAGGGTCATCAGTTGGGCCTTCGACGCCACAGTTCCAGCTCCGGTTATTGTCGGTGCCGTCGCGATTGTCTTCGCCGTTGGCTTCGTTGTGCTTGTGGTTGTAGCTGACAAGGTCTTGCAACGTGAATCCGTCGTGAGCGGTAACGAAATTGATGCTGGCGTAGGGACGGCGTCCGCTGCGGGCATAGAGATCGCTGGAGCCGGTGATGCGATAAGCGAGTTCTCCGATCTGACCACCATCACCTTTCCAATACGAGCGGACGGCATCGCGGTAGCGATCGTTCCACTCCGCCCAGCCGATGGGGAACTTGCCGACCTGGTAACCGCCTTCGCCAAGATCCCACGGCTCAGCGATGAGCTTCACCTGGGACAGGACTGGGTCCTGGTGGATGATGTCGAGAAACGCTCCAAGCTTGTCGACTTCGTGCAGCTCGCGGGCGAGGGTCGCGGCGAGATCAAAGCGGAAACCGTCGACATGCATTTCGAGCACCCAATAGCGAAGGCTGTCCATGATGAGCTGCAGCACGCGAGGATGGCGCATGTTCAGGGTGTTGCCGGTACCGGTGTAATCCATGTAGTAGCGAGGATTGTCATGCAGGGTACGGTAATAGACGGAGTTGTCGATTCCCCGGAAAGATAGTGTGGGCCCAAGCTGATTGCCCTCGGCGGTATGGTTGTAGACGACATCGAGAATGACTTCGATGCCGGCCGAGTGCAGTGTCTTCACCATGGTCTTGAATTCGTTAATGGACCCCGTAGCCGAGTAACGGGACATTGGGGCGAAGAAGCCGATGGAGTTGTATCCCCAGTAATTGCGAAGTCCCCTTTCGACGAGTTGGCGGTCATCGACGAAGTAATGCACGGGCATGAGTTCGACCGCAGTGACGCCGAGCTTGAGAAGGTAGTCAATGATGGGCGCGGTAGCTAATCCGGCATAGGTGCCGCGGAGGTGAGGCGGCACTTTGGGATGCTGAATAGTGAATCCGCGCACGTGCAATTCATATATGACGCTCCGGTGCCACGGGGTTCGAGGCGGACGATCGATTCCCCAGGTGAACGCGGCATCGACGACCATCGCTTTGAGCATTCCGGGAGCACTGTCGCGGCGATCCATGGAGAGGTCGGCATTCTTGCTGCCGATGCGGTATCCGAAATGGGAGTCGCTCCATTTGATATCGCCGACGATCTGTTTGGCATACGCGTCGAGCAAGAGCTTATGCGGATTGAAGCGATGGCCCTTGTTGGGATCATAGGGGCCGTAGACGCGGTAACCGTAGATGAGGCCGGGGCGAGCTTCGGGCAAGTAACAGTGCCAGACTTGATCCGTTTGCTCCTTGATGCGGACGCGATGGAGTTCGCGGCGGCCGGCCTGATCGAAGAGACAGAGTTCGACAGCCTCAGCGTGCTCGGAAAAGAGGGCGAAGTTGACGCCTTCGCCGTCCCATGTGGCGCCTAGGGGGTAAGGTTTACCCGGCCACACGATGGGTTCAGACTGGATAACCATTGTTCCTCTGACATGGAGAAGGCCACGTTGCCGTTCGTCCTATGACTTGAAGTCCGGAGCGGGGAGCCGCACCTTGCCAAGCCAAGAAACGGTCAAGTTGAAGATGAATTGTCTGCAACTAAAGTTGCTTGGGCAAGAGAAATATCAGATGCGGGGAACTCGATATGCTATCCATCGCCGAGCCAGGCACCGAGTGCTTGCAGCGGTTCAATGTGGTCGCACGTGATTTTGACGGCTCCGAGAATCGGGATGGCGAGGATGAGTCCCGGCGCGCCCCATACCCAGGCCCAGAACAGGAGAGACAAGCTGACTGCCAAAGCATTGAGTTGGAGACGGGCTCCGATCACTCGGGGATAGACGAGATTCATCGTAATCAGGTGCAGAGCGACAACGGAGACTATGATGGCGATAATTCCGCCTTCGTGCAATGTGCCCAGACCGCCTGCGAGTGGAGGCAGGAGAGCCAGGAACAGTCCGAGGTAGGGGATCAGAGAGACGAAACCGCTGATGAGGGCTATGAAATAGAAATACTGAACGCCGACGAACCAGAATACGAAGGCGAGAAGCAAGGTGCTGACCAAGCCCACAACGACGTTCGCGAGGATGTAGGCGCGCACCATGCTGGAGATGCTTCCTACTGTGCGATGAGCCTCGAGACGATGCTCCCTCTCAAAGAAGCGAACCGTGCTCACATAGACATGGTCCTTGGATGCCAGCATGAAGTAGACGAGAAATGGGACGAAACCGATGGCCATCAGGAGGTCGAGGATCGTGCCGCCGTTCTCGGAGATCATTTGTGTGACGCCTTGCGGCTGTTCGATACGGACCGGAATGGGGTTCTCCTGCCCTTTTGGAGGTTCAACAACGGAGGTGGCCTGGTGGGCCAACTTATCGGCTCTCGCGCGGACTTTGCCGATGGTTTTGCGAAGTGTGGCCGAGTAGCGCGGCAACTCGTTGGCAAAATCAACGGCGCGGTTGTAAGAGAAGTACAAGAGTCCAAGAGTAACGCAACACGCCAGGATGATTACGACTGTCGCAGCCACCCAACGCGGAAGTTTCCACCTGACCAGCACGGCGACTGGAGGCTCGAGCACATAGGCCAGGAGAATGGAAACCAGAATTGTGATCCATACAAGCTTCAACAGATATAGCAGTCCTATCGTGGCGATCAGGGCGACTACGACCTGAGCGACGGTTCCGACTTTGATCGACGCGTGTAGAGTCTCGACCTGTTCGGTCGCCTGCTCGACGATCTCAGCAGGAACTGGGGGTTGTTGCGAGTCCGCACTTCCCTGCTGGTCGGTTTCGGGATGTTTAGAGATATCGGCTTTCACGCGATTGGCCTTTCGATTTTCGCTGAGTCTCCCCAGCCTGATCCATACAAGGCTTCCGTTACTTTGCGCGGGCCCGTCCCTGAAGAGGCAGAAAAGGATACTTCAGGCGGCATCCGAGCTTTGGTGAGCTGCGTTCCGCTTGCGATCTTCTTGAATTGGCGGCGCAGGTCGACGCACCTTGGGCCGATGTCATCCAAGCTTTATGACGCTTGATATCGAACAATTGGATAAGCCGATTCGCAAAGTGCGGAAGATCCTCTATAAGATGCCGACGGAGCCGAGTCCGGATCAGGTTCACGATTTGCGGACGAACTCGCGGCGGCTTGAGGCGGTACTGGAGGCGACCGATCCGGACCGAAACGGACGGAAGATCCTGAAGCAGATTTCGAAGGTGCGAAAGAAAGCGGGCAAGGTCCGCGATGTGGATGTGTTAACGGCGTATGCGACCGAGTTGCCTCATGATGGAGATGAGGAATCTTGTTCTATCCGATTGTTGGAGCATCTCGGAGCCGTGCGGCAAAAAAATGCCAAGAAACTCAGGAAGACAGCTCAACAACTCGCGCCAGACCTGCGGAAGCGCTTGAAGCGCGTATCGCAGGACTTACAAAATCGAGTTAAACAGAGGCAAGCAGACCAGAGTCGGACATCCACTCGGATTACCTCAGCCGCTCTCGAACTAGTGGGCGAACTGGAACGGCCCACGTCTCTGAATGAAACGAACCTGCATCCGTACCGCCTCAAGGTCAAGGAACTCAGGAATCTGCTGCGGCTGGCAGAGGCCCACGGCGACGAATCGTTCCTGGAAACGCTATGCGAGGTGAAGGACGCAATTGGTGAATGGCACGACTGGGTGGAGTTAGAGGCGATAGCGAAGAAGGCATTGGATCACGATCAGTGCCGCCTGATGCGCGAGTTGAAAAAGAAATCTCGAGATCGGTTCGAAAGAGCGCTGGCACTTACCGACAGGATGCGGGGGAAGTACTTGCGAACTTCTAAGAACAAGGCGTCACAACGGCGACCGCCGACTTCAGATGAATCGGTATGGTCGGCTACAGCGGCACTTTCCGCGTAAACAAGAATTTGCTGAAGCATTTGCCTTTTTTCCTGGGAAGCTCGCAACTCCCGCTCCGAGAGAAGCACCCAAATTCCAACTCTAACCGGGGGGCGGCAATCGCCCTGGAGGTTTCATAGCTACGTGCGAAGTATGCGGCAATGAGTACGACAAGTCTTTTGAAGTGCACATCAACGGGCAACGGCATGTGTTCGACAGCTTCGAGTGTGCCATACAGGCCGTGGCACCCACCTGCAATCACTGCTCCTGCCGGATTATCGGGCACGGAGTAGAAGTTGCCGACCGTATCTTCTGCTGTGCGCACTGCGCGGACTCTGCGGGCATGACGAATCAAGTACAAGATCGTGCCGCGTAGGCAGCTGGCGGGCACCGTGTTATGCACGGCATAAAGTCCTAAAGCAAAAAGCCCAGCGCGAAGCTGGGCTTCTTCATTGTTGAGCTGTTGACTAGTGATTCATTCCGCCGCCCGCTGTTTTGCAGCTCTTGGAAACGTGCTTTACCGAGGTAACCTGGAGTGCCTGGCCCGAGCCGGCACCTGTACTGCCGCCCGCGGAGGTCTCCGTTGAACCCGAAGCTCCAGTGGAGCCTGAGGCAGACATACCGGTGACTTTCACTTCGTGACCTACATGATCACTCAGTTTGGCGGTGTCGCCCGTCAGTTGATACGTGGTGCCATTCTTATCGGTGAGGGTGTAGTTTCCCGCTGAGCCGCTCAGGCAGCCTTCCACGGTCATGTGGCCGCCGGAACCAGTGTGTGAGGTTTGACCGGATCCCATTGTGTCGGAGCCCTGGCCGGCGCCTGCAGAGCCAGATTGCCCAGCAGAGCCGGATTGACCAGAAGTTGTCGAACCTTGCGAGGCCTGTCCAGCGCTATTCTGCGCAACGGACCACGACAGACCGAGAAGCAAGATGGAAAGAGCCAGGAGAATTTGTCGCATGTTGAACCTCCAGATGAACTTAGTGTCGATTCCAAGCTTTCGGAATGGACGCGGCCAGTTCGCCACTCCTGGAGCGCGATCGAGATTAGTCAGTCGAATTGTCCTTTGAATGCCTTAGGGGACCAATACAGCAATTCCCCGAAAGGTCCAGTAGTTTCGCCGTACCGAGGACTTAAAACGGTGAGTGTGATGCAGGCTTACAGCCGGAGCTGCTCGGTTTCCGGGGGAAGAGTTTTGTTCGCGATTAATCTTGCCGTCGTATTTTGTTGTGGTCGAGGTAATGACCATCAAAGCCCAGGGTGGAGACTTTGACCTCCGACTGGCGGAAAATCAGGCGGCTTCGTCGCGACAGTTGCGAGGCGGCACATCGTCGGGATTGCTATATTCTTCGTGGGTGTGGGTTGGACGTTCTGGATGATCTGCTGCGTCCTCGATGCCTTCGACTGCGGCGGCCTCTATAGCCTGATCAGTATCGGATAGATCCTCGACGGAGTCTTCGGTGGCGTCGGGTTCCGTCGACAAGCCTTCTGCACTCACCGTCTGCCCGGCGCTATTGAGGCCGACCTCGCGTGGGTCATCACCCAGATCATCGGGCTGGGCTTCGAGATCTTCCTTCAATTCCGGGGAGCGCTCAGGTAGCGGGTCTTCATGGGATTTGTTGCGATCGGTGTTCATACGTTGCTTGATCCTGCTTGAGTTATAACTCGCGATTGAAGCGGGGCATTTCCGGTGTTCCCTGTATTTGCGCCGTAAGACTCTACCGCAACGCTTCTCGCTTGTAACACTCCTTTAACAATTCGAACAACTATTTGCTCGTGGCTATCTACAAAGACTTTAAGGCGTGCAGGACGCACAGGCGCGGCTCAACGCGAGACGAAGAGAGTTAGAAAGAGGTCATGGCAAAGTCAGGGAATGGCAAAAAGAATGGTGGAGGGCCGGGGCGGGTGCCGGCTTTCGCGAACAAGGGCAAAGGCATCGTTAACGCGGTAATTGAAACGCCGAGCGGAAGCCGGAACAAGTTCAAGTTCGACGAGAAGCTGGGGATGTTTGCCTTGTCGAAGGTGCTGCCCGAGGGGATGGTGTTTCCGCATGCATTCGGCTTTGTGCCGAATACCGAAGCGGACGATGGAGACCCGGAAGACGTGCTGGTCATCATGGACGAGCCTACGTTCAGCGGGTGCGTGGTTCCTGCGCGCCTGGTAGGAGTAATGGAGGCTGAGCAGACGGAGGATGGCGAGTCGGAGCGCAACGACCGGCTGATTGCGATCGCGGCACAAAGCCGTCAGTACGAGAAGGTCAAGGATCTCCGGGACCTGAACGGGAATGTGATTAAAGAGATAGAAAAATTCTTCGTGAACTATAACGAGCAGGCTGGGAAGAAGTTTCGCGTGCTGCAGATGCGAGGGCCCAAGCAAGCGCGGAGAGTTCTCGAAAAGAATCTGCAGTAAAGAGAGTCGTCCGGAGCCAGATCGGAGATGAAGCAAATCCTGATTCGATTCCTGATCGGAGGGGTGATCGTTTCGTTTTTCGCAGTCTTGGGGGATCTATTTAAACCGAAGAGTTTCGCCGGCTTGTTCGGAGCAGCGCCGTCGGTGGCACTCGCAACACTTGGGATGGCAATCATCACCGAAGGAAAGCAGTACGCTGCAACGGAAGCGACTTCGATGATCGCGGGCAGCGCGGCTTTTTTCGTTTACAGTTCGGCTGTGAGCTGGATGTTGATGCATCGGGCCGCCAGTGCGTTGCGCGTATCTCTCGTATGGCTGCTGCTGTGGGGGTTCGTGTCTTTCGGGCTCTGGTACGTTTGGCTGAAGTGAGATGCAGATTCGATTTGATATCTCGCCTTTGAAGCAGACGCGGTGGTATCAACTGCTAGTGCGCTTCTGCCTGGGAGGAATGATTACGGCAGCTGCGGGGATCATTGCGAAAAAGTATGGTCCCGGCGTCGGCGGATTGTTCCTGGCATTCCCGGCGATCTTCCCGGCGGGGGCGACGCTGATTGAGAAACACGAGCGGGAACGGAAGCAGAAGGCAGGCCTGAACGGAAGGAAACGGGGACGGCAAGCGGCGTCAGTCGATGCGGCGGGCGCGGCGATGGGAAGTATCGGACTGCTGATGTTTTCGGTGGTGATCGCCGTGCTTATGGGAGATCACAGCCCATGGATGGTAATGCTGGCGGCGGTTGCAAGCTGGATGGCCGTTTCGATTTTGCTGTGGTACCTACGGAAGCATCGATGGACGCCGAGCGGTGTTGTCCACGAGCGCAGCGCGACGCGAAGACCGCCATCGTTGTAGTCCTACTTGCAACCAGGCAATCAAGCTGCTTCCCATTCCCGGATTGCAGCCTTTTCCAACGAAGTGCGCAGAGCGTGGGTTAATGCCCGGCACTCATCGCTTGACGGATGGACAAGGATCTCTTCGGCGCGAACGTAGATCGCGCTACTGGTCCACATCAGCCAACATGCACTGACAGACCGGCACACGCACCCGCCACTGGGATTCGACTCCGTACAGCCGGAAGGTGGTCTCGACGTACTGCAATTGTGCACCACAGCGCGGGCACTTAGAGTCAGGAGGAACGCTGGAAGAGACTTCTGCCAGGAATTCCTGGATTGAAGTTTTCAGCTCAGTCCGTCCAGGCATGCAGGACGAATGCTGATACTTAGGCACGTTTGTTTCGTTCTGTGCAGATGCGGATGACATGAGGGTTAACACCTGTCGACAAGGGTATCAATGGCAGAATGGGAGCGGTTGCGCCAACCTGCGCCAGTGAGGTGGACAGTAATTTCAGTGGGTAGTTCCGATAGCGAGGGTTCCGATATAAAATACTCCGGGGCGAAGTTTCGGGCAGACTTGTGCGTGGGGAGAAGGCCAATGATGCAAGAATGCCCAAAGGATTCGGCACCGCAGTTCTTGAGCGGGTGGAAGGAAATCGCAAGTTATCTAGGGAAAGGTGTGCGTACGGTGCAGCGCTACGAGCGCCGGCTTGGGCTTCCAGTGCGGCGTCCAGCAGGAAAACCGTCGGGATCGGTGTTAGCAACCAGGGCTGAGTTAGATGCGTGGGTGAGCGCCAGTCCGATCCGCGAGGTATATCGCTTGTCCGGGCTGGATGTGGAGAGCGAATATGTGGCGGCCGCAGACAACTTCCAGCTGGCCCTTAAGCGGATGAAGCGCCTGCGCGACGAGATGCTGTGGCTGCGCAATGAAGTGAGGTCGTCTGTTCGAGTGCTGAGGAACAGTGTCCACGACCTGCAGGGAGCGTTGAATCAAAACTGGTGGAGGGACAGGGCCGCCCTGAGCCCGTCAACTACGGTCAAGGAACTGGAGCAGGCCAGCGGCGATTTGCCGCTTTTACAGGCACCTGTGAAGTATCCCAAGGCCAGTTAGCAGGGCGCCCTTTCGCACCAGTAGATCATCCAAAACGCGACCGGCGCCCCTTCCGGGCAATCCGCACCGCACGGAGGCAACTTTGCCTCGCAGCTGCGCTGAGGAAGCAGGATGACGACTGTGGTTTCAAAAAAGCAGAGAAGGAGAGCCCGAGTCGATACTCCCGGAAGCGATGATCCCAAGCCCTTCCCGGAACGTCTGTACCGCGCCGGTACGGATTTTTTGAAGATTGACGTAGAAACCGCACTGACGTTTCTGACCGTCGTTCGGAGCACGCAGGACGAGGCGCGGCGAACGCGGAATCTGCGAGCGGCGCGCAGGGCTTATGACACGGTGGTGCGGTTGAAGCAAAAGGTGACGCTTACCGATAACGACGAGCAATCGCTCACGTCGCGATTACAGGTGTTACGTTCGGAACTGGAAGGTTGCGGCGAAGTCTTCTAGGCGGTTTTTCTTTCCTCAGTTACCTGTGTTTCTACAGGCTCGCCGGTGGCCTGGGCCGGCTCCAGTTCAGCATCGCGGCGAAAGATCATATCGCGGATCATGCGAGCGTTGTCGGCATCCGCTGCAGACTGATCGTGCAAGCGGCTGGACATGTTTGAGTTCGACTCCATGCCACCGGCGACGCGCCGCTGCACTGCGGCTTTCTCTTCAAGCGCACGGACCGCTGCCCACAGTGGTGCCTCCGAGGCCATGGAGAGT